>Ga0067045_1027641_pt1 | contig 76775 bp, 69 predicted proteins | sample TerdegcTABiofilm_FD_59184 | JGI IMG/M metagenome (GOLD analysis project Ga0067045, IMG submission 59184) | Combined Assembly of (Gp0054472, Gp0054536) Wastewater bioreactor microbial communities from Singapore -Terephthalate degrading... | reverse complement strand
AAGTGACGCCGCCCGACGGAGAAAGGAATTCGGACGCGAAGCGCGAAGAGAGTTTTTGAAGAGGGGTCCAGGGGGAAACTTTTTTCAAAAAGTTTCCCCCTGGTCGCCGAAGGCATGATCGGACTATTGAGGTATGTCAGGCCCTTCGCAGGCCAGGCCGTCGCCTTCGATGTCGCGGGATTTCACGCCGCCGCCGAAGGGCGCGCGCCGGAGGATCTCCGTGACCAGGGGTTCCAGGCCCTGGCGGGACAGGGCCGAGACGGGCACGGCCCCGGGGAAGCGCGACAGCAGTTCGCGGCCGGCCTCGGGCGAAATCGCGTCCCATTTGTTCATGACCAGGATGCGGGGGATGGTGTCCAGCCCCAGTTCGCGCAGAATGTCCTCCACGGCCCGGATCTGGTGCAGCACCTCGCGGTGGGAGGCGTCGGCCACCTGGATGAGCAGGTCGGCGGACTCCAGTTCCTCCAGGGTGGCCCGGAAGGCCTCCATGAGTTCCTTGGGCAGCTCACGGATGAATCCGACGGTGTCGGTGAGCACGATTTCGCGTTCCTGGGGGAAACGCAGGCGGCGGGTAGTGGGATCGAGGGTGGCGAAGAGGCGGTTCTCGGCGACGACGCTGGAGCCGGTCAGGGTATTGAGCAGGGTGGATTTCCCGGCATTGGTGTAGCCCACCAAGGACACCACGGGCAGTCCGGCCCCGGACCGGCCGGCCCGGGCTGCGGCCCGGCGGGTGCGCAACCCGGCCAGTTCCTTCTTGATGCGGGCGATGCGTTCCCGGATGCGGCGGCGGTCGATCTCGAGCTTGGTTTCGCCCGGGCCCCGGCCGCCGATGCCGCCCATGAGCCGGGACATGGCCCGGTCCTGCTTGACCAGCCTGGGCTGGAGGTACTTGAGCTGGGCCATCTCCACCTGGAGCTTTCCGGAACGGGTGCGGGCGTTCTGGGCGAAGATGTCCAGGATAAGCTGGGTGCGGTCCAGGATTTTCAGTTCCGTGACCTCGGCAAGGTTGCGGATCTGCCCGGGTGAGAGCTCGTTGTCGAAAAGCAGGGTCCCGGCCCCGGCGCGCAACGCGATGATCTCCAGTTCCGCGAGCTTGCCCTTGCCCAGGATGAACTTGGGATTGACCCGGGCCACCCGCTGCACCACCCGGTCGGCCACGGAAAGCCCGGCCGTGTCGGCCAAAGCGCCCAGTTCGTCCAGGGAGGCCTCCATATCCTCGCGGGGGGCATCCGAGACGCTGACCAAAACGGCCCGCTCCCGGCCGGATTCGGCGGGCGCGGCCAACCGTTCGCCCTCCCGGGCCAGTTCGTCCTCCAGGGCCTCGGCCTGGGCCGTGAAATCCGTATCCACCCGGTCCCAGGGAACGGGCGGCAGGACGCGGTAGGGCCGCTCCGAGGCCGCCGGGGGCAGAAGGTGCGCGGCGAAAAGGGTGCGCGGGGAGGCTGCGGCGTCCACGGTCAGGGCGGCCACGCTGTCCAGGCGCAGGAACAGCATGTCCGTGAGGTCCTCCTCGGACAGGGGGTCCTCGGAGAGGTGGGTGTGCAACAGCCGCAGGCCGCGCAGGCGCCCGGCCCCCATCCGGGACCGGGCCAGTTCCGGTATGTATATCCCCTTGGGTTCGCCCACGATGACCATGGCCGGGCGGCCCTTGCGGTCGATGAGCAGCCCGATCTGGCGGCCGATGCCGGAGCTCAGGGCGGCCAGTTCGCGGGCCTGTTCGACGGTGTATCCGCCGAGTGCGGGATAGCGGCGGGCGTAGAGGCGCTCCACGGCCCGGATCTGGCTGGGCTTCAAGCCCGTGATGTTTCCCTGAACCTTGGAGGCGATGGCGTTTCCCTTGGCGGTTTGCGCCGGGTTGGGGCTAGCCCTCCAGGTACCCGGCGATGAGGGCGTCGTATTTCGAGGTCATCCTGAAGACGGCGGCGGCCATATCGCGGCGAAGCGGCAAACCGACGTGGAAACTCTTATCCACGAGCTCCCGCTGCACCCGGGGATAGTCGCCGGGCCCCGGGACCACCAGCACGCTCTGGAAATTCTTGGCCGCGGCGCGCAACAGGCAGGGACCGCCGATATCGATGCGTTCGACCATGTCCTTGACGGCCAGCCCGGTCTTGAGGGCGGCGGCGAAGTCGTAGAGATTGACGCACACCAGGTCAAAGGCGGCCAGTTGGTGCTTGGCCAGGGTGCGTTTGTGCTCGGGATTGTCCTTGTCGGCCAGGATGCCGGCGTGGATGTGCGGATGCAGGGTCTTGACCCGACCGTCGAGAATCTCCGGGAAGCCGGTCACGCGGCTGACCGAGGTCACGGCCACGCCGGCGTCCTGGAGCATTTTCCGGGTTCCACCGGTGGAGACGATCTCCACCCCGCCGCGTTGCAGAAATTCCGCGAAGGATACCAGTCCGGTCTTGTCGGTGACGCTTACAAGGGCGCGTCTGACGGGCAGCAGGTCCATGCCGTTCCTCTTTTTGGCAAGCCACTGCCAAAATCGGCCCGTCTTGGCAAGCCCCGGCCCCTTCGGGAAATCGGTTTCCGGTCCCTGGGCCGAGGCCAAGGGACCGAAAGCCGAACGGGGAGGGGAGATACCGCAGCCACACGACCTGTGGGACCATCTCGCGCCGAAGTCGGCGCGAACCCGCTGACGCGGCGAAACCGTCGGAATTAAGCGGCGATGCGGCGCAGCTGTTCCGACAGTTCCATGGCGTTCTTGTTGCCGGGCTCCTGCTCCAGGATGGTTTCCAGATGCTCCCGGGCCTCGTCATGACGGCCAAGGCTCATCAGGCAACCGGCCAGGGTGAAGCGCACCTCGTTTTTGAGCGGATCGACGGCCAGGTAGTCCTTGAGATAGGGCAGCACGTCCTCGATCCGGTTCTGGGCGTAGGACAGGCGCACCATCCCGAACAGGGCCACCAAATTTTCCGGATTCTTGGCCAGGGCCATGCCGAAGTGGGCAAAGGCGGCATCGATCTCGCCCCGCTCCATCTCGATAAGCGCCATTCCCGCATAGGACCGGTCGCCGGCCTCAAGTTGGGCCGCCTCGCGGTAGTGGCCCATGGCCATGTCCAATTCGCCGCGCTGCACGGCGATAGTGGCCAGACCCAGGTGCGGCTCGGCGTAGACGCCGTCGCTTTCCATGGCCTTGCGGTAGTACTCTTCGGACTTGTCCAGGTCGCCCATGAACAAGTAGCACTCGCCAAGTTCCTTGTTGATTTCGTAGTCCAACTGACCGCTCATGGCGTGTCCCCTCCGTGGCATTCGAGGTTTCCGGCCTGCTTCCATGCATTTTTCGCCCGAACCCCTGATGACCGTCCCCTTGCGGGGCGGCCGCAGGAACGTCTCCCCGTTCCCCTGTCCATGGCCGCCCGGGTCGGACCCGGGACCCGTTTTTTCCGGGCAAGCCGTGCTTTGCAATCCGCATGCCACGTCCGTTTTTTCCGCCCCGGATATCCTTCCCCCGGAACTGGGACGGGGCGCCCCGGCGAAAAGATTTTTCCCTGCGAAGTTCGTCGGTTACAGAGCATGGAACGCTTCTTGCCTGGACATGGCCGAACCGCCGATGGCCCTCCGGCCCGTCAGGAGCCGGCCAGGCCGCGCGAGGGAGGAATTGCCGATGAAAACCATGTTTCCGGACAACGTGGCCCTGGTGGGCAAGGTCCTGGACCTGCACCTGGAACGTCAAAATGTCGTCATGTCCAACCTGGCCAACATGGATATCCCGGCCTACAAGGCCAAGCGTCTGGATTTCGAGGCCGAGCTGCAAAAGGCCCTGGGTACCGACGCCCAGGGCAAGATCACCCGCACCGCCGCGGACCACATGCCCTCGGCCTTCGACGCCGCGAACTTCCAGGGGGAACTTTTCCAGAAGTGGAAGCCCCGGGTGGTGGCGGGTCTCGATTCGGTGAACATGGAGAAGGAGATGGCCGTGATGGCCAAAAACAGCCTGATGTACAACGCCCTGTCGGATATCGCCCGCCGCAGCTTCGAGGGCATCCAGAAGGTCATCACCGAGGGAGGCAAGTAACATGGACTTCATGACCGCACTGGACATCGGCGCGTCGGCCTTAAGCGCCCAGCGCACCCATCTGAACGTCATTTCCATGAATCTGGCCAACATCAAGTCCACCAGCACCGCGAGCGGCGAAGGCCCGTACCAGCGCAAAAGCGTGGTCTTCGAATCCACCCCCGTGGATTCGCCCTTTTCCAAGGCCATGCAAAGCGCCCTCGACCGGGACCTCTCCGGGGTCAAGGTCACCGGCGTGGTCAACGACAACCGGCCGCCGCGCATGGTCTTCGAGCCCGGCCATCCCGACGCCGACGCAAACGGCTACGTGGCCTATCCGGACATCAACGTGGTGGAGGAAATGGCCAACATGATCACCACCATGCGCACCTACGAGGCCAACGCGGCCTCGATCTCGACCACCAAGACCATGTTCACCAAGGCCCTGGAGATCGGCAAGTAAAGGAGACTGACCATGACCATTTCCCCTGTCGCCCTGTCCGCCTACAAAAGTGCCCTGGCCTCGGCCGGGCGCATCGATTCCCGGGTCTCCGAGAGCCTGGCCAGGCCCGCAAAGTCCGGTGAATCGTTCCTGGAAACCCTTTCCGGGTCCATCGAGAAGGTCAACGCCATGGAGAACAAGAAGGCGGACATGGTCCAGGCCTTCGCCACGGGCGAGACCCAGAACGTTCACGAGCTCATGATCCACCTGCAAAAGGCCGGACTGGCCATGAGCCTGACCACGGCCGTGCGCGGCAAGGTCCTGGAGACCTACCGGGACTTGGTCAAGATGCAGTTCTAGTCCGGATCATCCGATAAACCGACCATCGCCGGAGAAGACCCATGGCCCCCGCTTTCACGCAGTACTGGACAAAGATCGCCCGCTTCTGGTCCGACCGCACGCTGGCCCAGCGCATCCTGGTGGGCGGCCTGACCGCCTCGGTGATCCTGGCCTTCCTGTTCATGCTCTTTTTTCTGAACCAGGTGGAATACAAGGTCCTGTATTCCCGCCTTTCCCAGGAAGACGCCTCGCGGGTCGTGGAGCAGCTCCAGACGGCCAAGACCCCCTACCGTATCCAGGACAACGGCACGACCATCCTGGTGCCCGAGGACATGGTCTACGAGCAGCGCCTGCGCATCGCCGGGGAAGGGGTCATGCACGGCTCGGGCATCGGGTTCGAGCTTTTCGACGAACTCAAGGTCGGCCAGACCGATTTCGTCCAGCACATCAACTACCAGCGCGCCCTGCAAGGGGAGTTGTCCCGGACCATCGGCGAATTTCCCCAGGTGGACAAGGTCCGCATCCACCTCGTGCTGCCCAACAAGACCCTGTTCATCGAGGAGCAGCGGCCGGCCTCGGCCTCGGTGGTGCTGACGCTCAAACAGGGCGAACGCCTGGACAACAAGCAGCTTTTAGGCATCGTCAATCTCGTGGCCATGTCCGTCGAAGGTCTGACGCCGGACCACGTCACCGTCACCGACACCAACGGGCAGGTCCTGTACCAGCCCTCGGGCGACAGCACCCTGGAGGGCATGACCACCTCCCAGCTGGAATACAAGAACGCCTACGAATCCAACCTGGAGAACCGCCTCCAGCAACTGCTCACGCCCATCGTCGGTCCGGGCCGGGCCATGGTCAAGGTCAACGCCGACCTGGACTTCAACCAGCGCACCGTGCGCAAGGAGACCTACGATCCCGACGCCACGGTGGTGCGCAGCGAGCAGCGCAGCGAGGAATCCACCTCGGGATCGGCCATGGTCGAGGACGCGGCCATCACCACCCCGGGCGGAGGCGGCGCCGCCGTGCCCAACACCAACTTCCGGGGCGACGGCTTCTCCGGCACCGAATCCACCCAGAAGTCCAGCCGGGAAAACCGGACCACCAACTACGAGATCAACAAGGAAGAGCAGAACATCGTCACCGCCATGGGAGGCTTGAATCGCCAATCCATCGCGGTTATCGTAGATGGCACGTACGAAAAGGCGGAAGGCTCGGACGCGCCGGTCTTCACCCCGCGCTCGGCCCAGGAACTGGAGAACATCCGGGCCCTGGTGGCCAAGGCCGCGGGCCTCAAGCCCGAGCGGGGCGACGAGATCGAGGTTTCGAGCTTCGAGTTCGGGTCCCCGGACCTCTCGGGCGAGCCGAGCCTCATGGAAACCATGCTGGAATACGCCCAGCGTCTGGGCAAGCCCTTCCTCAACGGGCTTTTGGTCTTCCTGTTCCTGGTGCTGGTGGTTAGGCCCGTGGTCATGGCCCTGATCCGTCCCCGCGTCACCGAGGAAGGCATCGAGACCCTGGAGCGGCTGCCCGAGGGCGAGGCCCGCATGGCCCTGGGCGAGGCCGAGGAGGAAATGGCCGGACTCGAGGAGTCCAAGCGCTTCGAGCTGGCCAAGACCCTGGCCCTGCAGCTTTTCGAGGAAAACGTGGAACAGTCCGTCACCGTGCTCAAGACCTGGCTCAAGCAGGAGGCCTAAGCGAACATGGCCGCCTTCACCGGTCCCCAGAAAACCGCCGTGCTTTGCCTGGCCCTTGGCGAGAAGTTCACCGGAGAGGTGTTCAAGCGCCTGGACCGCCGGGAAATCGCCCGCATCTCCAAGGCCATGCTGGAAATGGAGACCGTGCCCAAGGAGCAGGTGGAGGAAGTGGTGCGCGAGTTCAACGACACCATGCAGTTCGGCAAGGAAATGGTCGTGGGCGGCGCGGACCAGGTCAAGCGGCTTTTGGGCAAGACCCTGGATGCGGACACGGCCAAGTACATCATGGATTCCCTGGAGATCGACACCGGGCCCACGCCCTTCCAGGAACTGGGCAACGTCAGCCCGCGCATCCTGGCCCAGATCCTGCGCAACGAGCACCCCCAGACCCTGGCGCTCATCCTTGGCCACCTGCACTCGGATCAGGCCGCGGAACTGCTCCAGAACCTGCCGTCGGGCGTGCGCGCCGAGGTGCTCATGCGCCTGGCCAGGCTCGAGGCCGTGGCCGAGGAGATGCTCATGGAGGTGGACAAGGTGCTGCAGAACCAGCTCATCGCCATGGGCGGCAAGGAAGGCAAGAAGGTCGGCGGCGTGACCTCCGTGGCCGAGATATTGAACGCCGTGGACCGGGCCACCGAGGAGGAGGTCCTCTCGGAGATCGAGGAGGAATCCGCCCAGATGGCCGAGGACATCCGAAACCTGATGTTCGTGTTCGAGGACATAAAGGCCCTCGACGACCGGGCCATCCGCGAACTGCTCAAGGAGGTCTCCAACGAGGAACTGACCCAGGCCTTGAAGGGCGCCAGCGACGAGCTCAAGGAAAAGTTCTTCAAGAACCTCTCGGAACGCGCCGCGACCATGATCCAAGAGGACCTGGAGATCATGGGACCGGTCAAGCTCTCGGACGTGGAGGCTTCGCAGCAGAATGTGGTCAAGACCGTGCGCCGCCTGGAGGCCGAGGGCAAGATCGCCATTGGGCGCGGAGGCGGCGATGTCTTTGTCTAGCCAGGCCGGCGACTTCCCGGCCCCGACCGGGCGCGTGGTCATGGGCGTCGGTTCGGCCGGTCCCCAGGAGACCACCGTGGCCGAGATCGAGGCCCGGCGCTCGCCCATGCATTTCGAGCGCATCGAGGCCGAATTCTGGGAGCGGGTCCGGAGCAAGGCCCAGGACAAGGCCCGGGAGATCATCTCCCAGGCCATGGCCGAGGCCGAGCGGCTCAAGGCCACGGCCCGCGACGAGGGCCTGGCCGAGGGCACCGAGCAGGCCAAAAGCCAGTTCGAGACCCATCTGGACGAGATGGGCAAGGCCTTCGCCGAGATCCTGGCGGTCATCCAGGAGGACCGCAAGACCCTGTGGGCGTCCTACCGTCAGGATTTCGTCACCCTTTTGCGCCTGGCCGTGGAAAAGACCCTGGGCATCCTTTTGGAGGAACGGCGCCGGGACATCCTGGGAAGCCTTTTGGACGAGGCCCTGGACATCATCGACTCGCGCACGGACCTGACCGTGACCGTGCATCCCGACGACGCGCCCATGATCGAGGAACTCCTGAGCCGGGCCGCGGCCGCAAGGCAGGGCCTGGACCGGTGGCGGGTCAAGGGCGATCCGTCCCTGACCCCGGGCGGGGTCCGTCTGGAGAGCCGGGACGGCATGGCCGACAACACCGTGGACAGCCGTTTCGCCGAGGTGGAGCAGATCATGGGCCGGCTTCGCGTGGACGCCGGGGCGTCCCCCGACGATCCCGGGGAAGACCATGGAACTTGACGCCAAGGCGGTCATCAGCGTTCTGGAGGACTTAAGCCCGGCCCAGACCTACGGCAAGGTCACCAAGGTGGTGGGGCTTATCGCCGAGGGCCGGGGCATCAAGGCCCCGGTGGGTTCGGTGTGCCGGCTTTTGCCGGAAGACGCCCGGGGCGCGGAGATTCCGGCCGAGGTGGTGGGGTTTCGCGACGGCGCCTGCCTGTTCATGCCCTACGGGGACATGCGGGGCATAAGCCCGGGCACGCTCATCAAAAACACCTCCACCCCGCCGCTTATGCCCGTGGGCCGGCGCTACCTGGGCCGCACCGTGGACGCCTTCGGCGACCCCATAGACGACCTCGGCCCGATCTATCCCCGCCGCTTCCGCCACATCTTCGCCGAACCGCCGAGCCCCCTGGAGCGGCCGCGCATCAACGAACCCCTGGACGTGGGGGTGCGGGCCATAAACGGTCTTCTGACCCTGGGCAAGGGCCAGCGGGTGGGCATCATGGCCGGGTCCGGGGTCGGCAAATCCACGCTCATGGGCATGATCGCCCGGGGCACCAAGGCCGACGTCAACGTCATCGGCCTGGTGGGCGAGCGCGGCCGGGAGGTTCTGGAATTCATCGAAAAGGACCTGGGCCCCGAGGGCCTGGCCCGCTCGGTGCTGGTCGTGGCCACCTCGGACCAGAGTCCGCTGATCCGCATGCGCGCGGCCTACGCGGCCACGGCCATGGCCGAATTCTTCCGGGACGAGGGCGCGGACGTGATTCTCATGATGGATTCCGTGACCCGCTTCGCCATGGCCGGCCGGGAGGTCGGGCTGGCCGCCGGGGAGCCGCCGACCTCCCGGGGCTACACCCCCTCGGTCTTCGCCCACCTGCCCAAGCTTCTGGAGCGGGCCGGCAAAAACCGCTCCGGCTCCATCACCGGCATCTATACCGTGCTCGTGGACGGCGACGACTTCACCGAGCCCATCGCCGACTCCACCCGGTCGATCCTTGACGGCCACATCGTGCTCACCCGGGAACTGGCCGACCAGGGGCATTTCCCGGCCATCGACATCCTAAAGAGCATCAGCCGTCTGCGCGCCGACGTGACCACGCCCGAGGAGCGCGAGTCGGGCACGGCCCTGATCCGGCTTCTGGCCACCTACCGCCGGGTGGAGGACATGGTCAACATCGGGGCCTACGCCCGGGGGTCCAATCCGGAGATCGACCGGGCCCTGGACATGATCGGCCCCATCACCGCCTACCTGCGCCAGGACGTGGGGGATCTGTCCGCCCTGGCGGACAGCTTCGCGGCCCTGACCGCCCTGGCCGGTTCCTGATCCACGTCCGAAGCCGCCCGCGGCCATGGCCGCGGCTGTCTCCCGGCGGCCCAAGGGGATTCCCCTCCGGGATTCCGCCACATCCTCGGACCGTCCTGCCTGTCGCGGCCTCGGGATGCCGCCCCCCGCCGGACCCGGCTCACACCGCGCGGCACGGCGGCTGCGGGGTCCCGGGCCTGGTCATGACCAGTTGCCACACCTGCAGGGCCCGGGCCCGGAAGGCCCCGGCGCAGGACAACAGATAATACTCCCACATGCGCCGAAAGCCCTCCGGAAACCGGTCCCGCATCCCGGGCCAGGCGGCCTGGAAGCGTTCGTGCCAGGCCAGAAGCGTCCTGTCGTAATGGGGACCCAGGTTATGGGCGTCCTCGATGACGAAAAGCCCCTCGGCGGCCCGGGCGATCTGGGCCAGGGAGGGCAGCGAGCCGCCGGGAAAGATGTAGGTCCGTATCCACGGGTCGCACCCGGTGGAGGAGACGTTGGCGGCGATGGTGTGCAGAAGGAAGGTCCCCCCGTCGCGCATGGCCCGGTTGACGACGCGCATGAAGGTCCGGTGGTTTTTCTGGCCCACGTGCTCGAACATGCCCACGGACACGACCTTGTCGAAACGGCCCTCGATGTCGCGGTAGTCGCGCTCGACGATCTCGACCGGAAGGCCCCGCGCGGCCGCGCATTCCCTGGCGTAGGCCGCCTGCTCCCGGGAGATGTTCACCCCGGTGACCGCGCAGCCGCAGTGTTCGGCCAGGTACGCGGACAAGCCGCCGAAGCCGCACCCGATGTCCAGGACGGCCTGGCCGGGCCTCGCGTCGAGCTTGCGGCGGATGAGGTCGAGCTTGCGCTCCTGGGCCGCCTCCAGGCCGTCGACGCCGTCAAAATAGGCGCAGCTGTACTGGTTGTGGGGGTCGAGCCAGGACAGAAACATGTCGTTGCCCAGGTCGTAGTGCCGCTTGGCCACGACCGTGGACTTTCGCCGCGTCTGGCGGTTGAGGACCCGTTCCAGGAGCGCGCCGAGCGCAAGCGGCAGGCTTTTTCGGGCCCAGGCGTCCAGGTCGGCGGCGCACACGCGACGGAAGAACTCGTCCAGGCGGTCGCAGTCCCACCATTTTTCCATGTAGGCCTCGCCCAGGCCCAGGCTTTTATCGCGCAGGACGCGGGGAAAAAGCCCCGGGTCATGGACCCGGATGTCCCACGGTTCCGGCCCGTTGATGGCGATCCCGGCATGCGCCAGAAGCGAGGCCACGATGCGTTCGGCCCTGCCCATGCCCGCCTCCCCGCGCCAGCGGATGGTTATGCGGTGCGAGAATGCCTACGACGACGATACAGTTGCGCATAATCGAAAAAAAATATCAAGGGTCGAATCCGCAATTCCCCTTCCCGACAAAAACACCGCGCCCCGGCCGGGAGACATACCCGGGCCGGGGCGCGGCGCGATCGTGGAGGAGACGACCACCTCTCGGACGAATCCGGATTACGCGCTTTCCGTGGCCTCCGCCGTAACCCGCCTGCCCTTCCACATGCTGCCCAGGATGATCACCGCGCCGATCAGAAGGGCCGCGCACATGAACACGAAGCTGACCTTGTCCATGATCCACACCGTGGTTTCCGACAGCTCCATGATCCCCAGCTTGGCCAGGTACTTGGGCACGGCGATGCCCCGGCTCACGGCCACCACCAGCATGATCACGGCCATGACCACCTTGATCATGTGCTCGCGCACGAAGGTGGTGCCGATGGCCCCGAGTTGCACGCCCAGAAGCGACCCGCCCAAGATGATCAGCACCAGCCGGATGTCCACCATGCCCTGCATGGCCCAGTTGATGGACCCGAACAGGCCCATGACGAAGGCGATGACCAGTTCCGTGGCCGACCCCACCAGGCTCGAGGCCCCGAGCACGTAGATCATGCCCGGCACGCCGATGAAACCGCCCACGGCGATGGTGGCCGCCAGCATCCCGGTGGCGAGCCCGACCGGCACCGTGAACCAGAAGGAGATGCGCATCCCGGCGGTCTTGAAGGTGATCATGGGCCACAGCTCGATGGACTGGAGCCTGCGGGCCAGGGGGGCCACCCGCTCCTCGCCGCCCCGGCGCGAGGAGGTCACGGCGTCGCGCAGGACGTAGAGGCCGACGACCACCAGCACGGCCACGAAGGACAGGCTCACGTACAGGTCCGACCCGGCCTGGCCCCATTTGCTCAAAATGAGGTTTTGGACCTTGATGCCCACCTGCACGCCGACACCGGCCGAGATGGCCATGATCAACCCGAGCTTCACGTCCACCTGCCCGTACTTGAAGCGCTTGATGGCCCCGACCAGGGCCTTGGGGAACTTGTGGCACATGTTGCTGGCCACGGCCACGGTGCCCGGAACCCCCAGGCTCATCATGCCCGGGGTGAGCACGAAGGCCCCGCCGGAACCGATGAAGCCGCTCACCAACCCGCCGATGAAGCCGACGAGGAACAGGAAGGCGATGTTCTCCGGGGTCAGGGTGATGAACTTGCTGGCATCGAGAAGAAGCGTATCCATTTCAGATCCTCCCTGCGTCCGCTAGGCGTTGAGAGTGGCCCGAACGCGGGGACGGGCGACGGGTTGTTCCGTGGGCCGGACCGCGGCGCGCTTCTGCCTGGCCGTGATGCCCAGACAGGCCCACAGGTTGTTGGCGAACGAGCCGTGCACCCAGGAAACCAGAAATACCGTGGCGATGGGGCCGGCGGCCCACAGGGACCCTTGTGCGAACCGGGCCGCGATGGTGTCGGCGAAGGAGAAGATGCCGGCGTAAAGCGCCACGGTGGCCACTCCGTAGGCCATCGCCTTTTTTACCGGCCTCCCGGCCGCTTCCACATGTGCCATGTTGCGATCCTCCATGTGTTTTCACCCCTCCCGGGGCATGTTGTCCAAAAGTGTCTCCCCCGAAGGAGACGTGTTCGCGTTTGATCCGACCTATGACACGGTGAACACGGCGGCCGGCGCCGTATCGCCGATGCCCTCCGCGTCGCCCGGGTCGCTTAAAATCAGTTCCACCCGGTGCAGGCCGTCGCTGACGGCCCGCACGGCCCGGTCCGGGTCCCCGAAATGCACCATGTGCCCGGCCTCGACCCCCAATTCCACGGCCCGCAAAATCCAGGGCCGCACGGCGTCCGAGGCCTCGGCGGCAAAGGATTCACGCAGATAGCCGTCCATGGCCGAACCGTCGCCTTCCCGCTGCGGCCCCACGCTGAGAAACACCAGACCGTAACCCAGCCGGTCTGCCAGGTGCAGGGCGTATTCGGCCAGCCGCGTCGAAAAAAGACGTTCGCGGCCCAAAACGATGATCCGCTTCTTGCCCACGCCTCTGCGGGCGATGATCCGTCCGGCCAAAAGGAGTTCCCCGGACTCGGCCAGGGACAGGGCCTCGGCATAATCGTCCAGCCCCTGGCGCAGTCCGGGGCGATCCACACGCACCCCCTTGGGGGGTTTGGGGCCGAATCCCAGACGACGGCCGTTTCCGGCCGGTCCGCCCCTTTTGCGATCCTGGCTCTTGCCGGCCATGACCTACTCCGCCCGCATTCCCTTGCGGCGTTGCTGTCCCGCGCACAGGCGGTCGGCCCGTTTTCGAGGTTGCTCCGCTTCGTCATCGTCGCGCAGAAGGCGCCTGGCCTCGCCGTCCATGTTCCGCTCCGCGAAAGCCACTGTCGCGAAGGCGGATTCCATCTTTTCCCGTAACCTGCCCATACCGTCTCTCCCGGTTTGAAAGTTGCAATCGCTCAGGCCATAACAAAGGCCATGCCAGACCGGGCCTTGACTCCAATAGCTTGAAATAAAGAGGAAAACATGGGCATGGAGAGGATATGGAAAACCTCGGCCTCCGTTGCAATACCGAACACAAAGGCGTAAGATGGAGCTATCGTGTGGAAATAAAAGAAAAATATCAGAAAGGGGCTGGCGTTCACTTTTGCAACACCCGTTCGTTCGTGCAACGCGGCCGCACGGAGAAAGGACCTGGAGGAAGGCCATGATTTTTTTCCGAAAGCCGGATGAGGAGCGTCAGCCCCCGGCCGCCAACCCCGAGGGACTGCGTGAGCGCGCGGCCACGGCCGTCCTCCCCGAGGCCGCCAGAACGGCCGTGGGCGCGGAGCTTTCCAGGCTGGCCAACACCGACCCCTCGGCCGCGGAATACGCCATCTCCCACGCCTATGTGGAATTCGTCCTGTCCCTGCCCTGGGAGGGCGTCACCCAGGACAATCTGGACCTGGCGCGGGCCGAGGCGGTCCTGGACGAGGGCCATGCCGGGCTGGGGCAGATCAAGGACCGCATCCTGGAGCACCTGGCCTCCCGGACCATGCGCCAGTCCAGGGAGGCCTGGATCCTGGTGGTGGACGACGAACCCATCGCCCGGGAGAACCTGCGCCACGTGCTGATGCGCGAGGGCTACCGGGTGGAGACGGCGGAAAACGGCCAGACGGCCCTGGAGCGGGTGCGGCGCTTCGAGTTCGACCTCATCGTCACCGACCTCAAGATGGACCGGATGGACGGGCTGCAACTGCTGGAACAGGCCAAGAAGGTCTCCCCGGCCACCCGGATCATCATCGTCACCGGCTACGCCACTGTGGACACGGCCGTGCGGGCCCTCAAAACCGGCGCGGCCCACTACCTGCCCAAGCCCATCGACCTGGACGAGCTGCGGACCTCGGTGCGCGCCATCCTGGCCCAGCGCGACGCGGGGCTGGCCTCGCGTTCGCCCATCCTGTGCTTTGTCGGTCCCCCCGGGGTGGGCAAAACCTCCGTGGGCATGGCCATCGCCACGGCCATGGGCCGGAAGTTCACGCGTATGTCCCTGGCCGACCTGCGCGACGACGCGGAGCTTCGCGGCCACCGCCGGACCTATGTGGGCGCCCTGCCCGGCCGGGTGCTCGGGGCCCTGCGCGACCTCGGCGTGCGCAACCCGGTGTTCATGCTCGACGAGGTGGACAAGATCGGCCGCGACGTCAAAGGCGATCCGGCCCAGGCCCTGCTCGAGATCCTGGACCCGGAGCAGAATGCCCGGTTCGTGGACCGCTACCTGGAGGTGCCCTTCGATCTCTCCGGGGTCTTTTTCATCGCCACGGCCAACTCCACGGAACGCCTGGCCGGACCGATCCTGGACCGCATGGAGGTGGTGCCCTTTTCGGGATATTCCGAGGAGGAAAAGGTGGAGATCGCCACACGCTTCCTGGTGCCCAGGCAGTTGCGCGAGCACGGCCTGACCCACCCCTTTCCGGAGTTCACCCCGGACGCGTTGCGGCGCATCATCCGCGACTACACGAACGAGGCCGGGGTGCGGGGGCTGGACCGGGAAATCGCCAGGGTGTGCCGCAAGATCGCCAGGGTGTGCCTGAACGAGGGCAAAAGCGGCTTCGAGACCAATATCGAGCCCGAACTGGCCGCCACCCTGCTCGGTCCCAAACGCTTCGCCCACGAATCGACCCGGGGCGCCCGCCCGGGAACGGCCTGGGGCCTGGTGTGGTCCGAGGCCGGCGGCGAGATCGTGGCCGTGGAGGTCTCCCGGATGCGGGGGGCCAGCCGGCTTCTGCTCACCGGGTCCCTCGGCGAGGTGCTCAAGGAATCGGGGCAGATCGCCTTGAGCCACATCCGGGGCAACGCCACGGAACTGGGGGTGGACCCGGGCTTTTTCGCCGGGCACGACATCCATATCCACATCCCGGCCGGAGGCGTGTCCAAGGACGGCCCTTCGGCCGGTCTGACCATCGCCGTGGCCCTGTATTCCCTGCTCACGGACCTGCCCACGCCCCCGGAGATCGCCTTTTCCGGAGAGATTTCCCTGTCCGGACGGGTGCTGCGCGTCGGGGGGATACGTGAAAAACTGCTGGCCGCGGTCCGGGCCGGGATCAAAAAGGTGGTCCTGCCCGAGGAAAACGCCGCGGACATCGACGTGCTGCGCCGGACCATGACCGCGATGCCGGAGATCGTGCTGATCTCGGAAGTGGATCAGGCCTTCGGTCTCGTCTTCGAAAACGCCCGCGGGTTGTCCGCGCCCGCCTCGGAAACGGAGGACCGGCCGTGAACATCCGCCAGTCCATCGTCATGAGCATCTTCGTGGCCTTCGCGGGCATGGGGCTTCTGGGGAGCATCTCCTACGACCACCTGCTGCGCATCGGCGAGGCCCTGAGCCTGGCCGAGGTGGTGGACGACCTAAGCAACGACATCCTGGAGATCCGACGCTACGAGAAGAACTACCTGCTCTACGCCATGGGGGACGACTACCGGGAAAGCCTGCTCTTCGTGGACAAAAGCCTGAACATCATCAAGGGCGTGATTTCCTCGGCCCCCGAGGGCCGGCCGGTCCCCGAGGGCGAGGCCGACTTCATCGGGCTTCGGGTCCAACTCGAGGCTTATCGCCAGGCCTTCGCGGAATTGGCGGCCATGACCGGGGGCAGCCCGCCGGCGACCGTGGAAAAGGCCCAGGCGGCGCTGCGCGAACAGGGCAAGGCCATGGTGGCGACCTCCCGGCGCATCAAGATGGTGCAGCGCGACGGCATCCTGCACATCGTGGACAACCTCAAGCGGCAGTTGCTGTTTTCCACCCTGGCCCTGCTCTTTCTGGGCCTGGGGTTCGCCTGGGTGGTGGGCCGGCGGATCATCACCGCCCTGCACCTGATCGAGGACACCACCCGCCGGGTGGCCAAGGGCCATTTCGAGGCCATCGAGCTGCCGGCCAGCCGGGACGAGACCCGGGACGTGGTCAAGGCCCTAAACCGCATGATCGTGGAGCTCGACAAGCGGCAAAACCAGCTTTTGCAGGAAAAAAAGCTGGCCTCCCTGGGCGTCCTGACCTCGGGTATCGCCCACCAGCTCAACAACCCCCTAAACAACATCTCCACCTCCTGCCAGATACTTCGCGAGGAGGACATCGGCAAAAACGACGCCTTCGTGGGCCAGATGCTGGACAACATCCACCACGAGGTCCTGCGGTCCCGGGACATCGTCAAGGGACTTCTGGAGTTCTCCCGGGAAAACGAGTTCTCCATCAAGCCCACCCTGCTCGCCGATGTCGTGGAGCGCTCCGTGGGGCTGGTGGCGGCCCAGCTTCCGGCCGACGTGGATATCGTGCGCCGGGTTCCCGGGGATCTGTGCGTGCCCATGGACCCCCAGCGCATGCAGGAGGTCTTTTTGAACCTCTTTCTCAACGCCGCCCAGGCCATCGGAAACGCCCCGGGGACCATCACCGTGGCCGCCGAACACGACCCGGAGGCCCTGCAGGCCGTGATCCGGATCGCGGACACCGGCCGGGGCATCAATCCCGAGCACCTGGGCCGGATATTCGACCCCTTTTTCACCTTGAAAGAGGTGGGCAAGGGCACCGGCCTGGGGCTTTCGGTGGTTTTCGGCATCGTCAAGAAGCACGGCGGGACCATTGTCGCTGAAAGCCCGCCCGGCCAGGGCGCGACCTTCGTCATCCGCCTGCCCTCAAACGCCTCCCCCTGCCGCCAGAACGCCGGGGCGGAGGGCCTTACGGAGGAACGCGACGCGTGAACGATCTCCCCCCGCAGATCCTGGTGGTGGACGACGAGCCCATCGCCCGCGCCAACCTGGCCCACATCTTCTCCCGCCGCGGCGCCCAGGTGACGGTGGCCGCGGACGGTCGGGAGGCCCTGGCCGAACTGGAAAAAAACGAGTTCGACCTGGTGGTCACGGACCTGATCATGGAGGATGTGGACGGACTGGCCGTGCTTAAACGGACCAAGGACCTGTGGCCGGACACCGAGGTGGTGGTGGTCACGGGTTATCCCACGGTGGAGACGGCGGTGGCGGCCATGCAGCAGGGGGCCTATCACTATCTGGCCAAGCCCTACGGCATCGAGGAGGCCCGGATTCTGGCCAAGAAAGCCCTGGAGAAACGACGCCTGCGTCTGGAGGTCCGGACGCTTCGGGAGCGTTTGCGGGAGAACCCGGACCCGCTGACCATCGTGGGCCACTGTCCGGCCATGGAGCGGCTCAAACGCACCGTGGCCCAGGTCGCGCCCACCGACTCCACGGTGCTGATCCTCGGGGAGACGGGCACGGGCAAGGAACTGGTGGCCCGGAGTGTCCACCTGCTGAGCTCCCGCCGCGAGGAACGCTTCCTGGCCGTCAACTGCGGGGCCTTCAACGAGGAGCTTTTGGAAAACGAGCTGTTCGGCCACGAGCCCGGGGCCTTCACCGGGGCCACGCGCCTGAAGAAGGGCCTGTTCGAATCCGCGCCGGGGGGCACGCTTTTTCTCGACGAACTGGGCGAGACCTCGCCGGCCATGCAGGTCAAGCTCCTGCGCGTCCTGCAGGAACGGGTCATCCGCCGGGTGGGCGGCTCCCGGGACATTCCCGTGGACGTGCGCATCGTGGCCGCCACCAACAAGGACCTCAAGCGCGAGGTGGAGGCCGGACGCTTCCGCCAGGACCTGTTCTACCGCATCAACGTGGTCGTGCTGACCCTGCCGCCCTTGTCCGAACGCCAGGACGACATCCCCCTGCTGTGCCGGTTCTTCCTGGCCAAGATGGCCAAGAAGCTCGGCAAGCCGAACCTGACCCTGTCGGCCGACGTTCTCGATATCCTGGCCCGCTATCCCTTTCCCGGCAACGTGCGCGAGCTCGAAAACATCATCGAGCGGGCCGCGATCATGGCCGACGGGGAGACCATCGAACCGCGGCACCTGCCGCCGGACTTAAGCGGCGCGCCGGTCCGGGTGGCCAGGCCCTGCGCCAACGAGCCCGTGACCCTGGAGGAAAACGAACGCCGCCATGTGGCCTGGGTCCTCGGCCACTGCGGCGGCAACCGCTCCAAGGCGGCCACGCTGCTGGGCATCGACCGGGCCTCCCTGTGGCGCAAGATCAAGAAATACGGATTGGCCTGACCGGGCCGTTTTCGAATCCCCGCGCCATCTTCGCCGGTTTTCCGGATATTGACCGGCCCTTCCGCCGACGGTATGAGGTGCGGAGTGAACCGGCAAAGACGCCCTTCGCCGGGAGGATCGACCCACCGTCAAGCTGGAGTGACACCATGCGTCGGCTTTTGACCTCGGCGGCCCTGGCCCTGCCTCTTTTCACCCTCGGATGCGCCGGGACCACGCCGGACTACGACACCCGCATGGCCATGGAACGCGATTTCCTCGATTGCCAGAGCCAGTCCTACGTCTCCACCGCGACCTACACCGACCCGGACCAGGCCGACGAGGCCCGGGAGTTCATCATCGATGAGTGCATGCGGCACAAGGGATACGACATCAATGACTAGCCCCGGCAAGACAGTGTCCGAGAGCCGTGTGGTCATGCCCCAGCGCATGCTCCCCCAGGACGCCAATCCGGCCGGCAACGTCCACGGCGGCGTGATCCTCAAGATGATCGACACCGCCGGCAGCATCGCGGCCATGCGCCACTGCCGCACCAGCGTGGTCACCGCCTCCATCGACCGCATGGATTTCCTCAAGCCGGCGTTCATCGGCGAGGTGATCATCATCAAGGCCAGCATCAACTACGCCGGCCGCACCTCCATGGAGGTCGGGGTCCGGGTGGAGGCCGAGGACCTGATCACCGGCGAGATACGCCACACCGGGTCCTGCTACCTGACCTACGTGGCCCTGGACAGGGACCGCCACCCCACGCCCATCCCGAAGCTCATTCTGGAGACCGAGGACGACTGCCGCCGCAACCGCGAGGCCAAGGCCCGCCGTGAAAACAGGCTGGCCGAGAGAAACCGGGAGCGCGCCTCCCAAAGCGACCCCACCGCCTGCTGAAGGAACCCCATGGCCGCCACCATCGACGACATCACCATCAATTACGAGGAAGACGGCCTGCTCAAGGTCAAGGAACTGGACAAGGTGGTGCTCTCGAAAGGGGCCTGGACCACCATCATCTTCCGGTTCACCCAGTGGGACAACAAGCTCGGCGGCTACGGCCCGGACCGCTACGTCATCCGCCGCTACAAGAAGCAGAACGACGAATACCGCTCCCAGTCCAAATTCGCCATCTCCAGCCGGGATCAGGCCAGAAAGATCATCGCCGCCCTGGAGCAGTGGATCGACCTGCCGGAGTGACCCCGTGTCCGGCCAGCCAGCCAAACCGGAACCCGCCGACCCGGCCGCCGCGCCCGCTCCCGCCGGCCCCGTGGTCACGGTCAGGTGCCTGGCCTCCCTGGCCAGATACCAGCCGCGAAACGCCGTCTTCTCCCTGCCCGGAGACGTCCGGAACGTGGCCGGACTCATGGCCGCCCTGAACCTGCCAGCGTCCAAGGTCACCACCGTCCTGGTCAACGCCGCGCCGGCCGATCCGGAGACACGCCTTTCCCCCGGCGATGCCGTGACCTTGCTTCCCACCCTCACCGGCGGCTGACATGAACCCTGACGCGGCCATCACCTCCCGGGCCGTGGACGCGGCCCTGCCCGACGGCGCGCCGGTCCGAGTCCTTCACGGCCGCGACGCGGCGGACATCGCCCGGCAACAGGCCCTGCCGCTTGGCGAGGTGGAGCGCGCGGCCCTTGCCCTGGGGATCGTTCCGGCCCGGTATCTGCGCAACCTCTCCGCCTATTCCCTGGCCGAGCAGGCCCAGTTGCTCCGCGCCACGGCGGCCCTGGTGGGCCTCGGCGGCCTTGGCGGGACCGTGCTCGAGATACTGGCCCGCACGGGTGTGGGCACGATCGTCGCGGCCGACGGCGACGCGTTCGAGGAATCGAACCTGAACCGCCAGCTCTTGTCCGAAACCGCCCGGCTCGCCCGCCCCAAGGCCGAAGCCGCCCTGGCCCGGGCCGCGGCCGTCAATCCCGCGGTCGCGGTCACGGCGCGGCGGGTCTTTCTCGACGAGGCGGGCATGCGCGATCTGCTCGCCAGCGCGCAGGTGGCCGTGGACGCCCTGGGGGGCCTGGCCGACCGGCCGGCCCTGGCCCGGGCGGCCGCGACGAGGGGCATTCCCCTGGTCACGGCGGCCGTGGCCGGGGACACGGGGTATGTGGCCACGGTCCTGCCGGACGGGCCGTCGGTGTGGGAGGTGTTGGGATCAGGCGGCGCGGGGGGCGGCCTTCCGGCCGAGGACGTCCTGGGCTGTCAGGCCGCGCCGGTCACGGTCCTGGCCGGACTTCAGGCCGCCGAGGCGCTGCGCGTGCTGGCCGGCCGTCCGCCGGCGCTGGCCGGCAGGCTCCTGCTCGTCGATCTGTCGGACATGAGTTTCGAGACGGTGACGCTTACGTAAATCAGGCTGGACAGGGGGCTGCCAAGCGAGAGCCCGCTCGCGCTCGCCCCCTACCGCCCCTCGATATACCCCTTGAGCCTCTTGAGCCCCTCTTCGATATTCTCCAGGGAATTGGCGTAGGAGAACCGCAGATGCCCCTCGCCGCCCGGGCCGAAGTCGATGCCCGGCGTCACCCCCACATGCGCCTTCTCCAGGATGTCATGCGCCAGGGCCAGCGAATCCGCGCCCAGGTGCGCGGCGTTCACCAGCACGTAAAACGCCCCGGTGGGCTCCACCCGGATCGTGAACCCGAGATCCTTTAATCCCTTGATCATGGCCTTGCGCCGTTCGTCATAGGTCCGGCGCATGCGCTCGATATCCGGCCCGGCCTGGGTCAGGGCCGCGATACCCGCCCACTGGGCCACGGACGAGGCGCAGATGAAGAAGTTCTGCTGCAGCTTCTGCAGGGTCGGCAGGTATTTCTCCGGCGCGATCAGGTACCCGAGGCGGAAGCCGGTCATGGCGTAAAGCTTGGAAAAGCCGTTCAAGACAAAACAGTTGTCCGTGTACTCCAGGGCGCTGTGGGCTTTCCCCTCGTAGACCAGGCCGTGGTAGATCTCGTCGGAGATGATGGCCGGCCCGAGTTCGCAGATGCGCCGCAGGGCCTCGTCGCCGAGTACCGTGCCGGCCGGGTTGGACGGCGAATTGACCAGGATGGCCCGGGTCCGCTCGTCGATGCGCACCGCCAGCTTGTCCGGGTCGAACTGGAACCCGTCCTCCTCGTCCACCCGGATGTAGGCGGGACTTGCGCCGGTGAAGCGGATGAAGTTCGGATAGCAGGCATAGCCCGGGTCCGAGAGCAGGATGTCGTCCCCGGGCCGGGCGAACGCCGCGAACAGAAGAAACAGGGCCGCCGAGGTGCCGCCGGTGACCACGATGTTTTGCGGCTTCACGGTCACGCCGTATTCCGCGGCGTAATGGCGGGAGATGGCCTCGCGCAGCTCGATCAGACCCAGGCTGTGGCTGTAATGGGTCCTGCCCTCGCGGATGGCCCGGCAGGCGGCCTCCTTGACGCAGTCGGGGGTGTCGAAGTCGGGTTCGCCGATCTCCAGATGGATGATGCGATGCCCCTGGCGCTCCAGGCTCTGGGCCTTCTCCAGGATGTCCATGACCAGAAACGAGGTGATGTCCTTGCAGGCGGGATTCATTCGGTGCTGCCACTTTCCGTTTGGTTGGGGGATGAGGGGGATTCCGGCCGCGTCCCGGAGGGATGGGCGTAACGGTCGTTTAGGGCCTGCACCAGGGCCTCGGCCCCGGCCACGACCTCCCGGATGCGCCGGCGGGCGCCCGTGCCCCAGCCGGCCGGCTCCGGCAAAAAGACGCTGCGCCACCAGACCGTGTTCCGGTCAAACGCCCGTTCCAGGGCCTCGCGAAAGGCCTCTGGCGGATTTTCGCGGGCGATCGCCCGGCGGACCCGGCCGGCGGCCAGGCCACGGGACTTGGCGTGGACGAACGCCGCCCCGGCCGCGACCAGGATCGCGAACGGGATGAAGCGCCACGAGGCCTCGAATATCCAGGACAGCCACCCAGGCACAACCTGACCCTCGGCCGGAAGCCCGGCCAGGAGGTACGCCCCCAGGCACACGGCCAGGGCCAGCCCGGAAAACAGGGCGTCGAACCGGAGCGTCGTCCGCCGCCACCGGTCGCAAAGCCCGCGGATACGCGGCACGAACGCGCCCTCGATCTCCCGGGCCATCTTCTCCAGCTCGCCCACGATCCGGTACGAGCGCTCCACCCGCACCTGGGCCATGCGGCCGTAGATCTCGGCCAGGTCCTTGTCCCTCTTGCCCTCGAAGCGGCGGCGCAGGGCCTCGTCGGCGATGGGCAGGGCCGCCTCGGGGCTGTAGATGCGGTAGAACTTCCCGGCCGTAAGCCCGTGCTGGGCCAGGGCCCGCTGCCAGGCCCCGACCACCTCCTCGGGATGGTCCTCCCGGGCGGTCACGTCCATGCGGTTTAGGATGTAGAGGAATTTGCTCGAATCCGTGCGGTTCACGGTTCCGGCCACCAGATGCCGCAGGGTGTCGCGCATGGCCCCGGGTTCGGGGCGGTTGGCGTCGAAAAGGACCAGCACCAGATCGGAAAGATCCATGATGTAGTCGGTGATGCGCAGGGTGGCCGTGCGCTGGGCGTCGGCGTCGAACCCCGGGGAGTCGATGAGGATCAACCCCTTGACCCGCTCGCTGGGGCAGGTCTTGAGCCTGAGGTAGGCGTCGATGCGCCCGCCCTGCCCGGCCTCCACCTTCTCCAGCTCCTGGCTCATCTTGTAGAAGGGGAAGCGCAGGTCCGCGTCCAGGGCCACGCCCGGCAGGACCCGGGCCTCGGATTCGCCGGTGTAGCAGATGACCGTGAAGGTGTCGTCCACGGCGTGGGTGCCGGTCTGCTGCAGGGGCTGGCCCAGATAATTGTTGATGAACGTGGATTTGCCCGCGGAAAAAGGGCCCAGCACGGCGATGAGCGGCCACCAGGCGATGCGCTGGGCGAACGAGCCGCCCCTTCGCAGGATGCCGAGCCCCCGGCCCACCCGGTCGAGCTTGCCGAAGGCGGCCACGGCGTCCACCAGAAGGGGATTTTCCCGGCGCAACTGCTCTTTGAGGCTTGAAAGGTCCATGCCGTCTCCGTGGTTTGCAGTGGACTACCGCATCCCCGGACAAAAATCGAGCCGCGTTCTTCCCGGGATTCCATCGGGAACGCCTTGTCTTCGGGCCATGCGTGGGGTACTTTTTCACTATGAGGGAAAAACGTCCCCGGACACTCCCCCCGCGCGGTCCCGGGCGCAGATATGTCCTGACGATCCCGGCCGGCTACCTGCTGGCGGCCGGGGCCTGGATCCTGTTCTCGGACATGGCCGTCACGGTCCTATTCCCGGACCCGGAAACCGCCGCGTTCATGCAGACGTTCAAGGGCTGGTTCTTCGTCGCGGCCACGACCCTGCTGCTCTACCTGCTCCTGCGCCGGCTGGCCGCCAGGCAACAGTCCTACCTCGACGGCCTGGATGCGGCCAAGCGGGAGCTGTCCGCGGCTGGAGACAGGTTGGCCTCGGTGATCCGCTCTTCCCCGCTGGCCATCTTCATCCTGGACCGCCAGGGCCGGGTGAGCCTGTGGAGCCCCGCCGCCGAGCGTTTTTTCGGCTGGAGCGAGGCCGAGGTCCTGGGCCGGCCCCTGCCCACGGTCCCGGCCTCCAAGCGGGACGAGTTCGAGGCCATCCTGGCCCGGGCCTTCTCCGGAGAGCCCATCGCCGGACTGGAGGCGGCCCGCATGCGCCGGGACGGCTCCCTGGCGGAGATCAGCCTAAGCACCGCCCCCCTCGCGGACGGCGAATCCGGGATCACGGCCATCCTGGTCATGGCCTCCGACGTCACCGAGGCCAAGGGTCTGGCCCGGGAACGCGACCTCTTTTTCAATCATTCTATGGATCTGCTGTGCGTCACGGACTTCGCCGGCATCCTGCAGCAGGCCAATCCGGCCTGGACCCACACCCTGGGGTATCCTCCCGGCGATCTCACCGGGCGCCCCTGGATCGACTTCGTGCATCCGGACGACGTCGCGGCCACCATCGCCATGCACGAGCGCCTGGTCGAGGGCTCCCCCGTCCGCAACTTCGAGGTCCGCTGCCGCCACCGGGACGGCTCCTTCAAGTGGCTGTCGTTCAGTTCCCACCCCATCCCCGAAGAGCAGCGCATCTTCTCCGTGGCCCGGGACATAAGCGACCGCAGGCTGGCCGAGGAGGAACTGATCAAACGCCGCCGGTTCGTGGAAACCGTCCTGGACAACATGCCCATCGGCGTGGGCGTGCGCACCCTGGACACCGGCCGACGCACCTTCCACAACGCCCGCTACACGGGGATACTGGGCTGGCCCGCGCGGGCCCTGGTCACGACCGACAGCTTCTTCGAACATCTGTTCCCCGACCCGGAGGTCCGGGCGGTCCACGCCGAACGCATGGCCTCCGACATCCGAAGCGGCGACCCGGCCCGCATGTTCTGGAAGGACGTACCCATCGTCACCGAAAAGGGCGAGCGCCGCCATATCACCCTGGCCAGCTTCCCGGTCCCGGACCAGAACGTCCTGGTGACCACGGTCCAGGACACCACCTTCCGCAAGGTGGCCGAGACGGCCCTGGCCCAGGCCAAGAAGGAGGCCGAGCAGGCCAACCAGGCCAAGACGCAGTTTCTGGCCAACATGAGCCACGAGCTGCGCACGCCCTTAAACGCCATCTTCGGCATGGCCCAACTGGCCCAGCACGAAAACCTGAGCCCCGAACAGACCGAATGCTGGGACATCACCCTGCAGTCCGCCAAACGGCTCCTGGACATCGTGGACAACCTCCTGGAACTGGCCAACCTCGAATCCGGGGCCGTGCAGCTCGCGGTCAAGGAGTTCGACATCCGCGCCCTGGTCGACTCCCTGTGCCGGACCCACTCGGTCCAGGCCCGGCTCAAGGGCCTGGCCTTCTCCTGCGTGGTCGAGGACGACGTGGCCGGAACCCTTGTGGGCGATCCGTTCCGGTTGCGCCAGATCCTGCTCAACCTCCTGTCCAACTCCATCCGGTTCACCGCCCAGGGGACCATCGAACTGCGGGTGTCGCGCTACACGGCGTCCCCTGAGGGACCGTGCCGGATCTTCGTGGACCAGGGATTCACCGGGGAATGCCTGCTGTTTCGGGTCACGGACACCGGCATCGGCATCCCGAAGGACAAGCAGGACGTGATCTTCGACAGCTTCGCCCTGGCCGAGGAATACCTGACCAAAAAATACGGCGGCACGGGCCTGGGACTCAGCATCGCCAAGCAACTGGCCGAACTTCTGGGCGGCACGGTCTGGGTCCAAAGCGAGCCCGGCCAGGGCAGCGTGTTCTCCGTGACCGCCGCCTTCTGGCTGCCGGCGCAGCCGGGGGACGGCGTCCTGGAGGGCCTGGCCGCGCCCACGCCCTCGCGCCCACTGCGCGTGCTTCTGGTCGAGGACGAGACAAGCAACCGCATCAGCGCCGCCACCATGCTGCGCCGGCACGGCCATGCCGTCACCGAGGTCGAAAACGGCCAGGAGGCCCTGCGCGCCCTGGGCAGGGAGCCGTTCGACGTGGTGCTCATGGACATCCAGATGCCGGTCATGGACGGGCTCACCGCCACCCGGCACATCCGGGGGGGAGAGGTGCCGGGGGGCGTCAAGGACATCCCGGTCATCGCCCTGACCGCCTACGCCCTGGAGGCCGACCGGGAGCGCTTTCTGGCCGCGGGCATGAACGACTTCGTGGCCAAGCCCTTCGAGATCCGGACCCTGCTGGACACCGTGGACCGGGTCGTGGCCAGAAAACGGCTCAACTGACTCCCCGCACAGAACCGCCGCCCATACTCCGGCACCCGCCTTTGAAACCCGGGGCCGGACATGTTATCGTCCCCCTGCCGCATACCGGCGAAATATCCGGGCGCGGGCCGTCCTTTTTCCGGGCGGCGTGCGCCAGACCGAGGACGCCATGCACGAGGAAAGCCTGAACCGGGTCATCCGGGACTATCTGACCGGCGAGGACGTGGAGGAAACCTCCTACGAGGAGTTCCGCCAGGCCCTGGCAAGGCTTCTGGTGGAGGAGCGCGGCTTCCCGAAGGACCGGCTGTGCGCCAAGGTGGGGGTGTGCTTTCCCGTGGACGGCCGGGACTACACCCGCATGGTGGACCTGGCGGCCTTTTCCGAGGACGGCGCGCCGCTTCTGATGGTGATCTTCTGTTCCGGCGAGCCCGGTTCCTACATCCGCGAGACCCTGGCCGCCTCCCGGCTCTTCCCGGGCGGGCCGGCGCCCCTGGCGCTGATCACGGACACCAAGGAGGCCCTGCTCCTTCGCGTGGCCGACGGGAACATCCTGGCCCGGGGCGGCATGCGGGTCATCCCCTTCCACGACGAACTCGCGGCCCTGGCCGCCTCGGCCGCCGCGCCGCCCCTGTCCGAGGCGGCGCTCGATCGCGAGCGGCGCATCCTTTTCGCCTACAGCGAATTTCTCTCCGGCGGCTGCTGCGCCGGGGCCTGCCGGCCGGCGGCCAAAAAAGGCCCGGTCGGCTGACCGCACGGAAACACGGTCCCCGGCCCCGGACGCCCGCCTCCCGGTTGCGCGCCGGCCCCGATTGGCGTAGTTTCCGTTGCGCCGCAGCCGAGCGGGATGCCCGTTTTCCGGCCAAACTCAACCATATGACATAACTTGATTTCCGTGGCGCGATGGCGTCCATGGAATTTTTTTGCAACCGCTTACGACCTCCCGGAGATCCCAGCGCATGTCCGAACCGTCGCCATCCCCGTCCGTTGCCCCGTCCCCCGCGCCGTCCGACCTGACTCCCCCGGTGGTCAACCCCAACGCGGCCATCGTCCTTGGCAAGCGTTACCTGCGCAAGGGCCCCGACGGCGCGCCGATCGAGAATGCCGCCGACCTGTTCTGGCGCGTGGCCCGGGCCATCGCCGAACAGGAACGCCTCTACGACGCGAAGCACGACGTGGAGGCCACGGCCCGGCAGTTCTACGACCTGATGACCTCCTACAAGTTTCTGCCCAACTCCCCGACGCTCATGAACGCCGGCACGCCGCTCGGGCAGCTGGCGGCCTGCTTCGTCCTGCCTGTGGGCGACTCCATGGAGGAGATCTTCGACGCCGTGAAATTCGCCGCACTGATCCACAAGTCCGGCGGCGGCACGGGCTTTTCCTTCTCCAGGCTGCGCCCCAAGCACAGCCGGGTGGGCTCGACCGGAGGCGTGGCCTCGGGGCCGGTGTCGTTCATGCGCATCTTCAACACGGCCACGGAGCAGGTCAAACAGGGCGGCACCCGGCGCGGCGCGAACATGGGCATCCTGCGCGTGGACCATCCGGACATCCGGGAATTCATCACCTGCAAGGAACGCGAATACGCCCTGGACAACTTCAACATCTCCGTGGGACTCACGGAAAAGTTCATGCAGGCCGTGGACGAGGGCCGAAGCTACGACATGGTCAATCCGGCGGACGGCCTGGCCGTGCGCAGCGAAAGCGCCCGGGAGATCTTCGACCTTCTGGTGCGCAAGGCCTGGGAGAGCGGCGACCCGGGCATCGTCTTTCTGGACCGCATCAACCGCGACAACCCCACCCCGGCCCAGGGCGAGATCGAAAGCACCAACCCCTGCGGCGAGCAGCCCCTTCTGCCCTACGAGGCCTGCAACCTGGGCTCCATCAACCTGGCCCTGATGTACTCCCCACAGGATGAGGACGGCGTGGACTGGGAGGAGCTGGCCCGGGTGATCCACCTGTCCGTGCGCTTTCTGGACGACGTCATCGACGCCTCCCAGTATCCGTTGCCGATCATCACCGACATGGTGCGCACGAACCGCAAGATCGGCCTGGGCATCATGGGCTTCGCGGACCTGCTCTACCGCCTGGAGATTCCTTACGACAGCCCCGAGGCCCTGGCCATGGCCGGCCGGATCATGGGCTTCGTCCAGACCGAGGCCCGGCGGGCCTCGGCCGAGTTGGCCCGGGAGCGCGGCCCGTTCCCGGCCTACGACCGGTCGGTCTTCGCCGAAAAAAAGCAGGGCCCCTACCGCAACGCCACCACCACCACCATCGCCCCCACCGGCACCCTGTCCATCATCGCCGGTTGCTCCTCGGGCATCGAGCCCCTTTTTGCCCTGTGCTTCTCCAGAAACGTCATGGACGGGGAAAAGCTCGTGGAGACCAACCCCCATTTCCTGGCCGCCCTGCACGACGCCGGCCTGGACGTGCCGGAGATCATCGCCGAGGTGGCCCGCAAGGGCACCGTGGCCCACATGGAGAACGTCCCCGACTCCCTGCGCCGGGTCTTCGTCACGGCCATGGACATCGATCCCCTGTGGCATCTGCGCATGCAGGCGGCCTTCCAGCGGCACACCGACAATGCCGTGTCCAAGACCGTGAACCTGCCGCACACGGCCACCCTGGACGACATCGCGGCCATCTACCGCATGGCCTACGAGCTCGGCTGCAAGGGCGTGACGGTCTACCGCGACGGCTGCAAGACCGCCCAGGTGCTGTGCACGGGCGAGGCCGGGCAGGATGAGGCCCCCAAGGCCGCCTCGCGGGTCAAGAACCGGCCCGATGTGGTCTACGGCTTCACCCAGAAGGTCAAAACCGGGCTGGGGGAACTCTACCTCACGGTCAACGAGATCGACGGCAAGCCCTTCGAGGTGTTCGCCACCATCGGCAAGTCCGGCCGGTCCGTGACGGCCAAGGCCGAGGCCATCGGCCGGCTGGTTTCCCTGGCCCTGCGCTCGGGCGTGGCCGTGGAGGACATCGTGGGCCAGCTCAAGGGCATCGGCGGCGAGAATCCGGTGTTTCAGAAAAAGGGCCTTTTGTTGTCCATCCCCGACGCCGTGTCCTGGGTCCTGGAAAACCGCTACATGCAGGGTCAGAAAATCGCGGACGGCAACCGGTCGCTCGCCAATCCGACGTGCCCGGACTGCGGAGCCGCCCTGGTCTTCGAGGAAGGATGCCACATGTGCAAATCCTGCGGCTACACCAAGTGCGGCTGATGCCCCGGGTTCGCCGCGAACCGTCGCCGCGCCGGTCCAGGACGCCGGCATTCCCGGGGACATGAGGACGGCTGGCGTCGCATGGTACGGGTCCGCAACGTCTCTTTCCGCTTCGGGCAGCGTTTCGCCCTGCGCAAGGTCTCCTTTTGCGTGGGTCGGGGCGGGTTCGTCTTTCTGACCGGCCCGTCCGGAGCGGGCAAGACCACGCTCTTGCGCATCCTGCACGGGGCCCTGCCCCTGCAATCGGGGCAGGCCAGCGTGGCCGGCCACGATCTGGGGCGGATGACCAAAAGCCGGCTTCCGGCGCTGCGCCGGGATGTCGGCGTGGTCTTCCAGGATTTCAAGATCCTGCCCGGCCGCTCGGTGCGCGAAAACGTGGCCTTGCCCCTGGATGTGCGCGGCATCGCCCGGCACAAGGCCGAACGCCGGATCAAGGCCGTGCTCCACGCCCTCAAGCTCGACGGCCTGGCCGACGCGCCCTGCGCCGAACTGGCCGGCGGCGAGCAGCAGCGGGTGGCCATCGCCCGGGCCGTGGTCACCGGCCCCCGGGTGATCCTGGCCGACGAGCCCACGGGCAACCTGGACTGGGAGCTCTCGCTACGCCTTTTGGACGTCTTTCGGCAGTTCCATCTGCACGGCACGACCATCATCATGGCCACCCACAACCGGGACATTCCCCCGGCCGTGCCCGAGGCCGCAATCCTGCGCCTGGAGGGCGGCGAGGTGGACCCGGGCGGCTACGACGTGGCCGAGGCCGCCGGGCTGTCCGGCCCGGACGGGGCATAACCGCCATGGGCATGTTCTTCCGCCTGATCTTTCGCGGCATCCGCGACCTGTTCCGCCATCCCTGGCCCCAGGCCCTGACCCTGGCCGCCGTGACCCTGACCGCCTTTCTGGGCGGACTGTTCGCCATGTTCCTGCACAACCTGGAGGCCGAGCTCACCCGGCACCAGGGCAAGGCCCAGTACCAGATGTTCTGGAAAAAGGACGCGGCCGAGGCCGAGGTCGCCTCCCAGTGGGCGGCCCTGCGCGCCCGGCCCGAGCTTGCCGAACTGACCACCTTCACCCCGGATCAGGCGCTTACGGTCATGCAGGAGGCCCTGGGGCAGGGCACGGACCTGTCCTGGCTTCGGGGCAGAAGTCCCCTGCCGTTCACGGCCCTGGCCACCTTCCGGACGCCCCCGGACGATCCGGACTTTCCTGCCCGGACCTTCGAGGAGCTCAAGGCCCTGCCGGGGGTGGCCTCGGTGCACGTCAATCCGTTGCAGATGGACCTGTCGCGGTCCGTGGTGGACGTCAGCCGCACGCTTCTGTGGCCCACCGGGGTGTTTCTGCTGCTTCTGGTGGCCCTGGTGGTGGGCAACACGGTCAAACTGTCGCTTCTGGCCCGCGCCGACGAGGTGGCCATCCTGCGCCTGGTGGGGGCCAAGACCTGGTACATCCGGCTGCCGCTCCTGGCCGGCGGCGTGGCCCAAGGGCTTGCCGGCGCGGGCCTGGCCCTTGGGCTGCTCAAGATGCTGCAGCATTCCCTGGCCGACGTGCTCAACGTGCCGCCCCTGTGGATCAGGATCGCCTTTCTCGAATGGCCGCAGATCGCGGCCCTGGCCGGGACCATGGCCCTTGTTTCGGCCATGGCCAGCTGGGTCGCGGCCCGGGACCGGAATTGATCCCCGCCATGCCCGCATCGGACACCCCGCCCAGCGGCTCCACGCCCCCGGAAACCGGCATCGTCCTGGCCGCACACGGTTCCCGGCTGCCCGCGGCCCTGGCGTCCCTGGAGGCCTTTGCCCGTCGCATCGAGGCGGCCTACCCGGGCTGCACGGTCCGGCCGGCCCGGACCATGGGCGAGATGCACCGGGGCCGGCACCTGCGGCCCCTTTTCGGGGCCAAATCCGTGGACGCCGCCCTTCTGGAAATGGCCAGGCTCGGAGTTTCGCGCGTGGCGGTGCAGTCGCTGCACGTGGTGGCCGGCGGGGAATTCACCCAGGTCGTGGAAGGGGCGCGCCGGGCGCGAAAAGGCGGCGCGTTCGCGGCAGTGGCCGTGGGCGGCCCGCTGCTTCGGGGTCCGCGGGACGCCGCCGCCGTGGCCGGGACGCTTCTGGCCAGCCTGCCCCGGGAACGCACGCCGGACGAGGCCGTGGCGGTCATGGGGCACGGGGCCCGGGGGCCGGCCCGGGAGATCTACGCGGCCCTGGCCGGGGAGCTTTCCCGGCGCGATGCGCTGGTCTTTTTCTCCACCCTGGACCGCACCCGGGAGGACGCGGCCCGGCCCGACTCGAACATCGGCCGGCTGCGCGAGGCGGTCCTGCGAAGCGGGGCGCGGCGGGCGTGGCTGGTGCCTTTTTTCAGCGTGGCCGGGGCCCACGCCCGGCGGGACCTGGCCGGCGACGAGGACCATTCCTGGCGCGGGGTGCTGTCCCGGGCCGGCATCGAGTGCCTTCCGGCCTTGAGCGGGCTTCTGGAACTGCCGCGCTTCGCCCGCGTCTTCCAGGACCGCCTGGACGCGGCGCTGGCCCAGATGGCGACACCCCAAAAAAACGGCGCGGATGACACGGTCGGCGCTTCCTGACCGTCCGCCCCCTCACGCCCCGCACGCGTCGGCCGCATCCCCCCAGACCTCGGCCAGCACCCCGCGCAAGGCCCTGATCACCGGGTCGTTCTCCCGCGTGCGGCGGTACATGAACGACAACTCCAGGCTCATGGGCTCACGCTCCCACACGCACACCTCCCCGGCCGCGGCCCCGTCCAGGGCGTCGTCGCGGCGCAGAAGCGTCAGCCCGAACCCCGCCGCCACCAGGGCCCGCAAGGTGGCGTCGCCGTCGCCCACGATGGCCTTGTTGAGCGCAAACCCCTTATGCGCGAAGGTCTCCTCCAGAAGGAACTGGAACGGACAGCGTTCCGGGAACCACACCCACGGCATCCCCGAAAGCGCCTCCCAGTCCGCCTTCTCGATCCGCTCCCGCCAGTCGGCCGGCCCCACGATGGCCATGTCCACATGGCCAAGCGGCATGCTGGCCACGTCGCCGTTCGGGTCGCGGATGATCTCGTAGACGAAGGCGGCGTCGATCTCCCCCGTGGCCAGCCCGTCCAAGCCGTCCGGCGAGCTGTACTGCATGATGTGCAGCTCCACGCGCGGATGCCGCTCCCGCATGCGGGCCAGAAATTCCGTCATGCGCAGCCGCCCCGGCTCGTTGTTGAGCCCCATGCGGGCCACGCCCACGGCCTGGGAACGGTAGACGCCGGCCGCGGACAGAAGCTCCCCCGCCGACTCCAGGGTCTTTCGAGCCCGGGACGCCAGCTCCCGGCCGGCCTCGGTCAATTGCATGCCCCTGGCCGTGCGGGCGAACAGGTCCACCCCGAGTTCCTCCTCCAGGGCCTTGATCTGGGCGCTCACCGCCGGTCCGCTGGCGTTTAAGCGTTGCGCCGCCCGGGTCAGGTTCTGGGTCTCGGCCACGGCCACGAAGGTGCGCAGTTGATACAGTTCCATGTCTGCCCGCCTTGCCGGACGGCGCGTTTCGTTTTTCGGAACGCCGCCTTCCAAACATGCGATTGGATTTGTCCGCCGTTTCCGGCCTACCACTTCTTCGTCCAGCCGCTCCCATGGCACACCCGCCGTCCGGCGTAAAGCCTCCGAGGGACGGCGCGACAAAGGAGATCGCCGGTATGTTCAACACCCGACAGCTTGCCGCCGTCGCCGTCCTGGCCGTCTGCCTGCTGGCCCTTCTGGCCGGGAAGCCGGAAGGGGACGCCTCGGTGCGTTCGCCGGCCCCCGTCCCCGGGGAGACGTCGCCCGCCCCGAAAGACCGCCCCCGATTCGGCGCCGGCGCCGAGAAGGTCTTCGCGGCCCGGTACGCGGCCTTTTTCGAAAAGGGCATCTATCCGGGCCTGCCCGTGACCATGTGCGAGGCCAAGCTTCAGGAATGCCGGGGCCTGGACCTCGCGGCCTGCCGGGAGCATTGCCGGGAGGCCTGCGGCCTGGAATGAAAAAGGGCGGAAGCCTTAGCCCCCGCCCGGTTTCCGCGTATTCTCCGCCCTGCGCCTACGGGTTCTGGGCCCAGCGGATCAGTCCCAGGGAATGGGAGTCCAGCAAAAGCGGATGGTGCGGCAGGATGCGCACCGTGAACCCGAACCGGCCGGCCTCCAGGGGCATGATATCCCCCTTGAAAACGTGCCAGCCGTTTCCGGTGGTGGACACGGGCTTCATCACCGTGGTCTCGCGCTGGGCGAACTTGCCCTCGTAGTTGAGCCGGCCGGAATAGATCTGGACCTCCACGTCCTGGGGCCGGATGCCGTTCAAGAACACCTCGGCGCTCACGGTCACGGCGTCGCCCACATACAGCTGGTCCGGCTCGGCGGCCTTGACGTTGCGAATGTCCAGGTTGCTCCACTTGGTCATCATGTCCATGCGCCAGGAGGCCAGGTCCTTGGCCGCCGCGTAATCGTTCTTCACCAGCCGGTTGTAGTTGTCCAGGGCCGGGACATAGGTCGCGCGGGCGTAGTCCTCCACCATGCGGTGGGAGTTGTAGATGGGCACGAGCGAGCTTATGGACTCCTTCATCTTGCGGATCCAGTTGCGGGGCAGGTTGCCGTGGCCGCGCTCGTAGAAGGTGGGGATGATCTCGTTCTCGATGATGTTGTAGGTGGTCTGGCTCTCCACGAAATCCTGGTACCCGGCGTCCTCGTATTCCTCGCCCTGGCCGATGGCCCAGCCCACGCTGTTGTCCGGCCGCCAGGCCTCGGCCCACCAGCCGTCCAGGGTGCTTAGGTTGATGACCCCGTTGCACATGGCCTTCATGCCGCTGGTGCCGCAGGCCTCCAGGGGCCGGCGGGGGGTGTTCAGCCACACGTCGCAGCCCTGCACCAGAAGGCTTGCCACCTCCATGTCGTAGTCCTCGAGAAAGACCATGCTGTAGCGGCACTCGGGCGAGGTGCACAACTGCACCAGCTCCTGGATGATCTTTTTGCCCTCGTTGTCGTGGGGATGGGCCTTGCCGGCGAAGATGAACTGCACGGGCCGGGGCGAATCGCTGATGATTTTTATCAGCCGCTCCTTGTCCTGCAAAAGCAGGTTGGCCCGCTTGTAAGTGGCGAAGCGCCGGGCGAAGCCGATGGTCAGGGCCTGGGGGTCCAGGACCTCCTCGGACATCTGCAATTCCTTGCGCTTGGCCCCCCTGGCCAGAAGCTGCTCCCGCAGCTTGACCCGCACGTAGCCCACCAGCCGTTCGCGCAGACGTTCGTGGGTGCGCCACAGCTCGGCGTCGGAGATGGCGTGGGCCTGGGCGAAGACGCGGGGGCAGTCCGGATCCTCGCGCCAGTTGGCCCCGAGGTAGCGATCGTAAAGGGACGCGATGTCCTGGGCCACCCAGGTGGGCACGTGCACGCCGTTGGTGATGGCCCCGATGGGCACGTCCTCCACGGGATACTGGCTCCAGACCCGGTTCCACATCTTGCGCGAGACCACCCCGTGCAGTTGGCTGACCCCGTTGTTGAACCGGGAGAGCTTCAGCGCCAGGACCGGCATGCAGAAATGCTCGGCGTCGTTTCGCGGGTCCTCGCGGCCGAGGGCCAGAAAGACCTTGAAGGCCAGGCCCATCTTCCTGGCGTAGTCCTCGAAGTAGGGCTGCATGAGTTCGGGGGGAAAGCGGTCGTTGCCGGCCGGGACCGGGGTGTGGGTGGTGAAAATGCTGCTCGAGGCCACCAGTTCCAGGGCGGCCTCGAAGGACAGCTTGTTCTGCTGCATGAAGTTGCTGATGCGTTCGAGCCCGGCAAAGGCCGAATGGCCCTCGTTCATGTGGATGACCTTGGGCCGAAGCCCCAGGGCGTACAGGGCCCGGATGCCGCCGATGCCCAGAAGATACTCCTGGCGCACCCGCATCTCCAGGTCGCCGCCGTAGAGCTTGGTGGTGATCAGCCGGGAATGGGGCTGGTTCTCGGGCACGTTGGAGTCCAGGAGGTACAGCGCCACCCGGCCCACCTGGGCCTTCCAGATCTGGGCCTGGACCTTCTCGCCGCGCAGGTCCACGGAAATCATGATCCGGTTGCCGGAGGGGTCCTTGCAAAGCGAGAGCGGAAGCTGCTCGAAGTCGTAGAGGGGATAGCGCTCCTGCTGCCAGCCGTCCGGGGTCAGGTACTGGCGGAAATAGCCCTGCTGGTAGCCCAGGCCGATGCCCACCAGGGGCACGTTCAGGTCGCTGGCGGATTTCAGGTGGTCGCCGGCCAGGATGCCCAGGCCCCCGGAATAGACCGGCAGGCACAGGGTGATGCCGTATTCCAAACTGAAATAGGCCACCACGGGTTCCCCGGTCTTGTCCGGGAAGGGGATGGAGGAGGTCTTGCGGGCCAGATAGGATTGCAGACGCTGGCGCAGCTCGCCCAGGCGTTCGAGGAAGAAATCGTCCTCGGCCAGGCTTTCCAGGGTCTGCTGGGACAGGCGGTTCAAAAAGCCGATGGGGTTTCCGTAGCATTCCCGCCACAACTTGTGATCCACCTGGGAAAACAGGGAAATGATCTCGGCGTTCCAGGAAAACCAATAATTGTAAGCCAGCTCCCACAGCGGTTTGAGCCTGGGGGGCAGCTTGGGCACGACACTGTAGACGCGAAGAGGCTGCATACCGATTTCCTCCGGGACCAGGTCCTTGGAAAATTCGGGGGACGGTGCAATCAGGCGATCCGGCGCGAACCTCACTGCCCCCCTGCGTGCTTCTAGCCGCAAGGCGCAACAAAACGCAAGCCCGGAGACCACGGTGGCATTCCGGTCCGGGGGCGCGGCCCCGGGGGCGGCCCGCGCCGCCTCTCCCCGACAGGCCCCCGCCCCGCTCTTCCCTTCCCGCGCGAAGCGATGTAAGTGGACCCTTTGCAAAAAACGGAGTCGCGGCCCTGGCTCGGGACGCCCGGAACACCCCGTCGTCACGCGTGATTCCGAGGTCCCCGCCCGCCGCCGGAGGCCTCCCCGCGCGCGGGACGCCCGAGCCTCCCCCGGTCCACCTCGCATCCCACGCGGAGTCCTGCCCATGTCCACGTTTCCCGAAGCCTCCCCCCTGACCGTGCGTGTCCGCCCGCTGCGCGGCGACGCCGCGTTGCCCCTCCAGGGCACGGCCCACGCCGCGGGCTACGACCTGTGCGCGGCCCTGGACGCGGAGGTGGCCGTGCCTCCCGGGGGCCGGGCCGCGATCCCGACGGGGCTGGCCATCGAGATCGGCCGCCCCGGCGTGGCCGCCTTCGTCTTTTCCCGAAGCGGCCTGGGGGCCAGGGACGGCCTGACCGTGGCCCAGGGTGTGGGGGTCATCGACCCCGACTACCGGGGGGAGATCATGGTCTGGCTCATGAACACCTCGGCCGAGACCCGGACGGTCCGGCCCGGCCAGCGCATCGCGCAACTGCTTTTCCTGCCCGTTTTCGCCGCCACCCTGATCCCGGCCGAGACCCTGTCGGAAACGGACCGGGGCGCGGGCGGCTTCGGGCATACGGGCGAATAGCCCCATATGGAGGAACATGGCCATGGCTGATGCGTTTTCGGCGCTCAAAAGCAGGGAGGAAGCGGTGATCATGCGGACCTACGGCCGGTATCCGCTGGCCGTCTCCCGGGCCCAGGGCTCGCGGCTCTTCGATCTGGAGGGCCGGCAGTACGTGGATCTTCTGGCCGGGATAGCGGTGTGCAACCTGGGCCACTGCCACCCCGAGGTGGCCGAGGTCGTGTGCCGCCAGGCCCGCGAACTGGTGCACGTAAGCAACCTGTTCTACCAGGCCGAGCAGGTGGAACTGGCCGAGCGGCTGCTTTCCACCTGCCACTGCGGCAAGGCGTTTTTCTGCAACTCCGGGGCCGAGGCCAACGAAGGGGCCATCAAGCTGGCCCGGCGCTTCATGCGCGAGGTGCGCGGCCGGGAGGCCTTTGAAATCATCACCCTGGCCGGCTCGTTCCACGGCCGGACCCTGGCCACGCTCACGGCCACGGGCCAGGACAAGATCAAGCACGGGTTCGCGCCCCTGCCCGAGGGGTTCGTCACCGTGCCCTTCGGCGACCTGGACGCGGTGCGCCCGGCGATAACGGACAAAACCGCCGGGGTGCTCATCGAGATCGTGCAGGGCGAGGGCGGGGTCAATCCCCTGCCCGGCGATTACGTGCGCGGCCTGGAGTCCCTGTGCCGGGAAAAGGGCGTGCTGTTCATGGTGGACGAGATCCAGACCGGCATGTGCCGCACGGGCAGGTTCTGGGCCTTCCAGCATCACGACGTCGCGCCGGACATCTTCACCTGCGCCAAGGCCCTGGCCAACGGCCTGCCCATGGGCGCGCTTTTGGCCACCGACGAGGTGGCCGCCGGGTTCGTTCCGGGTAGCCACGCCACCACCTTCGGCGGAGGAGCGCTGTTGTCGGCCGCGGCGGCCAAGGTGGTGGAGATCATGCGCCGGGACCGGCTGGACGAGCGGGCCAGACGGGTCGGGGACTACGCCATGGGACTTTTTACGGACCTCATGCGCACGTATCCGGACAAGATCGCGGCCGTGCGCGGCCTGGGGCTGATGATCGGCATCGAGCTGTCCTTCCCGGGCCAGGCGGTGTGGCGGGAGCTGCTCGCCCGGGGGTTCGTGGTCAACCTGACCCAGGACAAGGTGCTGCGTCTGCTGCCGCCCCTGACCATACCCCGCGAGGACCTGGCGCTTTTCGCCTCGGCCCTGGGCATGGTCCTCGGCGAGCTGTAAAAACCGCGCCTTGCGCCAAAACGTCGCCCCCGGCCGGGATTCCCGGACGGGGGCGTTTCATTTCCCAAGACACCCGGGCGGTGACAGAGCTCCCCGCCGCCCCTTGCGCCGAGAGGGTTTCCGGGGCCGCGTCCGGCCCCGCCCTCAGCCCATGTAGCGCAGATACTGCCGGTCCTTGCGGTCGATCAGCCGGATGACCCGGTATTTCCCCTTGAGCTGGCCCTGCTCGTAGGCCCGGATGCCCTCGGCGTGGCAGCGCGGGCAGGCCCGGATCGGGATCTGCACCCCCAGGCACAGCGGGGTGCGCGACGACTCGGACTCGATCTTGAGCACGCCCGGACAGTCCGGGCACACCAAAAGGCTCTCGGTCTGGTATTCGGTGATGTGGTCCGTGTCGTAGTACAGCGTCTTGCGCCGCACGAACCATTCCCCGACCATCTCGCCGCCCCGCTGCTGGCGGGGGGGATTCTTCGCCAGCTTGCGGACGTCCTCGCACAGGCGCTTGACGTATTCGGTGATCATGTTCCCCTGGCGCACCCGCTCCGGATCGAATCCGGGCTCGCGCACATGGGAATAGTCCAGGCCGGCCATGGCCAGGACAATGCCCAGGTTCACGTAGGGCAGGGCCCCCTGGATGGCATAGCCGCCTTCGAGCACGGCGATGTCCGCCCCGACGATGTCCGTGAGCTTTGCGTAGCCCTGGGCCGAGAAGGCCATGTCCGTGATCGGATCGGAGAAGTGGTTGTCCTGGCCGGCCGAATTGACCACCAGGTCGGGTTTGAACTCATCCAGAAGCGGCCGGATCAGGTGCTCGGCCACGTACAGGAAGCCCTCGTCCGAGGTCCCCGGCGGAAGCGGCACGTTGACCGTGGTCCCGAGCGCGCCGGGGCCGCCCAGTTCGTGGGCGAAGCCCGTGCCCGGGTACAGGGTGCGGCCGTCCTGGTGCAGGGAGATAAAAAGCGTGTCCGGGTCGTGCCAGTACACGTCCTGGGTGCCGTCGCCGTGGTGGCAGTCCGTGTCCACCACGGCCACGCGCAAAGGCCCGTACTGCTCACGCAGCCGCTCGATCATCACCGCTTCGATGTTGATGTTGCAAAAGCCCCTGGCCCCGTGCACGCACTTCATGGCGTGGTGCCCGGGGGGGCGGACCATGGCGAAGGCCCGGGCGGCCTTTTTCTCCATGACCAGCCGGCCGGCCCGGATGGCCCCGCCGGCGGACACCAGGTGCGAGGGGCTGGCCACGCCCTCGGTGTCCGGAAAGCAGAAATGGACCCGGTCCACGTCGCTCATGCCGGCCACGTCGGGCTTGTACTCGTCGATGCCCGGGATGTCGAAAACCCCCTCCTCGCGCAGTTGGTCCTGGGTGTACAGCAGCCGCTCCTGGCGCTCCGGATGGGTGGGGGAAATGGCCCAATCGAAGGCCGGAAAGAACACGATGCCCAGTTCGCGGGCCGCCTTCAGCACGGACACGTGACCGCCTCCCGGTACTGCGGCAAGACACCCGGCCTGACCTGGCACACCACCCGGATGTTGCGCCCGGTGAAGGTCGCGTCCTCCACCATGTTGAAGGACGATCTCTCCACGGTCTCCACCGGGGCCTCCTGGTCGCCGGCCTTGATGAAACGCAGGTACTCCCGCAGCTTGCCGGAGGCCTCGGCCTCGGCCTGGGGCAGGTCGTAGTCCGGGCCCACCTCCCGGTGCACGCCGAGACTGGGGATGACCATGCCGCCCCGGGCCGTGTCCGCGAAGAGCTCCACGGAAAAGGTGGGCCGGGCCAGGGCCGCGCCCACGGCGTTGGCCACGGCGAAGTTCTCCGGGACCACGACCTCCTGGGAAAAGGCGTCCTGCAACAGGCCCGACAGGGCCAGGGCCGGACCGCCCATGACGTAGACCTTGGCGGGCGCGATGCGCCGGCCCTCGAGCATCTCGCTGATGGTGTACACCGGCCGGTCGTTGATCTCGCGCACGAACCCGGCCACCTCCTCGCGGATGCGGTTCACGGCCGAGGCGATGGCGAAGTCGGCCAGGGTCTCGGGGTCGTGCCCCGTGCCCTCGGCCAGGGCGGCCATACCCCGGTACGAGGCGGCCACGTCGCCGAAGGCGATGACGTTCTGCACGTTTAAGGCGTCGACCAGGGTGGGATGGCCACCGCCGAAGGCCATGGACGGTCCGAGCCGCCTGGGCCCCACGGTGACCCCCTGGGGCGTGACGCGTATGGCCGAATCGCCGCCCACGCCGATGGATTTGACCCGCAGGGCCCGCACCAGGGTGGGCCGGCCGGAGATGGCGATGCCCTCGCGCTCGATCAGCGGCGAGGACTCGGCGAACACGGCCATGTCCGTGGTGGTGCCGCCGATGTCCAGGATCACGGCGTCCTCGCGGATGTCGCAGATGGCGATGATGCCCATGACCGAGGCCGCGGGGCCGGACAGGATGGACTGGACCGGCGAGAGCCTGGAGGCGGACAGGGGCATGGTGCCGCCGTCGGCCTTGAGCACCCCGATCTGCGGGCGAAGGCCTAAGGAGAACACGCTTTTCTGGACGGCGTCGGCGAAACGGTTGAACAGCCGCCACACGGCGCTGTTGTAGTAGGCGGTGTTGATGCGCCGGGAAAAGCCCAGGCGGCCGGAGAATTCATGGCCCATGGCCACGTATTCGGCCCTTGCGTGGACCAGCTCCTTGATGCGGTTCTCATGGACCGGATTCCTGGTGGAGAATTTGGAGACGGCCGCGAACACGCCCACGCCGGCCTCCCGGCAGGCCTCGATGCCCCGGGCCACGGCGGCCTCGTCCAGGGGCGCGGTTTCCGCCCCCCGGTGGTCGATGCATCCCGGGGCCGTGAAGTAGTGGTCGCCCACCCGGTACAGTTCCGGATCGATGCCCGGACCGGCCGAGACGAACACGCCCACGGGCTCGGTGGCGCCCTCGACGATGGCGTTGGTGGACAGGGTGGTGCTTAAGTTCAGGCGGGTTATGCCCTCGGGGCCGGCCACGGAGACGATGCTCTCCAGGGCGTCCTTGACCGAGGCCAGGAGGTTGTCCTGGTTGGTCCTGATCTTGGCCATGGCCACGATTCCGTCACGGCCGACCAGGACCGCGTCGGTGTGCGTCCCTCCCACGTCGATTCCAAGCAGCATGCGTTCCCCCAGGCGGCGCCCGTCAGGCCGGGCGGTCACGAAGGGAACGAGGCCCGGGGCCTTCGTGGTCTCATCCTTCGAAACAGGGCCGTGACGAATGCGTGCGCCCATACCTAGCAGGAAGCGCGCGGGCCTGTCGAGGGGACGGGGGGGCGCCCGGGAAGGCGCTCACTGATAGCGCACGTCGATGTCCGAGAGAAAGTGATCCATGGAGTCCAGAAGCTCGGGCAGCCTGTCCGTGTCCCCGGCCGTGGCCGCCTGCTCGATGTCCCTGCCCAGGATCTCCAGGAACGAGACGCCCATGGTGGCCGCCGAGCCCTTGAGGCTGTGGCCGCCCCGGCGCACGGTCTCCATCTCGCCCAGGGCCAGGGCCTCGCGCATGTCGGCCAGCCCCTGGCGCGCCGTGCGCAGAAACACCGGCACGATGGGCCGCAGCCGTTCACGGATGACCACGGTATGAACGTTCGTCCGCTCCGCGTCCCCGGCCTCCCGCCCCGGCCCCGCCCGGTCCTCCGGCATCGGCCGGGCCGCGTCCGGTCCGAGGATACGGCCGTGCAGGTGGCTGTCGATGACCTGCAGCAACCGGGCCTTGCCCACGGGTTTGGTCACGAAATCCGTGCAACCGGCCTCCAGGCATTGCTTGCGGTGTTCCTGGAAGGCGTGGGCGGTCAGGGCCACCACCGGGACCGGAGTCCGGCCGTTTTGCGCCTCGAAGTCGCGGATGGCCCTGGTGGCCGCAAGCCCGTCCATGCCGGGCATCTCCACGTCCATGAGCACCAGGTCGAAGGGCTGTTCACAAAACAGTTCCACGGCCCGGATGCCGTTTTCGGCCGTCTCGATCCTCACCGGGCTTTCGGCCAGAAAGAGCCTGATCACGTTGCGGTTGGCCTCGTTGTCCTCGGCCAGAAGTATCCTGGCCCCGGAGACGACGCGGTCCGGTCCGTCCGCGGGGACCTCCACGTCCGGGATCGCGGCGAACACGTCATCCCCCTCGGTGCGGCGCACCGGATCGATGACGGTCCCTTCCGGGGCCGCCTCCAGACGCGCCGTGAAGGCGAACTCACTACCGTGGCCCTCCTTCGAGGTCACGGAGATGGTCCCGCCCATAAGCCCCACCAGTTTGCGGCAGATGGCCAGGCCCAGGCCCGTGCCGCCGTATTGCCGGGTCGTCGAGGCGTCGGCCTGGGTGAAGCGTTCGAAGATGTCCCCGAGCACGTTCTCCGGGATGCCGATTCCCGTGTCCTTGACCGAGAAGCGGGCCAGGAAGGCCCCTCCCGGGCCCGAAACGGCCGTTTCCGGGGACCCGGGATCGCGTTCCACGGAAAGGCACACCTCGCCGCTGACCGTGAATTTCAGCGCGTTGCCGAGCAGGTTCATGAGCACCTGGCGCAGCCTGGTCGGATCGCCGACAACGTGGTCGGGCATATCCCCGGCCATGGACCAGGAGAATCCCAGGCCCTTTCCGGAGGCCCGGAAGGCAGCCAATTCCGCCACCCGGCGCAGTTCGTCCCCCAGGGAAAAGGCCGTGCGCTCCAGTTCGACCTTGCCGGCCTCGATTTTCGAGAAGTCCAGGATGTCGTTGATGATGGAGAGCAGAAGCTCCCCCGCGGACTGAAAGGAGCTCACGTAGCGGCGCTGCCGGGTGCTTAGGCCCGATTCGGACAACAGGTCGGCCATGCCCATGATGATGTTGATGGGGGTCCTGATCTCGTGGCTCATGCGGGCCAGAAACTCGGATTTGGCCGTGGCCGCCTGCTCCGCCGTGATCTTGGCCTCGCGCAGGCGATCCTCGGCGGCCTTGCGGTCCTCGATCTCGCGCCGCAAGGCCATGGTGCGCTCGTCCACCACAGCGGCCAGCTCCTGGCGCTTGCGCTCCACCCGGGCCAGCCGCCAGCGGTAGAAAAACCAGGCCACGCCCAGGGCGCAGGCCGCGGCAACCCCGCGAAACCAATACGTCTTCCATATCGGCGGCAGGACCCGGATGCGCAATGACGCGCCGGAGTCGTTCCAGATGCCGTCGTCGTTCGCGGCCCGTATCCGGAGCACGTAGCGCCCGGGGTCCAGGTTGGTGTAGGTGGCGAAGCGTCTGGTGGAGGGCTTGGTCCAGTCCGTGTCGAATCCCTCGAGAATGTGCGAATACTGATTCTTGGCCGGGTCGGCGAAATCCAGGGCCGCGAAGGTCACGGTGAAGCTGCGGTCGTCCGGGGAGAGCTCGATGTCCTGGACGAAATCCGTGGCCACCTTCCCGTCGTAGGGGCGGTCGGACACGGACAGGGCGGTGACCACCACGGGCGGGGCGTGTGAATTTTTCTCCACGTCCTTGGGGAAAAAGGCGGTCAGACCCTTGAGGCCCCCGAAGAACATCTCGCCCGTGTAGGCGTCGCGGTAGGCCGCGTTCATCCAGAAATCCCCGCCCTGCAGGCCGTCCTTGGCCGTGTAGTTGCGGAACTCCCGGTTCACGGGATCGAAGCGGCTCAAGCCCTTGAAGGTGCTCATCCACAAGGTTCCGGCCTCGTCGCGCAGCAGGGCCTGGATGCCGTCGTTCTGGATGCCGTCGGCCTTGGTGTACCGGGTGAATGTTCCGGCCTTGGGATCGAACAGATTGAGCCCGTTGTCGGTCCCCACCCACAACAACCCGTTGGCCATCTCCAGGATGGGCGTGACCCGGTCGTTGGACAGGCTCGCGGGATCGTCGGGATCGTTTTCCCAATGGCGGAAGGTTTCCTTGGCCCGGTCGAAAAAGTTCAGGCCCTTGTTGGTGCCGATCCACAACCCGCCGCCATGGGCCTCGACGATGTACCGGATCCGGTCGTGGCTGATGCTTGCGGGATTTTTCGGATCGTGCCGGTAGCGCCGGCACTGGCCCGTGGCCGGGTCCAGGCGGTTCAGGCCCCCCTTGCTGGTGCCCACCCAGAGCATCCCGTCCCGGGTCTCGGCCACATACCAGATCTTGTCCTGGGAAAGGCTTTCGGAATCGTCGGGATCGTGCCGGAAGTGCTTCCAGGTGCCCCTGGCCTCGTCGTAGAGGTTCAGGCCGTTGTCCGCGGTTCCGGCCCAGACCCTGCCGAAGCGGTCGCGCAAAAGACAGGTGATCTCGTCCTGGGAGATGCTGCCGGGGTCGCCCGGATCGTGGCGAAACACCTTGCGGGTCCCGGCCCGGCGGTCAATGACGGTGATGCCGGCGTCGCGCGTGCCCACCCACAGCCTTCCCCCGGAATCCATGGTCACGGCGGCGACCTCGCTTCCTGAAAGCCCATGGGGGCTGGCGATTTTTTTCCTGTAGAGGTCGAAGGCCCGGGTCTTGGGAGAGAGCTTGCTTATCCCGGCGGTGTAGCTGCCGAACCACAGGATGCCCGAGGCGTCCTCCACGATGCAGCGGATGTCGTTGCCGCAGATGCTCAAAGGGTCCAGGGGCTCGTGGACATGCATGAGAAACGGCTTGCCCGGATCATCCCGTTGCGCCAGGCCGGCGTCCGTGCCCACCCACAGCGTCCCGCGCGAGTCCAGCAAGGTGACGGAAATGGCCCGGTTCGCCAGATGGTGGGAAATCTTCCCGCTCTCGAGGTCGATTTCGAAAAGCCCCTTCCATTCGGTCCCCGCATACAGGGTGCGCCCCTGCGCCAGATACAGGCTGGAGACGACGGTCGGCTTGTCGCCGGCCTTGTTTTGTTCCGGCCCCGGCTCCAGGGGGAGGGGGGAAAAGGCCAGGGAGCGCGGATCGAAGCGGAAGAGCCCGGCCGCGGTGCCCACGAAAAGCATGCCGTCCGGTCCGCTGGCCAGGGCCAGGACCTCGTCGGCGGATCGGTCCAGGGTGCCGTCGCCCGCTTGGCGATGGATCACGAAGGTCCCTCCGGCCGGGTCCAGGGAGGCCAGACCTCCGGAGGTGCCCACCCAGACGGTTCCCGAAGGGTCGCGGCACAGGGCCCGGACCTCGTCCTGGGGCAGGCTGTGGGGATTGTCCGGGTCATGCCGGTAGGCGCGGAACCGGCCTTTGCGGGCGTCGTAGTGATTCAGGCCGCCGCTTTTGGTGCCCACCCACAGGGACCCGTCCTGGACGGGAAGCATGGCCCGGATGTTGCCGTCGGAAATGGTCCCGGGCACGCCCGGCTCGGCGCTGAAGACCCGGTATTCGTACCCGTCGTAGCGCACCAGGCCGTCATAGGTGCCGAGCCATAAAAAGCCCCGGGAATCGAGGGTCATCCCCAGGATCGAGGACTGGGGAAGTCCGTCGTCCACTGTGAGGTGGTGGAACCGGGGCTGGGCCAGGACCGTGCCGGAAAGGACGCCCACCCCGGCGGCCACGGCGCAAAGCCAAAAAAACGCCCCGGCCGCATACCGGGCCATCTTCCTGGCGATATCCTCCGGCAGCCTCCTCGCGGGCCGCATTCCCGCCGCAGGCGTCACCGGGAACCCTCCTCTCCGGAATCCGGCTCCACGCATCCTCCGCGTTCCTCAATCCGTCATGCGCGTGCGACCTCTCGCCCTGAGAATACGGATTTACGGAAAAAAAACAATGAGGCAAGGGAATATATTGTAGTGCATTCCCCAAAAAAAACGACTCGCGCCCTCCCCCCGGACGCCCCGCCCGCCCCCCGGGGCGGGGCTATACCAACGCGCGAGGCCAGCGCCGCGTCCCTTGAAAAGCTCGCCCGAGTTTATCAGAAAAAAATAATTACTCCAAAGTGTTATCATCAAATTCGCATGCCCGGATTGTAAGCATACGACATCGGCGCTAGTCGTCGAAATTCCCCTCCGCCCCTTTGTCCGTGGACAGGGTCCCGGCCCGTTTGCGGTATTTCTCCGGGGTCCACTCGGCCGGGTCCTCTATCCGGCCGGCCTTGGGACCGAGGTCGTGGGTCCCGGCCCCGGCCAGCATGGCCCGGGCCACGGATCCGGTCCCGACGGCGTTGAAGACCCGGGTCAGAAGCCCGTACACGAAGTCCTCCACAGCCTGGGCCATGCGCTCGCGGACCTCGGCCGCCTGCCCCAGAATTTTGTTCTCGAAAACGATATTGAGCTTCTTATAATTGCCGCCCTTGATGCCGTGGGCGTCGGCGTAGGCCTTCATCTCGGCCCACAGTTCCTCGGTCACGCCCTGTCCCGGAACCTTCACCAGGTCCCCGTCGGCATCGAGCATGGCGTTGCCGTAGTCGTTGACCTTGACGCCCCAGGAGATCATCTGCAGGGCCGTGGCCACATTGGCCTTGGTGGTGGCGGTCTTGGCCGCGATCTCGCGGAGGCGTTCGGAGGAGTTCCCGGAGGTGCCGTGTTGGGCCCCGGAGACGCCGTATTTGGCCAGGGCGGCGTGGATTTCGGCGGTCAGCCCCACCTGGATGCCCGAGGAGCTGGCCTCGATGCCGTGGGTGGTGCCGTTGTTGAGGGCGATCCAGTCGGGATGGATGCCGTGGGCGTTTAGGCCCGCAATGAGGAACACGGCCTCGGCCGGGGTGGACAGGCCGGAAGCGCCCTTGATCTCGCCGACCTCGGTTTCGTAGCCGGCCCAGGCCGGGACGTACGGGGCCAGTTCGATGTTGGCCGCCAGGTTGTCCGCGTCGGGCAGGTGCGAGGCGTCGATGGCGATGGAGGTGACGCCGGCGTCGAACAGGGAGGGGATCTCGACCTTGGCCGCGACCACGTCCTTTTCGCCCTTGATGCCGTAGTGGTCGGCGTGGATGGCCACGGGCACGGTGACGCCCAGTTCGTTCATGACCGCGTCGGCCTGCCGGGCCAGGTTCCACAGGCTCACCGGGCAGTAGGCGTTGGCCCCGCCCTCGGACTTGGCGATCTCCAGGATCACGGCCGCGTCGGCCTTCTGGGCGGCGCGCAGCACGCCGCGCAGGACCATGTGGCTTCTGCAGTTGGCCGCGATGGTCATGGCCCCGCCCTTCTGGATCATGGCCCGGTCGATGGCCTTGCCGCTGACGATCAGGGCCTTGGAGTTGGGGAAAAGCCGGGCCACGTTGGGGGGCCGGCCCACGGCCAGGGCCTTCTCGAAATCCGGCGGAACGCTTTTCTCGGACATGGCGTTTCTCCTTGGGGTATTTGTGGTGCGGCCCGCCCCGCAACCGGGCCGGGACCGCGTTTCCGGCGCATGCGCGCGGCGGCCCGGCCGGTCCGGATCGGACCGGCGAAGACCGCCACGTCACCTGATATGTCATATTTCCGGGCGCGTCCATGGGACAGGCCCCGCTTGCGGGCAAGGAAATCCTTTTGCCCGCGAACCGGTTTCCTGATAGGCATCCAACCTTCGCGCCGGGCGGCATGATCGCCCGCGCCGGAGGGACCATGAACGCCGGATATGTCTACGTGCTTCTGGCCGCCGTCATGTGGGGGCTCATCGGGCCGTCGTCCAAGCTGGCCTTCGCGGCCGGCATGGAGCCCCTGGAGGTGGCCTTCTGGCGCACGGTCCTGGCCTGGGCGCTGTTCGGGACCCATGCCCTTTTTTCCGGCGACCTGAGGGTGGCCAAAAAGGACGTTCCCGCCGTGGCCGGGTTCGGGGTGTTCTGCGTGGCCGGGCTGTTCGGGTCCTACGTCTACGCGGTGAAGCTCGGCGGCGCGGCCATGGCCTCGGTCCTTCTGTACACGGCCCCGGCCTGGGTGGCCCTGATGTCGTTTTTCCTGCTCCGGGAGCGCATGGGGCCCTTCAAGATCGCGGCGGTGTGCGCGACCATCGCCGGCGTGGCCGGGATCAGCCTGGGACCGCGCCTGGCCGGGGACGTGCCGGGCGGCGTGCCGGTGACTGCGGCCTCGGTGCTGGTGGGACTTTTGGCCGGGTTCACCTATGCCCTGTACTATATTTTCGGCAAACTGTACCTCTCGCGCTACAAGACCCCGACCGTCTTCTTCTACGCCCTGCCCGTGGGGGCGGCGGCCCTCCTGCCGTTCTTCGAACTGCGCGCGCCGAGCCCCCAGGGACTTGCGGCCTGTGGATTTCTGGCCCTGTGCTGCACCTACGGGGCCTATTCCGTGTATTACGCGGGCTTAAAAACCCTGGAGGCCACCCGGGCGGCGGTGGTGGCCACCATCGAGCCGGTGGTGGCGGCGGCCCTGGCCTGGGCCATGTTCGGGGAGGTGTTTTCGCCCGTGGGCTACGCCGGCAGCGGCCTGATCCTTTTCGGTGTGCTTCTGGCCATCTGGGAGGGCGGCCGGCAGCGGCTGACCGTCCCGGCCTCTCTTCTTCCCAAAGGGCAATGATTCCGGCATCCCCGGGCCGGGCTTCGCGGTGAAAAATCCGCGCCGCGTCTGACGATCCGGCGGCGGCGCGCTAAAGAACGGCCCCCGCGCGGCCGATAAGATGGTCAAAAGGAGTCGCGCGTTGCAGCGGTACGAAAAAAGCGGCCCAAGGACCGGCCATCATGGACACCACCACAAAGACCCTGGCGGCGGCCGGCGGGGTTTCGGAACCGACCGCCATCCCCCCCGTAGCGGCCCGCGACGGACCGGGATCGTCCGCCCCCCGGAACGCATCCCCTCCCTCGCCCGTCTCCTGGCATAGCGACACATCCCCCGCATCGGCGGCCTCCGACCCGGAACGCCTCACCCGGGCCCTGGGCGACCTCGCGACGCGCCTTGGCGCCGACACCACCGAACTCACCCTGCGCATCGACGACGCCACGGGCGTGGTCCAGGCCGAGATCGTGGATTCCCGAAGCGGCAAGGTGATCCGCAAGATTCCCACGGACGAGGTGCTGCGGCTGTCGGAGGCCATCAAAAAGGGCGGCGCCGCAACCATCTACGACGCCACGGCGTAAGCGGCGGGGAAACGCGGGAAGGATGCCTCCGGCGGCCAAAGGGATTTTCCCTTTGGAATCCCGTGGAGACCTTGCGGGCAGTCATCCCCCCAGATAGGCCTTGCGGATCTCGGGATTGGCCCGAAGCGCGTCCGCCCTGTCCTCCATGACCACCCGGCCCGTCTCCAGGACGTAGCCCCGGTCGGCCAGGGACAGGGCGATGTTGGCGTTCTGCTCGACCAGAAGGATGGTCGTGCCCTGCTGCTCGTTGATGTCTTTGATGATCCGGAAGATGTGCTGGGAGATGAGCGGGGAAAGCCCCAGGGACGGCTCGTCCAGAAGCAGCATCCGCGGCCGGCCCATGAGCGCCCGGGCGATGGCCAGCATCTGCTGCTCACCCCCGGAGAGGGTGCCGCCCTTCTGGGCGCGGCGTTCGTAAAGCACCGGAAAAAGCCGGAACACCAGGCCCATGTCCTTTTTGATCCCGTCCCCGTCGCGCCTGAAAAAGGCCCCCATCTCCAGGTTCTCGGACACGGTCAGCCTGGGGAAGATGCGCCGGCCCTCGGGCACCTGGCACAGTCCCAGGCCCGGAAGCCGGTCCGGACTCGTATCCCGGATGGACGCGCCGTGGTACAGGATGTCCCCGGCCGTGGCCCTGACGATGCCGCACACGGTCATGAGCGTGGTGGTCTTGCCCGCGCCGTTGGCCCCGATGATGCACACGATCTCGCCCTCGTCCACGCGCAGGCTGACCTCGCGCAACGACTGGATGCGGCCGTAGTGGGCGGATACCCCCCGAAGTTCCAGAACCGTCGCGGCCACGTCCCTACCCCTCGTCGTCGGATCGTTTGCCCAGGCGCGCCGCCGGCCACAACCCGGCCGGACGCACCAGCATCATCACGGCCATGACCCCGCCGAAGACCAGCATGCGGTAGAGCTCGAACTGCCGGAAGACCTCGGGCAGGGCCACCAGGGCCAGGGCCCCCAGGATCACCCCGGGAATGGACCCGAGCCCCCCCAGGACCACCATGGCCAGCACCATGGCCGACTCGATGAAGGTGAAGCTCTCGGGGCTGACAAAGCGCATCCGGGCCGCGAAAAAGGCCCCGGCCAGCCCGCCGAACACCGCGCCCATGGCGTAGGCCAGAAGCTTGAAGCGGAAGGTGTCCACGCCCATGAGCTCGGCCGCGGTCTCGTCCTCCCGGATGGCCTCCCAGGCCCGGCCGATGCGCGAGAAGTTGAGCCGGCGCACGGCGACGACGGTGAAGACGGCCAGGGCCAGGATGATGTAGTACATCCAGAAAAGCTTGCGCATCGCGATGGTCTCGAAGGCCAGCCCGCCGTCGGAAAGGACCGGCACCGTGAGGTTCGGCGGGGCGATGCCCAGGATGCCGTTCGGGCCGTTGGTCAGGCTCATCCAGTTGTTGAGGACGATGCGCACGATCTCCCCGAAGCCCAGGGTGACGATGGCCAGATAGTCGCCGCGCATGCGCAGCGTGGGATAGCCGATGACGCACCCGGCCACGGCCGCGAACGCCGCGCACACGGGCAGGCACAGCCAGAAGGACACTCCGTAGTGCACCGAGAGCAGGGCGTAGGTGTAGGCCCCGACGCCGTAGAAGGCGATGTAGCCCAGGTCCAGAAGACCGCACAGCCCGACCACCACGTTTAAGCCCAGCCCCAGGCACACGTAGACCAGCACGTTCACGGCCACGTCCTGGGCGTAGCGCTCGGTGAAAAAGGGGTAGGCCAGGGCCAGGGCCGCCAGGGGGACCAGGAACACCCACCTGGGCCAGGCCGCGTACACCCGGCCCACCCCCCCGGCCAGCCGCGCCAGGGGCCGGACCGCGAAATCGAACACCCCGGCCCGGGACAGCCGAAAGGCCGCGAAACAGATCAGGCAGGCCAGGGCGATCTTCCACCAGATATCCACGGTCTCGGCGAAGGCCAGGGTGCCGTCGGGCCTTATGCCCTGAAGCGGCCACAAAAGGAGGAACAGCCAGGCCATGGCCAGGCCGAAAAGGAGCCAGGCCTTAGACCCGCGTGTCATCGACGTTCTCCCCCATGATGCCCGTGGGCATGAAATAGAGCACCGCGATCAGGATGACGAAGGCGAACACGTCCTTGTACTGGCCGCCCATGGGCAGGTAGGCGGCGGCCATGATCTCCACCATGCCGATGATAAGCCCCCCGACCATGGCCCCGGTGATGTTGCCGATGCCGCCCAGGACGGCGGCGGCGAAGGCCTTGATGCCCGGCACGAAACCCATGTCGTAGCGCACCGAGCCGTAGTACAGCCCGACCATGATCCCGGCGGCGGCGGCCAGGCAGGCCCCGATGGCGAAGGTGACGCTGATGATCCGGTTGGCGCTTATGCCCACCAGGGCGCTCATGACCTTGTCCTGGGCCGTGGCCCGCATGGCCTTGCCCATGCGGGTCCGAAAGACCAGGGCGTTCAGGGCCACGAGCAGAAGCGCGGTCACGGCCAGGATGCCGATCTGCATGTAGCTTATGCGGATGGCCCCGAAATCGAAGCCGCCGTGGGTGAATTCCGTGGGATAGGCCTTGTCGTAGACGCCCTGGGTGAGCATGAGCCCGTTTTGCAGGAAAATCGACATGCCCAGGGCCGAAAGGAGCACCGACAGCCGCGAGGACTGCCGCAGCGGCTTGTAGGCCACCTTTTCCACGGCCATGGCCAGCATGGCGCAGTAACCCATGGAAAGGAGCAGTGACAGTCCCAGACCCAGGCCGGGATGGGCGTCCATGACCCCGTTGGCCGTGAGGAAGCTTAAGAAGATGACGCCCATGTAGCCGCCGGCGGCGAAGATTTCGCCGTGGGCGAAGTTGATGAGCTGGATGATGCCGTAGACCATGGTGTAGCCCAGGGCCACCAGGGCGTACACCCCGCCCAGCGTCAGTCCGTTCACGACCTGCTGTATCAGATACTCCATGCGTCCGCCTTGTGGCCTTCGGGCCTGCGCCCTCGGCCATGTCCGTCCGCGCGCGGCCGGCGGGCATGGCCCAGGGCGGAATGACCCCGGGAAATGCCGGGAGGGGCTTGGCCCCTCCCGGCATCGTGATACGGGCCTAGTACTTCTTTCCGGTCTGGGGGTCCCAGTAGTTCTTGAACTGGCCGTCTTTTACGATCCGGATGATGTAGTTGGAGCCGGAGTCGCCGTTGTCCTTGAACTTGATGTGCTTGGAGGCGCCGTCGGCGTCGATCTTCATGATCTCGGCCTTGATCTTGGCCGGGTCCGTGGACTTGGCGGCCTTGATGGCCGACAAAAGCGAATAGGCCGAGTCGTAGGCATAGGCCGAGTAGGCCCCGGGCTTGCCGTACTTCTCGTAGGCGGCCAGAAACTTCTTGTAGGCCGGGGTCTCCTCGTCGATGAACCCGAAGGTCAGGTACATGCCCTCGGCGGCGTCCTTGGCGATCTCCATGAGCTGGGGATGGTACACGGCGTCCTGGCCGATGATGGCGCAGTCGATGCCCATGCGCTTGGCCTGGATGAGCATGAGCGCCCCGGAGGAGGAATTCTGCAGGCTCATGTAGAAGACGTCGGGCTTGGCGTCCTTGACCTTGGTCAAAACGGCCGAGAAGTCCTTGTCGCCCTGGTTGACGTGGTCGTGCTCGACGACCTTGACGCCCTTTTCGCCGGCCAGCTTCTCCACGTTGTCGGCCAGGCCCTGGGAATAGGTGGTCTTGTCGTCCACGATGAACACGGTCTTGGCCTTGAGCTGGTCGGTCATGAACTTCATGGCCGCCACGGACTGGTCGTCGTCGCGCCCGCAGACCCGGAACATGTAGGGCAGGCCGCGCTCGGTGACCTTCTCGGAGGTGGAGGCCGGGGTGAGCATGAGGATGTCGGCCTCGTTGAGGACCTCCGAGGCCGGGATGGTGGAGCTGGAGCAGTAGGAGCCGACCACGCCGACCACCTTCTCATTGACCAGCTTGTTGGCGGCGGCCACGGCCTGGCGCGGATCGCAGGCGTCGTCCTCGGCGAACAGTTCGATTTTGTCGAAGCCCGGGATGCCGCCTTCCTTGACGATGGCGTCGATGGCCGCCCGGGCGCCGTTGGCGATGTCGTTGCCGTCGGCGGCGTAGGAGCCGGTCAGCGGGCTCTGGCTGCCGATTTTGAGCGTGGCCGCCTGGGCCGCTGCGCCCAGGGCCAGGCATAGGGCCAGGGCCGACAACACGATCCGTTTGAAACCTTTCATGCCCGATCCTCCTTGTACTGGTTTGTGCCGTCCATACCGTCCGCCCCCTCGCCACGCGAGGCCGGGCGGGTCTTCACCGATCGACCGGGGGGGGCGTCGCGCCGGGACGCGCCGTCCGGAACCGGCCTTACGCCGGGGCCACCTCCCCGCCCAGATAGGCCTCGATGACCGCCGGATCGCGGCGGACCTCCTCGGGCCTGCCCTGGCTGATGACCACGCCGTGGTCCAGGACCACCACCCGGTGGCTCAGGTTCATGACCACACTCATGTCGTGCTCGACCAGAAGGACATTTATCCCGGACGCGGCGATGCGGGCGATGGTGTCCATGAGTTCCCGGCTCTCGGAGGGGTTCAGGCCGGCGGCCGGTTCGTCCAGAAGGATGGTTTTGGGATCGGATCCCAGGGCCCGGGCGATCTCCAGACGGCGTTGCAGCCCGTAGGGCAGATTCTTGGCGGCCACGTCCGCGAAGTCCGAAAGGCCCATGAACTCCAATGCGGCCAGGGCCCGCTCGCGCACGGCCCGCTCCTCGCGGCGCTGGGAGGGCGGCCGGAGCACCGCGCCCACCACCGAGCTTGTGGTGCGACAGTGACGGGCCACCATGACGTTTTCCAGGGCGGTCATGGCCGTAAAAAGCCGAATGTTCTGAAAGGTCCTGGCGATGCCGCGTTCGATGATGCGGTGGGGCCGAAGGCCCGAAAGGGACTGGCCGTCGTAGAGCACGGCCCCGCCGGAGACGCGGTAGACGCCGGTGATGGCGTTGAAAATAGTGGTCTTTCCGGCCCCGTTGGGGCCGATGAGGCTTAATATCTCTCCCGGATTGAGATCGAAGCTGACTTCCGTCAGGGCCTGGAGCCCCCCGAAATGCACGCTCACGTCTTGCAGCGACAACTGTGCCATGGACACGGAGAGATATACGAAGTCAGCCGGAAAACAAAGCGCTAATTTGCTTGATGCGGGTCAATACTGCGGAAAATGTCGAAAAACCGGGGCGCGCCGCCTTTTGCCGGGAAGGGCGCGCACTGTTGACTTCACTGTTTTCGAGGTATACGTGATTGCCTTTTTCAATTTCCGGTCCCGGGGATTGGCTCCCGTTCCCGCAACCCTCAACGCCCGCCGACGCCACGCCCGACGTCCCGCCGGCCCAGGCATGCCGGATACGCCCATGACCCTTTTTCTCGCGGCCCTCTTGCTCCTTTTCGCCTCGGCCCTGGCCGCCCTGGTTCTCGGCCGGGCAAGGGCCGCCAATCTCGCGGGCCCCCTGGGCTGCGCCGCGGGCTGCGCCCTTGGCCTGGCCTCCGCCGTCGGGGCGCTTTTTTCCGCTACCCCGCCGGCCTTGCACCTGCCCTGGAACATCCCCTTCGGGGCCCTCTCCCTGGCCATCGACCCCCTCTCGGCCCTGTTCCTGCTCCCGACCTTCACCCTCGGCGGCGCCGCCGCGGTCTACGGCCGGGGATACCTGTCGGCCATGGCCGGGAAGCGCAACCTCGGCGCGCACTGGTTCTTCTTCTGCCTGATGCTTGCGGGCATGGCCCTGGCCGTATGCGCCACGAACGCCGTGCTTTTTCTGATCTCCTGGGAGATCATGTCCCTTAGCCCCTTCTTTCTGATCTGCCTGGACCACGACAACGACGCCGTGCGCGCCGCCGGCCGCACCTATCTCTTCGCCGCCCATCTGGGCACGGCCTTTCTGATGGCCTTCTTCCTGATCATGGGCCGCCTGGCCGGGTCCCTGGAGTTCGCGGCCATGGCCCGGATCGCGCCAGGGGTCCTCGCCCCCCTGGCCCCGGCCCTGTTCTGCCTGGCCCTGGCCGGATTCGGGGTCAAGGCCGGCGTATTCCCGCTGCACGTCTGGCTGCCCGAGGCCCATCCGGCCGCGCCCAGCCACGTCTCGGCCTTCATGTCCGGAGCCCTGATCAAGGCCGGGGTCTACGGCATCCTGCGCTCCCTGATCCTCATCGGGCCGATGACCCCGTGGATGGGCCAGGCCCTCGTGGCCCTGGGCCTGATCACGGCCGTGCCGGCGCTTCTGATCGGCATCGGGCAAGGCGAGCTCAAGCGTTTCCTGGCATTCTCCAGCATCGAGAACATCGGGATCATGATCCTCGCCCTGGGCCTGGGAATCCTGGCCGCGTCCACAGGGCACCCCGGCGCGGCGCTCCTGGCCTTTTCGGGCATGCTCCTGCACGTCGTGAACCATGCCCTGCTCAAGGGTCTGCTCTTCTTCTCGGCCGGCTCCGTGCTGCACGCCGTGGGTCACGGCTCCATGGAGCGCCTGGGCGGGCTTGCCAAACGCATGCCCGTCACCGCCCTGGCCTTCATCCTGGCCGGCGCGGCCATCTCCGGATTGCCCCCGGGCAACGCCTTTTTCGGGGAGTTGCTCATCTACGTGGGCGGCGGCATCGCGGCATTGGACCTGCCCCTGCCCTCGGCCGGATACGCCTGGGCCTGCGTGGCCGGACTGGCCCTGATCGGCGGCCTCTCGGTCATCGGCTTCACCCGGGCCTCGGGCATCGTGTTTCTGGGCGAGCCGCGCACCGACGACGCGGCAAACGCCCACGACCCGGACCTGTCCATGCGCGCGGCCATGGTCTTCCTGGCGGCCTGCGCCGCCGGCGCGGCCCTGGCCTCCCCGGCGCTTTTGCGCATGATCCTGCCGGCCGTGCGCCCGCTTCTGGCCGGCCAGTCCCCGGACCTGCCCGCCGCGTCATCCATTGTGGTCAATCCCGAGGCCCTGCTTCAAACCGCCGTGTGGATCGCGGCCGGCGCGACGGCCCTGGCCCTGGTCCTGGTCCTGGTCCGCCGGTGGCTGTTGGCCGGTCGCCCGGTGCATGTGGGCGGCGACCGGGGCACCTGGGACTGCGGCTATGCCAGACCCGCCCCGCGCATGCAGTACACGGCCTCGTCCTACGCCGAACCCATGACCTCGATGTTCCGCCGGTTACTGGGCGAGACGCGCCGGGTCAAGCCGCCCCGGGGGCTTTTCCCGGCCCAGGGCACGGCCTCCTTCGCCTCCGCGACCCCGGACCGGGCCAGGGACGGCCTGTTTCTGCCCCTTTTCACCGCCGTGGGCGCGGCCTGCGACGCGGTCAAACGCTTCCAGCACGGCAACCTGAACCTGTATATCCTCTACGTCCTGGCCACCCTGGTGATCCTTCTGGCCTTCTCCCTGGAGTTCTTCGCATGACCGCCGCCCTGTCCGTGGTCCTGCCCCTGGCCCTGGCCCCCCTGGCCGCGGGGGTCGTCAACCGGGTCAAGGCCCTCTTCGGGGGCCGCCGGGGCAAACCCCTGGCCCAAAGCTACCGGGACATCCTCAAATGCCTGGGCAAGGGCGCGACCATAAGCCGCACCGCCACCTGGCTCTTCCGGGCCGGGCCGGCGGCCAACCTGGCGGCCACGCTCGGAGCCCTTTTGTTCGTGCCCCTGGGCAACCTGCCGGCCGCGATCTCCTTTCCCGGGGACATCTTCGTCTTCGCCTACCTGCTGGCCATGGGCCGCTTCTTCACCATCATGGCCGCCCTGGACACCGGATCGAGCTTCGAGGGCATGGGCGCGTCGCGCGAGGCGGTCTTTTCCTGCCTGGCCGAGCCCATGCTGTTTCTGGCCCTCATGGCCCTGGCCCGCTACGCGGACAACCTGTCACTTTCGGGCATGCTCGCGGCCGTGTCCTCGGGATCGTGGCTGTCCGGCGCGCCGGTTCTGGCACTGGTCACCGTGTCTCTGTTCCTGCTCCTTTTGTCCGAGAATTGCCGGGTGCCCTTCGACGACCCCAACACCCACCTGGAGCTGACCATGATCCACGAGGTCATGGTCCTGGATCACGGCGGCCCGGACCTGGGCTTCATCCAGTACGCCCAGACCCTCAAGCTGTGGATATTCTCGGCCGTGACCGCAAGCCTGCTCCTGCCCGCCGCCTCCGGGTCCGCGGCCCTGGACGCGCTGTGGGGCCTGGCCGGGCTTTTCGCGGCGGCCGTGGCCGTGGGCGTGACCGAATCGATCATGGCCCGGCTGCGCCTGATCCGGGTGCCGCCGCTTCTGGCCGCGGCCGGGGCCTTCGCCGCCCTGGCCCTGGTACTGGTGGGGGACTAGGAGCATGGACAGGCAGGGTATGGAAAGCCTCCGGCGGCCAAAGGGCGGAGCCCTTTGGAATCCCCTGGCGGATGTCGGCGGGGCGCGGATTTTTCACCCGGAATCGGCCTCCGGCGAGGGAGGGAGATAGGACATGGACGCGCTCGCCCTGGCCCACGCGGCGGTGGTGCCGGTCATCCTGATCGACCTGGCCCTTCTGGCCTCGAGCCGGCTGGTGACCTGCATCCGCTTGGCCGCCGCCCAGGGCGCGGTCATCAGCCTGACCCCGCTTCTTTTCGAGTCCGGCCCGCCGGCCGCGCACACCGTGGTCCTGTGCGCCGTGGCCCTTGCGCTCAAGGCCGTGGTCTTCCCCCTGCTTCTTTCCCGCACCCTGCGCCGGGTAGTGGTGCGCCACGAGATCGAGCCGTACATGGGCTACCCCATGTCCATCCTCATGGGCATCCTGGGGCTTCTGGCCTCCATGTGGCTGGCCGGCCGCCTGGGCGTTCCCGACGTATCCTTCAGGGCCTTTTCCGCCGCCTTCGCCACGGTGCTGACCGGCCTTCTGCTCATCGTCACCCGCAAAAAGGCCTTCACCCAGGTCATCGGCTACCTCACGGCGGAAAACGGCATCTTTCTTCTGACCTCGGCCCTGGCCCCGGGCGGGCCGCTTTTCATCGAGCTGACCATCCTGCTCGACGTGTTCGTGGCCGTCTTCGTCATGGGCATCGCCATCCACCACATCAGCCGGCAGTTCGACAGCATCGACACCGACCGGTTCTGCTCGCTCAAGGACTGACCATGCTCCTCGCCATCCTGGTCATCCTGCCCTTCGTCCTCGGCGGCGCGGTCTTTTGCATCCGCTCCTGCCCGGTGCGGCGGGGGATTCTCGTGGCCGGGGCCGGGGCGCACCTGGTCCTGTCCTGCGCCGCCGTGTTCGGGTCGCCGGAGCCGCTTTTCGGGGGGCTTATCGCCCTCGACGCCCTGGGCGGGCTCTTCCTGCTGCTCACCAGCATCCTGTTCGCCGCCGCCTCGTTCTACGCCGTGGGCTATCTGGCCAAGGAAAATCCCGACGAGCGCCGCGATTTCCAGGAAGGGGCCTTTTTCTCCAACGCCCCCCAGACCGTGTTCATCGCCTGCCTGTTCTTTTTTCTGGGCTCCATGACCCTGGTCACCGCCACCCACCACCTGGGGCTTTTGTGGGCGGCCATCGAGGCCACCACCCTGGCCTCGGCCCCGCTGATCTATTTCCACCGCCACCACCGCTCCCTGGAGGCCGCCTGGAAATACCTGGTCATCTGCTCCGTGGGCATCGCCCTGGCCCTTATCGGCACCATCCTGTTGGCCGCGGCCGCCGGTCCCGGCCGTGAGGCCTCCCTGTATCTGGACGATCTGGTGTCCCACGCCCCGACCATGAATCCCCTGTGGTTCAAGGCCGCCTTCGTGTTCCTGATCGTGGGCTACGGCACCAAGATGGGCCTGGCCCCCCTGCACACCTGGCTGCCCGACGCCCACAGCGAATCGCCCTCCCTGGTCTCGGCCCTTTTGTCCGGGGCGCTCCTCAACTGCGCCTTCCTGGGCGTCCTGCGCGGGCACCAGATCGGCGCGGCGGCAGGGCTTGCGGACTTCTGCGCCCCCATTTTCGTGGCCCTGGGCCTTTTCTCCATGGCCACGGCGGCCGCCTTCATCATCGGCCAGGGGGACTTCAAGCGCATCCTGGCCTATTCCAGCGTGGAGCACATGGGCATCCTGGCCCTGGCCGTGGGCCTTGGCGGCGCGGCGGCCGTGGGCGGCATGCTGCACGCCGCGTCCCACTCCGTGACCAAGGCCATGCTCTTCCTTCTGGCCGGCAACATCCTGGCCTCGTTCCACACCAAGTCCTCCCACGACGCCCGGGGCGTGATCCGGGCCCTGCCCGTGACCGGGGTCCTGTGGGTGGCGGGATTTTTGGCCATCACCGGCTCGCCGCCCTTCGGCATCTTCATAAGCGAGCTGACCATCCTGAAGGCCGCCCTGGACGCCGGCCGCTACGTCCTGGCCGCCGCCTACCTGCTCCTTCTGGGGCTCATCTTCTGCGGCATGGCCGTGCCCGTTTTGCGCATGGCCCAGGGCCGGTCCACCCCGCACATCGCCCCGGGACCGCGCGGCGAGGCGGCCCTGTCCGTGGCCCCGCCCCTGGTTCTGGCCGGGCTGGCGCTTCTTCTCGGCCTGTACCTGCCCCCGTTCTTCCAGGACCTCATCGGCCGGGCCGCGTCCCTGGCCGCCGGAATGTAGGGGGAAAGGCGCATGCATCCCGATCTGATCATGTCCAACGGCGAAAACGTGGCCCTGGCCGACGTCCCGGTCCTGGACCTCGAGTCCCTGCGGACCTTCCTTGTCGGCGAGGCCCGGGGCGGCGGACGTCTGGCGATCCTGTGCGGCATCCCCGGGAACAGCCCGGACCGGTTGACCATCCTGGCCGTGGTGGCCCGGGACGGCGCGGGCATCCTGCGCCCGGTCCTCTCCGAGGTCGGAGAGCGCTATCCCGCCCTGACCCCGGACCTGCCCCAGGCCCACCTGTTCGAACGGGAGATGGCCGAGCGCTTCGGCATCACCCCCGTGGGCCATCCGCGCAGAAATCCCGTGCGCTACACGGTCCCGGGCGCTCTGGACCCCGCGGCCCCGGCAAGGGCCCGGCCGCTTCCCGGGGACACGGACTTTTTCCGGGTCGACGGGGAGGAGGTCCACGAGGTGGCCGTGGGTCCGATCCACGCCGGAATCATCGAACCCGGGCACTTCCGCTTCCAGTGCCACGGCGAGACCGTCTTTCACCTGGAAATCGCCCTGGGCTACCAGCACCGGGGCATCGAGGCCGCCCTGACCGGGCCGTTGTCCCAAGGCGGCCGGGGCTTCGGGCGCGTCCCGCACCTCATGGCCACGGCAGCCGGGGACACCACCATCGGCCACACCCTGGCCTGGTGCGGGGTTGTCGAGTCCCTTTCCGGGACGCGCCCGCCCGAGCGGGCCGGGCTTTTGCGGCTGATCGCCCTGGAACTGGAGCGTCTGGCCAACCACACCGGCGACCTGGGGGCCCTGGCCGGGGACGTGGCCTACCTGCCGACCCTGTCCTTTTGCGGCCGGCTGCGCGGGGATTTTCTGAACATGACCGCGCTGGTGTGCGGCAACCGCTTCGGCCGGGGCCTGGCGGTCCCGGGCGGGACGGGGTTCGACGCCGACGGCCACCGTCTGGCCGAGCTGCGCGGCCGGTTCGAGGCCACCATGCGCGACGTGGAGGGCGCGGCGGACCTTCTTTTCGAGACGCCCTCGGTGCGGGCCCGGTTCGAACGCACCGGCGAGGTCTCCCGGGAAACGGCCACGGCCCTGGGCCTGGTCGGTCCGGCGGCCAGGGCCTGCGGCATCGCCCGGGACGTCCGCGTGGATCATCCCTGCGGCATGTACGGCCGCATCAGGGCCAGGACCTCCACCTGGCCGTCCGGGGACGTGTTCGCCCGGGCCAACGTCCGCCGTCTGGAGATACGCGAGTCGGCCCGGCTCATCCGGACCGCCCTGGACGCGCTCACGGCCCTGCCCGAGGGCGGAATCCAGGCCGACGGGCCGCCCTGGCCCCGGCCCATGCGGCCGGAGAGCCTGGCCGTGTCCCTGGTCGAGGGCTGGCGCGGCGAGATCTGCCACGTGGCCGCCACCGGACCGGACGGCCGGATCACCTTCTATAAAATCACCGACCCCTCCTTCCACAACTGGGAGGGACTGGCCATGGCCCTGCGCGGTCTGGCCATCTCGGACTTTCCCTTATGCAACAAGAGCTTCAACCTGTCCTATTGCGGACACGACCTGTGAGGCCGACCGGAAGCGCCGGCCGCGCCGCCCGCCCGTCGTTGCGGACCGGGCCGCGGGAGGGAGCCTGAGCAATGCTTCGCGCCGTCCTGGAACGCCTGCGCCAAAAGCGCCGCACCGTGCCCTTTCCGGCCGAGCCCCCGTCCCTGCCCGACCGTCTGCGGGGACTGCCGGTCATCGACGCCGCGAAATGTCCGGCCGACTGCCGCCACAACCCGCCCTGCGCCGCGGCCTGCCCCATGGGGGCCATCCTGCCGGGCCTGGGGACGGCCGGAACCCCGGCCATCGACCTGGGCAAATGCCTGTTCTGCACCGACTGCACGGCCGTCTGCCCCTCCGGGGCCTTGACCTTCGGCCGCGACCACCGGCTGGCCGTGCGCCGGCGCGAGCATCTGCTTTTTCGGGGGGAGGGGCTCAAGCTGGCCGAGGCCCTGGAGAAGCGGACCCGGCGGCTTTTCGGCCGGTCGCTGAAGCTCAGGCAGGTCAGCGCCGGAGGCTGCAACGCCTGCGAAGCGGACTTGAACGTCCTGACCACCATCGTCTTCGACCTGGGCCGCTTCGGCATCGAGTTCGTGGCCTCGCCGCGCCACGCGGACGGGATCATGGTCACCGGGCCGGTGACCGAGAACATGCGCGTGGCCCTTCTCAAGTGCTACGAGGCCACGCCCGAGCCGCGCATCGTGATCGCCTCCGGGTCCTGCGCCGTCTCCGGCGGTCCGTTCGCCGGGATGCCGGAATCCCACGACGGGGTGGACGCGCTTGTGCCCGTGGATTTGTACATTCCGGGCTGTCCGCCGCATCCGATCACGGCCCTGGATGGAATGCTGCGGTTATTGGGGAGAATATAAAAAAAGACGTGAGCGTCTTTTTCCGGGGGACGCCGCATCCGATCATTGCGCCTTCTGGGGAGGATATAAAGACGTAACCGTCCGTTACGGGCCCGCTTTTCCCGCCAGCATCCCGAAGGCGGCCTCCTCCTCCATGGCCGGGCCGTAGTAGTAGCCCTGGAGCATGTCGCAGCCCATGTCCGCAAGCCGTCGCGCCGTGTCCTCGTCCTCCACGCCCTCCACCACCACGCCCATCTCCAGGGCGTGGGCCATGCCCACCATGAGCCGCAGCAGCTCCCGGCCGCCCGTGTCCGTCATGCCCCGAAGAAAGGAACGGTCGATCTTGATGGCCTCGGCCGGCAGCCGGCGCAGCACGGCCAGGGAGGAATACCCCGTGCCGAAGTCGTCGATGAGCACCCCCGCGCCCAGGGCCCTGAGCCGACCGAGGCTCTCGGCGGCGGCTTCGGGCCGCTCCATGAGCACGCTTTCGGTGATTTCGAGCTTGAGCGCCCCGGCCGGAAGCCGTTCCCGGAAAAGCGCCTCCTCCACCTCGTCGGTCAGGTCCCCGTTCCGGAACTGGCATCCGGACACGTTGACGCTGACGAAAAACTCTTTCCCCGGGAACCGGTCCAGCCAGCGGCGCGCCGTCGCGGCCGCCCCGACCAGGGCGAAGCGGCCGATCTCGCCGATGAGGTTGGTCTGTTCGGCCACGGGAATGAACTCCGCCGGCGCGATCACCCCCAGCCGGGGATGCCGCCACCGGGCCAGGGCCTCGAACCCGGCCAACCCGCCCGTGGCCGGCCGCACCAGGGGCTGGTAGACCAGCCGCGCCTCCCCCCTGGGGATGGCCTGACGCAGGTGCGTGGCCAAAAGCAGCCGGCGGTCGGCCTCGCGCCGCATGGAGGCGTCGAAAAAGGCGTACCCCCCCTTGCCGCCGGCCTTGGCCCGATACATGGCCGTGTCCGCGTCGCGCAGCACGTCCTCGGCTTTTTGCGGGCGGTCCTCACCGGCTTCACATCCGATCGCGATGCCCGCCGAGAGTTGGACGAACAAGGTATGGCCGTCCACGCGCACCCCCCTTCCCAAGGCCGCGTTGGCCCGATCCACCGTCCCGGCGGCCCGGCGGCCGTGGTCCCCGTCGTCCATCAGGGCCACGAACTCGTCCCCGCCGAAACGCCCCAGCACGTCGTCCTCCCCCAGGCATCCGGCCAGGACCCCGGCCACCTCCACGAGCAGCCGGTCCCCCACGGCGTGGCCCAGGCTGTCGTTGACGAACTTGAAATCGTCGATGTCGAAAAAGATGGCCGAAAATCCGGCCGCCGGGTCCCGGGCGCGGCGCTCCAGGCGGCGGCGCAGTTCCTCCAGGACAAAGGCCCGGTTGAACAGCCCGGTCAGGGCGTCGTGGGTGGCTTGGTGGCGCAGGATATCCTCCCGCAGCACCTCCTCGGTCACGTCCTGGTAGACCGCCAATACCCGCACGGTCCTTCCGGCGTCGTCCCGGATGACGTCCAGGGTCTGGGAGACGAAACGCACCTCCCCGTCAGGCCGCCGGGTCCGGAACCGGATGGCCCCGCACCGGCCGTCCAGCAGGCAGGAATCGACCCCGGCCGAGAAGAGCGCCCGGTCCTCGGGGACCACCAGTTCGGCCAAGTCCTGAATGCACGGCGGCATGCCCTTCCCGGACAGGGGGAACAGATCGCCCGCGTCCCGCGACCAGCGGACCACGCCCTCGGCCACGTTCCACTCCAGGCTGGCGATGCCGCCCACCCGGTGGGCCATGGCCGACATCCGCTCCCGGGCGAACTTTTCCGCCAGGGCCTCCCGGATGACCGTCGCCAGCCTGTCCGTGTCCACGGGTTTGGTCAGGAACCGGAACACCCGGCCCTGGTTGATGCCCCGGATGGCGGCATCCAGGCTGGCCTCGCCCGTGAGCATGACGCCCATGACCGAGGGATGCCGCCTGGCGATCTCGGCCAACAGATCGGAACCGCTCATGCCGGGCATCTTCTCGTCGGTGACCACCACGTCCACGGCCCGCCCGTCCCCGCCCCGCTCCAGGATGTCCAGGGCCTGGGCTCCGGACGAGGCGGTCTCGACCATGAACGTCCCCCGGCGGAAGACCCGGCGGAAGGTTTCAAGCACCTGGGGGTCGTCGTCCACGAAGAGCACCATCCCGCCCAGGCCGCCTTCCCCGGCGTCCATCCCCCGGGAAGGACAGACGACCGCAAGGCCCGAGGAGGGCTCGGCCCCTGGCGGGTCCGTCGGCGCGGCGGTTTCCGGCCGCCCCGCAATGGTCTTGTCCATGTCGCACCTCTACCCTCGGTGCCGGACAAAGGCAACGCCGCCGGCCGCGTTCTCGGCGGACGCCTCTGACCACGCCCTTCCCGTTGAAAAGCTTGGCAAAGGGGCGTAGTGTCCTTTTCGGGATGCCACTTAGCCCCTGTCCCCGGCCCGGCGGCGGTCCCGGGACCGGCCCGGCCAGAGGCGGTCCACCGGAAACCACACGGCGGCAGAGAGATGGAGAGACAGCACGACGGACAGGGCGGGACCATCGTCACGGTCATGGACGATGTCAGCGTGGAGTTCCGGCGCGGCTCCCGAATCCCGCTCCGCGCCCCCTCCCGACGTAATCTGGCCCTGTCCCTCCTTTTGCGGGCCATTCCCCTGTACGCCATGTGGCTGGCCCTGTCCGGCTTCTTCGACGCCTTCCACATGACCGTGGGCGCGGTATGCTGCCTGGCCGTGGCCGCCTTCTCCCGGACCATCCTGCCGCCGCGTCCGGCCTCGCCCTTCCCCTTGAGGCCGCTTCTTCTCATGCCCGGCTACTGCCTGTGGCTTTTGTGGGAGATCGCCAAGGCCAACGCCTGGGTGCTCTACCTGGTCTTCCATCCCCGGATGATGGACAAGATCGACCCCAGGCTCTTCACCTTCAAAAGCCGGCTGCGGTCCCGGGCCGCGCTGACCGTGTTCGCCAATTCCATCACCCTGACCCCCGGGACCATCACCGTGAGCGTCAACGACCGGGGGGATTTTCTGGTGCACGCCATCGACGGCAAGTCCGCCGCCGGCCTGCCCGGGGAGATGGAGGAAAAAATCGCGGCCACCTTCGGGGAATAGCCCATGGACCGGATGTTCCTCTATTCCGGCGTGTACATCGCCCTGCTCATGCTGGTCTCCCTGTACCGCACGGCGGCCGGCCCCACCACCCTGGACCGGCTCATGGGGGCCAACGCCATGGGCACCAAGACCACGATCCTGATCCTGTTCATGGGCGTGGTCTTTCACCGCCTGGACATGTTCGTGGACATCGCCCTGGCCTACGCCATGCTCAACTTCATCTCGGTCCTGGCCGCCTCGCGCTACTTCCTCAAGCGGGGCCTGGGCGACAGGCCATAGGGAGACGGCACGGTGGACATCGCGACCGGCGTCCTTCTGGGGATCGGACTCCTTTTTTTCACCGGCGGCACCCTGGGGCTCATCCGCCTGCCCGACGTCTATTCCCGGCTGCACATGGCCGGCAAGATCGACACCATGGGCAGCATCTGCCTCGTGGCCGCGCTGTTTCTCTATGAGATCACCACCTTCGACCTGGCCCACGTCCTGGTGGGCCTGAAGATCCTTTTGGTCCTTTTCTTCGTGTTCATCGCCTCGCCCACGGCCTGCCACGCCATGGTCGACGCCTGCCTGCGGGCCGGCCTGGCCCCCTGGGTCAAGGGCGGACAGGAGGACGAGCCGTGATCCTGGAGATAAAGATCGCCATGCTGGTCCTGGTCATCGTCTGCGCCGTGGCCTCCATCACCATCAAGGATCTCTTGGGCGCGGCCGTGGTCTTCGGAACCTACAGCTTCATGATGTGCATCCTGTGGACGGCCATGGCCGCCGTGGACGTGGCCTTCACCGAGGCCACCATCGGCGCCGGGATCAGCACGGTGCTCATGATCGCGGCGGTATTCCGGACCACACGGAGGACCAAGGATTGAAACGCCTGGCCCTTTTCGTGGTCATCCTGGCCGGACTGCTCCTCGCGGCCACGGCCGACGACTTCCCACGGCTCGGGGACGCGGGTTCCGCGCCCTCGCGCCACGTCTCCCCGGCCTACATCCAGGGCTCCCTGGACCAGACCCATACCCCCAATTTCGTGACCTCGGTGTTGGCCGACTATCGCGGCTTCGACACCATGTTCGAGACCACGGTGGTCTTTCTGGCCGGCATGTCCTGCTTTTTCATCCTGCGGGCCCTGCGCAGAAAAAGCTTGAGCGAGGTGTACTACTACCGCCACAAGCCCACGGGCACGGTCCTGGCCATGCTCGCCCCGCGCCGCATCCCCCCGCGATCGAGCTGCTTCGAGCGCATCGACGCGGACTGGACCCCCCAGGACCTGGTCGTGGAGACCATGTGCCTGTTCATGGTCCCCTTCGTCCAGATATTCGCCCTCTACGTCCTGGCCCACGGCCACTACAGCCCGGGCGGCGGGTTCCAGGGCGGGGTGCTTCTGGCCGCGAGCTTCATCCTGGTGGGCCTCTCGCGCGACCTGCGCACCGTGGAATGGCTTCTGGCCGAGAAAAAGGCCATCCTGACGGCCGCAGCCGGGGTGTGCATCTACGCCGGTACCGGGCTTCTGGCCCTTTTCCTCGGGGGCAACTTCCTGGACTACGGGGCCTTCGGACCGGCCTTCGGGGCCGCGATCCCGGCCGCCCGGTCCATGGGCATCCTGTGCGTGGAGATCGGGGTGGCCATGACCGTCATGGCCACCCTGGTGACCATCTACAAACTGGTGTCCTCCCGGGGGACCGTGGAAGAGGGGCTTTAGGGACATGGGCGGACTTCTGGCCGGATTCGCGGACGCGTTCCACTACTACGCCTACTTCGCGATCATGATGATCGGGCTTTTCGCCATGATCGCCAAGACCAACCTGCTGAAAAAATGCATCGGCCTGGGCATCTTCCAGACGGCCATCATGCTCTTCTACGTGTCCATGGGGGCCAAGACCGGCGCGGACATCCCCATCGTCAACCCGGCCACGGGCACGGCCGATCCGGCGGCCTACGCCAATCCCCTGCCCCAGGTGCTCATGCTCACGGCCATCGTGGTCTCGGTGGCCACCCTGGGCGTGGCCCTGGCCCTGATCCAGAACATCCACCGCGACAGCGGCAGCATCGAGGAGGACGAAATCCTTCGGAGGCTTCGGGACGAATGACCGCCCAACTGCCGATCCTGACCGTGGCCCCGCTTCTGTTCGGGGCCTTCGCGGTGACCGCCGGGCGGTTCCTCTACCGCCGGGCCAACTACGCCGTGGCCGCTCTGGCCCTCGCGCTCTCGTTCGCGGCCTCGGTCCTTCTGGCCGTCCAGGTGCTCGCCCACGGGACCACGACCTATTTCGTGGGCGGCTGGCCGCCGCCCATCGGCATCTCCTACGTGGCCGACCCGTTGTCCGCGTTGATGCTGGCCTTCGTCTCCGGCGCGGCCCTGTGCGTGTTCCTGGCCTCCAAGGCCGAGATCGAGACCAGCTATCCGCTCAAAAACTCGGCCTTCTTCGCCCTGTTTCTTCTGGCCGCGGCCGGCCACATGGGCATCGTCGCAACCGGCGACGCCTTCAACCTCTACGTGCTCATCGAGGTCGCGGCCCTAAGCGGCTACGCCATCCTGGCCCAGGGAAAGGACCGGGCCATGCTCTCGAGCCTCAACTACCTCTTCGTAGGGTCTTTCGGGGCCTCGCTGTACCTTCTGGGCATCGGCTACCTGTATCTCATGACCGGGTCGCTGAACATGGCCGACCTGTCCGCGATCATCGGACGCCTGGGCGGCGTGGGGTCCTCCACGGCCCTGGCCGCGGCCTTCGGGATCATCCTGGCCGGACTGTGGGTGAAGATGGCCCTTTTCCCGTTCCACTCCTGGCTGCCGGCGGCCTACAGCTTCAGCGCGGCCCCGGCCGCGGCCCTGGTCGCCCCCCTGACCACCAAGGTCATGGCCTACGTGCTGGTGCGCCTGATCATAAGCCTCTTCACCCCGAATGAGGCCTGGTCCGTCCCGGCCGTGAACACCCTGGCCGTGGGCCTGGCCACGGCGGCCATCCTGTACGGAAGCTTCTGCGCCCTGGGGGAGCGTTCGCTTCGCCGGATGCTGTGCTTCATCCTTTTGTCCGAGGTCGGCTACATGGTCGGCGGGGCGTTTTTAGGCAACCGGGCCGGGCTGACCGGGACCATCTACCACATCTTCGCCGACCTGCTCATGACCTTGTGCCTGTTTCTGGCCGCCTCCAACGTGGAGCGGGCCACAGGAGGCCGGTTTTCGGACATGGGCGGGCTTTTCCGGCGCATGCCCGCGACATCGGCGGCCCTGGTCGCGGGCGGGCTGTCCATGATCGGCGTGCCGCCGTTTTGCGGCTTTTTCAGCAAGTGGTACCTGCTTTCCGGGGCCATCTCCGCCGGAAGCTACCTCTTTGCCGGGGCGCTCGTTCTGTCGAGCCTGGTCAACGCCGTTCTGTTCTTCCGCATCTTCGAGATCGGCTTTTTCCGGCCCGCGCCGGGACAGGACGGCGGCGGTCAGGCCGGGCACGCCGCCCCGCCCCCCCTGGGCCGGGACGAGATGCCTCTGGCCCGGCTGATCCCGCTCGGCGTCGCCGCGTCGAGCCTTGTGGCCGCCGGCCTTCTGGCCGGGGAAATCGTCACCCGGGTGGCCGGCGCGGTCATTCCCCCGGGGCTGGGATAAAGGACGGCCGTCGACCATGGACACCATCGCCTCCGCCACGGCCGCCCTGCCGACGCTTGTCTCCGTGACCCCGCTTCTGGCCGTATGCGCCCCGCTTGCGGCCGTGCCGGGCATCGTCCTGGCCGGGGAGAGGTCCCCGAACCGCCGCGAGGCCTGGACGTTTCTGGGCGCCGCGACCGCCTTTCTCCTGGTCCTGTCCATGCTGCCCGCCGCGCTCTCCGGAACCCGCGTTGAATACGTGGTGGCGAACGTGCTTCCGGGCGCGCCCCTGGCGTTTTCCGTGGACGGCCCGGGGCTTTTGTTCGCCCTGACGGCCTCGTTCTTGTGGATCGTGACCTCGATGTATTCCGTGGGCTACATGCGCGGGCTGTCCGAGCACGCCCAGACCCGCTACTTCGCGTTTTTCGCCGTGTCCGTGAGCGCGGCCCTGGGTGTGGCCCTGTCCGCCAACCTGTTCACCCTGTACCTCTTTTACGAAATACTCTCCTTCGCCACCTATCCCCTTGTGGCCCACCACCAGGACGCCGAGGCCGTGTCCTCGGGCCGGAAATACCTCGGCTACATCGTGGGCGGCTCCATCGCCCTGGTCCTGCCGGCCATGATCGCCGTGGCCGCGCTCTCGGGCACCCTGGCCTTCACGCCCGGGGGCGTCCTGCCCGCGAGCGTCGGCGCGCCGGTGGCGGGGCTTCTTCTGGTCGCCTTCGCGTTCGGCTTCGCCAAGGCGGCGCTCATGCCCATGCACGCCTGGCTGCCGGCGGCCATGGTCGCCCCCACGCCGGTCTCGGCGCTTTTGCATGCCGTGGCCGTGGTCAAGGTGGGCGTGTTCTCGGTCTACCGGGTGGTCACCGGCATCCTGGGCACGAATTTCCTGTCCTCGCTGCATCTCGGGGACGTCCTGGTGTGGGCGGCCGTCGTCACCATGATCGCGGCCTCGCTTGTGGCCCTGACCCAGGACGGCCTGAAAAAGCGCCTGGCCTATTCCACGATCGGGCAGCTGGCCTACGTGGTCCTGGGCGCGGCCCTGCTCACCCCCCGGGGCGAGCTCGGGGGCCTTTTGCACATCGCCATGCACGCCTGCGGCAAGATCACCCTGTTTTTCTGCGCCGGGGCCATCTTCGTGGCCACCGGTGAGAAGTACATAAGCCGCCTGGGCGGACTCGGGCGGCGCATGCCGCTGACGTTCGCGGCCTTTTTCGTGGGCGCCATGTCCATCATCGGCGTGCCGCCCACGGCCGGGTTCGTCAGCAAATGGCAGATACTGCTCGGCGCGGCCGAGACCGGCCGCTACGCCGTGGTGGCCGCCCTGTGCGCCAGTTCGCTTTTAAGCGCGGCCTATTTCCTGCCCGTGGTCTTCGCGGCCTTTTTCGGCCGGCCCCCCGAAGACGCGGCCTGGGCGGAGACGGCCAAGGCCCGGGGGGAGGGGGGCGTGGGCGAGGCCCCGCTGTGGTGCGTCCTGCCGCCCCTGATCACGGCCGCGTGCGCGCTGGTCCTGTTCTGGTGGCCGGATGTGCTGGCCCGACTGGCCGGGGGAACGCCATGACCCGGGAGGGAAAAAGACCATGACCGAAAGGCGCTCAACCCCGCCCGGGACGAAAAACGGCCGCCGCACCGCGCTTCGGGTCGCCGTGGGAATCTGCGCCGCAAGCCTTCTCCTCGGCTTCTTCACCCACGGCCAGGCCCGGTTCGGCTTCGACGGCCTGTTCGGATTCCACGCCCTGGTCGGGTTCGGGGCCGGCGCGGCCCTGGTGCTCGTGGCCGGACTGGCCGGGGTGTTTCTCAAACGGGACGACGACCATTATGACCGCTAGCCTGCATCCCTGCCTGCCCCTCTTGGCCGGGGCCGCGCTGTCGCCGCTTTTCGGGAAAAGGCTCGGGGGCGCGGTGTCCGTGCTTGCCGCCCTGGGCGGGCTTTGGGCCGTGGCCGGCCTGCCTTCCGGGGAATTCACGGCCTGGCGGCTGGATGCGGCCGGAGTGAGCCTGACCTTGTTGCGCGTGGACCGCCTCGCGGTGCTTTTCGCCTGGATCTTCACCCTGGCCGCCTCCGCCGCCTGCCTTTTCTCCTTCGGCCGGCAGTCCGCGACCGAGCGCGCCGCGACCCTGGCCTACGCGGGCGCGGCCCTGGGCGCGGTCTTCGCCGGCGACCTGGTCACGCTCTATGTGTTCTGGGAACTCATGGCCCTGACGGCCATGTTCGTGATCCTGGCCGGAAACACGCCGAAGTCCCGGGGCGCGGCCTTTCGCTACGCCCTGGTGCATCTTTTCGGCGGGGTGTGCCTGATCGCGGGTCTGGCCCTTGTCGCGGCCAAAACCGGTTCCACGGCCTTCGACGCGGCGGCCCTGGCCCAGGCGGGGCCCGGCGCGCTTCTTATCCTGGCCGGATTTCTGATCAACGCCTCGGCCTTTCCTTTCTCGGCCTGGCTTGCCGACAGCTATCCCGAATCCTCGTCCACGGGCGGGGTGTTCCTCTCGGCGTTCACCACCAAGACCGCCGTGTACGTGCTCATTCGCGGCTTCCCGGGCGTCGAGGCCCTCATCTACGCCGGCTGCCTGATGATCCTCTACGGCCTGATCTACGCCCTGCGCGAAAACGACCTGCGCCGCATCCTATCCTACAGCATCACCAACCAGGTGGGGTTCATGCTCGTGGGCGTGGGCCTGGGCACGCCGGCGGCCTTAAACGGCGCGGCGGCCCTGGCCTTCTGCCACATCCTGTACAAGTCACTCCTCTTCATGGGCGCCGGGGCGGTCATCGAGGCCACGGGCAGGCGCAGGCTGACCGAGCTCGGCGGGCTTTTTTCGGCCATGCCCCTGACCTTCGTCCTGACCGCCGTCGGGGCCATGTCCCTGTCGGCCCTGCCCGGCACCTGCGGCTTCGTGTCCAAGCCCATGGTGCTTTCGGCCGCGGCCGACGCGGATATGGCCCTGACCTGGCTTTTTTTGGAGGCGGCCTCGGCCGGAACGGTCCTGTACGCGGGCCTGGCCGTGCCCTATTTCGTCTTCTTCGGGCCGCGCCGGGCGGCCTCGAAAAAAGACCCGCCCGTGCGCGAGGCCCCGCCGGCGGCCCTTCTGGGCATGGGGATACTGGCCCTTTCGTGCCTGCTCCTCGGGATGTACCCCGCGCCGCTTCTGGCCCTTTTGCCCTATCCGGCCCCGGCGTTGGCCCCGTTTTCCCTGGCCCGCATCGCCGCGACGTTCGAACTTCTGGCCTTCGCCGGGCTTTTCTTCGCGGTGTACGCGCCGGTGTTGCGCCGCCAGCCCGGCATCACCCTGGACACGGACTGGTTCTACCGGGCCGGCGGCCCGGTCCTGTACCGGTTCGCGGACACGGCCGGCCGGGGCCTCGGCGCGTTTTTCTCGGACCTGATCGCCCGGACGGCCACGGCCCTGGACCGCTTCACCCGCCACGGACCCTCCCGGCTGGCGTCCCTGGTGGTGGGGCTTTTCTCGCCGCTTCTGGGCAAGGACGCCGAGCGCCTGCGCCAGGAGGCGGCACGGGCCGCCGCGACCTGGACGATCCCGTCCGGGGTGACCCTGGCCGCGGCCCTGGCCGGGCTGTGCCTGATCCTGGCCCTGGTCGTCTAACCCCATCCTCCCGGAGAGCCCATGCCCACGCCATCGGACCTCAAAAACTTCTCGTTTCTTGGCGGGATACCCGAACAGCGGCTGGCGGACCTCCTGGCCCTGGCCACGCCCCGGGACTTCGCCCCGGGCGAGACCATCCACGAGATGGACGCGCCGGCCGAGCTCTTTTTCCTGCTCCTGGACGGCAAGGCCCTGCTCCAGGTGCGCATGCCCCCGGACATCATCGTGTCCCTGGGGTCGCTCAAGCCCGGATACTGCTTCGGGTTTTCCTCCCTGTGCCCCGGGGAGCGCCACGACCACACCGTGGTCGCGGCCCGGGAATGCCGCACCCTGGCCGTGCCCGGCGCGGACGTGGTGCGTCTGGCCGAGGAAAAACCGGACTTCGGGGTGCCGTTTCTTCTGGGCATGTACCGGCTGATGAACGACCGGCTGACCCTGCGCACCTCCCAGTTCCTGACCCTTCTGACCCGCCATCCGGACCTCAAGCCCATCTGAGAGCCGCCCGCCGCGCCGTTTCCGGACGCCGCGCGAACCCGCGCGGAAACGGTTTGCATTTCCCGCTGGCCCGCTCTATTCCTGTCCATGAAGGGGAGATAAAATCCCGCGCCCGGCCCCGGGCCGCGCGGAACTCCCCGGCGGCCGGCACGCGGCCGAGCGCACGTTCCTCGGGGGCCGACGGACATGATGCGACAAGAGGACTACAAGCGCCTTCGCCTGAAGATCATCGCCACCATCCTGGCCTTTTCCTTCGTGCCGCTTCTGGTCCTCGGGGTGACCATCCACGTCAAGACCGAATCCGTGTACGTGGGCAAGGTCTACGGCAACCTGCGCACCCTGGTGGAGAACAAGAAGACCACCATCGACCTGTTTTTGAACGAACGCATCTCCCAACTGACCACCCTGGCCTTCACCGAGACCTTCGAGCAGCTCTCCGACCAGGGCTACCTGGAAAAGGCCTTCGCCATCCTCCAGATCCATTCCAAATCCTTCCTGGACCTCCAGGTCATCGACCAGGACGGCGACACCGTGGCCTACTGCGGCCCCTACAACCTGCAGGACGTCAACTACGCCCAGGAGCCCTGGTTCGCCATGGCCATGGCCCGGGGGCTTTACGTCAGCGACGTCTTTCTGGGCTTTCGCAAATATCCCCACTTCATCATCGCCGTGACCCGGCGCGAGGGCGGCCGGTCCTGGATCCTGCGCGCGGCCATCGATTCGGACATCTTCGATTCCCTGGTGCGCAGCGTGCACCTGGGCGCGACCGGGGACGCGTTTCTGATCAACGCCGACAACGTGCTGCAGACCCGGCCGCGCTTCGAGTACTCCGTCCTGGACGAGATCAGCTTCCCGCGCTTCGCCAGGTTCTCGGGCAGCCGTGTGGAGGAATTCAGCGTCAAGGGCAAGACCAGCCTGTACGCCCTGGCCTGGCTGGACAACACGGATTGGCTTTTGGTCATAAAGGACGACCCGAGGGAGGAGCTTTCGCCCCTGTACCGGGCGCGCTGGCTTCTGGGCTTCATCCTGCTCGGCGGCATGCTGGTCATCACCGGCGGGGCGGTGTTCATCACCAACTCCATGGTCGGCCAACTGGTGCGGTCCGAGCGGGAGAAGGCGGCCCTGGACGCCTCCCTGACCCAGTCGAGCAAGATGGCGGCCCTGGGCAAGCTGGCCGCCGGGGTGGCCCACGAGGTCAACAACCCCCTGGCCATCATCCTGGAAAAGGCCGGATGGATGCGCGACCTCTTGAGCGAGGAGGACATCAAGGCCAGCCCCAACTTCAAGGAATACGAGGACGCGTTGCAGAAAATCGAGTTCCACGTGCGCCGGGCCAAGGACGTGACGCACCGGATGCTGGGTTTCGCGCGGCGCATGGAGCCGCTTCGCGACGACGTCAACGTGAACATCCTTCTGGACCAGACCAAATCCTTCCTGGAAAACGAGGCCGGCTTCAGGGGCATAAAAATCGTCACGGACTACAACAAATGGCTGCCCTGCATCACCAGCGACGCCTCGCAGCTGCAGCAGGTCTTTTTGAACATCTTAGACAACGCCATCGACGCCATCGACCGGGACGGGGTGATCACCGTGACCACCCGCCACGATTCCGAGGCGGCCGCGGTGGTCATCTCCATCGCGGACACGGGCAAGGGCATGTCCAAGGAGATGACGGAGAAAATCTTCGACCCGTTTTTCACCACCAAGAAGGTCGGGGAGGGCACGGGCCTGGGCCTGTCCATCAGCTACAGCATCATCGAAAAACTCGGCGGCACGATCGCCCTGAAGAGCACCGAAGGCAAGGGAACCACCTTCACCATCTCCCTCCCGGTGAAAAGCCGGGGATGACGGCGCATCCGCCCGTGCAGAGAGGTCGAGCATGAGCATCAGGATCCTTATCGTGGATGACGAGCCCGATTTCATCGAGACCATGGTCAAGCGCTTCACTTTCCGCAAGATGCCGGTCACGGCAGCGACGAGCGGCATCGAGGCCCTGACGCTCCTGGAGACCGAATCCTTCGACGTGGTCATCATGGACGTGCGCATGCCGGGCAAGGACGGCATCGAGACCCTCAAGGAGATCAAGAAACGCGCCCCGCTGACCGAGGTGATCATGCTCACCGGGCACGCCTCGGTGGAGTCGGGCATGCGCGGCATGTCGCTGGGGGCCTACGACTACGTGCTCAAGCCCGTGGATTTCGAGGAACTTCTGGACAAGGTGCGCAAGGCCTACGAGAGAAAGCAGCTCAATGAAGGACGACACAGCGCGGACTGATCCCGGGACGGGGGCCGGGCCGGCCGTGTCGCCCGCCGCCCGGCGGGAGAGGCCCCGCCCCCTGTGGCCGCACACCGTGGCGTTTCCCGGGCTGGCGGCCCTGGCCGTCCTGGCGGCCGTGTTCCTGCCCGCGCCCCTGGCCGTGATCCTGGCCTTTTTCACCGGCAGCCTGTGCGTCTGGTCCGCGGTGGACATGGCCTCCCGGGTGCGGGCCTCGGAGCGGGAACGCTCCAGCCTCGACGCCCAGCTCATCCAGTCCCAGAAGCTGGCGGCCATCGGCGAGCTGTCCTCGGGCATCGCCCACGAGATCAACAACCCCCTGGCCGTCATGGCCCAGGAGGCGGAGTGGATGACCCACCTCATGGGCCGGCCCGATCCGACCCCGGAAAACCTGGCCGAGCTGCGCGACTCCCTGTCCGAGATCGTGCGCCAGGTGGACCGCTGCAAGACCATCACCCACAACCTGCTCAACTTCTCGCGCAAGATGGAGCCCGTGCCCCAGGAGGAACGCCTGGAGCGGATCATGGAGGACATGGTCCTCCTGGTGGAGAAGGAGGCCGGGCACAAGGGCGTGACCATCGCGCGCGACTACGACACGGCCCTCCCGCCCATCCGCACCGACGTGCCCCTGCTGCGCCAGGTGATCCTGAACCTGCTTCTCAACGCCTTCCAGGCCATCGAGGGCCGGGGCGCGATCACCGTGTCCACCAGAAAGGCGGGCGAGGGCCGGGTGGCCATTGTGGTGGCCGACACCGGGGTGGGCATCCCCCCGGAAAACCTGCCCAAGATCTTCAATCCGTTTTTCACCACCAAGCCGCCGGGCCAGGGGACGGGACTCGGGCTGTCCCTGTGCCACGGCATCGTGGACAGACTCGGCGGCGCGATCACGGTGGAAAGCGAGCCGGGCAAGGGGTCCGCGTTCACCGTGACCCTGCCCGCATAGCCGGAGGAGAAAGCCATGCCCGACCCCATCCGCGTCCTGGTCGTGGACGACGAGGACCGTTTCCGGACCACGCTGGTCAAGCTTCTGGGGACCCAGGGCGTTGTCGCCGAGGCGGCCCCGGACGGGGCCGCGGCCCTGGCCCTGCTTTCGGAGAAGCCCTTCGACGTGGTCCTTCTGGACGTCAAGATGCCGGGGTTAAGCGGCCAGGAGGTGCTGCCGCGCATCAAGGCCATCGCGCCCGGCACGGAGGTGCTGGTCCTGACCGGGCATGCCTCGGTGGACATCGCGGCGGAGATGATCGCCGGCGGCGCGGCGGACTACCTGCTCAAGCCCTGCCCTCTGGACGAACTGATGGGGTGCGTGCGGGCGGTGTACGACCGCCGCCGGGCCGTGGGCCCGAAGTAACTGATGATGCCGCAGCCCCTGCATCCCGAAGTGATCATTCGGGAGCAGTGCCCGGCTCCCCGGAGGCTAACCATGCCACGGCCGCCAGGGGCCTCGGCGTACCCCGGAGGGCCCCTTACCCCTCAAGGAATCCGAGCCGGACGAGAATTTGGAAGCAGCTTAATCGCTACCTCGCCGGGGACGGCGGTGTCAGATGGATACAATCACTGTACACTCTACATTTGCATATGTAACAATCATCTTAAATATGATTTCAATAATGCAGCATTTTCTATATCTGTCTTAAATTCATCAATAGCCTTTAATACAAAATCTATGGCCTCTATTGCATAGTCATGATCTGGATCATATTTATTCCCATGGGCTATGCAGCACCTATTTTTAACTAACTCATCAATGAATTTATTCCTTCCCGTGTCAGAAACAAACGGCACTCCAACAGTCATACAAATATTATAAAATACAGAAGTGGCCCCGGTCCATCGGACCAGTTTTCGGCGAATATAAGGTGGACTCAGTTTCTGGTCACGCCGCCTTGCGCGCCAAAACCAGAGGGGGCGCCCCCGCTGGCCGGCA
>Ga0067045_1000011_pt1 | contig 76916 bp, 89 predicted proteins | sample TerdegcTABiofilm_FD_59184 | JGI IMG/M metagenome (GOLD analysis project Ga0067045, IMG submission 59184) | Combined Assembly of (Gp0054472, Gp0054536) Wastewater bioreactor microbial communities from Singapore -Terephthalate degrading... | reverse complement strand
CCCATCCTGAACAGGACTTCCCACGGGGGATGCCCGAGGTCATAGATCCACCACATCCAGTCATCGGGCCCGTTGATGGGGGCAAGGAAATACATCAGACCGCTGACGGGAGTTGCACCCTGGAATGTCCCGAGTATGGTGATCCCCACGTTGTTCAGGAAGAGCCCGATCATCTGGATGTTTGCCTGCAGCACACGGACAAGGATCATGGGCAGGACACTCGCATAGATGAGCTTGACCGGGAAGCGTGCCCGGGCGCCTCTCACCTGGGCATGGGCGAGAGGTATCTCAATCCGGGTCGATTCCACGTACACGATGATGAGGAAGATACCGATGGTGGTAATCAGGGCAATCAGGTCCGTCCCCATGTACTGGAGGAAGTTTGCGCTGTCCAGTATCACTGCAACGAGGCGGGGGAAGAAACCGACGGGGTACGGGTCGTTGACCGGGGCCCAGTTGATAAAACCGTTAATGATTGCCTGCGATATACCGGCGATAATGAAGAGACCGACACCTGATCCAATTCCCCATTTCGTGACGACCTCGTCCATGAAGACGATCAGGAGACCGCCGATGCATATCTGGATGAATATGATGAAGGAGACCAGGAACAGGTTTCCGCCAAAGAACATGTCCGCGATGACAGGGTCCGGCAGGAGGAATCCCCCGACGAGGTTCGGGGCGGCCTCTATGATGATCATCGCGAAGATGAGGAGTTTCTGCAGGCCCATGTACTGGATCTGCCCGGAGAGTTCGCTCGTGTCGATGTGGATCAGGTCCGCTCCCTTGAGGAGCTGCAGCACGATGGACGCTGTCACGATGGGGCCGATACCAAGCTGCACGAGCGAGCCGCTCGCCCCTGCAAGGAGTGCCCGCCAGTANAAGAAGATATCCTGCGAGTTCGGGTCAAGCCCAAAAAGGGGGATGTTCGTGAGGACAAAGTAGAGGATGAGGATCCCTGCTGTCCATGCGAGCTTGTTCTTGAAATGAACGTGTCCCTCAGGGCTTTTCACCGTGGGCATCGCTGCAAGCAGCGGTTCCATTCGGTCCAGAAGTTCTCCCATTCTTTCACCACAGGGGGATCAGATAACCAGCGCCTGGCCACCCGTCGCCTCTATCTTCTCTTTTGCCTGTTCTGAGAACGCTCGTGCCGTAACGCGCAGCTTCTCTGTGACTTTTCCGCTCCCAAGTATCTTATCGATACCGATCTTATCCGCGGATATGGCGATGGAATCTCCCTCGCGCGCAGCAAGACCGGCTGCCAGGAGCTCATCGAGCATCTCCTGGAGCCTCCCCACAGAGATTGTCCGCATCTTCTTCGATGTGGGGTTCACAAAGCCATCTTTGCCGTTGTGAACCTCGCCGTAGACCCAGTAATGCGAGAAGCGGTGATCCCGGTGGCCTGCCCGGCCGCGACCGCCGCGGTTCCCGGCGCCCCGCCTGTTCTTGTGCGTGCCTCCCCCGCATGTCCGCGATCCACGGTATTTCGACCTCTTGTTGACTGGCATCTTCCTCACCTCATCTTGTAGAGGAGCTCGTTGATCTCCTTCCCGTAGTACCCGAGGGCACCACCCTGCGGGTACGTCCTCTTGATCGTCCTGTATCCCTTGCGGGGCGGGTGGAGACGCAGGACAGGTTTGACACCCGGGATGTCGGACAGGCGTGCCTCTCCTGACGCGAGGGCAGAAGCGAGCTCGGCGATTCCCTGGTAGGGAGAGTTCTCGCGGACATACTCGTCGGTCAGCGGTCGGTTTCCTTCAATCCGCCCGCGGGTCCGGAGGATCGTCTCGACCGTTGCCGCGTCCACCTCGCCGTATGCCACGAAGTCCTTGACCTTGCGGATCATCCCGAGGTATTCGGGTGTATCGGGGACGAGCACACAGTGGTTGATGTGGTGGAGGCGGAGCATTTTGAGGGTGTCCCTGATGTCCCTGCGGGTATTCACGACCCCCCTCACCTGCACGATGGCATACATCATCCCTCTCCTCCTGTCCGGATCATGTTCGTTGCCTTGAGGGCATTGAACGTCGCCTTCGCAAAGTTGATCGTCGTCCTTGTCTGGCCCCTTGCAAATGTCCAGACATCGCGGATACCGGCCAGGTTCAGCACTTTCTTGCTGATATCCCCGGTCACGAGGCCGATCCCCTGCGGTGCGGGTTTGAGGGTCATCCGGACACTGCCGGCTGCACCCTCGACCACCATGGGAATCGAGTGCGCTGTATTGCAGCCGCATTCCCAGCTGCCGCAGCCACGCCTGACCCGGATCAGGTTGATCTTTGCATCAACAATTGCCTTCTTGATGGCATCCCCCACCTGGGAGTCCTTGCCCTGGCCGAACCCGATATAGCCATTCCTGTTCCCGACGACCACCACGGCGCGGAACTTCACGCGCCTGCCGGAGTCGGTCATCCGCTGCACCATGGTGATGTCGAGGACTTCGTCCTCGAGATCGGGCAGGAAGAAGTCCACGATCTCCGGTTCCTTGATGGGGCGACCGCTCTCCAGGACCTGGTCTATGCTGGAGAACTCTCCGGCCGCAACCATTCGTCCCAGGCCGGTCAGCGGGACCCATTCCACTTTCTCGTAAGCCATGTCACTCCAGCTCCTTCATGATGGCGTCCATCGCCTGCTCAACATTCTGTACCAGGTCACCGGCACGGTCAGGTGCATATGCTGCAATGTGGGCACCCTTCACCCTGCTGTCATCCGGGAGTATCTCCTCGCCGTGGGGTACATCGAGTCCTGCCGTCACTGCACCTTTCAGCGCGGCAAAGATTCTTGCTCCCCTCGTTGCCCTGTGGAGCCCGATATCGAGGATCGCAGAGTCAAAACCCGCATTCTGGGCTTTGACTGCAAAGAGAATCCCCGTGAGGAAGGCCGCCGGTGTGTTCGAGAGCGAGCCCCTGTACCCGTAACCGGGCAGTTCACCGGAGTGTGCCGTCACCCGCGTGACGTCCCCCTCCCTCTCTGCCTGGACGAGCTGGATGATGATGTGGCGGTTCGTCCGGCGCACAACCATCCGGGGCCTGTCAGACACGACGAGTTTTGCCCGGGCGTAGTAGTTCGTCCTGCCCTCCTTCCTTCTCCTGAAGGGGATGAAATAGCGTGGTCCGGTCGCCATGTTACCTCCCCTTCCCCGTTACCATTGCAAGGTGGGCCTTCAGGTGAGCCACGCTCCGGAACTGTCCGCCTGCTGCCTGGCGGTAGAGAACCCTGTACATGCGGGGTTCGATCTCGCCCTTCCCGCGGAGCTCCGCGAGTGTCCGCCGGAGGGCACGGATCTTCCTGATCCACTGTCTCTTCCGGGGATTCCTGGCCCCTGCAGCTCCCTTCCGCCGCCCGGGCCCCTTGCAGTGCCCGTAGGCTCTCTTTGCCATGAGGGCCCGTGCCCTCCCCCGGCTGTTACCCCTGACCTTTCGGGCAACAATCGCTCCCTCGTCGATGAGCTTCCTGATGTCATCCCGGGATATCGCGTTCTGAACATCAGAGAGCCGGTCGGGGTTGAACCATACCCTGTTCTGGCCACAGGAGAGCAGGTCTGCTGCTATCCGTCTCTGGGAGGCGAGATTACTCATCGCTCTCATCCTCCTGTTCTTCAGCCTCTGCCACGACGGGTTCTTCCTGCGCCTTTGCTTCCCGCGGGTTGAGGATCTTCAAACCAGCCTGGATTGCCTTCTCCTGGATGATCGCCCGTTTTCTCATGCCGACCCCTGCAGCGATGCGGATTGCATCGTGCTCCGGGTCGAGTCCATCGAGATCGGACGGCCTATGAACCCTCACGTCGCGGAACCCGCTCGGGTGGAGCCCGCGGGCAGCGAGGGGGCTTCCGTATCCCGGTGTCGGCAGGGGGCCCTTGGCCTTCTTCTGGATCCGCTGCTTGTTATGAAGCCCGCGCGGTCTGCGCCAGCTCTTCGAGAGCTGTTTCTTCTTGCCAAAACCATCTCGCCTGAACCGGGCGGACTTCTCTGCTCGGGTCCTGATTGCCCGAATGATATCATCTGCCATTATCCTTCACCCCCTCTGGACCCTGTATATCCCGTCCTGGAAGATGCGCGGGTCCCTGTACTTTATCCTGGTTGCGCGCTCGATGTTCGCGGAGGTGATGCCCAGTTTCTCGCGATCGATCCCGGAAAGAACGATCTCGTCGTTGCCCACCTTTGCGGTCACGCCAGGGACTATCTGGGCATACCGGGGTTTCTTCTCGCCGAGGAAGTTGTTGATCTCGAGCCGGTCTCCCGAGAGCCGGAGCTGGATCGGGAAGTGGCTGTAGACGACCTTCATGCGGTACTCGAAACCCTCTGTCACACCCCTGACCATGTTCTGGACATGCGCCTGGATTGTGCCCACCATGGCAATGGTCCTCTTCCTGTCAGCGGGCGTGGAGATGACGAGTTCGTCCTCCCCGACAGAGAGTGTGATCTGGGGGAACCGGAATATCCTCTCGAGCTGGCCTTTCGGGCCGCTGACCCGGACCGTCGAACCATCGACCTCGATCTTGACACCTTTGGGAATGGTCACGGTGCGTTCTGTTGCCATTGTTCACACCTTCTAGTAGACATACCCCAGGAGTTCTCCCCCGACACGCTCCCGGCGGGCCTGTTCGTGCGTCATGACCCCCCGTGACGTGGAAAGGATGAGGATTCCGAAGTTCTTGCCCGGGAGGAACTGTGTCTCCCAGTATTCGAGCTCGTCGAGACGGACGGAGTAACGGGGGGAAATGGCACCGCAGCGGTTGATCTTCCCGTTGAGGTGGACACGGAACTGTCCTCCCCTCCCGTCCTCGATGTACTCGAACCCGTTGATGTACCCGTTCTCCTGCATGATGCGGAACATCGCACCGAGCAGCTTGCTCGCGGGCTCGATGATGACCGAGGACTTGCCCCCGTCTGCTGCGTTCTTGAGGGCGCACATGCCGTCAGAGATGGTATTGAGTCTTGACATTGGACTATCCTCCGCCTAGTTCATCTTCTTGAAGCCCATCCTGTGCGCCCATTCCCGGAAACACTGGCGGCAGAACATGATGTTGTACCGCCGTACAAGGGCCTGCTTCCTGCCGCAGATCCTGCACTCGTGCGCACCGCGGCCGAATACCTTCGTCTTCTCTCCACCCATCAGTACACCTCCACCCTGTGCGCCTCCTTCAGGAACAAAACGGCATCCTCTGGCGTGACCCGCTGCTTAACAGGGAGGCGGCGCTGCTCAATTGACCGGCGGGCTACACGGATGCCCTTCCGGGCAAGGACGACGTTGATATCCATCCCGTAGATCCCGATCTGGGGGTCGTAGCTCATCCCGGGGAAATCGGTATGCTCCTCGATCCCGAACGAGAAATTGCCCCACCTGTCGAGCTGGTTCCTTGATATGCGCCGATCGACGATGTCGAGTGCCCTGGAAAGAAATTCCGCCGCTTTTTTCCCCCGGAGCGTCACGCGGCAGCTGATGGGGGCTCCCTTTCGAATGCCAAACGATACGTTCGTCCGCTTGGCATTGCTCCGGACAGGCGTGTTCCCCGTGATCGTTCTGAGCAGGTCGATGGCCCGGGTGAGCTTGTCCCCGGCTTCACCGACTCCCATGTGCACAACGACCTTCTCGACAAAGACCTCGCGCATGGGGTTTGCAGGGTTCATTCTTCAATCCCCCATTCCCTGAGGGCCGGCTCCTCGCGACCCACCATGTAGATGTATTCATCGATGGTCTCGAAGCGAGACCCGTCAGACCGGTCTTCGAGGACGACCCTGTTCGGGACACTCCCCGGAACCTTCTCGATGCTGACTACCCGGGCAACCTTCCCGGAGTGCCTTCCACCGATGACCATGGCCATGTTCCCCACGGCAAAGGGGAAATGGTCGAGGATGGCGAACCGGTTCTCTGGTTCAAGGGAGAGGACTATCGAGTCCCCCGGCCTGTACCTGTTGTCCGCGATGACGTTTGCACCGAACCGGAGATTGAGCTGGACCTTTCCTCCGGGGACGATAGTCTTGTTCCGGACCTTTGCAAGCCGCGTCTTTGCTGCCTCGGCATCGATCTCGATCGTCCTGTGCCGGCCCTTCTTGTCCCTGAGGATCCGGTAGTGCTTGCCGATCCGCGGAATCGAGATGATATCAAAGATACCGATTCCCATGCGGGGATTCCTGCACGGCCGCCCGTTGACGATAACGTCCTTCTGCTGGAGTATCTGCCGGACCTCCTTTGCGTTCGCGGCAAGGTGCATGTGGTCCCGGAGCCAAACGGCAACCGGCATTGCATTGGCATTGTGCGGACCCGGAGACGTCTTTGCAATGAACTTGCTCGTCTTCTTGGCGACATGCCAGGAATCAGGGGCGTTGAGCCTCTTCAGATGGTCTGACATTATTCAGCCCCTCCCAGTCTCCCTGCCCTTTTTTGGTCTTTCAGGTTCAGCTTTGTTACCTGTACATTGGAGGGGTGGACGGGCCGGGGGACCTCGGTTCCATCTGCCTTGTTGACGGAGACGCCCTGGACGACGATGAGAGACCTCTTCGTGTCCACCATGTCCACGAGTCCCTCGGTCCCTGCCGATTCGCCGCGGAGGACTTTCACGGTATCTCCCACCACGACCCGCACGCTGCGCCTGCGGAACTGTTCTCTCAGGGCGGGTGCGAGCGGGGCCCGGAGGAAGCTGTTCCTCGCATGGGCTGGTGCCGCGTACCGTGCCTTCCTCTGTTTCCTTGGCTGGCTGCTCTCGACTCTGACCATGGTCTCCCTCACACGATGATGGTGGCCATGGAACCGATCTTCGGGAAGCGCTCGGCCACTTCGCGCGCAACAGGGCCCTTGATCTCGGTTCCCCTGGGTTCGTTCTTGTCATCCACCACGACAACAGCGTTGTCCTCGAAGCTGACCCGCATCCCGTTTGGCCTGCGGAACTCCTTCTTCTGGCGGATAACGACTGCCCTGACGAGCTTGCGCCGCATGTCGGGAGTTCCCTTCTTCACGCTCACGGTTGCGATGTCGCCAAGTCCCATCTTGGGCTGGCGCCTCCGCACACCATGGTACCCGAAGACGGATACGATCTGGACCTCGCGGGCTCCGGTGTTGTCAGCACAGAGGAGGCGCGTCCCTGTCGAGAGCGCCCGTGGAATGCTCGACTGCTTTGCCTTCATGATGGCTGCACCTCCACCACGACGTAAGCGGTGGTCTTGGAGAGCGGCCTGCACTCAGCAATGCGCACGGTATCACCGGTCTTTGCCTGAATGCAGGGTGGATTGTGGGCATGTATCCTGCTGCTCCGCTTCTCGTAGCGGTTGTATTTGCCCACGTAGTGCAGGTAAGCCCGCTCCACCACCACTGTTCCTGTCATCCGGTCGCTCACGACTTTACCGGTAATCACCTGGCCGCGCACCGGTAAAGTGCCGTGAAACGGACAGTACGCGTCATTGCACTCCTTCTCAGGCGGCCTGACGCTCAATCCGATGTTCTTTGCCATTATTTCCCTCTGGTCTTTGGAATTGCGTTGATCCGCTTTTCTGGTGGCATGACCAGCGCAGAACCGTCTATCTCCACCAGGACACCATCCGGGAGGGTGATGCGGAANCGGGTCCCTNNCTTCTGGACCCTCTTTGTCCCGCGATCGCTCCGGATCACCAGCGTGTTCCTGGTCTCATCGATAACCCGGCCTGCAAGGCCCAGCATCGAGGGGTTGCTCGCCCCCGTCACCAGCACATCCAGTCCGATCAGTTCATGCCGGAGGATGTTGCGCGGCGAGATCATGAGATGCTTCGTCTCCTGCTGTTCTGCTCGGTCTTCATCCGGGCGATCGTCCGGCGGAGCTCCCTGATGCGGCCGGGGTTCTCTGTCGAACCCCCGGCACTCACCTTCCCGTAGTGCTGGATAAGCTCGGTCTTCAGCTTCTCCATCTGCTCGGAGAGCTCGACATCCGAGAGCTGTCGCACGTCCCTGGCACGGAATATCGCCATCTCACTTCCTCCCCAGCAGTTCCTCCTCGTCGAACTCCTCGGGTTCAGCGGGGAGGTCTTCCTCTTCCATCTCCTCTCCGACGGTGACGACGGGTATCTCAATGCCCTTCTTCTCGGGTTTCTCCCTCTTTGCCGTGACCTCGAAGTGATCGGGGATCTTCGCTCCTGCCGGGATGATCTTCACCTGGACTCCGATGACCCCGAGTTTCTTGACGGCAACGGCATATCCCTTCTCGACGATCGTGTTGACGGGCTCGCCCGAGTGCTTGATGTATCCCTCGGAGAACTTCTGGGTCCTTGCCCGGGCACCGGTCAGCTTTCCGGCAATGATGACCTCGCACCCCAGTGCCCCGGCATCCATCACCCTCCGTATGATACTCTGGCCTGCCTTCCGGAAGTACCATCCCCTCTCGAGGGCATTCGCAAGGCGCTCTGCCATGATCTGGGCATTGAAGTTCGGGTTGGGCACCTGCTGGACCTCGATCTGGGGAGACTCGACGGCAAAGTCAGTGGCAAGGTCCTGTGTCAGCTGGCGGACGAGCTTTCCGCCCTTCCCGATGACGATGCCGGGTTTCTCGGCAAATATGGTCACCTGCGTGCCGAGAGGCGTCCTCTGGAGATCCATCCCCCCGTACCCGGCACGCTTGAGTTCCTTCTTGAGGTGCTTCTCCACGCGTGCCCTGCGCACACCCTCGGCCACGAATTTTCTCTCGACTGCCATTACTGCACTTCCCTGACCACTATCTCGATGTTCACGGTCTCCTTGCGCTTCGGCGTGGCCCGGCCCATCGCCCGGGGAAAGATCCCCCGGAACGTGCGGCCCCGGTTCGCCGCGACATGCACGATCTCGAGGTTTTCGGTATCGAGCCCGAGGTACTCGGCGTTCTTGACGACCGAGTGGAGGAGCCTGATGTAGGCCTTCGAGGCCTTCTTCGGGTACCTGCCTGCGTCCCACCCGGAGAGTCCCCTCTTGTGGGCGACCTTCCTGTTGAACCTGCGGAACGGGACAGGCTTTTTCCCCTCGACGACCTGTTCCAGGTACGCTATGGCCTCCGATGTCCGCTTCTTCCGGATGAACGAGGCAATCTCCATGGCGTGCTTGGGAGATATCTGGATCTCGTTGACCTTGCCCCTGGCATAGGTATCTCCTTCGAATTCCTGTGAGTAGAATGTCCTTGCCATGTCCATCACTTCAGCGGTACGTACTTGCTCGACCGGGTTGCCCCGATACCGGCACTCCCGTGTGTCACCTTCTTCCGCGTCAGGGCAAACTCGCCAAGGTAATGGAAGAGGGCTTCGGGCATGATCTCGACCTTCACGAACTCTTTCCCGTTGTGGACTTCGACTGTCCGCCCCACCATCTCGGGCATGACGACCATGTCGCGGAGGTGGGTCCTGATGGCCCCCTCCTCCTTCCTGAACTGGGCAAGGAGGTGCTCTTCCCCGCGCGTGAGGCCCCGGATCACTTTCCGCCGGGCACGCGAGGGCATGACCGGGAGAAGCTCGGACCTGCCCATTGCCCGCAGCTCGTCCAGACGGAACCCCCGGTACGTGAACTCCTCGCGCCGCCGGGGGAGTCTCTTCTGTGTCTTCTTTGCCATATTCTATCCCTCACTTCTTGGAGAGCCCCGTTCTCCTCGCTGCAATGTGGCCGACTGCCCGGCCCGGCGGAGTCCCACGGCTCACGGTCTTTGGCCTGCCGGCATGCTGGTGTCCCCCGCCACCGAACGGGTGATCGATGACGTTCATGGCAACACCCCGGACACGGGGCCAGTTCGATGCGGTGTTCTTCATCTTGTGGAACTTCTTTCCTGCCTTGACGAAGGGTTTCTCACCGCGGCCTCCCCCGGCAACGATTCCCACCGTGGCACGGCAGCGGCTGGAAAACCACTTTGTCTGTCCGCTCGGCATCGTCACTCCGACGCGATCTTCCGTCCTGTCCACGACAACTGCCTGGACTCCGCCAGACCTGACGAACTTCCCCCCGTCATTGGGCTGGGCCTCGATGTTGCAGATGAACGTTCCGGCAGGGATCTCCGCGAGGGGCAGCGTGTTGCCGTTCCTGACCTCCGCCCCTTCGCCCCATGCGATCGTGTCCCCGACGCCCATGCCCTCTGTGGCAAGGGCATAGACCTTCGTCCCGTTCTCGAGGCGGACCAGCGCGATTGGTGCGTGGCGGGCTGGATCGTGCTCGATATCCTCAACAACGCCACGGACCGGTCCTGAAGAGCTGTTCACGTGCCGCAGTGCTGCCTTGTACCTGTGCGATGGGGCCCTGTACGTCGGGCCTCCTTTTCCCCGGCTCTGCGTGGTAATACGATGTCCCATTCTCCCCACCTACATGATACCCAGCCGGGACAGTATCTCCTCGGCCGCTTTCTCGTTCGCGAAGCTGATCACTGCCTTCTTCCTGCCATCCATCGTCATCATCGTGGATACTCCGGTGACTTCCTGCTCGAAGGCCCGCTCAATCTCTTTCTTAATCTGCCTCTTTGTCGCGTTGTTGTCAACGATGAACTGGAGCTTGTTCTGGTTCTCGAGTACCATCATTGCCTTTTCAGTAACGTACGGGTAACGGAGCACCATGGTCACTGTTCACCCCCGAGTCGCGCGATTGCACTCTCCGTCCAGACCGTGAGCCGGCCGGGGAGTGTTCCGGGCGCAAGGAGTTCGCAGGTGAGCTGGTCCACGGTTGCAATATCGACTCCCGCAAGGTTCCCTGCTGCCGCGAGTGGCTTCTTTCCTGTTACGATGAGGAGGCTCTTCTTCTGCTTGTAACGTCGTCCCCTCATCTTTCCCCGTCCTGCACGAACCTTGCGGCTGAGCTTGGCCTTCTCGACATCCCCAAGGACTCCTGCTGCTTTCAGCACCGGGATGACCTCGCTTGCCTTGCGCAGTTCTTCGAACCGGTCCTCCAGGATCACCGGCACAGTTCCGGAAAATACGTGGCCCCGTGCCCTGACGAGTTCCTCGCAGGCAGTTGCTGCAAGTGCCGAGGAGAGGGCCTTCTGTTTCTCTTTCTTGTTGATCCGGCGAACGAGTACTTTTTCCGTGACCGGCGGGTGGGCCTCCCTGCCCCCCTTTGCCTGGGGCACCTTTGCTGCCCGTGATCCTCCCCTGATCCGCGGTACCTGGGCGACACCGCGACCTGACCCCCAGCTGTGGGCCGACGAGAGCATCCCTGCATAGGGGTATGTCCCATGGGGCTGGCGCCGTGTGCTCTGGAGCGCAATGACTGCCTTCCTGATCAGGTCCGGGCGGAACTCTTCCTCGAAGACCCTGGGGAGCTCGATCTCGCGCAGCACGGAACCGTCAAGTGATAATACCTGTGCTTTCATCCCTGCATCACCCCTGCTTGCTCTCCATGCTCACGAACTCGATGGCAGGCTGGCGGACGACATGTTCACCCTGTCTCATGGCCGGGCGTATCCGGACAAGTCTCTTGACCGGGCCGGGAATGGACCCCTTGATCAGGACGTAGGGGTTCCTTACCACACCGTAGTGCAGGAAACCTCCTGCAGGAGAGATCTCGTCCCCTTTCTCGCCGATCTTGAGTATCCTCTTGTTGAACTCGGTCCTCTGCTGGTACCCCATCTGGCCCATCTGGGGAACCTGCCAGCGCACGTGGTGCGGGTTCCATGGCCCGAGGTTGCCCACGTGACGCTTCTTGCCTCCCCTCGCGTGTTTTCTCTTGCGGAGTTTTATTCCCCAGCGCTTGACAGGCCCCTGTGTCCCCTTGCCGGTCGTAACAGCAGTGATATCGGCATAGGCACCCGGCTGGATGAGGTTCTTGAGGTGGACTTCCTTCCCAAGGAGGCCTGTGAGAAAGTCAAGCCTCTGCTGGACAGTCCCGCCCGCGACCCGGATCTCCATGATCTCCGGGACTTTTTTGGGGACACCACTCACCTGCTGGGGCAGTGTGTGCATCACGGCAAAGATCTCTTCTGCCACACCTTTCGCGACGGCGTCCCTGATGGTTTCCATTGCCCTGGAACCGTCGTAGTTCCTGGGAAGTGTGATCCTTTTCCCGAGGGCCATGTCGAGATCGCTGGCCCACACCTCTGTGATGGGGTGCCTCCCGTACGTATCCCTGCTGTAGGCACGGATTGCAGCTACTTTCATCGGCGGGGTCTCGACAACAGTGACCGGGACCATGATCTCCTTGCCCTCGGTCGGACTGTTCTTGTGATCATCGACCATGATCACGTGTGTCATACCCACCTTGTATCCGGCAAAGCCCTGCAGCACGGGGTCCCCCTGGTACGAGGGCCATGACTGATACCGGGGTACCGGACTCTTCGCCCGCTTGCGGGGCGAGAAAGCCAGGGATCCTTTTCGTGGCTGGTTTATCTTGGGCATGTTTCAATCAATCCTTCACGTGCGGTTCACTGGAGCCACCTGCGGTGGCCTTTCCCGGAGTTCCGGGTCAATTCGCCTACTCTTTGGCCAGAGTATACCGGAGATAGTGATGTGTCCGGGCTCCTGACGTGCGGAAGATAGGAGGATGCCCCGCATTGCATGCACAGGCACCCGATCCATTCTTCGCCGCAGGGTTGGAGGGGAAGATACCCGCTCCCGGTGCAGTACCCCGGAAAGGCAGTCTTTCTCCTGGCAGCGACTGCCNCCCTGTGACCTGTCTCGCAAAGAGATCCTGAATCCAGCATGAACCTGCCGTTTCAAGGCAGNTTATGGGCTCATATCCCAGGGGATACGTCCACCCCGCATGCCTGTTTTCAGTTACACCNTGTCAGCCGGTGGTGACCATGCACCACATTCTCACGCAAAGACACGCGTTGCCTGGAACGCATGTCCCTGACCTTCGATGGGATGCTCATGCCTCCGGTCTTTCCCGGGGCAGGAGAATCCTCATATAGGCTTCCATTATTATTCGAGGGAAACAGATATAAACCTTGTTCACGCCCGCTCCGGGGGAGCGTCACCCAAAATAGATCTCCCCTTCCTTATTGATGTAAACCTCAACATTGTCCTTCACGTAGCGGGCTTTGAAACGTTCAGGTATTGCATCCCGCATCCTGTTGATAAGGGAGATCGTATCGTATTTAACCTTGATCCCGAGCTTCTCGGCTTCCCTGTAGATGATTCTTCCCACTTCAAGCAGGTCCGTCCCCGCGGGAATGGTGCAGAGATGCGTTGCATCGAGAGTGTAGAGGAACTCCAGTGTCTCCCTTGCCCTCCTGATATTCTCCATCGCGGACTTTTCTATCGTGCAGACATTTGCCTTCGATGTATGGATGATATCAGCGATCTGCTGCTGGGTAAGCCCCTGTTTCCGCAGGCGCAGGACTTCCTTCTGCCGCTCTGTCAGCAGCCCCTCCTTCATGTTGAACAGTTCTCCCCCGTTATTTAAACACTTTTCGTTAACTTTTTTGATCCTTTCTGCCGGGAAGGGGATTCATCCATGAGCGATGCACCCTTTCTCCATTAACCCGTGAATCTGGAAAAAAAACGTTGATTCGTGGATAAAAGAGATTTCAAAACGTTTATAACAGTACCGGCAGATAGTAACCTGTTATAACTTAAAAAAGAGGTGAATTACATGGTTGTGAAAGTAGGAGTTGCGAAGCTGGGCAATATCGCGAGTGGTGTGATGGCCGAGCTCCTCCTCGATGAGAGGGCTGACCGTGAGGACATGCAGACATTCATGGCCACGAGCGGGACGAAGCTCCAGCCCGAGGACATCGACAGGGTTGTCAACAACATGATTGCCTGGAANCCTGACTTTGCCATCGTNGTCTCGCCNAACGGNGTCCTTCCAGGACCGACCGGTGCCCGCGAGAGGCTCGCAGCAGCCGGTATCCCGACNGTCTTCATCACCGATGACGTGACAACGAAGAAGGAATGGGCCGAGATCAAGGATGGCAAGTTCGGATACATCATCATGAAGGGNGATGCCATGATCGGGGCCCGCAGGGAATTCCTCGACCCCATCGAGATGGCTGATTACAACGGGAACCTGGTCAAGGTACTCTCCATCACCGGTGCTTTCCGCAAGCTCCAGATGGCCCTCGACCAGATCATCGACCAGGTCAAGGCCGGAAAGAAGGGTGCAGAACTGGTACTGCCAAAGCTCGTGGTCACGTCTGACAAGGCTGTCGAGGGCGAGTTCACGAACCCGTATGCTATGGCCAAGGCACGTGCAGCCTACGAGATCGCCCAGTCCGTCGCGATGGTCAACGTCAAGGGCTGCTTCATGACGAAGGAGTGGGAGAAGTACATCCCCATCGTCTCTTCCGCACACGAGATGATGAGGATCGCCGCTGCCCTCTGCGACGAGGCAAGGGAGCTTGAGAAGGCCTGCGATGGTGTCATCCGCAAACCCCACAAGAAGGATGGTGTCATCGTATCCAAGACCAGGCTCATCAGCAAGCCTGAGTAAAACCCAAACTTTTTTTTATCCGAATCTCTTCAGCCATTCCGGTAAAACTGGCCAAGTTCCTCGGGGAGCGTGAGAATCACGGGTTCCTGGTGGATCCTCTCCATGAACGCCGAATCACTCGTCGAGGAGACGTTCGGGTTGATGCGCGAGATGACAGAACAGAAGCACCGGAACCCATTCCCGGTCTTTCTGCTGTCAAAAAAGAGCGACATGTTGAATGCATATGTCCCGAGACTCCGGTACAGGCGCAGGACCGAAAGGAGCCCTTCGGCGAAGGTGCTGATGTATGGTTCGAACTCGGCCAGGGTCGATACGGGCAGGACGGCACGGACCTCTCTCTCGCCGAGGGGAACGGCCTGGGCAATCCAGCACACTTCATCCCCGAAGAGAAAACGCTCGCTTTCGCTTTCATGCTCGATGAGCCGGTCCCAGTACGTTTCGCCATGACTGAGCAGGAAACGGTAGCCTCCCCTCATGTACCGTTCCGCAAGGACCGCAGGTCTCCTGTCCACGAGTCCCTGGAGGTGGGGGTGCGCAATGCTCGCCCCTGCCGAGGGAAGATAGTTCCAGTTGATGCTCGGGTATCCGGTCTGCCCCTCGAGGGATCGTATCTGCCCGAGGAGGGCATCTTCAATCTGCCGCGGCGTAAACTCGTCAACATGGTGGGCACTCGTGATCACGGTGACCGTGTGCCACGCGGCAAAGGGAAAGAGATTCGGGAATGTCAGGCTCTCGCCGACGGAGATGCGCGTGCCGTCGGGAAAGGTGGGAGTGACACTCTCCACCTCGCTGCTGCAGAACGGGCACCGGGCCGGGACGGGGGGAACGGTATATGCTGCATCGAGCCTTCGATTCAGCCTCTCAGGCGATATCTTGCAGCGGAGGCCGGAGACGTGTTCCTCGCGGAACTGTATCGTGCTGCTCCCGGACCGGACCTCGGTGATTGAAAACATTGGTCCCTGGCCTCTCTCTGGTCGTCAGGTAATAAAAAAGAGTTGGTTTGTCCCTGGTAAAGGGGTACTTACACGATGTACTTGCCGAGGAGCCGGATCGAGTTGGTCATGTCCGGGCCGAGTGGTGACCCGAAGATGATCTGGGTGACACCGGCCTTGGCAAGATCCTCGCACTTCTGCTTGACGGTGTCGGGCGTGCCGGCGATGGTGAAGGCGTCGATGATCTTGTCATCAACGTTCTCTCCGGCGGTCTTGAAGTCGAACTTCGCAAGGGCCGCCTTGATGGTTGCCACCTTGTTCGCATCGAGGCCGTGGCGCTGGATCAGCTCGGGGGGTGATCCGGCTGCAATGAACGCAGCGACGATCTTGGCAGCGTTTCTTGCCTTCTTCTCGTTCATGTCGATGGACATTGCAGTGTAGGCGCCGACATCGAAGCTTTTCTTTCCGACCTTGTCACAGGCAGCCTTGATGATCGGGATGGCGACGGCAAAGTCCTTCGGGTTGGATGCGTTGATCAGGGCACCGTCACCGACCGTCCCTGCGAGCTCGAGGACCTTCGGTCCCTGGGCACCGATGTAGATCGGGATACCCTTCTTTCCCGGCAGGGTGACACCGGTCAGCTTTGCACCATCGTAGTCAAAGAACTCCATGCCGGACTTCTTCACCTCTTCTCCCGCAACGAGCCTGCGAATCTGCGTCACTGCCTCGTTGAGCCGGGCGACAGGCTTGACGGGATTAATGGCGAGCTTGGGCAGCGTGGAGAGGTCCCCGGGGCCGATACCGAGTACCGCGCGACCGTCCGAGATCTCGTTCAAGGTGCAGACAAAGGATGCCATCGCTGCTGGCGTGTCTGTGAAGGCGTTCATGATCCCGGGCCCCATCTTGAGGGTCGTGGTGTTGGCCGCGATCATGGCAAGGGTGGGGTAGCAGTGGCGGTTGTTGTAGTGGTTGGTGATCCATGCATAGTCAATGTCCTTGGACTCTGCAAGCTTGCAGTAGTTCACGACCTGCTTGACATTGACCGCACCTGGTACGAACTCTATTCCATAGGTTGTCAAGGTTCCATTCACCTCATGGAATAGTATCGAACGAAGATTTAAATACGTTATGATTTTCTTTTCACTGAACAGGATGATAATCCCGGATTCATAACAAAATATCCACTTCTACAGGTTATTCTCCGGGGAAGAGAGAGAGTTTTGGAAAAATCGCAGAGGTTTTTATGCCCGAAAAAGATAAATTGCCTTTTTCCCCGGGTCAGGAGGGGGTGAAAGGAGAGAGACAACCAGAACTATATCTCCCTGATTCCGCGGACCCTCCCGGGATTGGCGTGAGAAGATCTCTCCACGCATTTTTTGTGTTTTACCAATCCAGACCCGGGAGAGGAGGTATACGACACAAATGAACAGAAGTGCTTTATCGTTACAGAAAAAAAACTCACAGGAGCAGAAGCCAGAATGCGCATTCTCACGATCGGTCTTGGTGGAGCGGGTACACGTATCCTTGATGGACTGCTGGATTACGACAGGATGAGTGGAGCCCGGTGCGTTGCGGGGGTTGCAGTGGATAGTGATGCAGAAGGCCTTGCATCGCTTGCGCTGGTCCCTGGTGACTGCCAGCTCTTCTTCTCGTCACTCGATCCCAATCATCCTGGCGATATCATTGCCCACGTCCCGAGAGAGGAGATCCTTTCCCACCTCCAGGGGATGGACGATGGCGATATCGATGCCCTCTTCGTCTGTTGCGGACTGGGTGGGACCATGGCCGGAGCGGCTCCCGACCTCGTCGAATTCCTCAAAAAATCCATGGTTGAACCGGTATTTGGACTATGCACGCTGCCAGGAAGAGACGAGGGTGACTCCTGCCTTGCACGTGCTGCCGACCAGCTGGAAGCCCTTCTTGCAGTCCTCGAAGGGGTCATCATCTTCGACAACGGGGCCTGGAAAGACAGGATCTCTTCGATTCCTGAACCTGTTCCCGGAAAAGACATGGAAGACCTCACGGGGATCCTGATCGGGAAGATCCGTCCTGATATCAGGAGAGAACGAGGCGACCCTTTCCATGAAAAAATGAACGCTCTTATCGCAAAGAGGGTGACCCTTCTCCTCCGTGCAGGCGAGCATTCCCTGCGCGAGCCAGAAGACCTCCCGGAGGTCGTCCTGGATGCAGGGGAGATCCTGAACACAATTCAGGGCATGGGTCTTGTGACGATAGGCTACGCCCGGGAGGAACTGCCTCCTGCCCGTCCTCTGGACCATATCCTCCGTTTCGGTCCCCACACGCGCTCCCTTCGGGAATGCCACGTGAAGGCGTCAAGGGTCGTCGAACTTGCAAGGAAGGCCGTTTTCGATGAGATCTCGGCAGCTACCGACCTTGCACAGGTCCAGAAAGCCCTCGTCCTCATTGCCGGTCCGACCCACGAGATGAGTATGAAGGGTTACATGACGGTCAGGAGGTGGCTTGACAGGAGCATCCGGGGCCTCGAAATCCGTTCAGGTGATTATCCTGTAAAAGATACCCGGTACCTTGGAATCCTCGTCATACTCGCCGGGATGGACACTCTGCCTGCAGTCGAGGAGCTGTACAGGGCAAGAGAGAGCTGCAAGGGGAGCACGGGCAGCACGGGTGTTTAGTCCCCGAGAATCCGCGAGAAAGGTATGGTCCCCGCCCCGATCTCTGTCCGTATCGGGATCTTCTTCTCGTATGCGTTGGCAACGAAGTTCATTCCCGAGTATGCCACGAGTGCCAGGCGATAGGGATCCGGGACGAGGTTGAAAACCGGGCTTCCCATGACGACAGGGAAGACAAAACCCGCCTTCTTCATCCGCGCTATGGTCTCCCTTGCCCTGCTCTCGGCAAGTGCCGGAATCTCCCGGACGTTTGCAAGCGCGATGCCTGACCCGGTCTGAACAAGGGAGGAGAGAGAGGTAAGGCCGGATGATATGAAGAGCTGGAGAGGATCAATCGTTGTTCCCCTGTATCCGATCAGGTCCACGAAATGGGTTGCTTCGTCGTGCTGGATGGCAAGCCGACCGCCATATGCCATGCGGACGGGAATCCCCTCCCTCTGGAACACGCCGTCCATGGTGATGCTGCAGATGCTCAGTATCCCCGCGCTCCCCTGCGGGATCCTCGGGTCGCTGTCGATGACACGGTAGCCGGAAAAGAAACCGCACCTTGCCGAAACCACCTCGTCGAATGCTGCAGTTGCTTCGGCGAGTCTCTCTTCGGGGACGATGGAGAGGTTGTAGGCGACATCCCCGGTCGAGGTATCAGGGTTGAAAGTGCTCCTGTAAGCGAGGCGCTCCAGCTTGGAGATGATGAAGCCCACACGGTCCCCGACAAGGGCATTCTCTGTCTCCTGGTGGCCGTAGGGGGTCAGGACGCGCCCCATGTTTCCGACCTTTCTCGTAAACCCCATCTCGTCCAGGTACCTGAGATAATACTGGACAGCCCTATCGCTCAAGACAAAGCCACGTTCCGCCATCAGCTCCGAGAGCCTCTTTGCGCCCATTGGCTCCGTGTGCTCCTTCAATATGCGGAGAATCTCGATGTACTTCCTCTCTGTCCGGATCATTCATCTCGCCCGCATCACACCGATGCTGTCCTGGTACTTCCCTTCATAGGTCTCCTCCCCGTCCGTGACCTGGAAGAAGATGATCTGGACCACCCGGTCATTTTTTCTGATGGTCAGGTGCTCATGGCCCATGTTCACGAGACAGAGGGTGAGCTGCCCCCGGAATCCGGGGTCCACGAACCCGGCCGTGAGTACCACTCCCATCCTCCCGAATGTCGACCTGCACCGGAGCGTTGCAGCAAGGTCGGAAGGCAGTTCGATCCTCTCGAGGGTACTGACGAGCGTGCATACCCCTGGCGGGAGGACAAAGTCACCACCGACCCTCAGGTCATAGGATGCCGGCTGCTGGCACTCTTCGCTGTAGGGGTCGATCACGAGAGAGCCTTCCCTGCTGTCACTCCCGAGGCGTTTCCTGATCTCCCGAGCAGAAAGGATCATGATTACAGATTAATGCAGCAGAAAATGCTTAATAGGTTGTCCTGCCAACGCGTCTTCCGGATCCATGGGGTAGAGGACATCCTCTTGGGCTTCGGACCCAAGGACGCGGGTTCGATTCCCGCTGGGTCCGTTTATTTCTTTCTTTTACCTGTTGCCTGATGCAGGCAGACCGCGCAATAGGAAAAGGGGAGCGTCTAAATTGACTTCAAGAAGGATTCAGGTCGGCTGGTTACCTTTCATGACCACCGGGTGTCCTGCGGGACACGGTCAAGGAGCATCCCCTCGACGAGAACGGGCATCAGCTGCCGGCCTTCCTCGATTGCCTTCTGGAGCCTCCAGCTCCGCTCGGCAAATATCGTGAAGATCGGCTGCCCCTTCTCAACGCGGTTACCCTTCTTTGCATGGAGGAGGAGCCCGGCGCCCTTGTCATGAGGTGCTCCGGCTGTCCTTGCAAGGCTGATGAGTGCCTTGTTGTTCAGCTCTATCACGTACCCTGTTGCAGGCGCATTCACGACGAACTGGTGCCTCCCCGGCTCGATGTCCTCTGACGTAACGTTCGGGTCGCCCCCCTGGATCTCGATAATCTGGCGGAATTTTTTCAGGGCATCCCCCTTCCTGATGATCTCTGCGGCCATTTCCGCTCCTTTCCACCGCGCAGCTTTGCCGGACATCTCGAGCGCCATCCCGGCAATCGCGATGCTCTTCTGGAAGAGCGACCCCGGCGACTCCGCACCTTCGAGGATCCGGAGCGCCTCGATAACCTCGAGTTTCGGGCCAATCGATCGGCCGACAGGAGAATCACCGTATGTTATCGCGCATTCGACCTGTATATTCAGGCGTTCGCCAAGTTCGATGAACTCGCGCGCAAGTCTCCTGCCATCCTGGACCGTCTTTACTTTTGCGTGTGCCCCGACAGGGATATCGATGACTGCAAGGTCGGCACCGACTGCATACTTTTTGGCCATCACGCTCGCGAGCATCTGGCCCCGGGCATCGATACGGAAGGGGTACTCCTGGATGATGATCCTGTCGTCGGCTGGTGCGATGTTGGTCGCCCCGCCCCAGACGATCGCTCCTCCGACCTTCTCGGTCATCTTCTGGACTTCTGCCGCGGAGAAATTGACCGGTGCAAGGACTTCCATCAGGTCAGCCGTCCCGCCTGCACCGGTGATTGCCCGGGAACTGGTCTTTGGAATCTTCAGGCCGCTGGCAGCAATGACCGGCACCACGAGGAGCGAGATCTTGTTTCCCGGGACACCGCCGATGGAGTGCTTGTCAACGATCGGGTGGGTATGAAATGTCAGTCTCTCCCCTGTATCCACCATCGCCCGCGTCAGGTGCTCCACCTCGTCCATGTCCATCTCGTTGATGTAGCAGGCCGTAATATAGGCTGTCAGTTCCGCGGAAGAGAGGTTCTCCTCGACGATATCCCTGATGATTGCATACGTCTCCTCCTTCGTGAGGTGCTCGCCGTCCATCTTCTTCCGGATGAAGTCCAGCGTTACAGGACGTTCAGCCCTCCGCACCTCGACTGCAGTACCTTCGGCGACCTGCAGTCTCTCATTCGTGAGCCGGTAGACACCGATCGTCCCCTTTGGGACGAGGGAGGTAGTCGTATCCACGAACGCCGCAACTGTGACACCGCTTGCCTCGTTGAGGATCTGGACGCGGTCTCCGGGCATGACGCCGATATTCCCTGCGTCTGCCGTGTTCAGGAGGACTTCCCTCGCCCCGATATCCATGAGTTTTACAGAAAGCTTCATTGTCCCTTTCTCCACCAGGGTCCCTTCCCGGTTCCCCGTGCAGCGCCTCTCTTTCTTACCCGCAGGGGAATGGGGGTGTCTGATACTACTAGTGTCCGTGCATGGTTATATTAGTGGTTGCGCCCCGGAAACGCAGAAGAGAGAGACAGGACAGACTCCGGGTGAGCCAAGAAAAAAGTGAGATTTTGGAGTTCTTCAGTGCCTGCGCACGATGAGGAACGCCACTGCACCAAGACCGACAAGGGCCACCAGGGCACCGAATCCCGGTGATGTCGGGGTCGGGGTCGGGGTCGGGGTTGTCGGCACTGTTGTCGGCGCGGTGGTCGGCGGGGTCGTGGGCGGCATGGTGGTCGGTATGGTGGTCGGCGGTTTCTCAACGACATTGAAGAGTGCCGTTGTGGTGACGTCGACGGTCACACCGGATGCCTGCACGATGTACTCATCGGGCTTGAAGGTGGTCGTGTCAACCGGGAAGGACCATGTGTTGTAGCCCTCTGTTCCCTTCTTGACCTTGACCGTGCCGGTTGCACCGCTGAACTCTCCGCTCTGGGTCTTCTGGGTCGGGCTGAAGGACGAGGAGACGACCTCGACAAGGATCTCGTCATCGACGGCGAGGTTGGTCGTGCCTGAGATCTCGAACTTCTCGCCTACGGCCTTCTCAGTTATCGGGGAGATCCGGATGACCGGCGCCTCAATCAGGAACTGGAGCTTGGTGTAGGTATCGTCGACGTAGGAGTTGTCGAGCGCTGTGACGAGTGCCTCGGCCGCGTCAGATCCCTGCAGGCTGCCTGCTCCCTGGAGCTTGAAGATCCGGGAATTGGCGGTCGGGTAGGGTCCGACTACGTAGGTTCTCGTTCCGTCGGGGTAGACATCCAGGACATCGTTGTACATCGGGTGCTGGACGACCACGAAGTACTGGCCGGCTGCCATGTTGGCGGTGATTCCCTGGTTGATTTCCTTCTCGAAGCTTCCATCATTGTTGACGCTCTCGGTCTCGTAGAGGACGTAGTTCTTGCCCAGGATCCAGATTGCCACTCCCGGTGAGGGCTGGCCTTCTGCAACGCCCCGGATATAGAACTTGTCACCCTGAGCGATTGTGGACTGGGATGCGACTGCGGTCACAAACGGCTTCCTGATGATGATGGAGACAGTTGCGTACTNGGTGTCGGCAAGGTTGTTCTTGTCAGAGGGTGTTGCAACTGNGTAGATGGTGTAGGTACCAGCATCGATGTTCAGGTTGGNAGTCTGCCACTTGTACTCCCATGTGTTGTCATCGAGGACATCAGCGGTCGTGAAGGTCGCTGCGTTTCCGTTCACCACGCCAGTCCTCGGGTCAGTCAGCTTGCCACCCTGGGAGGGGAGGTTCGGACCTGTGATGAAGAGGTAGACGGTGTCAGTCTCGGAGTTGGTACCTGAGAGCTTGACCTCCTGTCCAAGGAAGTAGCTCTGATCACCGGCTGCAACGACGGTCACGGTGCCCTTCTCGATCTTGACATCCACTTCGTCAGACTTGTATGCAGACCCATCGAAGCGCTCAACACGGAAGGTGTACTTCTTGTCCTTGGTGGCCTGGGAAGTCTGCCATCCGACAGTGACGGTGCCAGAGTTGGAGGTCTTCACCTTGGCATAGTAGTATACACCATTGCTCGGTGCTGCAGGGACATCCTCCTTGATGGTCCGCCCTGCTCCGCCCTCGAACTGGTAGCTACCAATGGTGTACGGGCCACCAACCGGGTCGTTTGTAACGTCTTTCTGGTTTGAAACAAGGAGAGGCGGCTGGTCAAGGGCTGCGCCCGTCATCTGGCCGGTACCCTTCACCCACAGGTAGTAATCGGTGTTGGGCCTTCCGGTGATGGTCACGGAGAACGCGTTGCCACGGACGACAACGTCCTTGCTTGCCTCGATCTTCACGGTGTCAGCAGTGATGGTCACTGTCTGGGTCGCAGAGATCGTCTTGCCGGTGTAGTCACTGCCGTCGGGTGCCTTGTAGTTGTCCTTGATCTTGTTCAGGTCAAGTTCAGCGTAGACGGTGTAGGTGCCTGCCTTGTACATGCGGGCTCCATTCGCGTCAAGGACCCCCGTGTTCCACCCCTGTCCATTTGCGGGCGGGTTCGGTCTCCAGTACCAGAGGTCGCTGTTGGGTGCAAGGTTGTCAATCGGATTGGATNCAGTGGTCGTCTCGAAGAGAGAGGTATACACTGCACCGTCGGATGTNTTCACGCGGACCTTCACGAAGCCCTGTGTGCCGGCATCTGCTCTCTTGGTGACCGAATACGTGTTGGTCTCTATCCTGAAGTTCAGGTAGTTGCCCGGCGGAACAGACTTGCCGGAAACATCCTTGCCGGCGGTGTTATCCCAGACCTTGACTGCAATCGCAGGGTCCACAACGTTGAATGCGACGGCCCCTAATGTTCCTGTCCACCTGTACCAGTTCCCTGTCTTGCCCACGAAAGTCTGCGGGGAGACGTAGAAGCTGGTAGGGGTTCCGACAGACAGCACGTAGTCCGGTGTCGAGGTGGCGGGGTTGTTTCCTGATGCGAACCAGGCAATCTGGGTAGCTGTATCGACTGCCGCGGATACATCGAGACCCTCTTCACCTATGAACACATCTCCGCCTTGCGGGACCTGCTTGATAGTCGCGGCAGATGCCGGCAGCATGAGGGTGGCCAGTACCACCACTGCAATCAGTGCAAGGCTAAAGCGCTTAATCATTCTTTTGTCCTCCTTACTCATGTCCAAATCCTGAACGTTTCAATCCATGCCGGGCGGAAACCTCCATCGACGGATGCCGAACGGTGGTTCTCCCGTGCTCCATACTCCGAATAACGGAATATGATTGAATATTTGTGGAGCGCCTCATATATCCTTTTTGGTCGGTGGAATGTGAAGAGAACGGGAAAAAACAGGTTAATCATAAAATTGGTCTCCAATTTTGCTTTTTTCATATCTGTCGCCCTGTTCTTCGAGCAGTTTCCTTGTACGACACCAGTATCNTGCAATAAACTATACGCGCACACAGATAGTTATAATCAGTGAAAAATCTGCATTCCNAAACCTTACCGGCCATACCACCGGGAGAGAATACACCTGATTGAAGACCTTCGACCACATTCCTGTTCCCGGTTCTATTAAACCGCAGCGCAATCCTTTCGGGAGAGAATAACCCAAAAATGCATTACCTTAACGTCACATCCCTCCCCCATATTGATGCATGCGGTGCATCAGAGCACACACCCTTGCCTCTGCGCATGAACAGGTCGTAAAAATGGTCCTCGAAAAGGGGACCCCCCTCACCACAGAGAACGGGGAGCAGACCGTTGAGTCCGAGGAGGTTGCCATCAGGGTCGAACACCCGACGACAGCTCCCATGGTCAGTCCTGCCTCGCGGTTCTCGGAGAGGTTCATGGAGCAGTATGCCCGTGACCTCATCGCCGGGAGCGGATCTATCTTTGAGTATGACTACCATGACCGCCTTTTCAACTGGGGTGACGGGCTTTTCTCGCGGGAAGGATCCGGTGTCCACATCGACCAGGTCGCATACATCATACGAAAACTGCGGGAGAGCCCTTCGACCCGCCGTGCCATCGCGATCACCTGGAACCCGGAAAAAGACCAGACCATGAACGATTGCCCGTGCCTGCAGCTTGTCCAGTGCGTTTCCCGGTCCGGTCTCCTCCACATGAAGGTGGTGTTCCGGAGCAATGACATGCTCACTGCTGCAGGAGCGAACATGTTTGCACTCGTCTCACTCCAGAAACATATTGCAGAAAACCTCGGGCTCGGGTGCGGATCATACACCCATGTCTCCCTTGTCCCCCATATCTACTATGTCCGCGATGCAGCAGATATCGAGCCATTCTGCAGGAGGGGAGGGGTTATGTCCCCAATCCCTGAAGTGTGCCGTTCCTGCGGGAAATGCCACAAATCGGGATCAGGAAGCGTGAATTCACGGTGATACAGGATAAACCAGTCAGGTTAATTAAGAGACACGGCAAATAGATCAGGGTATCTCAGCCCGGTAGTGTAGCGGTCAATCATGCGAGACTCTGGATCTCGCGACAGCAGTTCGAATCTGCTCCGGGCTATAACTTTTTATTTTCGTTCCTTCTCCTTCCAGTCCGGTCTGCTCGGAATACCCGGCAGTTCTGCCATTTCAATCCCTTGTACACTCGAGGACTGCATGGTCCCGGTGGTAGGGTTCAAGCCAGATGACCCTGCGGATAAAGAGACCGGAATCCTCCAGTTTCCCGGAGACACCGCGGACGACGTCAGCGGGTCTTTCGGCCACATCAATGCTCCGGGCCTTGACGACGACGAGGGCAACTCCCCCATCCTTGAGGAACGGCATGTTCCGAATCGCGATCCCCGCCTGGTCGGCGTGGGCAACGTCCTGGAAGAGGAGATCCACTTCCTCCACGAGGGGGGCATAGAGGGCAGGTTCTGCTGCATCGGAGAAGAGGGGAACGATGTTCTTCCTTCGTGCTGCCACGGCGAGGAGGTCGCGCATCGGTGCATAGGCATTTTCCACCGCATACACGACGTCAGCATAATCTGCTACGTGCGAGACCGTTGTCCCGTGCGCAGCACCCAGGTACAGAATACGCATCGGGGCGTCGATCTCGATCTCCCCGCCAAGATAATAGTACGCGGCGAGCTTGCTCCGGCGGGGGTTCCAGACCCGGAACCCACGGATGACGCGTTCTCCATAGACCCCCGCCTCACCCCGCGAGACAAGGACTCCGTCAATCCAGATCACCTGACTAAACCCCCTCCTGCCCTTTCCAGCGCGGACCGCGCCGCATCCAGGAATCCCTCGTCCCTTTCACCGCGGAAGAGATCGATCTTTGCCGCGATGGCAAGTTTTGCTCCAAGTGTCCGCGAGACTTTTCCCCTTCTCCCCTTTGCCGCACGGTGGACCCCCCGGTACTGGTAGATGATCCCGTGCTTGGGGGGCAGAGAGCCTGACCGGATGTGTGCAAACAGGGCTGTCCGTGCACCAAGGACCTGGATCGTTCCGGCGGGAAGCCGGGCGAGGCCCTCGAGGCTCCCGGCGGCAGCGAGGATGCGGGATGCAACGAGGCCCCCGACAAGCGCGGAGCAGTTGGGAAGGACAGTTCCGGCAATTCTTTCGATCTCGCGGGTGATCCCGGCCCTTGCCTCTGACAGGTGCCTGATTCCTGTTGCAATTTCCCTCACGTGAGGCCCGCCTTCGGCAAGAAGCGTCTCGAGTGCGCTGGCCGGCCTGAGCACCCGGTATTTCCGCGAGAACTCCGGCGACCGTGCCGCGTGCCACTCGATGGCCTTCTCCACGAGGAGATTGATTGCCTCGTCGAGCTGATCGCGCATGTGAACCATCTGGATGAGCTCCTGTTCCGGCCGGGCTGCAACGAGGGAAAGGGACATTTCTGCGCGGTGCATGCAGAGGTCATGCAGGATGCGGAGGTACTCCTCCCGTGTGGCGACAAATCCGCAGTCCCTCGCCATCTCCCACGTGAGGGGAGAGAACGAGTCCATGGAGATCCTGATTCCTTCCAGGCGCCGGGCCAGGTATTCAGGGTCACGGGAGCCTGCAGGGGTGCAGCTCTTCCCGCGCACCTCGCCAAACCAGTACTCGGGCATCGAGAGTGATCTGGGCGCACCAGGGATGATATACATTCCTGTCCTGTTTTCAGGGAACGGGCCATCGGAACCGGCGAGGTGTCCGGGAAAGGAGCGGATCTCTCAGAAGCCACCGAATCCAAAAGAGAAGAGAATGACCGGTACCATGATCGAGCCCATGCAGAAGAGCTGGGGGATCCCGAGCAACCGGGGGATGCACCCGGTGGCTGTCGCGAGCGCAAGGACGAGGAGGCCGAACGTCCCTGACGTGAAAAAAGCGACGAACGTTACGAACACGATGACGAATGCGGCAAGGCGTGTCCTGTCGATTCCCTCAAGCGACGGGGCCAGGCCCGAGCAGGCCACCGTGAGGAGAAAGGCGAGAACCGCTGCGATCGTCGCAGAGACGAGGAGGAGATGGAGGGGAGGAACCTCAAGGGCGGAGAGGGCGGATATAACGCCGTTCCGGGTCCTCTCGATGGAGAAGAATGCTGCAAGCCCCACCATCGCGTTCGTTGTATTTGCGGCACTTGTGGCAAGGATGTACTCGAGCCGGTCACGGGAACAGTCGGTAACCGATGCTAACACGCCATTCGCTGTCGCATTCGAGAGCCCGGGCAGCCAGCCGACGATGACACCCGCGATACCCCCGAGAACCGTTCCCCGCACGATCCCGGCAAAAGCAAGTCCGATGCCCTCGAACTTCTGGGGCGGGACTGCTCCCCTGCCTGAGAACAGGAGGACGGAGATACCGAAAAGGCCGGAGAGGAGCGGCATCAGGATAGCGCTTTCGCCGAAGGGAGAGGGGGACAGAAAGGAATAACTAAACGAGAAGGTTCCGAGCAGGCCTGACAGAAGAAAGATACCAAGAGCCAGACGGGGCGATCCGGAATGGAGGACGAGGACGGTGACCACCGCGACGATGATGATGCCGGTCGCCCAGTCGATGGCCGGCTGGAGGGCGGGCATGAGGACGAGGAGGAGAAGGCAGACAGGAACGGAAAGGATGATACCGGTTACGCTCCCCAGCGCTGCGACCCGGATTGCCTCTTCTCCCCTGCCCTCGAGGCAGAGCGAATGGGCAGGGAGGACCGCGACCGCGGTATCGGCATCAGGGATGCCGAGGAACGTGGTCGGCACGGCGTCAAGGAAAGAATGCGAGATTAGCGCAGAGACAAGCACTGCAGCAAGGAAAACGGGGCCGAACAGCGGCAGGAGGAATGCAAGGAATGCGACCAGGATAGCTGCCATTGTATTGACATGGATGCCGGGAAGGAGACCCGAGACAGCGCCAAGACAGGTTCCCGCTGCCGTTCCGGCGAGAATCTCCATCATTCCTGCGAGGGGTGGGACGCAATCATCTTAAAGGAATCGATACCAGATAGAAGACCAGCAGCCCGGAAGGTTCAGACGCATGCGCATCGCGATAACCCGGCTCAGGGAAAAGGCAACAGATGACGCTGCCCGGTGTGCAGCATGGGGCCACGAGTGTTATGCAGTCTCCCCCCTCGAGGCTTTTGTGGACATGGAAGCGGTGGAGCGCTTCGTCCGCGACGCCGGCAGCGGGACCTTCGACTGCATATTCTTCACGAGTGCGCTCCCCGCCCGCCTGATAGCCCCGCGGTTGAAGCAGTGGCCGCGCGTCATTGCAATAGGACCCCAGACGAGACGTGAACTGGAAAAATTTGGAATATCCGCAGAGGTTCTCGACAGCTACTACAGCCGGGATTTCGCCCGCTACCTCGGGGAATGGCTGTCCGGGAGGCACGTGGGAGTCCCCCGCGCGGACGTCCCGAACCCCTGTCTCATCGCCTCGATCGAGGCCGCGGGCGGGAGAGTCACGGAGGTGATCTGTTACTCCCTGAAACCGACCGGGATTCCCCTCTCCCTTGACGGTGCGGATGCGCTGCTCTTCACGAGTGCCATGTCCTACAGGGAGGCAGTCTGGGAACCGGGACCGGGGCTCCTCCTGATTGCGATCGGTAATGTCACGGCCCGGGCAATGCGAGAAGGGGGCCATTCGCCGGATGTCGTGGGGGACGGTTCCCTCGAGGGGACTCTTGCTGCGCTCAACCGGTTTCTCGGGCTTCCCGGGAGGGGCTGCAGGTGACCGGAGGGGAGCCTGTCCCGTTCCCCCGGGGCGGCCTGGTCGTCATTGACAAGCCGCGGGGTCCATCGAGCCACCAGGTGACTGCATGGGCTGGCGAGATCCTCGGGCAGAAGGTGGGGCACGCGGGGACTCTCGATCCCGGCGTTTCAGGTGTCCTCGTCGTGATGGTCGGAAGCGCTGTCCGGCTTGCGCCTGTTCTCCTCTCCCACGACAAGGAGTACGTGGCGCTCGTGAGGTTCCATGGCAGCGTCGGAGAAGGGGCCATCCGGAAAGTCTGCGGGGAGTTCTCCGGCCGGATATACCAGAGACCACCCCGGCGGAGCTCTGTGGCACGGAACCTCCGGATAAGGACCGTCCACTCGCTCGACCTCCTCGAGGTAGAAGGAAGGCTTGCCGTCCTGCGCATCACCTGCGATGCGGGGACGTACATCCGCACCCTCTGCCACCACATCGGCCTTGCCCTTGGGTGCGGCGCTCACATGCAGGAACTGAGGAGGACACGCTCCGGGCCGTTCCGGGAAGACTCCGCACATACCCTTGCCGAACTGCGCGATGCTGCAGACGCGTTCCGGAATGGGGTGCGTTTTCCCCTGCAGGACATGATCCTCCGGCCGGAGGCGGCCCTCTCCGGCCTTCCGGGTATCGTCATCCGCGATACAGCCGTGGATGCACTCTGCCACGGTGCAGTGCTGGCAGGTGCCGGTGTCGTCTCGTCCGGGACTTTTGGGAAGGGTGACCGCGTGGCCATCCTGACGAAGAGAGGAGAGCTCGTCTGTCTCGGCAGGGCACTCGTCCCCTCCTCGCAGGTAACTCCGGGAAAGCCCGGACTCGTGGTCGCACCCGAGAGCGTCTTTCTCGCGCGGGGGACATACCCGCGGGGCTGGAAAAAGAGGGAGAGGCTGCATGGAAAATGACCGGGAAAAAATGCCCGGGTACGGGGCCATCGGCGGAGAGATGTCTGGAGCATCTTTTCGGGGTGGACATCTCGTCTCACCCGGGGGTTTTGGATGGGGAGAGGGCAGATAGCATTAAAAAAAATCCCGCCCCATAGTATGGATACACTCCTTTTGCTGAGGTAGTCTAGCGGTACGGCGCAGGCCTGGAGAGCCTGTGGGGCCTCGGCCCCTCGGGAGTTCAATTCTCCCCCTCAGCGTAGTTTTCTCCCCTGGCTTTTCCGTCCCGTAAATCATCCTGCTGCAGCCTCCCGAGTGCGAATGAAAAATATTCATGCGATATCTCGAAACCGAGAAAGTGCCTGCCCATCTCCCTCGCGACGACGGCGACAGTCCCGGATCCGATGAAGGGATCGAGGACTAGGTCGCCCGGGTTGCTCGAGTAGGCAAGGATCCTCCTGACGATCTCCCGCGGGAGCTTCGTGGCCGTCTTCTGCCTGCCCTTCCAGTACTCCCTCGGGATGACCCAGACGTCCTCGGGGTAGTGATCCTGCTTGTTGAAGGTGTAGTCTGACGGATCCTTCACGGCAAAGAGGACGTGGTAGTGACTCGTCACGTACCGCCTCCGCGTGAAAACCCCGAACTGGAACTTCCATATCAGGTGGTTGACCGTGGTAAATCCTGCCTCGTCAAGCCCGCAGAGCACCTCTTTGAGCCTGTTCCACCCTGAGAAGACGTAGAGGCTCCCTGACGGGGAGAGGACACGGAACGCTTCCCGCATCCACCGGACGGTAAAGTCCTGGTACTGGTCCCGCGGGATCTCCCGGTAGCCCCCGAGTACCCGGGAACCTGTCCGGTTGTAATTCGCCCGTTGAGCCCGGAAATCGATGGCAAACGGGGGATCAGTCACGACGAGATCGACTGTCCCCGCCGGGAGCTGGGGCAGGAGCGCAAGGGCATCTCCCTCGAGGATGGTGTCCGGGAGAAACGGACCGAGATTCCGGCTGTTCACTCTCCGGATCTCCCCGGGGTGCATCTCTCCCCAGCTGCCCGCCCGAGTTCGAAGGCCCTCCTGTTGATCTCGACCGTCTTTTTCGGGACAAGTCTTTCAACCGCATTCAGGAGGGATTCTGGTTTCAGGGGCAAAAACCAGGAGGCGGCACCTATCATCACCACGTTCTGGGAGAGGGGGCTGCCTGCTTCTGCCGCGAGTGCATCCGCATCGACGAGGCAGAGAGGCCACGATGAGAGTCGTTCCCGGAGCGTGGCGCCGTCCGGGGCAGGAACCCCCTGCATGTAGACGGAAGTCGGGACGACGAAATGGCTGTTCGAGACGATCGTTCCCCCGGGTGAAAGGAAATGGGCATAACGGAGAGCCTCCAGCATGTCGAACGCAATGATGAGACGGGCTGCGCCCGCCGGGATGAGGGGGCCGAACTCTCCGTCGATGCGTATGTGTCCCTCGACGGAACCCCCCCTCTGTGCCATTCCATGCGTCTCTGCGCCCTTCACCTTCCTCCCCTCTGCAAGGCAGGCCTCGCCGAGGATGTTTGATGCAAGGATGATACCCTGCCCGCCGATTCCCACCATGAGGACGTCAAAACTCGTTCTCATCTCTTTTCCCCCTTTTTCATCTCCTTGCGGATGGCTCCTGCAGGGCACAGCTGGGCACAGACACCGCAACCGCTGCAGAGATCGCTGATAAACGCCTTCTCGTCCCTCTTCTCGATGGCCGGGCAGCCAAACCCGATGCAGACGCCACAGGCAGTGCACGTGTCCGCATCGACCTCGAAGCGCCCCCTCCGGAGGTTCGCCCTCCGTGCCATGATGACACAGGGCTGCCGCGCGATAACGACCTTCACGCCCGGGAGTTCCTTTGCCGCACGGAGTGTGGCCATGAGCGAGACGAGATCGTAGGGATCCACTGTCTCGACCCAGGGAACTCCGCATGCCCTGCATATCGCCTCGAGCGAGATTTGGGGTGCCGGGGTTCCGCATGCCGTGATGCCGGAACCCGGGTTGGGCTGGTGCCCGGTCATTGCCGTGATGCGGTTGTCAAGGATGACAAGCGTCATCCGTGCACCGTTGTGCACGGCATTGATGAGCCCGGGGATCCCCGAGTGGAGAAATGTCGAGTCCCCGATGGTTGCAACGATATCTCTCTCCTCTCCTGCATGGGCCATCCCGCTTGCAACCGTGACTGCCGCCCCCATGCATATCGTCGTATCCACGGCACCAAGCTGGAGACCGAGTGTATAGCACCCGATATCGCTAGGGTAAATCCCGTCCCGGAAGACCCGCTTCATGGCATAAAAGACCGGCCGGTGCATGCAGCCGGCGCACAGGATGGGTGGCCGCGGGGGGAGATCTGTGACAGGGTCGGCAGCGCGATATTCCCCTGTGGGGGTGATACCTGAGGACTTCAGTATCTTTGCCACAGCGGCTGTCGAGAGCTCTCCCTCGAAAGGTACAACCCCATCCTTCTTCCCGGAGACGGGGATCTCCCCTGCAACCTGGCGGACGGTCTCCTCGACCACGGGGTGGAGCTCCTCGATGACGAGGATCTCTTCGTGGCACACGACCTGTGCTCTTAACCATTCCTCGTCGATGGGGTAGGCGCCGATCCTGATCAGGGAGACGTCATCAGGCAGGACTTCCCGGACGTAGGCAGCTGCGATCCCGCTCGCGACGACTGCCCGGGATCCCCTGATGGTGGCCCAGTTGTATCCCCTCTCGACGAGGGCTCTCCTGATCGCAGGCTGTTTCTCGTTCAGCTTCCGGTGAAGGATGCGGGTATGGGCCGGGATGACGACATACTGCCGGGGGTCTCTGTGGAATTCGCCCCTCCTCGTATTTTTCTCTGGTTCTCCCGTGACTGTGTCGCCCTTGGAGTGGCAGATACGGGTCGTCGGGCGGAATATCACGGGGAGGGAGAACTGCTCGGAGATGCCGAAGGCATCTCTTGCCATGTCGTGCGCCTCCTGGATTGTCGAGGGATCGAGGCAGGGAAGGCGGGAAAAAAGGGCATAACAGCGGCTGTCCTGCTCGTTCTGGGAGCTGTGGGCGAAGGGGTCGTCCGCNCTCATGACCACGAGACCGCCCGTCACGCCCGTGTATGCGCTCGTCATGAGCGGATCGGATGCAACGTTCAGCCCGACGTGCTTCATTGTGCAGAGGGCACGCAGCCCGCACCATGCAGCAGCGAGGGCATTCTCCAGCGCCACCTTCTCGTTGACAGACCACTCGATATAATAGCCGCGCCCGGGAATGGCCCGGAGGATATCGATCACTTCCGAGGATGGGGTCCCCGGGTATCCTGTCACGAAATCGACAGGTGCTTCCAGGCACCCGTGGGCAATCGCTTCGTTTCCAAGCAGGTACTGCGTTTTCATGGGCGTTTCACCAGGGGAGTATCACACATACATTCGAACAGAACCCTTTTAATATAATGTCTCCATGGTCTGCCGGGAGAAACCGGGAATTCAAAACCTATAATAGCCAGCGAGGCCGAAGTAGTACGGCAATCCGGGGGCCCGTAGCATAGCCAGGTGGTGCGCCCGGCTGATAACCGGGAGGTCATGTGTTCGAATCACATCGGGCCCATTTCCCATCCTCTTATTACCCACAGGGTGTTACATTCTCTCTATGAACAGGAACCTTCTCATCGTTCTTGTAATCGGACTCATCGCCTGCACTGCCCTTTATTTCCTGATCGATATCTACGCAGGCATGATCGGAGCGGTCATCGTCATTGCTCTTGCAATGTCAGTCTTCATCATGCAGGACAGCATGGAGAAACCAAATGTTGTGGTTTTCGTCGAGGAGAACCGGAAGGGGGTCAGGGTACGGAACCGCGGGAACGCGAGGGCAGTCTCTGTGAAGATAACCCTCTTACCCCAGGATCTCTCCTTTGATATCCCTGCGCTCGATGAGGATGCAGTCAGGACATTTCCTGTCCCGCCGATTACGGAGAAGATGAAGGTCGATGTCCGCTACCGGAACGAAAAGGGTGACTCCTTTGGAAAGACCGTCCTCCTGATGCCGGACGACATCGAAAACGAGGACCTCCTCAAGCCGGTCTTCCCTCTCTTTGGGTGGAAATAACCCGCATCTTGCCTATTTTTGCTGCGTGATGAACGCGATTGTCTTCTCGAGGGCATCGAGCAGTTCTTTTTGCCCTTCAAGGTAATCCCTCATCGCCCGGTAGAGCATGACCATGACCTCGTACCCGTAGATCTTCAGTGCATCCTGTTCCGGGAGGGGGTTCCTGTAGGAGTCGACGACGACCCCATCGGAGCTGTACATCAGCTCGTAGAAACCCCCGTCCTCTCCGAGGACACAGAACTGGTCGTCCACCTTCTTTCCCGGGTCATCGGGCCTGTGGGGCACGGGGTCTGTCCTCCCGAGCACGATCATCTTATCCCTGTAAAAGGCTGTATCGTACAGCTCTCCTTTGGGATCCTGCTTGCCCCGAAGGAGCATGTTGAGCCCGATTTTTTTCACGAGGGGAGCTGTCATCTTCCCCATGCGGGCCATCAGTGCCCCGTCCCGGGCACGGACCTCCTCTCCAAGTTCCTCGATCTTTCCTGCGTTCTCCCCGATCTTCTCGAGGAGTCTCCTGTAGCCCTTTTCAATCTCGTCTGCTTCCTGCATGTCTCCCCCTCCCCGCACGAGGTATCTCCTTCCCCGGGGACTCACTGATGAGTTGACAGGAGGGGCAATAAGGGTTCCTTCTCTTCCCCTTTTCTGATCTGATAAACCATATAATGCGATAGAACGGCGCGATGGCGGGCGTCAGGAGGGTTCCCCGGTGAAATAATACGTGCGATCTTCCCGGAGCCGGACAGAGAGGATCGTTCCCGGCGCAATATCTCCCCAGAGGACCACCCCGCGGTACTCCCGGGTCCTGCCAATCGAGGTGCCGGGCCTGACCCGCTCCGTGATCATGACCGGGACCGTTCTTCCCCTCCACTCTGCGTTCTTCTCCCGCGCGATCTCCTCTGAAAGGAGACGGAGTTTCCGTGACCTCTCCTTCCTGACGCGGTCAGGCATGTCCTTCTCCTCTGCCGCGGATGTGCCGGGACGGCGTGAATACCGCGTGACAATGACCCTGTCGGGACGGATCCTCCGGATGAGTGCGAGCGTCCTTGAAAAATCTTCTTCCGTCTCTTTCGGGAACCCGCAGATGATGTCTGTTGTCAGTGAAAAGGAGGGGACGACCCGTTCGAACTCCTCCACGATGGAGATCACCTGCTCAGGCGTATATCCCCTCCCCATCCTTTCGAGGACGTCAGCGGAGCCTGACTGGATCGGGATGTGGAGAGATGCAAAGATCTTTGGCAGGGTGAAGGTCTCCGCGACCTCCTTCCTGATGGGATACAGTGTTGCAGGGTTCATCATGCCGGGGCGGACCATGAACCGGCCGGAGAGAGAGTCAAGGCAACGGAGGAGGTCGGGTAGCGTTTGCCCGGTATCCCTTCCCCATGCAGCGAGATCCTGGCCGGTCAGCCTCACTTCCACTGCGCCGGCATCAACAAGGCGGGCGGTTTCGCGGATTATTTCTCCGCGGCTCCGGCTCTCCAGCCTCCCCCGAGCCAGACGCGTGATGCAGTACGTGCATGCCCCGAGGCACCCCCGGCATGCCTGGACGACCCCCACCGGCCCGGAAGGTACGGTATTGACGCGTGCATAGGCAGCGTGGATCGCGGACGGGTGGATGATGACCGGCGTGCAGGCTCTCCTGACTGCATCCTCCTGGACGAGCGGCATGCAGCCCGTGACATACAGGGGACGTCCCCTGAACCTGCGGAGTTCCCGGAGGACGTTTCTTTCCGTTCTCTCGACCACGGTGCACGTGTTGATCACAATGGCATCGGCACGGGCAGGGTCACTGACAAGGGAACAGCCCTGTGCTTTGAGGACCTCGGCAAGTTTCCAGCTGTCACCCTCGTTATACGTGCATCCAAACGTCCGGAGATAGACGCTTCTTTCCCGGAGGGACGCAAGGGGTGATGGATCTCTCCCCGGTTCTCTGCAATGGTCACAGGAGCCGGCCCTGCTCATCCCTGGTACTCTTCCTCTCCTGACTTCATCATGGTTGTACAAACAGGGCACAGGGAAAGCGTTCTCTCTCTTTCGATGCAACAATCCACCGTTCCCAAACAGGTGCCCGGGACATGAAATAACTCCTCTCCGGGAAGGAAAATGCTTAACCCGAGGAATTCATTATGTCTGTACAATGATTCGAATCGGGCTTCTGGGCTGCGGGAATATCGGTTGCGTCATCGCGAAGAATCGGGAGAACTGCCAGATTGTGGCCCTGTATGACCAGGTATTCCCCAGGGCACAGGAACTCGCTGAAATCACCGGAGGGACTCCGTGCAGCGATTTTGATTCGTTCATTGGTGCTGACTTCGAGTTCGTTGTCGAGGCGGCATCGGTCCGGGCTGCACGGCAGTACGGGGAGACGGTCCTTGACCGGGGGAAAAACCTCATCCTTCTCTCGGTCGGGGCCCTTGCAGACCCTGCCTTTCTTGCGCATCTCGTTGCCGTTGCCCGCGAGAAGAACCGGAAAATCTACATCCCGAGCGGTGCCGTTGCAGGGCTTGACAACTTAAAAGTGGGACAGATCTCACCGATGCGGCGGCTCGTCCTGAAGACGACGAAGAGCCCCGGTTCCCTTGGCATTTCGGCCACGGAGAGGCAGCTCGTCTTCCAGGGCAAGGCCCGCGAGTGTATCAAGGAGTTCCCCCGCAACGTGAACGTCTCCGTCGCACTCAGCCTTGCTGCCGGGCGGGATGCAGATGTCGAACTCTATGCTGACCCTTCCGTCTCCCGCAACATCCACGAGATAGAGGCCGAGGGGGATTTCGGGGAGATCTACATCCGGGTGAGCAACGTCCAGAGCCCTGATAACCCTGCGACCAGTTACCTTGCCGCGCTCTCCATCCTCACCCTGCTGCGGAACCTCGACAGCCCCCTGGTGGTCGGAACATGACGATAGGGGAGAGGATCTGCGCCCTGAAAGAAGAGAAGAACGCTCTCATCCTTGCCCACAACTACCAGAGGCCGGAGATCCAGGATCTCGCTGATTTCGTGGGCGACAGCCTCGAACTCGCGCGGGTGGCCGGAAGGGCAACAGAACCCCTCATTGTCTTCTGCGGTGTCCTCTTCATGGCCGAGACGGCAAAAATCCTGAACCCCGCAAGGAAAGTCCTCATCCCGGTCAGGGACGCGACATGCCCGCTTGCAGACCAGCTCACGCCTGAGATGCTCGCGCGGGCTCGGGCGGATCACCCGGGAGCGCCCGTTGTCCTGTACATCAACAGCACAGCAGCCTGCAAGGCTATGGCAGACATCGTCTGCACGTCCGCGAATGCTGTCGAGATCGTCAGATCCCTCGATGCCCCGGTGGTCATCGTTGCACCGGATGCAAACCTCGCGGCATATGTCCAGTCGCAGGTGCCGGAGAAGAGGATCGTTGCCGTACCTCCCGGCGGGCACTGCTACGTCCACCAGTGCTTTTCGGAAAGGGATGTACTCTTTGCGCGGGAGAGGGGGGATACGGTGATCTGCCACCCCGAGTGCCGCCCCGAAATCCAGCGGCTCTCCGACCACGTTGCATCGACAGGGGGCATGGTGAGGATCCTCCGGGGGCAGCCCCCGGGGGGGCGGTGGACGATCCTGACCGAGAGGGAGATGGCCTACCGGTTGCACACTCTCTACCCCGAACAGGAGGTGCATGCGCGCGATGACGCGGTTTGCAGGGACATGAAGAAGACAACGCTGCGGGATCTCCTCCTCTCCCTCGAGCGGGATCAGTACGAGATCATCCTCCCGGAGGAGACCATGGAGAGGGCCAGGCGTGCAATAGAGAGGATGCTCGAGGTGGGACGGTGACCGGCTCCTTTCGCCTCCCGCGGGAGATCCTCCTCTCCTTCATCCGGGAGGACGCTCCCTCCGGGGACATCACCTCCCTCTCTGTCCTCTCCGGGGAATCGTGCAGGGCCCGGATCGTCGCCCGCGAGGGGGGAGTAATCGCAGGGCTCGAGGAGGCTGGCGACCTCTTCTCTGCCTATTCTGTCGATTTCTCCCCTCTTGTCCGGGACGGATCGCGTGTCAGCGCAGGGGCTGTCCTTGCCGAGCTGGAAGGCCCTGCAGAGTCCGTCCTCCTCGTCGAGAGGACCGCCCTCAACATCATGGGGAGGATGAGCGGCATCGCGACCATGACCCGGAGGCTGCAGGACATCCTCGACCGGAAACTGCCGGGGGCCCGCGTCGCGTCGACCCGGAAGACATGCCCGGGATTTCGCCTCCTCGACAAGAAGGCGGTGGTTCTCGGGGGAGGAGACCCGCACCGGCTCACGCTCTCTGACGGGATCCTGATAAAGGACAACCACCTCGCCATCGTCCCCCTCGAGACGGCAATTGCACGGGCACGGGCGCACTCCTGCTACAGGAAGGTCGAGGTCGAGGTCGAGAGCCCGGAGATGGCCGTCCGTGCGGCACGGGCGGGTGCCGACATGCTCCTCCTTGACAACATGGAGCCCGGGCTGATCCGGGAGACGCTTTGGCTCCTGCGCAACGCCGGACTTTCCTTCCTGCCCCTTATCGAGGTCTCGGGCCGGATAACTCCGGATACCATCGGTGACTATGCAATCGAGGGAGTCGCCATCATCAGCATGGGGGCCCTCACCCACAGTGCGGGAAACCTTGACATTGGTCTTGACGTGATTGCCCGGACCTGATTCTTCCCTTTCAGCATGGAAAACGGGACTTTCCCGGCAGGATTCCATAACCGGAAGAGAGGATGGGAAAGGTGCACAGCGGGCATGACGTATCAGGCTGCCGGGGGAGAGCCAGAGGCGACCGGATCTGATCTTTTTCCTTTCCGCTGTCTTCTCCCCCGGGAAATCGCGCTGGTTCGCTGATCCTGCGCCCAAAAGGAGGGGCCGCCTCATTGCCCGCGCTTCCCTTCCACAAAACTTATCACTGCATCTCCCAAATGCCTGCCATTGGGGAGGCGCAGGATGGCTGAGGGAGAAGTTCCGCACCGGGCGAGGATAGAGGGCGAAGAGGCTGCCAGAAGGAGGGCGGTCCGGGCTCTCGTCGGGCTCCTCAGGAGCCCGCACCTCGACGAGCGCTGGAAGGCCGCCGAGAAGCTGGGGGTCATAGGAGATGGCTCTGCCGTCCCGGCCCTGATCGATGCCCTCTCCGATCCGTTCGTGGAAGTCTCGTGGATCGCTGCCAAGTCCCTCGGAGAGATAGGGGACGGGCGGGCATTCGAACCGCTCCTCCTGGCACTCCGTTCCCCTGAGAAATGGCTCCGCATCGGTGCCGCCATCGGCCTGGGACGGCTCGGAGACAGGAGGGCAGTCCCGGCCCTGATCGAGACCTTAAAGGATGAGAAGGCACTGGTGCGGAAGCACGCTGCATGGGCGCTCGGTGCCCTCGGTGATCCCTCTGCCGTCGGGCCGCTCCTTTCGCTGGAGAACGATCCCGATCCACGGGTGAGGCAGGAAGCGGCACTTGCCATGAAAAAACTGGTGCCTCCCGGAGAGGAAGATCCTCCCCGGTGACAGGGCTCTCCTTCCATGCACCCTTCTTGCGGGAGGAGAGTTTTTCCCGGTGGCTGATCCACCCCTCCGACCATGGATGAGATCATGGTCTTATTGCTCCTCGGCGTTCTTGTCCTTGGATCTCTTGGCCTTTTTGTTCTCCTCTTCCTGTACCTCCGGTTGAGGGAACGGGAGGGGGAAAGGGCCCGCGCCCTCTTCGAGGAGTGGCGATCCCAAACCCTCGAGAGAGAGGCCCGTGAAAGGGCAGAGATCCTCTGCCGCGAGTGGGCTGCCTCGCAGGAGGCCCGGATCAGGCGGGACGCAGTCGAGAGGAGTGCGGCTGCAGTGAAGGGCAGGGTCACCGAGCACCTCATTCCCTTCTTCCCCGGTTTTCCCTTCAACCCGAGAGATGCCCGCTTCCTCGGTTCACCCGTTGACTTCGTCGTCTTCTCGGGGCTCTCTGATGGCAGCCTCGAAGAGATAGTCTTTGTCGAGGTCAAAACCGGGAGGTCGGCATCCCTCTCCCCGCGGGAACGGATGGTCCGCACCTGCGTGGATGCGGGACGGGTGAGGTACTCTGTCCTGAAATCCCCGGAACCCTGAAAAAATTTTTAAATGTTCATGCTCCGGGTGGTTCGCTCCTTTACTCTTCGTGGGAATTGTCCATGTCGATCACGTCGTCGACATAGGTCGTCAGCTGGGTCAGCAGGAGCGGATCTATCCCCTTCTCCACGGCAAGGAATATTCCCGGTGCATCGAGAAGCCGCAGCTTGCTCGTGACGAAATGGATGAACTTGGAGATGTGGATGGATGGGAGGTAGATGAGCATCGTGCTGACCGAGTCAAAGAGGAGGCATGGTTTCTCGCCGGATGTTGTATTCAGGACTTCCGTGATGGCAATGCCGAGATCTGTCAGGTTCGCGGGGTTATTCACGAACTTGGTCTCAGTCTCCCCCTCAGGCACCCGCCCGATGGCATACTTCGTGATGGCATCGATGAACACGATCTTCTTCGTGTCGATTCCTTCTGCGGTATAGTGTTTTTTCAGGATTCCCGATGGCTGGTTGGTCGTGATCACAACCACCCTGTACCCCTGGTCGATTAAGGCCCTGATGATGCGGACGTTGTTCTGCTTCAGCCTCTCTGCAGCCGAGAGAACGAGGAAGAGCTTATCCCTGCCGAGCCTGGAAAGATCAACCGTCATCGCATCTCTCCCTTCACTGTTTCAGGAACTCGCGGTATGCAAGGGGGATCTCCTCGCGTTCCTCGACTGCTTCCCTGGTGAGTTCCCGGAAATTTTCAATGATCTGTTCCAGGTGTGTTATCTGCACAGAGAGCATCATCTTCTGCTCCTCAGTCACGGGACCGGAATCAAGCTGCATCCGAATCGATGCAAGGTTGTCCCGCAGCATCTCGAGGGGGTTCTTCATCCGTAAGCTCGCCTCGGTGAGGTACCCGACGAGGGCAGCATGCTTCCTCTCGACCTCCTCGTTCTTTTCCCGGAGATCTTCCAGTGCCCTGTTTCTCTCCTCCGAGATGACGGCGACGATCCACGTGATGACAAGGAACATCGCCGCGCGGAGAATCGTTGCCCACGTAAAATCACCGACGACAAGGCTCGTCCCGATCGTTGCTGCAACGAGGCCCCCTGCCACGACGAGAGCCTTCCTGTGATACCAGAGCGCTGACAGCACGAGGAGGATGTAGAATATGTGCGTGTAACCAACAGCTGTCCTGAAGAGGAGGTGCACGACGATCTCAAGACCAATGCATGCAGCTCCGAGAACACCAAGGATCCAGACCCTGCGTTCTTCTTTCCCGGAAGGTTGTTCTTTTTTCTGCTCCATACCCCTCTTACCCCCGCATCACGCAGTGAACTACATTCAATTACCAGTCTCTCCCTGCTTATAAGTGTCATGGACAGGGGAGGGCTCCACCGGTATCATCCCTTCCCCGGGGGGGCAAGGGGCCAGATATCCCCGGCGGAACCAACGAGGANCTCCCTTTCACCCCTGTACGTCTGGATGGTTCCATAAATCCTCNCTTCTTCCCCCACAGGCGGCCATCCCTTCCGGACGGCTGCGGCGGGGACAAAGACACGCGTTCCTGCAACCCGGAGAACCTGGTGGCCTCCCGTCGCAGTCATCCTCGCCTCCTCGACGGTACCCTCGAGCAGGACGAGCTCGCCATCCCGTGAATCCGGGGAGATGGGACGTGCAAATGCCTCTTTTCCTGCTGTCTCAAGGGCTATTGCAGCGATTGCCACAGCACCGAGCACGACAAGGGTGAGCGCAAGCGCGATCTTCTCCTGCCGGACGAGTATCACAGTCCTGTACATGGGAAGGGGAGAGATTTATACCATTCAATCGGTGCCGAAGGGCTCCCGGTGCAGCAGAACCCGGCGGGTTCCGGTGCTCCCGGGGTTCGCGGGAAAGGGATCACCTGTTCCGCCTCCTGTAAAGGAAGAAGATGGTGAGAGTCACGACGATTGTGGCTGCTGCGATGAGCTTGATCGGATCGGGCGTGTTGCCGGTCATCCCTTCCCCTCCGGCATGGCCCCAGTCTGACTCGAAAACGGACGAAAAATACGCCCCGACACCGGGGTGATCCACTATCACCGCAGCTTCCCTGTTGAAGACAGGGGAGTTTGCATTCCAGTTGATCGAACTGATGAGAACCTTCCTCGAATCGATGATCGCGCCCTTGTTATGGATCTTCTCGATTCTTCCGGGGCCGATATCGGCAATGCGGGCCTCGAGTGGCAGTCCCTCTGCAGCAGCAATCCCGTTGATGACTGCGGCCATCTCGTCGTTATCGGCATCATCCTCGATGTTGTAGTAATAGGAGTCAAGGAGCACACGGACCCGGACACCGCGGCGCGCGGCATCGATTGCATCCGCAAGGAAGGGGTTGAGATCTGCCCCTGACTCGTTGGTGATATACGCCATCTCGATATCCACGGATCTCTCTGCTCCCCGGATCAGGCGATGGATCAGGCTGCTCGTATCCGGGGAGATCACGGGGGTTACCGTCGCACCCGAAAAAGTGAAGGGTTCAAAGGAGGGGGAATAGGTCTCCGTGGTCGGGGTCTCCTCGCTCCCCCCGCGCACCTCTGCCCTGACTGTATACTGACCCCCGGCATCCTGGGAATAGACCGAGAGGAAATACTCCGCGAGGCCGGGATCGGTCACAAATACCCCAAAACCCCGGTTTCCCCGTTTCCCTCTCCCGGGAAAGCCGTTGTCCTTGAAATTCTCGCTCGTGACAAGGACACCGGAACGGTCAATCACCATGTATTTTGCGTGCATGTACCGGTAAGGGGCATGCACATCCGGAGTCCCTGACATGGTGTACACCGGAATCCCGCTCTCCTCGAGCCGCGAGATTATCCACTTCTCCTCGCGCGGGATCCCCCCGACAGGCCCGCCTTCCAGAAGGACGGAGACGTTTACGCCACGTCTGGCTGCGTCGGTGAGCGCTTCTGCAAGCACAGGACTCGTGAATTCGTAGACTGCAACGCGGATCTCCTCGCGGGCCTCCCCAACACGGGAGAGGAGGACCTCCCGGGAACAGTCAGGGGATACAAATGCGACGCCGGATACACCCTCAAAGGTCGCTTCCGGAAACCGTGACTGGCCGAGCATCAGGACGCGCGGGTCCCACGTCCCGTCTTCCAGGAAGTGGACCTGCCCCTGGCGTGTCGAGACCATCCCCGGCCATTCCACCTTCTGGACCAGANCCCTTCCCTGATAGAGCATTATTTCGTCCCGGCTATTCGCCAGAGCAANCCTCCCCGTCCGGACCATGTCCGGCACGCCGGGAGTGGCTCCCTCCCACTCGTAATCCGGGTAGTGACCGTGGCTCCTCCTGTAAGCCTCTGCATCCCGCGCGACCACGCACCGGCCCTGCAGAAAGGATCCCTGCGGGAAGCGCAGGCTCCCCTCCCCATCGGTGACCATGATACCATCGAGGAGACCGGATCCCTCGAGGCAGAAGTACTCGTCCCTGTCCTCCGAAAGATACGGGTCAGGGCAGAACTCGACGAGAGCGATACCGGTTACCGGTGATACGAGGACCAGTACCAGGAAAAGGAGGCACCAGTGCATGATCCGGGTTCATGTGGCAGGAAAGATTAACCTGCTGGAATTTCCCACCTTCCTGCACGGAAAACCGGTATGATCTCTCCTCCCCTCGTCCTCAAGATCGGCGGGAGCCTCTTTCCCTCTGCAGGGGAGATCTGCTCCCTCATCCGCGGGAGACCCCGGCCCGTCCTGGTCGTACCCGGGGGCGGGCCTTTCGCCCGGCTCGTCCGGGAGACGGGGGTGAGGGGAACAGAGGGCCACTGGATGGCCATTTCAGCGATGGAACAGTACGGCTGGTACCTCTCCCGGTTCGGCCTCCCTGTGACAGAGAGACTCGGCGTTTGCGACACCCCGCATATCCTGCTTCCCTACTCCATTCTCCGGTCAGAGGACCCCCTTCCCCACTCGTGGGACGTGACATCGGACACGATCGCCGCGTGGTGCGCCCATACGCTCGACCTCCCCCTTGTCCTCCTCAAGTCCGTGGATGGAATCCGCTCCCGCGGGAAGTTCTTCCGGGAGATCCATGCTCCCGTGCCGACGGATGACGTGGACCCGGCGTTCCTTGAGTATGTCCTCCGTCTCCAGGTACCATCCCTTGTCATCTCGGGACTCCACCCGGATCGCCTCTCTGCAGTTCTCGACGGAAGCACAACGACAGGAACGACCATCGGCTTTTAAGTGTTTCAGGAGAGATAGTACGAGACACTTTGCAGGGAGGTCCCATGCCAACAAGAAAATGTACATCGTGCAGTGCGCCGCTTGCCCAGAGGGGCGCGACTGAGTTCGGATGCCCCAGGTGCGGGCACGAGATCCGGAGATGCTTCCGCTGCCGGGAGCAGAGCATTCCCTACATCTGCCCTCAATGCGGGTTTTCGGGGCCGTGAACCATGGGAACCGTTGCAATCATCCTCAGGGTCATGCCCGAGTCGCCAGAAGTCGACCTCGGGAGACTAAAGGAACAGATCAGAAGAGAGGTCCCGGCAGTCAGGGATATCCGTGAGGAACCGATCGGTTTTGGCCTCAAAGCCCTGATCGTCGCAGCCCTCGTCAACGACGCTGCCGGCGAGAGCGATGCTGTCGAGGAAGCGATNCAGAAGATTCCCGGCGTTGAACGGGCAGAGATCACCGAAGTAACTCTCNCGTAACGAAAGGCAATTTTCCCCTCCCGCTCCCTGCTCCTGCATGGAGTGAAAAGATCACTGCTTCTTCAATTTTTCGAGAACGGTCTTTGTTATTCCCCGGATCTTCTCGACCGACTCCCGGAACTGTGTCACCTCGTCCTCTGCGATCTTTATCGGGACGGGAAAGACACCCTGGCGGTTAATTCTCGCAGGGACTCCAATGCAGACGTCTCCAATGCCGTGAACCTCGCTCCTGATATACGCAGAGACTGTCAGGATGCGGTTCTCGTTGCCCAGCACAGTCCTGACAAGGGTCGCGATCGCCTCTCCGGGGCCGTACACGGTTGAACCCTTGTTCCTGATGATCTCTTCTCCGCTTGACCTGACCCGGCTCATGATGTCATCCGCGGGAAGACCGACGAATGCCGGCAGGTTGGAGATCTGTATCCCGCCGATGGTCGTTGCGGACCAGAGGGGCACCATCGAGTCGCCGTGTTCCCCTATGATACGCGTGTGGACTTCACTCACGTGAACCCTGAAGTAACGCGCAATGAGTGACTTCAGGCGCATGGAGTCAAGGTGCGTCCCGAGACCGAAAACCTGGTGCGAGGGCATGTGCGAGTAATGGAGAGCCACCGAGGTCATCACGTCCACGGGGTTCGTGACCATGAGGATCACTGCATCCGGTTCATGCTGCCCTATCGACTCGGCTGTCTTCACAACGATCCGTGCATTCTCCATCGCGAGGTCAAGGCGGTCCTGGCCGGGTTTCCTGGCGACACCGGCAGTGCAGACGATCACGTCGGAGTTCCGGAAATCCTCAAAATCTGTCGTCCAGCTGACATCCAAGGAGTTTCCCGCAGCTGCGAAGGAATCGGAAAGGTCCCTCGTGATCCCGGCAAGGAGGTTCTCCCGGCCCTCCCGACCATGGAGCAGGATCTCGTCCACGTAGGGGATGTGCCCGATAGTCTGGGCGCAGAACGAGCCGACATTCCCGGTCGCTCCAACTATGGTCACTTTTGCCATGACGATGAACCACGCTGGGGAAGTTGGGGACACGTTCTTTGGTCGACGGCCCGGAACTGCCCCTTCCCGGTACAGGCCTCCTCCGCCCCGCACCCCCATGGGCGCCGAATGTTCACGGTGAGTCTGCTCCCTTCCGGGCCTGGACCGGTCCCCGCGACAGCAGGCCACAGACTCCCTCCGGAGTCCTGGTTCCTGTCCACCGACCTCATGGGACGAGGTTTCAACGTCGGCCCGTACCGTTCACGGGCAGCACGGTTCCGCCTTCCTCGAACTTCGCCCCCCGCATGCCGACGGTTTCGGGTTACAGGTGACGCCGGGCCACCCGGGCTAGTCCCCGTATGATATGGGTCCCTTATGGGATAAATACCTCTCCGGGAACCCGCTCCTGCCACTCCTTCATAACACGTCTGTTCGCCTCTCCGTCCGATTTATCGAAGAGATCGATGACGGTGCAGACCGGCCCGGGTGGCAGCACCCTGAAGAGCTCGCGAAAATCCCCAAAGAACACGGAGATATTCTGCTCCCCCTCCGTCCCGGCAACCAGAACGGGGTCTTTCGAGACCTGCAGGCGCTTCATATCGCTGCAGGAGAGGTGGGTCTTTATGTCGCGGATATTGAGAGAGGCCCTGTTGACCCGGATGTTCTGCGCTGACCAGTATGCAGCTGCATACCATGCGTCATTCAGGATCACCTGCCTGACACCGCAAGCGGCAGCGCAGAGGCCGAGTGTCCCCGTCCCCGCACAGGCATCGACAAAGACTCCCGGAAAATGCATTTTTAGGCGCCGCTCGACCGACTCTATCTTTGGGTTCCTCGGGCGCGGAAACTCGATGTGGATCTGGGACTGCTGCGTGTAGATGACGAGGGGGGCGGCCGATGTCGGGAAGACTCCGGCCCTGACATCGCACCCGGCAAGGAGTTCGTATGTCCGGGGGGGCACCTTCTGTGCAGGGTCCACCAGTCCGGGCACGAAATCGCCTGACCTGACGACGCCCCGGATCTCCGGAACCTCCGCGACCATCCTTTCGGCAGCAGGGGCTGTCACGATTGAGGAGAGGAGGAGGAGGGAGCCTGCAGGGAGAAACGGGGGAGAGCCCGTGTAGACTCCCGGGTGGATCAGGGGTGATCCGACAGCCTTAAGCGGCTCTCTCCCGGAAAAGACCCCCTCTTCACGGAGAATGACGTAGAGATGGGCAAAGACTTCGTCGATGAACCTCTTGCCGCAGTCACAGGGGGGAGCAAAACTCCTGTCGGGAGGGGGTGCATTCTTGTCAAGGACGCGGGACCTGCACCGGTCACAGGGTGCAAAGAGGTCCGGCAGCCTGCCGAGGACGACCTGTGCATCTTCGATGCAGTCACTGCCACACACCGGGCACTTCATACCCGGACATTGCACTGCTGTGCATACAAAACCTTGGTGGTGGGATGCGAATGGACTGGACTCCTTTACCCCGGGATCTCCTGTCTCCAGAAAAAAAGCTGCACGGGTGCGAGGCATGCACTTCTGGTATCTGATGGGCCCGATGCGATTTGAACGCATGACCGCCCGGTTATGAGCCGGGCGCTCTGACCGGACTAAGCTACGGGCCCCCGGGAAAAAAGCGCCGCCAACAGGACTCGAACCTGTGACATGCTGGTTAACAGCCAGCCACTCTACCAACTGAGTTATGGCGGCACGCGCAGTATGCCTTTATAGGTTACCCCCGGCGGTGTTAAATGTAGCGGATGGTTTTTGGGTCCCCTCCCCATTTTCCTGCGCGGAATCGTCCCCGCCCTGTTTCATCCGGAGGAGGAGCGCGATCATCTGGTCTATCTCGCCGTCGAGATTCTCCAGGAGTTCCCGGGAGAGGGGGGTCGCCACTGCTCCTGCCGGTGACGCCTGAATGTAGCCCATCTGCTCCAGGATCCGGAGGGAGTACCGGATCCTGTGGAAAGGAAGGTCCAGCAGCTCGGAGAGCTTCATGATACCAATCGGCTGGTTCGAGACGACTGCGCGCAGGACCTGCACGTGCCGCTGCATCAGTTCTATCTCATCCCTGACCCTTTCAATCACGGTTCCCCATCCCCCAAAAAGGGAGTGCTCCTCTCACGACTGGTCATCAAGCCACATCCTTGTCGCCCTGTATTCAGCCCGAAAATAGAGGGAGAGCCCGGCGGCAGCCAGCAGGAAGAGTGCCGCAAGGGGGAGAGCGAGGGAGTCGGGAGCCTTGAAAAAGACCACGACCCCGACAGCCCCGGCCAGCACAGCTCCGTTGAGGATCAACGCAAGCCTGTAGAATTTGCTCCTTAACTGCTCCCTGGTCGCCGCGTCCATCACAGGAATGTCATCTCCGAAATAAAAGTACTTGTGGGATTGCATCCCACGTTCTCCAGGTATGGACGCGCTCGATTGGGCACTCAAGGAGGGGAATTTCGGAGCCTACGTGGCATTTGGGACATCCCTTGACCCAAACATCCTCTATCTCTCCCGGTTTTCCTCGACAGACCCCGTCCTCTACATCAGGAGACCGGGGGAGAAGGGCGAGATCATCGTCTCCCAGATGGAGTACGAGAGAGCCGTCAGGGAATCGTCTGCCACGGTTATATCGCGGTCAGATGCCGGGTTTTTCGAGCTTGCCGGAGAAGAACCTGACCCCTGGCGGGTTCTTGCCCGGGTCATCCTGCGACAGGTGGAGGGGTCGATCCTCGTCCCCCCCGGCTTTCCCTATGCCCTCGGCGCAGAGATTGCAGGAAAGAGGCAGGTCGCAGTCGACAGGGAGATCCTGCCCGCCATGAGGGAGATCAAAACACCGCAGGAGATCCAGTACATCCGGCACGTCCAGCACGTCTGCGACAGGGCAATGGAGCGGGCGATCCTTCTGATCCGAAAGGCTAAGGTCAGGAAAGGGCTCCTTTTTCAGGGTGCCGTTCCCCTCACATCGGACCTCGTCCGTTCGGCCATCCACCAGGTATTCGTGCGGAACGGATGCATTCCCGGAGAGACGATCGTCTCCTGCGGCGAGGATACCGCGATGCCCCACCGGAGGGGCGAGGGACAGCTCCGGGAATGCGAACCGATTGTCATCGACATCTTCCCCCGGGACCAGCGGACCGGTTACTTTTCCGATATGACACGGACAGTCTGCCGGGGAGAAGCGCCGGCAGAGATAGCAGAGATGTTCCAGGCAGTCCGCGATGCCCAGGATCTTGCCGCAGGGCTGATCAGACCCGGCATTTCGGGTTCTGACGTGTACCGGGCAGCAGTCGACTTCTTCCGCGAGGCAGGGTACGAGAGCGGGACGCGGGGGTTCGTCCACAGCCTCGGGCACGGAGTCGGCCTCGAGATCCATGAACGACCTGGCCTTTCGCCGTCCGGGGAAGTCCTGCGGGAGAACTGTGTCGTGACAAACGAACCCGGTCTGTACCACCCGGGAACGGGGGGTGTCCGCCTCGAAAACACCGGGGTGGTGAGGAAGCGGGGTTTTTCCTCCTTCACCCGGTTCGAGAGGAGACTCGTCCTGTGAGGGCATGACCATGAGAGACGAGGAGATGGATCTCTACATCGAGGCCGGGAAGATTGCGGGACGGATCCTCGAACAGGGGGCCCGGGAGATCCGGGAGGGGGTCCCGATCCTCACCCTCGTGGAGAGGGTCGAGGGGATGGTCATCGATGCAGGTGCAGGGCTTGCCTTTCCCCTCAACGTCTCGTGCAACGAAGATGCCGCCCACGATACCGCCTCACCGGGAGATGCGAGGGTCTTTATGCACGGTGACGTTGTCAAGCTCGACCTTGGTGTGCACCTCGAGGGGTATATCGCCGACTGCGCAACGACCGTCGATCTCGGAGAGAACGGCGACCTCGTCGTGGCATCGCGGGAGGGGCTCGAGAGTGCCATTGGACGTGTCCGGCCGGGTGTGACGACCGGCGAACTCGGTGCTGCGATACAGGAGGCAATAGAGTCACGGGGGTTCCGGCCGGTGGCAAACCTCACGGGCCACGGCCTCTCCCGCTACATGATCCATACTCCGCCAAACATCCCGAACGTGGGATTCCGGGGCGGGGCTGCCCTCCGGGAGGGAATGGTCTTTGCAATCGAGCCGTTCGCAACAACGGGATCCGGTCACGTGAGCGAGAAGCCACGGGCCGAGATCTTCCAGCAGGTCTCGGTCAAGCCCGTCCGCATGCCTGCAGCAAGGAAGATCCTCGAGGAGGTGCGCGGACGCCATGGCATGCCGTTTTCCCGTCGCTGGCTCGGGGAGAGCCGCCCGGACATCCCGCTCTCGCACCTCTCCCGGGAAGGAATCCTCCGCAGGTACCCGGTCCTCGCGGATGTCCCGGGATCCCGGGTCTCCCAGGCCGAGCACACGCTCATCGTCACGGAGGACGGGTGCATCGTGACGACGCGATGAGATATCCTTAAACAATTCCAGATGAAATGAATTAATTTACAGACATGCCTGCTGACGATGAGATCCTCAAGCTCATGGAGGTCGTCCTCACTGCCGAGATTTTCAATTCACGCCCTGCCCTTGATGCCAATGACCTGACGCCGGAGTGCCGGTTGCTGTTTGGGATCGATGGAGGAGTGGAGGTAAAGCGCCCTGTTCACGTCAGCGAGGGGATGATCCGGAGGGGACTTGGCATCGCCGATGCATGCCGGAAACTGCAGGAGACCCCAGCTGTCACCTGCGAGGAGTTCGGGCAGCGCATCAGGGTGACGGCTCTCGAACCTGCGGCCCGGTGGTTCCTCAAAAAGGGGGGACTCCCCCTGATCGGGAAGAACCCGGCCCTTGCGTATTTTTTCCGCGATTTTGAATCGACCGCTGTATCCTACGAGGATGTCCGGAGGAGAAATCCTCCTGTCGAGGACACGCGGGCATTCCTCCAGTCGCGCATCGCAAAGCTGCTCGCGGCTGACGAGCGCCTGAAGGGAGCTCTTGACCTTGTCATCATAAGCGCCCCCGAGGAGATCGAGCAGGACTTTGAAGACCTTGTCTGCACACCTTCCCAGGAAATCGTCATCAGGAAGATACAGGTGGCCCGGACGAACACGGAGACACTCCGGAAGTTCCGCATCCACGAGGTTGGAAAACTCCTCTTCGTGGGACCACCGGGCACCGGAAAGACGTCGCTTGCCCTCGCTCTCTCGCGAAGGCTCCACCTCCCGGTCATCGAGGTGCGCCTCTCGATGATAACGTCCCAGTACCTGGGGGAGACCTCGAAGAACATCGATCGAATATTCGAACTGGCAAAGAGCCTTGCCCCCTGCATCCTCTTCATCGACGAATTCGATTTCGTGGCAAAGAGCCGGGTCACCGATGACCATGGCGCCATGAAAAGGGCCGTCAATTCACTGCTCAAGAACATCGACCAGGTAAGCCTCGTCCGCCATGGCGTCCTCCTCATCGGGGCGACGAACCATCCCCAGCTCCTCGATGGTGCGGCGTGGCGCAGGTTCGACGAGGTCGTGGAGTTCGGGCTCCCTGACCGGGAGATGCGCCTTGCTATTCTCCAGAAGATTGCAAACGGTATCAGGTGTGCATGCAACTTCCCGGAACTCGCAGAGAGAACAGACGGTTTCTCCGGGGCAGACCTGCGCATCATGGTGAAGGAAGCACTCCTCTCTGCCCTCATGGACCGGCGTGAAGAGATCTCGGCTGCTGACATCGAGCGTGGCATCATGGCCGTTGAGAACCGGAATGCCATCCGGTCCCAGAACTGGCTCGCATAGGAATGAAAATCGTCCTTCTCGGGACAGGAGATGCCGTCGGGACGCCACGGATCGGGTGCTCCTGTCCCCAGTGCGCATCTGCCCGCGTCACCGGGCGGGAGAGGCTCCGGACGTCGCTGCTCATCTCCCATTCGGGACGGAACTTCCTCGTGGATACCGGACCTGACCTCCGCCGCCAGCTCCTGAACGCCGGTTCACCCTTCATTGATGCCGTCTTCTGGACACATGGTCACTATGACCATTTCATGGGTTTTGGCGAGTTCTACCGGGTCCAGAAGATACCCGATGTCTACGCGCCGCCACCGGTGATGGACTACTGTGGAAAGATATTCTCCTTTCTCGGCTTTTCCGGACACAGGGTCCGGGAGTACGAACCGGTTCTGCTCCACGGCATCGAGTGGACATTCCTTCCTGTCAGCCACCCCCCGGCGTACACATGCGGCCTCCTCATCTCCACGGGAGATGTGCGTATCGGCTACACGTCCGATTCGAACAGGAACATCCCCCCGCGGACAAGAGAGGCCTTGACCGGGGTCGACCTGCTCCTCGTCGATGCTCTCCTCCCCGGGAGGCTCCACGTTCCCAAGCACATGAACTACGAGGAGGCATGCGAACTCGCACGGGATCTTCGTGCAGCAGACTTCCGATGCGTCCACGCAAGCCACCTCGTGCCATGGGATCTCCCGCACCTCGGCAGGGATCGCGAGGAGTTCGTCTTCTAAAAAACAATTCCTGCCTGCGACACCCTGGAGACGGGAAAAACACCGGCACATTTCCTTTGGAAAAAAAAGGGACCCCGTCCCTGCGCTTGCGGAACGGTCTCTTTCCTTATCCATATCTATATAGGATTTCAGCTCTCATTCATAGGTGGATGAATATAAAGATCCTTGAACTGTCCAAAGACAAGGTGAAGCTTCTCATCCAGGGAGAGGGTCACACGTTCATGAATGTCCTCACCGAGGAGATCCTTGCCGACCCCGACGTCGATGTCGCCAAGTACGTCATCAAGTTCCAGTTCTCCGACCCCGAGCTCCTCGTCACCACGAACGGAAAGAAGGACCCGCTCATGGCAGTATCCGAAGCCTGCCAGCGCATCTCCCGGACATGCGAGGAACTTCTCGAAAGCATCAGTGTACCGGGAAAACAGCAGTCAAAAAAGTGAAAAATTCTTTTTAAAAAATAATTTTCTTCAGAAAATGATCCTCTTTTGAGGTATTCAGAGGCATTTTCCTGTCCTATGCGCCGCTCATCCTCCCGTCAGGAGGGGAGCCTCTCGGTGAAGACGATGGATCCCGAGACCCTCGTGATCCTGACCTTGACCTTCTGGCCGGGTTTTCCACCCGGGATGTAGAGGATATATTTTCCCATCCGGACGACGCCATCGCCTCTCCGGCTCACGGACTGGACCTCCACGTCAAGGACAGATCCCTCAGTGACCTCGTTTGCGACAGGCTCGGTCCGGGCCTTCCGCTTCCTCACCGGTCGGTGTCCCCCGCAGGCATCGCACCTGAGGAGGAGGACGCGATCATCCTTGACGAGGCGGGTGTCAGGTTTGCCGCACTCCGAGCAGATGACATAGTCCTCGGTATAAGACTTGATGAGAGAGCTGACGAGCGCCGGTTCGAACTTCCCGTTGAATATCGCCCTCGACCCGTCGATCTTTCCGGCGGTTCCCAGTTCGCCGAGGAGAAACTTCATCAGGTGGTCCCGATCGCGGCGGAGGGTATCGGCGATCTCGGCAAAATTCTCAAGGACCGTTGTCTTGCCCTCGATATAGGACCTTGCCTCCGGGACAGAGAACCGTTCCCTCGACTCCGTCGGCTCGGTAACGTGCGAGTAGGCTTTCTTCAGGAGTGCCTCGTAAGGTTCAACCATTGTTCTTCTATAGGTTGCGCACGGGTAAAAATGCCTCTGTCAGAGAATGCCCGCTGGCTTTTTGTCAGTTCAGAATGAAATTTTTCCTGCATGCTATCCGCCCGGGACCTCGAGGAGATAAGGAAAGGACTCGGCCGTGAACCGACCGACGTGGAACTCGCCTGCTTTGAGAATCTCTGGAGCGAACACTGCAGTTACCGCTCGACCCGCGCCCTCCTCCGGACACTCCCGACGACAGGCCCGGATGTCCTCCTCGGTCCCGGGGACGATGCGGCCATCGTCCGTTTCAACGACCGGACAGCACTCGCTGTGGGCATGGAGAGCCATAACCATCCCAGTTACGTGGATCCCCACGATGGTGCGGCCACAGGTGTCGGAGGCATTGTCAGGGACGTGCTCTCCATGGGAGCCCGGCCGATCGCCCTCATGGATCCCCTCTATTTCGGTCCTCTCGAGAGGGAGAAGAACAGGTACCTCCTCGAGCACGTCGTTGCCGGAATCGGGGGATATGGGAACTGCATCGGGGTGCCCGTCGTCCGGGGTGACCTCTGCTTCGACCCGGACTTCTCGGGCAACCCCCTCGTGAACGTCGTCTGCATCGGGACTGTTGCGCCCGATGCTTTCCTGACGGCCCGGGTGAAGCGGCCGGGAACCAGGCTCGTCCTCGTGGGGTCTTCGACCGGCAGGGACGGGCTTGGTGGTGCCTCTTTCGCCTCGCGCGACCTCTCCGAGGATTCCGAGGCCTCCGACAGGCCGAGCGTGCAGATCGGTGACCCCTACACGGAAAAACTCCTCATCGAGGCGGTCCTCGAGATGGCTGCCACCGGCAGGGTCCTCTCCTGCAGGGATCTCGGGGCGGCAGGCCTTGCCGGTGCCTCAAGCGAGATGTGCAGCACGTTCGGGGGGCATATCCTGGCAGAAAAGGTCCACCAGCGCGAGAAGGATATGCACCCTGTCGAGATCATGCTTGCCGAATCACAGGAGAGGATGCTCCTCGAGGTGGCGGCAGAGGACGTCCCCCTCATGGGAAAGATTGCAGAGAAGTACGACCTTGCGTGGAGCGAGGTCGGCGAGGTCATCGAAGAGCCGGTCTACCGGGTCACGTTCCACGGCAGGGTCGTCTGTGAGATCCCTATTGACCTCCTTGTCAGCAGGGCCCCTCCCTGCATATGGGACATGGAGCCATACGACGCTGTCGCGCCTTTTTCACGCCCCGCAGGNGACATTGAGGATCTTGCGCGAAAGGTCCTTGCCCACCCCGAGGTGGCCGTCAAAACCTGGGTCTTCGAGCAGTACGACCATGACGTCCAGCTCCGGACGATCTCTTTCGGCCCCGATGCTGCCGTTCTCCGGCTCGATGGAGAAGCTCTCTCGCTCTCCTGCGGGTGTAACCCCCGTCACATCTTTCTCAACCCATACGAGGGAACTGCAAATGCAGTTCTGGAGAATGCATCGAACCTTGCGTGCGTGGGGACGGCTCCCCTCTGTATCGTCAACTGCCTCAACTTCGCAAGCCCCGTGCACCCGGAAGTATACTGGCAGCTCTGCGAATGCGTGAGGGGCCTTGGAGATGCAAGCCGGAGACTCGGGATCCCTGTCGTCGGCGGGAATGTCTCGCTCTACAACGAGAGCAACGAGCACGGTACACGAATAAAACCCACCCCGTCCATCGGAATGCTCGGGAAGGGTCCCTTGCGTCCCCCCATCCGGCCAAAGGAGGGGTGGGGTCTTGCCCTCCTCGGCGAGACGGGCCCTCACTTCGGGGGATCCGTCCTCGATGCGGTGACAGGGTGCGGGGGAGATCCCCCTCCGCTCGGAACTGACCGGTACCTCCCCCTCGTCCGGAAACGTCTGCTCGCAACGGAGGGGCTTGCAGCAACCGACCTTTCCCAGGGGGGACTCCTCGGTGCGCTTGTCACATTCTCCCCGGGCTGCACCGTCACCATTGACAGCGATCTCATCACGGGACTCTTCGCAGAGACATACGGGAGGTTCCTCCTCGCGTTTGAAGACGAGCGGGACATTGCCGGGCTTCCCTGCCGGATCATTGGTACCCTTGGCGGGGAGCGGCTCGATGTGACCGGAAAGGGAGGGCGGCTCGTGCTGGCGAGAGAGGATGTCGAGGATGCCCTCTCGTCCCTCACCCGCCGGATGCAGCTGTGATCTCCTGCGAATCGGATGAGGCGTAAAAAAGAGAAGTCCTGAATCAGTTCCCTTCGGTCTTCTGGAACTGGGGCATCAGTGCCCGCACTTCCTTGCCGACCTGCTCGATCAGGTGCTCCTCGTCAGCTCTTGTCAGGGCATTGAAGACCGGCCGGTTCACCATGTTCTCGAGCATCCACTCCTTCGCAAACTCGCCCGTCTGGATCTCGCGGAGGATCTCCTGCATGGCAATGTATGTCTCCGGCCCGATGACCCGCGGACCCCGGGTCAGGTCACCATACTGGGCTGTATTGCTGATGGAGTTGCGCATCCGGGTAAATCCCCCCTCGTAGATGAGGTCGACGATCAGTTTTGTCTCGTGGAGAACCTCGAGGTATGCCATCTCGGGCGCATACCCGGCATCGACGAGCGTCTCGAACCCGGCCTTAATGAGGGACGTTATCCCGCCGCAGAGGACCGCCTGCTCCCCGAAGAGGTCGGTCTCCGTCTCCTCGCGGAAGGTTGTCTCGAGGACGACTGCCCTTGTTGCGCCTATCCCCTTTGCGTATGCCAGTGCAATCTGCTGCGCATGTCCCGTGTAGTTCTGGTGGACTGCGATAAGGGCGGGAACTCCCTTTCCTTCCTCGTACATCTTCCTGACCATGCGGCCCGGGCCCTTTGGCGCCACCATGACGACGTCAACGTCCGGGGGGGGGACAATCTGCCCGTAGTGGATATTGAACCCGTGCGAGAACATCAGGCACTTTTCACGGGAGAGGTGGGGCCTGATCTCGGACTGGTAGAGTGCTCCCTGGAGCTCGTCGGGCACGAGTATCTGGATGATATGGGCAATCTTTACCGCTTCCGGGACGGGCAGAACCTTGAACCCGTCGGCGGTCGCGGCCTGCCAGGAACGGCCGGGCCGCAGGCCTATCACGACGTCAAGGCCACTGTCCCTCAAGTTGAGTGCCTGTCCCTGCCCCTGGGATCCATACCCGATGACCGCGATCTTCTTTCCCGAGAGAACGCCAAGGTCAGCATCGGAATCGTAGTATTTTTCCATCATATTCTAATCTCTCATCTATCAGTACCAGTGCACTTAAATATTATATGAAAAAATTACATTCCACATCAGACCTGGAGAGATGCTCTATTCCCCATGCATTAAAACACATTTCCGGGCGTGAACTCCCCGATATCCAGTCCACGATGCCGGATGTACGGATCAACCTCACCAGGGTCGGGGTCAAGAACGTCAAGAAGCTCGTCGAGGTCTCCCGGCCGGAGAAGAGGCCTGTCATATTCATCTCCAATTTCGATGTCTTCGTCGATCTCCCCGGCAGCCTCAAGGGTGCGAACCTCTCGCGGAACTTCGAGGTCATCGACGAGGTGCTCCAGCAGGCAATCGACGGCGAAGTCAAGGAGATAGAGAACCTCTGCAGCGTTGTTGCCCGCAAGCTCCTCGATCGCCACGAATATGCCGACAGGACCGAGGNTCTCATGAACAGCCAGTTCATGGTCAAGAGGGAGACCCCCANCTCCCGCACACACTGCCACGAGGTGGTGAAGGTCCACGCGCGGGCGGTTGCACGCCGGACATTCCGCGATCCCATCGTCAGGAAGAGCATCGGTGCCGAGGTGATGGGGATGACGGCCTGCCCGTGCGCCCAGGACATCATGAAGGAGAGGGCGATAGCCGTCCTCCAGGGACTCGGTGTCCCGGACGAGAAGATCAGCCTCTTCCTCCAGGAGGTCCCGATGGCAACCCATAACCAGAGGGGACGGGGGTTTCTCTGCATCGAGATCGATGACGACCAGCACGTCAAACTGGAAAAAATCATCGCGATTCTGAAAGACTCCATGAGCTCCTCGATATTCGAGCTCCTCAAGCGGAGCGACGAGAGCTACGTGGTCCTCAATGCCCACAAGAACCCCCGGTTCGTGGAGGACTGTGTCCGGGAGATCGCCAAGAAGGTGCTCCACGAGTTCCATGACCTGCCCGGCGACTCCCTCATCACCATCAAGCAGACAAACGAGGAGAGTATCCACCAGCACGATGCCTATGCCGAGCGGCAGGCAACGATGGCAGAGCTCTTCGTCGAGTTAAACGGCGATTCTTCCGGGGAATAGGAAGCCCCCGGGTACAGGCATGGTTGATATGTCAGGACTCCCCGTTCCCTTTATCAGGGGGTTCTGTCCACCGGGAACACCGCGCACAGGGAACCACTGAAAGAACCATTTTCGGTGCGATTTTAGGGGCGGATCGTGTGTTTTTCTGATCCATCCCTGTTCACACCCCCGCATCCATTAACCAAAAAAAGGCCAATTGACCGGTAATTATTCCAGAATCTTCTTTTAATTTTGTTTTACAGGAGACCGGACATGAATGCAGAGAAGATAAATATGAGGATGATGTGACATTTTTCGTGAACGTACTCTGTACGGTCAACCATCTCTCTGCCAGAGAGGTGCGTGTGGAACAAACACCTGTATAGCACTGTGAACACCGAAAATACCATGAGGCGATTATATTGTCGAAAATTGTAGAGATCTCTCCAACCACAAGGCACGAGGGGCACTCAAAGCTCGTCCTGAAGGTCGACGATGCCGGTATCGTCGAACGTGGTGACTGGCTCTCGATCACACCCGTGAGGGGTGTGGAGAAGCTGGCCATTGGAAAGACGATGGACCAGGTCCCGAAGATCGCGTCACGCGTGTGCGGTATCTGCCCGATCGCCCACACCCTTGCAGGCATCGAGTCCATGGAAGGCTCCATCCGCTGCGAGATCCCAAAGGACGCAAAGCTCCTCCGCATCATCCTGCAGGCCGCAAACAGGCTGCACAGTATCGCTCTCCACAACATCCTGATCCTGCCTGACTTCTATCTCCCGGGCACCGACACGAAGATCAACCCGTTCTCCCCGCAGGAACCGGTCCGATCGGTTGCAAAGAGGATCCAGAGGCTCCGCGAGATCGGCCAGACGATCGGCGAGATCGCAGGCGGCGAAGCGGTGCACCCGAGCAATCCCCGCGTCGGAGGGATGTACAAGGCCTGCACGAAGCAGGCGGTCACCAAGATGTACGACCTTGCCAAGGAGGGGCTCGTGCTCGCACGTGAACAGATGGAGTTCATGGTAGCCGTCATCGAGAACATGAAAAAGAGAGACTGGGTTGAGGTCGGCGGAAAACAGATCCCGCTCCCGAAGACCCTCGGGTACCACAACCAGGGATACATGGCTGCCCATCCCATGTACGGCAGTTCCAACCTCGACGAGAATCCCGGCTGGGATCCCAACCGCTGGACCGATGTCAGGCCGTGGGACTGGTACATGGGTGAGGGAGAGGTCAGCCTCGCAGACCCAAGCTACCCCATCGGCGGGACATCCCCTGTCGGGACCAAGGTCAACCCCCAGATGGAGGCCTGCACGGGCGTTCCACTCTACGATGGAGCCCCTGTCGAGGTCGGCCCGCGGGCCCGGCTCGTCCGGTTCAAGAACTTCGATGACAAGGGTACCTGGGGCCAGCACATCGCCCGGCAGCTGGAATACACTGACTGTCTTTACTCGATCATCAACGCCCTCGACGATTACAACCCCAGTGGGAGAGTCGTGGCAGACAACATCCCGCAGGGTGACGGATCCCTCGGCTGGGCTGCAAACGAGGCCCCGCGCGGTACCGATGTCCACCTGGCGAAGGTCAAGGACGGCCGTGTCCTCTACTACGAGATGCTGGTTCCGACCACATGGAACTTCCCGACCTGCAGCCGCGCCCTGACCGGTGCACCCTGGCAGGTTGCGGAGATGGTTGTCCGCGGATACGACCCGTGTGTCTCGTGTGCGACCCACATGATCGTCATCGACGAGGACAGGAAAGTCATCGCCCAGAANCTCATCCAGTGAGAATTCCGGCATGCTGTATCCCGAGATNGTAATCGCAGGGTGTGGCAANCCCCTGTTTGCCGATGACGGGTTCGGACCCGCAGTCATTGAGGAGCTCCGGCGCCTCGATCTCCCCGACAATGTAAAAGCCGTGGATGCNGGCCTTGGAGGCCCGCATTTNATTTTTACCCTGCTTGATCCTGCAGTGACACGGAAGCTGATCATTGTCGATATCGCGGATTTCGGGGGAAAACCCGGTGATCTCACACGTATTCCTGTCGAAGACCTGCCGCCGGGCAGTTACCGCGATATCCATTCGTGGGATCTCACCGAACCTTTGCAGCGGTTGAAGGACAGGATCGATATCACGGTCATCGGTTGCCAGCCCGGACGCGTGAGCGCACCGGAATTCGAGATCGGACTCTCGGATGAAGTTATGGCAGCGGTTCCCCGGGCAGTACGCGAAGTACTCGCCATGATAGGGGTGGAATATGGGACTACTCTCGAGAATCTTCGGAAAGAAGAGCGCCAGCGAACAGCCGGAGAGAAAGCCTTCGGAGAGAGCTGACGTGGAGAAAAAGGCTGAAACGAAAGTAAAGGAGGAAAAGCCTGTGGCAGACAAGATTACAGTTGGCCACGTGCACATGAGCGGGTGCACGGGCTGTCTGGTATCCCTAGCAGACAACTATGGTGGATTATTAACCATTCTTGACAAATACGCCGACCTTGTCTATGGCCTGACCCTCGCCGACGTGCGGCACATCCCCAAGATGGACGTGGCACTCGTCGAGGGGTCGGTGTGTATCCAGGACAAATTATCCGTACAGGAGATCAAGGAGACCCGCGAGAAGGCTGCGATCGTCGTGGCAGTGGGCGGATGTGCCTGTTATGGCAACATCACACGGTTCGCCCGTGGCGGCCAGCCCAACCAGCCGCAGCACGAATCCTACCTGCCGATCGGGGACCTCATCAAGGTGGATGTCTACATCCCCGGGTGCGCTCCCTGCCCGCAGCTCATCAGGAACGTCTGCGTCATGGCATACCTGCTCCTCAAGGGGAACAAGGACCAGCAGGAACTTGCAAAGAAGTACCTTGCTCCCCTGATGCAGTTTGCCGAGCGGGGAACCGAGGCCTGCGGTTGCGACCTGATGTACGATGTCGTCAACCAGGGCCTCTGCATGGGATGCGGATCCTGCGCAGCAGCATGCCCGGTCCGGGCGATCACCCACGAGTACGGGAAGCCCAACGTGAACAGGGAGATGTGCATCAAGTGCGGTGCATGTTACGCCCAGTGCCCGAGGAGCTTCTTCAACTTCGATGTGGTGCCTGAATTCGAGGCCATCATGGATGCCATTGGTGCGGCACTCAAGTGAGGTGAGAGACATGGCAGGAGAACTCGGAAAATACAAACTCTGTGTATCGGCACGCAGCACTGACAAGGCCATCCTCAAGAAGGCACAGGACGGGGGCATTGTCACCCAGCTCTTCAAGTTCGCCCTCGAAGAGGGTATCATCGACGGCGCGATCGTTGCCGGGCCCGGCGACGAGCCCTGGAGGCCCCGACCGTTCATCGCGACCACCGTCGAAGAGCTGATGACATCGAGCGGCACCAAGTACAACATCAGCCCCCAGGTCTCATGGATCAAGGAGGCCACGAGGAGCTTTGGTCTCGACAAGATCGGCATCGTCGGCACACCGTGCCAGATGCAGGCTGTCCGCAAGGGCCAGCTGTATCCTGTCGGGTTAAGAGACGTCGACGACAAGATCAAGCTCGCGATCGGCATCTTCTGCATGGAGAACTTCTCGTACCAGAGCATCAAGCAGCTCGTCGAGGACCATGCGGCAATGAAGATGGAGGCCGTCAAGAAGATGGAGATCGGAAAGGGCAAGTTCTGGGTGTACGGCCAGCGCGGACAGGTCGTCCAGCTTCCCCTCAAGGTGACCCACAAGTACGAGCAGCCCGGCTGCCACGTCTGCCTCGACTACGTGGCAAACCTCGCTGATGTCTCGACCGGTTCGGTCGGGAGTCCCGACGGGTGGAGCACGGTCTTTGTCCGGACCCGCAACGGCGACGACATCTGGAACCGGGCAGTGGCTGCCGGGTGCTTCGAGACAAAGCCCATCGAGCAGGTGAAACCCGGACTCGAACTCGTCACGAAGCTTGCAACCGAGAAGATCACGAAGAACCAGAAGACCGTCGAGGAGAGGGCAAAGTTCGGCGTGAACAAGGCCCTCCGGAACCCCTACCTGGGTCCGAAATAATTATTTTTCATTTTTAATGCTTTTTTAAATTAATAAGACTGCAACTTTTTTCGCAATCAGGGGAAAGCGTATATCCCAAAGAGTCCTCTTTGTGATCACGTATTTCAGGTGGATCAGACCATGAAACGCTCATTGTTTATCTTTGGCACCCTTGGCCTCCTGTGCATCTGTCTCTTCCTTGCAGCCGGGTGCCTCAGGGAACCAGAAACCGGAAAAGAGCCCGTTACACCGCCTGCGACTCCGGNAACAACAGGTCCCGTCTTTGGCCCTGAGGACAATGGAAAGAACGCCACCGTGGCTGCAGGAACTGTCTTCTCCCTGCGCCTCCCGGANAACCCCACGACCGGGTACATATGGAACATGACCACACCGGAGGGGCTCTCGATTGTCAGGAACGAGTTCATCNCTCCTGATACGAGGCTCGTCGGGGCAGGTGGGATTCGGGAATGGACATTTTGGGCAGAGCAGAAAGGCACCTATCCATTCCACGCAGAGTACAGGCGGCCCTGGCTCCCCTCCGGGACGATCGTCTTTTTGCCCCTTGAAGGAGGGTTCTTCGGCATATCCGGCGACGACGGCACAAAGTACCTCCCTCTCAACCTCGGAGAGGAATTCCGGGTCGATGGTCTCCGGGTAGTATTCGAGGCAGAGGAGGCCCGTGACACAGCGACCATCCAGATGTGGGGGACTCCCGTCAACCTGACGTTCATCGAGGCCACGGAGACCTACGACCTCCACGTCACCGCAACCTAGGAGGAGAGCCTCTCCACTCCGGAAAAATCGATTGCGGGAGGATTCTTCCTCCTTTTCCTTCCCCGAAAAAAAAACCTCTCCCCTTTTGACCCGTTTCTGCCGTGATCATGATGGAAAAGATGGTTGAGATTTCCCTTTTCCGGGATGGTTTCTGTCCCCAACCCTCGCAGTTTTTTCCTGCCGTTTCCCGGATGGCCTCCTGCATGGCAGGGCTGATTCCGCTGCCCGGCATCCTCACAGACCAAGGATCCCGGGCAGGCGCCGGGCATACGAGCGGACGAGCCCATCGTCACGGAAATCGCCCGGGATCACCTTTGCAAGGGCGAGGATGGCCCGGTCCGCAGGGCTCACCCGCGAGTGATCCACCCTGCCGGGGAAGAATGCCATGTCCCTGACAGGGATAAGGGCACGTACCTCGGAGAGTGCCTCGCACCCTGCCTGCAGTGACGCCGGGGACTGATCCCGGAACGAGTACCCGACGCAAAAGACGGCAACAGGTATCCTTGATAGACACACCCGCTCCCGGGATACATATTCCCGTGCCTCGGCCAGCCACTTTCCCATGTACAGCGGGCTTCCAAGGACGGCTGCATCGTACCCGCACGGTCGTATTCCCCCTCCTTTGAGGGATTTGCACTCGATGGAATACCCGGCCGCGCGCAGTTCGTCGGCGATGAGTCCTGCTATCTCTCCCGTTGAACCGTACCTGGTCGCATACCCGACGAGGATATTCCGCGTACCCTCCTGAACCCTCCCGCCTGCCACGGCCGAATTTTCAGCCTGCCTGACCAGCACCGTCATCCGGTCATTGACCTCCTCCGTCACGAATACCTATACCTTGATATAAGACGTTGAAGTTATTCTTACCCATAGGAGCATAAATGAAATGGCAGAGAGAGAAGTCTTCCAGGGCGTGCCGGGAATGCTCCGGCCTTTCCGGGAGTTCATCGAGAAGAAGGGCTTTAAAAACGGAGCCCAGGTCGTGTACTATGGCTGCCCGGGCACATGCACGCCATTCGTGGAACTGCTGGGGTTTGCCATCCGGAGCCTCGACCTCGAACAGGTCTTTGTCCCCTACGTCGACGAGTCAAAGGCAAGAAAGGTGACGCTCGTTTCCGACGTCGGTATGCAGGCATCAGGCGCTGCGACGATCCGGAACCCTGCGGCAGTCGTCGTGATGGGCGGGCTCTCGATGCCCAACGTGCCCGTGACTCTGGAACAGGTTGCAGGTGCTATCGGGAGATACCCGGATGCAACAAAGATTGGCGTCTGCTTCATGAACATGTTCGAGAAAGCCGGGTGGACGAAGGAGATTCCGTTCGACCTCCTCATCGATGCGACAATCAACCCTGTCACCGTCTGGAGATGAGGGGAAAAATCCCACCTCATCCCCCTAGAGATCCCTGATAAAAGACTCGACGAACCGTGTCAGCGCAGTGCTGACGGACACCCTGTCCTTTGCGCATACGCAGAATACCATTGAATTCCCAAACTTCTCTTCGAGATCCCGGGGGCATGCTCCCGGAAGGTCACACTTGTTCAGCATGACGGCAAGCGGGACTTTCTGTTCAAGGAGTGCAGAGTAGAGGTGGCACGTGAACTCGTCGGGCGGGACACTTGCATCGACGACGAGGACTGCCGCATCCATCCCGCGAGCGATGATCTGGCGGACGAACTCGAAGCGATCCTGCCCGGGAGTCCCAAAGAGGTATACCTGAAGGGCATGAATACCGATGCGCCCGTAGTCCAGGGCAACAGTCGTGTCCCCGTCTCCGGTATGCGCCTCGACGTGCCGGGAAGACGGGTCGAGGGTCTGGATCATCGTGGACTTCCCTGCATTATATGCCCCGAAAAAAACGATCTTGATCTTTCCGCCTGCCATCATCAGGAATAGACATTCGCTTTTTTTTACCGTTTCGCTATTGATCGAGGGGTAAACGCTGACCTCTTCATCCCCTCCGGCGGGGAACCATTCATAAAATCCATGTGGATGCAGGGCGAAACTCATCCATGACCGGAACAGGAACCCCGAAAGAGACGCCCCCGGCCCGAAAAGTCGTGATCGAAACAGACCTCGGGAAGATCGAGATCGTGCTCTTCCCGGATATGCCCCAGACTGCCGGAAACTTTGCCTCCCTTGTCCAGAAGGGCTTTTACAACGGGACGATCTTCCACAGGGTCATCGATGGCTTCATGATTCAGGGAGGGGATCCCACCGGGACAGGACGGGGGGGCCCCGGATACACCATCCCGGACGAGTTCGCCCCCGGCAGAAAGAATGACCGCGGCACGATTGCCATGGCCAACGCCGGCCCGAACACGGGGGGGAGCCAGTTCTTCATCAACCTTGTGAATAACAACTACCTCGACGGCCGCCACCCTGTCTTTGGAAGGGTGATCTCCGGGATGGATGTCGTGGACGCTATTGGAAAGCAGAGGACGGACAGGTTCGATCGCCCTCTCAAGCCGGTCAGGATCGTCAGGGCAGAGATCGCGCCTGAATAAACATCCCGTCCCTCTCTCCTGCCCGGGGAAGAGAGAAAGATGCGGATCCCCCTGCAGGGAGATTCCGAATAGACAGAATTATCGCTGAATGAAATATTTTTCCTGGAAAAAAAAATGGTTTTTCAGGCCAGGTAATCCGCAGGGGTCGGGATCTGCTCCTTCAATCCCTTCCTCTTCCGGATCCCGGCAACAACCTCTTTCAGCATGTTTGCCGGCACGAGTTCGAACCCTGCAAACTCCGTGCTCCACATTGCCCGTCCCTCGGTCGCAGACCTGATGTCACCGGCAAAGCCAAAGAGCTCGGCGACAGGGGCCTTGCCGACGACCGTCACCGTGTCTCCCTCGCTCTGGATGTCAAATACCTGCCCCCTGCGGCCCTGGATCTGCGAGGTCGCGTTCCCCATCTGTTCTGTCGGGACCGTGATCTGGATCTTCTGGATTGGTTCGAGGAGCGTGTCGCCTGCCATCAGCATCGCAGCCTTGACGGCCGCGCGGACGGCCGGGATGACCTGTGCCGGCCCGCGGTGGATCGCATCCTCGTGGAGCTTCACGTCCACCAGCCGGATCTTGAGGTTCTGCACCTTCTCATCGGCAAGGGGGCCGCCATCGAGCGCCTCGTGGATACCCTCGATGATCAGTTCCATCGTCTCGTTCAGGTACTGGATACCCTTGGTCATGTCGATGAACATGTTGTTGCCATAGATGTCCTTGACGTTTTTGGCTTCTTCCTTGTCCATTCCTGCTGCAATCAGGGCATCGCGGCGCTCGAGTGCCATCTGGTTCATCGAGACCTTCCCCTCACGGATCAGGTCAACGATCTCCGGGGGGAGCGGTTCCACCTCGATATAGAACCGGTTGTGCCGGTTCGGGGACTTCCCTTCGACGGGGCCGGCCTTCTGGGTCACTGTCTCCCTGTAAACGACGATCGGCTCGGATGTGACGATCTCGACTCCCTTGTCCCTCTTGATACGCCCCGTGATAATCTCGAGGTGGAGCTCTCCCATCCCCGAGATGAGGTGTTCCCCGGTCTCCTCGTTGATGGTGACCTGGAGGGTCGGGTCCTCCTTTGCGACCTGCCGGAGCACCTCGACGAGCTTCGGGAGATCCTTCATGTTCTTGGCCTCGACTGCAACGGTCATGACCGGTTCGGAGTAGTGCTTGAGAGACTCAAACGGCGTCATCTCCTGGAGGGTGGTCACCGTGGAGCCGACGATTGCATCCTTCAGACCCGTCACGGCCGCGATGTTGCCTGCCGTGATCTCCTCCACCTCGACCCGTGTCGGGCCCATGAAGATCCCGACCTGCTGGAGCCGGTTGACTTTCTTCGCGGTCCCCATCACGTACATCTCGGTTCCGCGACGAATTTTCCCGGAAAACAGCCTGCCAGTCGCGACCTCGCCTGCGTGGGGATCGAAGGAGATATCCGTTATCATCAGGGTCGCAGGCCCGTTCGGATCGCAGCCAAGCATCGCCTTCCCCTCGGGAGACTCAGGGTCTCCGTGCCAGATGACTTTTATCCGGCGTTTCTGGGCCTCGAGCGGGTTCGGGAGGTGCCTGACGACCATGTCGAGAACCACGTCGCAGAGGGGGCTCCTCTTTGCAAGCTCCTTCATGTTCCCGCTGCGGCACTTCTCGTATACCTCCTTGAACGAGACCCCGCTCTTCTTCATGAAGGGGACGGAGACTGCCCAGTTGTAGAGCGCCGATCCGAATGCGACCGTGCCCTGCGCTGCATCGAGTTTCCAGCCGGCCTTATATGCCTCCTCGTTCATCCCCTTGATCAGCTTGTTGACCTTGTCGATGACCCGTCCGAGCCGTATCTGCATCTCCATCTCGTCGACCTTGAGCTCGTTGATGAGCCGGTCGACCTTGTTGATGAAGAGGACGGGACGTACCCCTTCCTTGAGGGCCTGCCGGAGGACCGTCTCTGTCTGGGGCATGGTACCCTCGACGGCATCGACGAGGACGACCGCCCCGTCGACTGCCCGCATGGCCCTTGTCACGTCACCACCAAAGTCCACGTGCCCGGGCGTATCGATCATGTTAATAAGGTATTCCTGCCCCTCGTACTCGTGGACCATGGAGACGTTGCTTGCATCGATCGTGATCCCGCGGGCCTGCTCCTCCTCGTCGGAGTCCATGAAGAGCTGCTTGCCTGCGAGTTCCTCCGAGATGATCCCGGCGCCTGCCAGCAGGTTGTCAGAGAGCGTGGTCTTGCCATGGTCGATATGGGCAACGATGCCGATGTTCCGTATGTGAGCAGGGTTGCTCATCAGTTCGGTGACTTTCTCGATTGATTTTCTGCCTCGGGCCATAAAACACCACAAAAAAGTAAATGATCTTTTATCGCGCGGATTTTGCAATCCGCTCGCGTTCTTCCTTCTTGTTCACGGAGTATGCCTTTGCATCCCCCTTGGAGGCTGCGATCAGCTCGTCGGCGAGGCATGCAGCAACCGGTTTCCTGCTCTTGTGCGCTGCCTTGTAGACTGCCTCGGAGATGAAGAAGAGGGCCGTGTTTACCCTCCGCAGCGGGGCTGTGTCCACCGACTTGGGGACGTTGATTCCACCGTATTTCAGGCGGACGATCTCCTCCCGGGGGCCGGTGTTTGCAATGGCCTCCACGAGGACCTGGACAGGGTTCTTCTTTGTCTTCTTGTGGATGATCTCGAAGGCTTCACGCACGATCCGGGTGGCAAGCTGCTTGTTGCCGGTATTCATCTCGGACTGCATCAGCCTGTTGATGAGCCGCTCCACNATGAGCATGTTGGCCTTGTTGAACTCCTGNCGGGTGAATTTTCCTGTCGTATGAGGGACGATGACAGGGTTGAGGCTGATGTACTTGACGAGACTCGGGTCCGTAATCTGGACTTCCCCGAGATCCCATTTATTGAAGAGGAGGCGTGTTGCAGGTTCCGTCTCTGTCATCTATCCTCACCTGCGTGGCTTCTCCTTGCGCCCGATGACCATCTCATGGAGCGAGACGTTGTTGACCTTCGTGACCACATACCGGACACCCGGGATATCCCCCATCGACCTTCCGAGGCGCCCCCCGATCCCCTCGATCTCGACCTCGTCGTGCTCGTCGATGAAGTTGATTGCACCATCACCGACAGCAAAGGCAGTGACCTGCCGCCCGTTCTTGATGAGCTGGACCCTCACGCACTTGCGTATGGCCGAGTTCGGCTGCTTCGCCTCGACACCTATCTTCTCGAGCACGATCCCCCTTGCCTGTGGTGCTCCCTCGAGAGGGTCTGACTTGATCTTGACCTCTCCATGGCTGCGCACGAACTTGGGGTCGCTCCACCGGAACTTCTTGGCGTCCTTGATGAGTTTCCTCGCTGCAAATTTGCCCTTACCCATGAAATACCCTCATTCCTGTTCTTTTTGAGAGTGGACAGAATTCACCCGTTGTGGTATATATAAACGCGCGGTGGCGATTTATACATTTGCACATGTCCACGATTGCCTCAACCTGTTGGACTCCATTACTAATAATATTATATCCCGTTCCTGCCAATATTTCCCCGATGATCTTCCGCATTTTCAAGGAAGTCCAGTTCGACGCAAGCCACAGGCTCCTCCACTACCGGGGAAAGTGTAACCGCCTGCACGGGCACCGCTGGAAGGTGGAGGTCTGGATGGAAGGGCAGGTCAGCGAGGAGACCGGTATCGTTGTCGATTTCAATACGATAAAGGATATCATCTGCAGGTTCGATCACCAGGTCATCCTCAACGGCGAGGACCCGATGGCAGGTGCAATAAGGGCGTTCCACCCCGTCATCACCACGCAGGGAGAGCCCTCGAGTGAGAACCTGTCTTCCCTCATTGCAGGAATGATCCGCGATGAATGCACGCGGCAGGGCCTTGACGCCCGGGTCGTCCGCGTCCGGGTCTGGGAGTCCCCTGCGTGCTATGCCGAAGTGACCTATGAAGGTGACTGAAATATTCAGGAGCATCCAGGGAGAGGGCATCTCCCAGGGGAGGCCCTGCACGTTCGTCAGGTTTGCCGGCTGCAACCTCGACTGTGCATGGTGCGACACGCGGAGGGCACGCTCCGGGGGCGAGGAGATGGATTCAGCGGGTATCATCNGGCGGATCCGCGAGCTTGGCGGGAGATACGTCTGCATCACCGGGGGCGAACCTCTCCTGCAGGGGGCGCCTCTTGTCTCNCTTGTCAGGGAACTCTCCTCGCTTGGTTACTCGATCGATATCGAGACCAACGGCACCCTCGACTTCTCCCCCTTCCAGCCCTACGCGAGNATCTGCATGGACGTCAAGTGTCCCTCGTCGGGAGAGGAGAGCGACCTCTCCCTCCTCTCCCTCATATCGGACCGGGATGCAGTCAAGTTCGTCGTCAGGGACAGGACGGACTGCGAGTACGCTGCACGGGTGATGAGGACGTATCCCCTCGGAGGAGAGGTCTTCTTCTCCCCTGTCGAGGGATCAGACCCGCGGGAGATCGCCCGTTTTCTCATCTCTGAAGACCTGCCTGCCCGGCTGCAGCTCCAGCTCCATAAGATCATCGGGGTGAACTAGGGACGTGAAAGCCGTCTGCCTCCTCTCGGGCGGGATGGACTCCTCGACGCTTGCATACCTTGCAAGGGACATGGGATTCCGGATCCTTGCACTCCACCTCAACTACGGTCAGAGGACCGAGGAGAAGGAACGTAAATGTGCAGAGACCATCGCCCGGCTTCTCTGCGCCGAGGAGTTCCTGGAGATCGATCTTTCGTACCTCACCCTCTTCGGGGGGAGCAGCCTCACGGACCACACCATCCCTGTCGAACCATACGGCACCGCGGGGGAGGAGATCCCCAACACCTATGTCCCGTTCAGGAACGCAAACCTCCTCTCCATCGCAACGAGTTACGCAGAATCAAGAGGCGCAGACGCCATTTTCATCGGTGTCCAGGCGCAGGACTACAGCGGGTACCCTGACTGCAGGCCGGCTTTCATCGAGGCCTTCCAGANNGTGATAGAGACAGGCACACGGTGCGGTNACCGCATCCGCCTGATGACACCCTTCATATCCATGTCAAAGAGGGAGATCCTTGCACTCGGAGTCTCNCTTTGTGTCCCGTACGAGCACACGTGGTCCTGCTACCAGTCCGGNGACGTGGCATGCGGNGTCTGCGGTGCGTGCCATTTCCGGCTCGAGGCATTNNGTGCACTCGGCATCGATGACCCCCTGCCCTACAGGAGCAGACAATGACCGAGCTCTACCGGGGCAGGAGGCTCTCCGTCGAGAAGAGGGAGTACCTGCTCCCGAGCGGGAAGCTGGTCGAGAGGGTCTCTGTCCACCCCGGGAATGCCGTTGCCATGCTCCCCTTCTTCGATGATGGATCCTGCTGCCTCATCAGGCAGTTCCGGTTCGTGATCGGAGAGTACATCCTCGAGGCCCCGGCGGGAACCCTTGAGCCCGGGGAAGAGCCCCTTGCCGCCGCCCGGCGCGAGCTGATCGAGGAGACCGGTCTTGACGCTGAGACGTTTCTCTCCCGTGGCTGGATATACACGACACCCGGTTTCTCGGACGAGGTGATCTTCCTCTACGAGGCCCGCGGGCTCTCTCCCGCATCGCTCCACGAAAAGGACGAGGACGAGGTGATCGAGACTGTCAGGGTGGGAAGGTCCAACCTCCTCGCAATGGTGCGGGACGGTCGCATCAGCGATGCAAAGACGATCAGCCTCGTCTGCCGGTGCATGGGAGGGGAATGATCCGCACTGCATCCGCCCTCTTCTGCATCCTCCTTGCCTTCCTCGTCATCGGGGGGTGCAGCGGGCCCGCGTCATCCCGCGAGGGCGGCTACAGCGTCGATGAATCCGGCAGGCTCTCTCTCCGGTGCCCTCCCTGCACAGTCACCGAGACCGTTCTCGAACGCGGGGGAAACGTCACCCTCTCCCGCCTGGTCTTCCAGGGCAGCGGGGGCGCCGTGTATGCCATCCTGGCCGCCCCTCCCGAACCGGCGGCTGGGTTCGTGCTCGCACCCGGCGCCGGAGTGAAGAAAGAGGGGTACGCACCGGTTGCCCGCATGTACGCTGAGAGGGGGTACGCATTCCTCGTCCTCGATGTCCGGGGGAACGGGGGAGAGACCCCGGGATACCCGCTCGATCTCCCGAGGGACTTTGAAGCCTTCAGGGCAGGAGAGTGGCCCGAGTATTACCTGTCGATCTGTGACATATCCTCTGCCCGCAGATACCTCGGGGAGAGATACTCCGTTCCTGTGTACGCCATGGGGGAGAGCAACGGCGGGAGGTATGCCGCAATCGCGGCCGAGACGGATCCTGCGTTTGCCGGGTTTATCGGNATCTCGACGAGCGGGTTCTCGCGTGCAGGAGAATCGTATTCCGGCGATGCACGCCGTTTCCTNCTATCGGTCGACCCCCAAACCCAGGCAGAGATGCTCTCCCNGCGCCCGTCATGGATCTTCCATGCGCCCGATGACCCGGTCATCCCCTTCTCCCTTGGGCAGGAGTTGTTCGGTCTCCTCCCGGAGCCAAAGGAGTTCTTCCCTTTCAANGGTACCCATGGCTCGAATGCCGAGGTGCACGGGGTGATNCTCCGGAAATGTGCGCAAATTTATGGTTCTNCGGGTTGAAATGTATTGAAGCTTTGAAACCNGGGAGATAAGGGATATGCCTGAGATTCAGGAGATGGACGAGGGGCGCANNAAGTACGAGTTCAAAAAGACTCTGGAGAAGCTCCAGTCCAAGCAGGGGAGCGGCACNGAGCTGATATCCCTTTACATCCCCCCTGACAAGCAGATCCACGACGTCGTTGCCCAGCTCCGCGACGAGTTCGGGCAGTGTGCAAACATCAAGAGCAAGCAGACACGGACGAACGTCCAGAGTGCCATCTCGTCCATCCTCTCCCGGCTCCGGTATTACAAAACACCCCCTCCCAACGGGATGGCGATATTCTGCGGCACGATCCAGCTGCAGGGTGACCGGACGGACCTCGAGTGCACCATCATCGAACCCCCCGAGCCGCTCAACCTCTACATGTACCGCTGCAGCTCGGTCTTCGAGCTGGAGCCGCTCCAGCAGATGCTCGAGGAGAAGAACGTGTACGGGCTCCTCGTTCTGGACCGGCGAGAGGCTTACTGGGGTTTCCTGAGGGGAAACCGCATCGAGCCCGTCGGAGGAGTCACCTCCACGGTTCCCGGGAAACAGAGGAAAGGGGGCCAGTCCAGTGTCCGGTTCCAGCGTCTCCGCGAGATCGCCATCCACGATTTCTACCAGAAGATCGGGGAGCGGGCAAGTGCGATATTCCTCGCCGAGAAGGATTTCTTCGAGCGCTTCCGGGGTGTCCTGATTGGCGGCCCGAGCCCGACGAAGGAAGAGTTCGAGGCTGGCCAGTACCTCCACCACGAGATCCAGAAGCGCATCATAGGACTCTTTGACGTGGCCTATACAAACGAGAGTGGCCTTGCAGAACTGGTGGACGCTGCCCGCGATGCTCTCAAGGGAGTCGAGGTGATCAAGGAGAAGGAACTCATGAACCGGTTCCTCAAGGAACTCGTGAAAGAGGAGGGACTTGCCGCCTACGGCGAGGAGAGCGTCAGGAAGAACCTCGCCATGGGATCGGTCGACATCCTCCTCCTCTCCTCCTCGCTCCGGAAGTCACGCGTGAAGATACGCTGCCAGGCCTGTGGTCACTCCGAGGAGCGGACGGTTCAGCTCGAGCCGGGGAAGACGGTTACAGATATCCTCGCGTCCCAGACCTGCAGGGCGTGCAGCGGGCCGCTCGTCGTGGATGAGGAGACCGATATCATCGAGGAACTGACGCGGCTCGCGGACCAGACCAGCACGAGGGTCGAGATCATCTCGGACGACTTCGAGGAGGGGTCGATGCTCCACTCCGCGTTCGGCGGCATCGCTGCCATCCTCAGGTACAGGACGGGGTACTGACATGCTCCTCTCCCGGCTTTATTCCACGATCGAGACCGCACTTAAGGAGGTCTGCGGCCAGGACGACGTCTTCCTNNCAGACGGGGGCACNCATGCAGACCTNGCAAGCACGGTCTCCTTNTCCCTTGCAAAAAAGCTCCGCCGACCCCCGGCAGGCATTGCAGGGGATATCGCGGCGGCACTCTCCCTAAGGGATGATCTTGCCGGTGTGAGGGTCGAGGCAGTCGGTCCCTACATCAACTTCCACGTCGGGCAGGAACTCCTCGAGGAGGCACTCCTCGAGGCCACGAAGCCCGGATTCGGGTCTTTCCCGCCCCGTGAAGAACGTGTCGTTCTCGAGCACACGAGCGCGAACCCAAACGGCCCTCTCCACGTGGGCCACATTCGCAATACCATCATCGGGGATACCCTCGCCCGGTGCCTGAGAAAGGCCGGTTTTCCCCTGGAGGTCCAGTACTACATCAATGACATGGGCCGCCAGATCGCGATCGTGGTCTGGGGATTCCAAAACATCCCTGACACACCCGTCCCGGGGGAGAAGGGGGACCACCATGTTGCGCGGATCTACATAGCCGCCAACAGGGAACTCGAGAAGAATCCCGGACGCGTTGCCGAGGTGGATCGCCTGATGCAGTCTGTCGAGGCCGGCGACCCCGACACCGTGCGGGCGTTCCGGTCGGCTGTCACGGAGTGCCTGGAAGGGTTCCGCGTGACCCTTTCCCGGCTCGGGGCAAAGCATGACAGGTTCGTCTGGGAGAGCGATTTCATCCGGAACGGGGACACGGAGAGGGTTCTCTCCCGGCTCTCACACATGGACGAGTGCCACGAGGACGGCAGGATATGGCTTGACCTCTCGGCATTTGGCTTCGAGAAGGAGTACGTCCTCCGCCGGAGCGACGGGACATCTGTTTACGCGGCAAGAGACATTGCATACCACACCTGGAAGGCACGCAACTTCGATCGCGTCATCGATGTCCTCGGGGCGGACCACAAGCTGATCGGCGCCCAGCTCTCAGCGACCCTCCGCCTCCTCGGAGAACGTCCCCCCGAGATAGTCTTCTTCGAGTTCGTCTCCCTCCCGGAAGGTTCGATGAGCACCCGGGCAGGCAAGTTCGTTTCTGCCGATGAACTCCTCGACGAGGTCACGCGCAGGGCTTACGAAGAGGTGACGGCACGCAGACCCGAGCTCCCGGGGGAGGAGCGGGAGAAGATTGCCCGATCCGTCGCTCTTGCTGCGATCCGGTACGATATCGTGAAGATATCTCCCGACAAGAGCACGGTCTTTGACTGGAAGGAAGCCCTCGATTTCGAGCGGCAGAGCGGTCCCTACATCCAGTATGCCCATGCCCGGGCGTGCAGTATCCTTGAGAAGGCCGGCGGGTTCGAGACAGCGTTTGCGCCGGATGACCCGCACGAACTCGCGCTTATCCGGCAGATCATCCGGTTCCCGCTCGTGATGGAGAACGTCGTCCGGGATTTGAAACCCCACCTCCTTGCTGCATACGCACGGGAACTCGCAGACCTCTTCAACACCTTCTACCACTTCGTCCCTGTGTTAAGGAGCGAAGGGAGGCTGCGTGACTCCCGCCTCACGCTCGTCCTCGCGACCCGGAACACACTTGCGGAGGCGTTGCAGGCCCTTGGCATCGACCCACTCGCAACCATGTGAGGCGCTTCGCCGGCAGGGATACCAGTTCTTCGGGGAAGGGTGTTCCGCGGCCCTCAAGCCCTGTCTCTGGTGCAAAAAGGCCCTGCGGGGCGGGGAGAAGTGTTACAAGCACCAGTTCTACGGTATCGAGAGCCACCGCTGTGTCCAGATGACCCCCACCCTGCGGTGCAACCAGCGCTGCCTCTTCTGCTGGAGGTCATTTGAGCACGTGTATCCCGGGGAGAGGGAGTGCACGCCTGCCGAGATCTGCGAGCGGCTCCTCTTCCTCCAGAAGAAGGCTCTCTCCGGGTACAAGCCATCGCCTTACGTCACACCGGAACGGTTCGCCGAGGCACTGCACCCCCGCCACGTCGCAATATCCCTGTCGGGCGAACCCACCCTCTACCCCCGTCTCCCCGAGCTCATCGACCTTTTTGGGCAAAAAGGTCTCACCACATTCCTCGTGAGCAACGGGACGAATCCGGAAATCCTCTCGCGGTGCAGGCCGTTCCAGACCTATGTCTCCCTCACCGCTCCGGACAGGGAGACCTACCTTGCACTCTGCAGACCGGAAGATGATTACTGGGACTGCATCCAGGAGAGCCTCGGCCTCCTTGGAAAACGGAGGTCGGCAGTCAGAATCACGCTTGTCAAGGGGTACAACGATTTCAATCCGCTCTCCTATGCCCGGATGATAGAGGACTCGGGAGCAAGCTACGTCGAGGTGAAGGGATATATGTTTCTTGGATACAGTAGAAAAAGATTGGAAAGGGAGAACATGCCGAGCTTTGCCCACGTGAAGAAGTTTGCAGGAGAGATCGCCCGCGGTTGCTCCTACAGGATCAGGGACGAGAACCCGGCAAGCCGCGTCGTCTGCCTGGAGCGTGAGGGATGAGGTTCGATCCCGAGGACTGGAAGGCGCGCTCCCGCGAGCACTTCGAGAAGGCATGGCACGAGGGGCCCTCTGTGCTGACTCCCCCGCGGGCGGATGCCCGATATCCAAGGCTGAAGTACCCGTCATCTTTCCCGCATCCCGTCTTCGAGACGATCCACCGCCTCCGCGAGACCTATCTCCGCCTCGGCTTTGTCGAGACCTGCAACCCCATCATCGTCGAGGAGCAGGAGGTGTACAGGCAGTTCGGGCCTGAAGCAAGTGCAGTGCTCGACCGTGTCTTCTACCTCGGGGGGCTCGAGCGTCCCAACCAGGGGATCGGGCGGGAGGAACTGGAAGGGATCGCTTCCATCACGGGAAAACCCGTCTCCCCGGAAGAAGAGGAAAGGCTCCGCCAGATCCTGCAGGACTACAAGAGGTCTGCACTTGACGGGGACGATCTCATCCATGCGACCTCGCAGGCCCTCGGTATCGATGATGGTATCACGGTCGAGATCTACGAGAAGGTCTTCTCAGCCTTCCGGGATCTCGTCCCGAGGTCCTCCCGCTCCACGCTGCGCAGTCACATGACGAGCGGGTGGTTCCTCACCCTTGCCGCCATCTGGGAGAAGAGCCCGCTCCCCCTCCGTCTCTTCTCTGTCGACCGCTGCTTCCGGCGCGAGCAGGAGGAGGGGCCGACACGCCTGATGAGCTACCATTCAGCCTCCTGCGTGGTCGCCGGCGAGGACATCACCAACGAGGAGGGGAAAGCCGTTGCCGAGGCTCTCCTCTCCGCGTTTGGTTTTTCTGATTTCCGGTTCCAGCCGGACGAAAAAAGGTCAAAGTACTACATGCCTGACACGCAGACAGAGGTCTATGCCCGCCACCCCGTCCACGACTGGGTCGAGGTGGCGACATTTGGCATGTACTCCCCGTCTGCCCTTGCCGGGTACGGGATCGGCATTCCCGTGATGAACCTCGGGCTCGGCGTGGAACGTCTCGCCATGATCCTCACCGGTGCAGAGGACGTCCGCGAAATGGTCTATCCCCAGTTCCATCCCTCTCCGCTGTCTGACAGGGAGATTGCCCGGGGGGTGACACTGCGGAGCGAGCCTGCAACGGTGGAGGGCAGGATCCTTGCGGACGCGATTGCCCGCGTTGCACGGGAGAACGCAGCCATGATCGGGCCCTGTTCCTTCGTTGCGTTCGAGGGGCCGCTGCACGGTGTGCAGGTCCGCGTTCTCGTGGAGGAACAGGAGGCGGGGGCAAGGCTCCTCGGACCGGCGTGCGGAAACGAGGTCTTTGCCTACCAGGGTTCAGTCCTCGGTGTGCCGGACACCCCGCAGTGGGCACACGTGCGCAACGAGGGCGTCTCCTGTGGCATATCGTTCCTCTATGCCGTGAGCATGCTTGCTGCGGCCCGCATCGAGGAGGGCGCCCTCTGCAGGAAGCCTGTCCAGGTCCAGGTGAAGATGGCAAGGCTCCCAAGCGACGTGAACCTCCGCATCGCCGATTACGTGATGCGGGATATCACCGGCCGGAAGAAGAAGGTTGACGTCCGCGGGCCTGTCTTTTTCGCTGTGCGGTCTGAAGTGGATAAAACGGCAGAATTCTCCTCCGATTCCCTCACGGTCCACGAACGGGAACCCTGAGGGGCTACTGCCCCCCTCCCCGGGTCGCGATCCCATGGGCTGGTCTTTATCTGGTTCCGCCATTTTTCTGGAGTTGCAATCCTGTCCGCGGTGATGATCGAGTACCTTTACGCAAGGGGGAATGGGGAGCTCACCTTTCGCACGTGAGCAGGCGACTCTGCACTTTTACCGATTTAAATACTTAGGTTTATATCTAAGTTATGCGATATTCTTTTTGTGCAAGGAAAATTTCAATTCACTCAAGATAATCTCACATCCC
>Ga0067045_1002561_pt1 | contig 76918 bp, 71 predicted proteins | sample TerdegcTABiofilm_FD_59184 | JGI IMG/M metagenome (GOLD analysis project Ga0067045, IMG submission 59184) | Combined Assembly of (Gp0054472, Gp0054536) Wastewater bioreactor microbial communities from Singapore -Terephthalate degrading... | reverse complement strand
CAGTTCGATATCCTAATAAACATATTACGTATTTACATAATATGTTTTCATGCCATCTCTAACCATAATCTCAAGAAATATTTGAGCTTTTTACATAACCTATTCCGTATTCGTGGCGGAGTTACGGTTTAATAATTGGTTTTTAATAAGATGTTGTTATTTTCCAATGCAGAATCTCTCAAATATGGTATTTAGAATATCGTCAGAACAGCTTTCACCAGTAATAAGCCCTAAATTGTAGAGGGCATCGTTTAATTCAAATGCCGTAAACTCTAACGGCTCTGAGTTAATAAGGTTATCCAATGCCCTTAAAATATCATCCCTTGATCTCTCTAATGCATCCTTATGCCTTATATTGGTTATAAGCACAGGTTGCCTTTTTCCTGTGCTACCCATCAGATTTTTGTATATAATCTCCCTCAATTTCTCGATGCCAGTATTGTTTAAGGCAGAGATTTCAATTTTTTTTAATGCCCTGGTTTTGATTATCCGTTCATCTAATACTCCCTGGAGATCTGTCTTATTGATTACAGCTATGATATTCTTGTTTTGTATGACATTGAAGACCATCTCATCTTCATCTGCATATACCTGTGAACCATCTAAGACCCATAGAATAAGGTCTGCCTCATTAATCTTTTGCATTGCCCTCTCCATACCCAGATCCTCTACAACATTTTCAGGTTTTCTTATCCCTGCTGTATCCATGAGCTTTATCTTGATGCCTTTTATATGTATGGTATCCTCTATGATATCACGGGTTGTCCCTGGGATAGGCGTGACAATGGCCTTATCCTCAAGAAGAAGGGCATTTAGAAGGCTGGATTTACCCACATTTGCCCTACCTAGTATCAAGACCTGAAAACCGCTTTTGATTATCCTACCTTCACAGTAGGAATCAATGATTGCATCGAGGTCTTTCTTTGCCTTGTTTAATTTTATTATTAGATCTTGTTGATTTATAATTATATCTTCATCTGAAAAATCTATCTGTGCCTCTATCTCAACAAGCGCATTTTTTATATTGTTTTTAATGCTATTTATCCTCTGGGAGAGGATGCCTTTTAGATGGGTTAATGCGGACTCCAGTTCAATTTCCGTCTCGCTTTGGATAATATCGAGCACAGACTCAGCCTGAAGTAGGTCGATTCGTCCATTAAGGAAAGCCCTTTTTGTAAATTCACCTGGTTCAGCAAGTCTTGCGCCACATTGGAGGACACAGGACAATATGCCCTGCTGAACAGCTAAACCACCATGGGAATATATCTCAACAACATCTTCCTTTGTATATGTTTTAGGTGCCTGCATAAATACTGCAAACACCTCATCCATTTCTTTTTTGTTTAAAGGATTGATAATATAACCAAGATAGAGTCTATGAGAATAAAAAACCTTTTTATTCCGATTGCTCTTAAATAATCTTTTAAATATATTGTTAGCCTTGCCGCCGCTTATCCTTATAATCCCAATGCCACCTTCACCATGAGGTGTTGATATGGCACATATAGTATCAACGTCGGTTTCCACTAAAATGGGCACCCCTGTTTAGTGAGATAATAACCTTTTTTATGTGGCCTTCGCCCTCGCTTTTTGTCTTAATGTCTTTATTATGTTTAAAAAGCGTGTGTATAACCCTTCTTTCATATGGATTTAGCGGATCCGTTTTAATAGGTCTTCCTAATCGCTTTACCCTGGCTGCAAGGCGTTTTGCCATAATCGTTAAGGCTTTTTTTCGTTTTTCCCTATAACCATTAATATCTATAAGGATTCTCATGCCCTGTTTGTAGCGTTTTGCAATAGCAAGCCTGATTATGTACTGGAGTGCCTCAAGAACCTCACCATCTTTGCCAATAAGGATATCCCCATTATCACACTGAAGATAAAAAACAAGCCTTCCATTGGCATGAGTTGATTTTGCATTTATAGTAAGGCCAAAGAGCCTTCCAAAACTCTCTATAAAGTTTTTTCCATATTCTTCAGGCGAATCAATATCATCAGCATCTATTGCCCTTGAGATGTCCTTTGCTGTCTTTGCGGTAATATCCATAGTTTCCTTAATCCTTGCCAGGATCCTTATCTTTTTGCTTCCGAGAAGACCAAGTATTCCTTTGGTGTCTACCTCTTTAACCTCTATTTCAAGATCTTTTTCCTCTGCGTTGAGGCCTGTTGTGGCTTTTTTAATCGCCTCTTCATATGTTTTGCCTTCAAATTCCAAGAAATCCATATTGCCCCCTCACGAGACTTTTTTATTAATATAGTATTGTTGTCCGATAGAGATTACATTATTTACAAGCCAATATAAAACAAGCCCTGATGGAAACCCCCAGAAAAGAAAGGTAAAAATAATGGGCATTAACAGCATCATCTTTTCCTGCATAGGGTCAGCGCTTGTAGGTGTCATCTTTTGTTGTATCACCTGTGTTATACCCATTATAAGTGGAAGGAGCCTTATAGGTATATTAAACCCTAATACAGTAAAGGAGAAGAGATCCTCTGGGGCTGACAGGTCATTTATCCACCATAAAAAATGGGCATGCCTTAATTCTATAGCACCTGATAGAGCCTTATATAGGGCGAAGAAGACAGGTATCTGTATAATCATGGGGAGGCATCCACCCATAGGATTTATCTTCCTTCTTTTATATAGCTCCATCATCTCCTGATTCAGTTTTTGTTTATCGTTTTTATATTTTTCTCTTAGTTTTTGTATCTGTGGTTGTAACTTCTGCATCTCTTTCATTGATTTATAACTCTTGAGACTTAAAGGATAAAAGATAATCTTTATAAGTATTGTGAGTAGTATAATGTCGATCCCATAATTATGGGTTATCTTATTGGAATAGTTCATACCCCACACAAGAGGTTTCGCAATCACATCAAACCAGCCAAAATCTATAATCTTCTCTGCCTTTATATTTAAGCTTTTGAGAATATCTGTCTGTTTTGGACCAAAAAATAATGTTGCAGATGTTGTTGTCTTCTCTGGTGAGATCCTTAATATTGGTATTTTTTCTGATTTTATTATGGTCAATGGAGGTGCTGTCTCTTCCTTGGGTATCCATATGAATGCAAAAAAACCATCATCTAGTCCCGCATATTTATAGGTTTTACCTACCTCTATATTTTTTTCAAGCTTTTCAAACTGTTCAAGCTTTTTTCCATTAAAAAGGAATGGTCCCTTAAATATGTAATGTGAATTATTTGTGTCAGTGATTACAGCAAAATCTATCTGGGTTTTTTCTGTTTCGACTCCCTCAACCTCAATATTTAGATCAAATGTGTAGGTATCTGGATAAAAGGTATAGGATTTTTTGATCTTAGAGCCATCAGCCATTGTTCCTGTGAAGGTTATTGTCTCAGGTTTATCATGGATGTTGAGCCCTGCCTTATCAAAGCTGAGGTTAAAGCCATCGTCAATAAGGGTATGGCCTGATGTTTTTACAACTCTAGGTATATACATGTAAGGTTTTATGTTTTCTATAATCTCTTTTGGTTTATCATCCTTGATTGTCTCTTTATATTTTTTGAGTTTTACACTCTTTATCCCACCGCCAAGATCCATCATGGTTATACTTAGCAGGGGGGTTTCAATCATTATATCCCGTGGTGGTTTAACCTCAACAACAGGCCTTTTTTTGGTCTTTTTTTTGTCTATTGCAAGGTCTATTCTTTGTTTTTCAATCTTTTGCTGTCCCTGTTCAGTTTTTATTGTTTCTGTCTTGGAAGGGGGAGGTGTTTTTTGAGGCTCTTTTGGTGTAAAGTACATCTGAAAGAAGAAGATTATTACAACTGTCAGAATTAATACAATTAAGGTCTTTTTTTCCATTATTTACCTCTTATTATTTAACTGGGTCATATCCACCCGAAAAAAAGGGGTTGCATCTTAGTATCCTTTTAATGCCAAACAGTAACCCCCTTAGCACACCTTTTTTTTCAATGGATTCTCTCATATAGGCAGAGCAGGTAGGATTATACCTACACCCTGTAGGAACAAGGGGAGATATAAACAAACTATAAAAGTCTATAAGAAAAAAAATAATTTTTTTTAATAATTCTGTTTGTTTTCTAATAAGTTCTGTAATTCTGATTTTATTTCTCTCCATGCTGCATTTTGGGGTATTTTTTTTATCCTTATAAGATGGTCGCTGTTTTCAAAAAATAGTGTTTTGTTTAGCCTGTAAAACTCTTTTACTATCCTTCTCATCCTATTCCTTATAACTGCCCTGCCTAATCTTTTTCTTGCTATAACCCCAATCCTTTTAATTGTATGATCAGTTTTCTCTGTTAAAAGTATAAAATGTTCAGTCTCTGATGATTTATACCATCTTCTTTTTCTGAAATTACCCTTTCTTAATCTCTCTTCCTTTTTAAGGGTATTAAGTTGCATTTGATTAAAATAATTATCAGACCGTTAGCTGTTTTCTTCCCTTTGCGCGTCTTCTCCTTATTATATCTCTTCCGGATGCAGTTCTAGTCCTCACAAGAAAACCGTGCGTTCTTTTCCTCCTTTTATTGTGAGGCTGGTAAGTTCTCTTCATGTTTTCACCTCAAGTTTACTTTTAAGATTATTACTTAAACATAAATGATTAATGAAGTCAATAAACGATTGAGAACCTTTTTGAAAATCCTTTAGGTTCTGATAGGGGCTTAATGAAGACTTTTCATGGGTGTCTCTAATTTTAGTATAATTCGATTGGTATTTAAAGACTGACTCTATATAAAACCCAGGATGAATAAATCGAGGCAACCAGATATTGTCTAAACTCCAAGATAGGCGGTTTTTACATGTTCATTGCCCAGTAATGATTCACCGGTTCCAGTTAAAACTATTCTGCCGTTTTCAAGAACATATGCCCTGTCAGCTAAGGCAAGGGTCTGCCTTACATTCTGTTCAACAATAAGAATTGTAACCCCCTCCTCTTTGATTCTTTTTATAACGCTGAATATATCCCGCACAAGTATTGGGGATAGACCGAGAGATGGTTCATCGAACATCTGTAGTTTTGGTTTACTCATTAGCCCTCTTCCTACAGCAAGCATCTGTTGTTCACCACCTGATAGGGTTCCTGCAAGCTGTTTTTTCCGTTCGAATAATCTTGGAAATATGTCATAGACAAGTCTTTTTGTCTTCTCCCGCTCAATCCTCGCCTGACCCTTCAACGAACCCATGTCAAGGTTTTCTTCAACAGTCATCTCTACAAAAAGTCTTCTCGCTTCAGGAACGTGGACAATACCCATCTCTATCAGTTTGTATGGCTCTATCTTGTTGATGGCAACACCTTCAAATAATATTTCACCTTTTCTTGGCCTTAATATCCCAGAAATTGTCTTTAGTGTTGTTGATTTACCCGCACCATTTGCACCTATGAGGGCAACAATCTCACCCTTCTTTACCTCAAAAGAAATGCCCCAGATAACCTGAACATCACCATAAAAAACATCTATATTTTTTATCTCAAGCATTATGAGCCTCTCCCAGATACGCCTCTATAACAACAGGATTTTTGCCTATTTCAGAGGGCGTTCCCTCCGCAATCTTTTTGCCATAATTTAACACCACAATCCTGTCGGACACAGACATAATTACCTTCATATGATGCTCAATAATCAATATAGTTATTCCCCTTTCTGTTCTTATCTTCTTGATAATCTCAATCTGTTCATTAATTTCTGTTGGATTAAGACCAGCAAAGGATTCGTCGAGCAAGATGACCTCTGGTTTAGTGGCAAGGGCACGGGCTATTTCAAGCCTTTTTCTTTTACCAAGGGGTAGGCCCTTTGAAATAACATCTTTGTCATCATATAGCCCTGTGAAGTTGAGGACTTCTCCTGCTACCTCCTCTGCATGTGTTCTACTTTTTGTTCTGACAAAGGCAGAGACAATTACATTATCAAGCGTAGACATTCGTTGTAGGGGCTTGACTACCTGAAATGTTCTTGCAACACCCATTTTGCATAATACATGAGGTCTGAGATTAGAAACCTTTATCCCCCGTAGATACACCTCACCCTTTGTGGGTGGATAAAACCCATTTATTACATTAAACATAGTTGTTTTACCAGCACCATTTGGTCCTATAAGACCAAGTATCTCTCCTTTATTGAGCGTAAAGGAGACATCAGTAAGGGCAGCAAGGCCACCAAAGAACCTTGAAACATTTTTAACCTCAATGATACTCATTATGATTTCCTCTTCTTGCCTTGGAATATCTTTGATAGCTTGTTAAAGTCCCCAACAATACCATTAGGCAGGAACATAATTATCAGTATCAGGATAACACCGAATATCGTTTGGTGGGCAGCCCCTATATGGGGCAAAGAACGAATAACCTCGGCAAGGAAAACCATTATCAGGGCACCTATAACAGGACCCCAGTATGTAGCAGCCCCTCCGACCATAACAACCATTACTGTAGCTATGGAGACCTCAGAGAGTGGAAATACCGTAGCAGGGTCAATATAGCCCATATAATTCATATAGAAGGCACCAGCAATGCCAGTAGATACACCACTTAAACAAAGCGATATCGTCTTATAAAAAGTGGTATCAATTCCAAGGGATTCGGCTGCATCCTGATCCTCTCTTATGGCAACAAAGTAATATCCAAGTTTGGATTCCATTATTATCTTTATAAGCAGGTAGGTAGCTGCAGCAATGAGAAGTATTACATAAAAATACCATGTTTTATCAACCCATGTCCTTTCTCGTAACATTATACCCATGTTTCCCTGGGTAAAATTAACAAGATTTTCTGCTGCCACCCTGCATACCTCACCTAAGGCGAGTGTAGCAAGGGCGAAATATGCCCCTCTTAGTCGTAAACAGATATACCCTATAACAAGAGAGAGGGCTGTCAGGATTACAATACTTATAGGAAGACCCCACCAGGCTGATATACCTAAATGTTGATACAGGAGACCAGCAGTGTATGCACCAAATCCAAAGAACGCTGCATGACCAAAAGAAACCTGTCCTGTATATCCGCCGAGGATATTCCATGCCATACCAATAACTGACCACATGAGGACAAGGATAAGGATATGCATTAAATATGAGCTGAGTCCTATTAAAGGGATTATACACAAGATAGCAAATATAATAAGGGGTAGGAATTTTTTCATTTTCCTAATCTCCATCGCCTGAGAATAGAGGACACGCCACCCGGGAGAAACACAAGCGCAGCTACAAAGATGGCGAATCTTCCAGCAGGTGCCCAGCCCATACCGATATATGTGGCAGTCAGAGATTCAAAAAGCCCAAGGATTAAACCGCCAATTATAGCCCCATCTGTTGAACCCAGGCCACCAATAACTGTAATAACGAACCCCACATTAGTAAACTGTTTACCCAAAGCAGGATAGAGATAATAAATGGGGATAAAAAGACAACCTGCGCATGCTACAAGTGCCAATCCTATCCCTAAGGTAACCATCCTGACCCAGTTTACATTAACGCCCATAAGGAGTGCTGCCTCGAGATCCTGTGATGTTGCCCGGATGGATTTACCTGTATCGGTCTTTGTAAGGAATATCCAGAGGGCTATTGTAATTATAACAGCAATGATAAAGGATAATGTCCATGGCATGGAAAGGGATAATTCTATAGGGGAATTTTTCCAATAATCGGTCAGATACCAGGCACTTGATGCGTAGCTTACTGGTGTGGAGCGGTAGTTTCCTGTAAAAAATACCGTTGCCAGGTTCGAGAATACCATAGCGAGACCTACAGTGAGAATTACCTGATTATGGGGAAGGATGGATTCTACTTTCATCACAGGGGTTAAAAGGTATTTTTGAATACCAAGTCCGAATAAGAAAAGTAGAGGCGCAGCAACAAAAACAGAGAGGTAGGGGTCTATGCCAAAAAACGTGAAAAGCCAGTAGGCAATATACATGGCTATCATCATAAAATCGCCATGTGCAAGATTTATAATCCTCATGACACCCATAATGAGTGCCATCCCAAGGGCAATCAGGGCATAGAGACCCCCAAGTAGAAACCCTGATATGAGGGTCTGCAAAAATAGTTCAAGCTGGGCCATTTATCCCCCCTAAATTACCTTCTGTCCCTCCATTTTGGTATGGGATATACATATTTTGCGCTTGCATATTTTTCAGGCCATATAGTTTCGTGCTTCCCTTTTATTACCTGCATAACAAGGGTATCTATAAAATTTTGGTTTGTGTAGCCTTCTTTGTCTTCAAACTTTATCGGTCCAAAAGCAGTCATCATATTGGTTGCCTTCATTGCAACCCTTATATCATCAGGTGTCCATGTTTTTGCCCTATTTAAAACATCTGCAATTATATATAGGGCTGAGTAGGCCTCTGCTCCATGATAGGAGGGATAATCCTTATAAAGCCTTTTATATTTTTCTGCAAATTCCTTTGCGCCAGGATATTTTACCTGTGGACTCCACAGTGTTGCAGTCATTACAAATTCTGAGGCCTCTTTTGCGTTTTGAATAAATTCTGGAATGGCGAAACCAGCTGCGCCACCGGCATAAAGATTCGCGTCAATCCTCAACTCTTTTATTTGCCGCATAAGAAGTGCTGCGTCCATAACATAAGATACCATGTATATGACATCTGGTTTTGCTGCCTTAACCTTAGAAAGTATTGGCTTGAAATCAACAGCACCTTTTTCATACTGCTCTTTTACAAGAACCTTTATCCCTGCTTTCTGTGCCTGTTTTACCATATCCTCTGCGCCTGATGTGCCGAAGTCTGAACTTTCATAGAGAACTGCAATCGTCTTTGGTTTAACAACCTCTTTCAGAAAGGACATAAACCCAGTTGCATAGTATGCGTTTGTAGGGTTCATGCGAAATACATATTTATATCTCTGCTGTGTAATATCATCTGTGGCACCAGTAACTACCATATATGGAACCTTTCTCTCTTCAGCAACTGCCGCTATAGCCTTAGAACACGATGAGCTATACTCACCGAAAATTACAGGCTGTTTCTTGACATCAATAAGTTTTTCAACTATAGCTCGGGATACCTCAGGCTTACCCTGGGAATCCTCAAACTCGAGAACAATCTTTTTACCCTTGACCCCTCCCTTTGCATTTATTTCCTCCATGGCAATCTCATATGACTTTTTCTCTATTTCCCCAAATTTTGCATTTGTTCCAGTAAGCGGTAAAGGAATACTTAATTTTAGTGTGTCCTGAGCTTGTGCCACAGTGAAAATAACACATACAAAAAATAGAATAAAAGCTGTTAACAAGGAGATACGTTTCATTTTGCCCTCCTAATTTAAATATTTGATAATAGAAAGATACTGATATTGCAGATTAACCCCCTTATTCTACAATACATTTTGAATAAAAATTTTGTCAATAGAAAAATTGAAATCTTAGAAATTGGTCTCAAAAACAGAAACACATCCAGGCCCCTGTTTGTAATTTACTGATTTTTTTATAATAAAACCCTTGCATAAACCCCTAACCCTTAGATTTTTCCCTTCATAGACATTTTTATATCCTTTTCCCTTATTCTACGAAAGCTTACTGTCATAATCCCCCTTTGCAAGCCCCTTATATCTCATCCGTATAAAGTGGTAGGTACGCTTTAATGTCCCTATGGTTTGCTCTACCTTATATCTTAAAGAACTGATGAATCTGTTGATAATACGTTGGTGGGGGTAAGAGGTCTATCCCTCGCTGTCCTGTGCATGATGCCATCCTCTTCTAATGAAGTTTGTCAAGCATATTATTACAATCTGTTAAAGTTCTTTCTTGTTGTGGTGGTCTCCAGCCTTTTGGTATCCCTTTTACCTAACCTCTTTTGTTCTACGAGCCTTTTATGCCCAACTTCATGCTTAAAAAAATATTTTTGAATGAACCCGAATCTACCTCTGCAACAGATACAAATATAAAATTTTTATATAAAGCTCTTGGTTGAAGTTCTTTCTTTTTTAGATTCAAGATACTGCCTGAACCTTAATAAATTTTAAAACCCTTGATGCAGTTCTCTAAATAAATTTTTTTGTCCAGGTAACAAGTGCCTCCACGAGCTCTTTAATCCTGGCAACAGTTGCCTCATCTATTATCCTTCCCTCTTCATCCACCTTTTTATCGATAAATGGCACCATTACCTCGGGCTGATTCAAAAGCATGATATTCAAAAAAACACAGACCTGTCTCAGATGATACTGTGCCCTTGCAGTTCCCAGCATACCTATAGAACCACCCATTATTGCCCCAGGCTTTCCATAGAAGACATTGTCTCCATACGGCCTTGATGCCCAATCGAGGGCATTTTTTAGCACACCTGGCATAGAATAATTATATTCCGGTGTTGCAATAAGGATAGCATCAGCTTTTTTTATATTTTCTTTAAATGCCTTCACCTGCAGAGGCGGATCAACCTCAAGGTCTTGATTAAATGGCGGTATACCTTCTAGCTCAAATATCTCAATCTTACAATTCGCCGGTGCAAGCTTCTTTGCTGCCCTAAGAAGGATTTTATTAAATGAACCCTTTCTTAAGCTGCCTGCAAATCCCAATATATTGAGACCTTCTGAATCCATGCCTGACCTCCTTTTTTTGATTATTTTAAGCGCTCCTCAGATAGATAGAGATGGTCTGTCTCTATCTCAACAAGGGCTTCAAAGATCTGTTTTATCCTCATGCTATCCGATTCTTCTGCAGCTTTTCTGTAGAATGCAATCGCCCTCTCTTCCCTTGTATGAGACTCCTCGAGGTTTTTTCTGTTTTCTCTATAACATTTGTCATCGCCCTCTGGCACCGCAGGCAGTTTGAGTATCTTCCTCCATATTGCTGCATGTTCTGCCTCTATCTTACCTAATGCCTTAAACAAAAGCCTGCCCTCGGCATCATCTGTTTTGTCTGCTGCGCAGAAATAGAAGGTTGAATTGCTTATCTCAACATTCAGTGCATATTCTGCATTTGACCTATCCTTTACACCCAGTTCCACATCAAAGGTAACCTCAGCGGTCCCTGCCTCTTTTATAAAAGCAATATGGGCTCCGCAGAAAGGACAGTTCTGTGGTGGATTTTCGCCCACATAAGGATCTCCGCATATTATGCATCTCCACAACTTAACCATCTTCACTCTCCTTTTTATTTTTTGATAATCATCCTCTGCCATAGCCTTTTAAAGAGGGACCCCTCCCTTATCTTCCCCACTTGCTGGGAAAGCTTAATCAAGGAGGGGCAAGGAGGGGAGGATGATTAAAGAAGCTGGTTTATCATAGTTGTATCTAAGACTTCTGGAACGCACTCTTTGGCGCATTACATATAGGACAATGCCAGTCATCTGCCAGCTCACCAAAGGGAACCTTCTCATAATCTTCATTGTATTCATAACCACATACTGAACATACCCAAATCATAAAGACCTCCTTATTTTTTATTCCTACTCTGGGCTGAAGCCCTCCCTCTTTTTACATTCTTTGCAGATCCCATAGAAATCTACATGGTTACCAATTATGTCAAAACCGTCAAACTCTTCCTTAGGGAGTTCAAGGTTAAAATCACTAAAGACATCAAAGATTTCACGACATTTAACACAGATGAGATGGTGGTGGGGTCTTAAGTCACAATCAAACCTCTTCTTGCCCATATCTATGGAAAGCTCAATTACAAGACCCTTCTCTTTTAATTTTTCAAGGGTATTATAGACAGTGGCAAATGACATGGTGGGAAATTTTTCAGATACAGCCTTATAGACATCACTTGCAGAGGGATGTATCCTGTTGTCATTTAAATATTCTATGATCGCAAGTCTCTGCGGTGTCTGCTTTATATCCGTAATCCCTGATATGTCCATCTTATCTATACTCATTATCTTTTGATATTACTTTTAAAATTAAGAATATTATAAACAAATAATTAATCCTTGTCAAGAAAAATTATTTAATCAAAAATATTTTTAAATAGAATTTTATTTGTTTTATAACATCTTGATATCGGGAGAGAGATAAGCGATACCCCCTGCTGGTTAAAACCTATATCCAGCTATATTGAGCCTTGCATGTCCTAATTTTTAACCCCCTGGGATGCCTAATCTATATATAGCATGCTACCTTGTGGTTATCATTGCCTATGAGGACAGGCACCTCACCTCTGCATCTATTCTTTCTTATACTGCATCTCGAAAAATATGGGCAGCCATCAAGAGATTCCAGCTGGTAATCCACCTGTCTTTTGAAGAAATCACCCTTTATGGAGTCGATGAGCATCTGCGTATATGGATGGAGCGGATTATAGAAAACCTCATTTTTTTCCCCTGCCTCTACCGCCCTACCCTTATAGACAACAATTATCTCATCAGATATAAATCTTACAATATTCAGGTCATGGGATACAAAAAGCATAGAGATACCCCTGTTTTCTCTAATATCCAGAAAAAGGTTTATAATCTGTGCCTGAATAGACACATCAAGGGATGATACAGGCTCATCAGCTACAATAAGCTTAGGGTTTGTGGTAAGAGCCCTCCCTATTGCTACCCTTTGTCTCTGCCCCCCGCTCATCTCATGGGGGTATTTATTCAAAAAATCCTCATTAAGACCTACATCCTTTAAGATCTTAATAACCTTTTCCTTAGCATCCCTGCCATCAGCCAAACCGTGATAGATAAGGGGCTCAGATAGAGTCCGAAAGACCTTCTTTCTTGGATTCAATGATGAATAGGGATCCTGAAAAATTATCTGCATATCTTTGCGGATAGCCCTCAGCTCATGATTTTTTAGATTTATTAGGTCCTTGTTTTCAAAAAAAACCCTTCCACTGTCTGGTTCTTCAAGAAATAAAATGCATCTGGCAAGGGTGCTTTTACCTGAGCCGCTCTCTCCTACTATCCCCATGGTTGAGCCTGTGGGAAGGTCAAAGGATATAGAATCAACAGCCTTTATTGACTCCTTCTTGGCTGAAAAAAGTGATTTTTTTACCTCGTAGCTTTTTTTCAGTTCTGATACAGATAGCAGCGAACCCATCTTTCGTCACCTATTTTTTTAAACTCTGGCTCTTTTTTATTGCACCTAGGCATAGCATATGTGCATCTTGGATGGAATTTACACCCCTCAGGGAGCTCTGATAATTTTGGAACAAATCCAGGGATGGCCTTAAGCCTTTTTTCATCCCCCTTAAAGGCAAAGATAGAATCAATAAGCCCTCTGCTGTATGGATGCAAGGGCTCCCTAAAAAAATCTTCCACAGGGGACTCTTCCATCACCCTTCCTGCATACATAATAGCCACAGAGTTGCCGAATTTTCTCATAATATTAAGATTATGGGTTATAAAAAGCATAGACATCCTCTGGGTTGCCATAAGCCCTCTCAAAAGATAGAGTATCTGAGACTCTGTTGCCACATCCAGTGCAGTTGTAGGCTCATCAGCAATGAGCATGGAGGGATTGCATGATATGGCTATGGCAATAAGCACCCTCTGCCTCTGGCCACCGCTTAGCTGGTGGGGATATTGGAGATATCTTTTTTCAGGGTCATCAAAACCAACCTGCCTCAATAGTTCCATCACCCTTTCCTTTGCATCCTGCCTAGCAAGACCTTTATGGGTCACAATGGTCTCACCTATCTGTTCCCCTATCCTTATCACAGGGTTAAGGGCTGTCATTGGCTCCTGGAATATCATGCCGATCCTGTTACCCCGTATGGATTCCATGTCCTTTTTTGAGAGATTGATAAGGTTTTTACCCTCAAAAAAGATTTCCCCTCTGGTTATCCTCCCGGGTGGTGGAACCAACCCCATTATAGACATAGCTGTCATGGTCTTTCCAGAGCCGCTCTCTCCTATAAGACCAAAAACCTTGCCTTTTTCTATCTGAAGGCTCACATTATCCACTGCCTTAATAGTGCCTGATTCAGTAGATATTTCAGTATGCAGTTCAGAAATTTTTATGGTAAAATTATCCACTCTTAAAAACTCTTTGATTATTTAAACCCTATGCATTATACTAATCCCATAAAAAATGGCAAGCCTTTTATGGCTATATTTTTATTCTTCTTTATTTTTGCTTTTATAACTAACGCTAATGCTATGGAAACAATTAAACTCCCTGAACCCGAAGATACTAACCCTGTTTATCTTAAAGAGATCTTAAACAAAAGAAGTACTGTTAGGGCATTCAATAAGGGTATGCCCCTTAGTCTACAAGACCTTTCATATGTATTATGGTCAGCATATGGGTTTAAAAAAGACCGTGGCAGGACCGTCCCCTCTGCGGGGGCACTATACCCGCTCGATATCTACATAGCCTGTGGCGAGATTATTTCTGGAGAAAAGGAAAGGATACCAGCAGCCCTATACCATTATATCCCTGAAAAACACCAATTAAATATAGTAAGAACCATGGATCTACGAAAGGATATAGCAAAGGCATCCCTTTCGCAGATGTGGACGGCAGAGGCACCCTGCCTGATTATCATAACTGCTGAATATGAAAGAATCACATTTAAATACAGAGACAGGGGCATCAGGTATGCACTGATGGAGGCAGGAAATGTATCGCAGAACATCTTTCTTTCTTCTTTTAATAAAGGTCTGGCCTGTGGTATAGTAGGCGCCTTTGATGATAATATATTAAAGACAGTGCTTGGGGTTAAAAAATCCCATGAACCCCTACTTGTAATGCCCATTGGTTACAGGTACGGTAAATAAGGAGTTTTTTATGACAGAATCGGATATAAAAGAAGGACTAACCTTCGATGATGTGCTTTTAATACCCTCCATGAGCAGACTAATGCCAAAGGATACAGATATCTCAACATTTATGACGCCAAAGATAAAACTCAATATACCCCTTATAAGTGCAGCCATGGATACTGTAACAGAGTCAAAGACAGCAATCTGCCTTGCCCAGGAAGGTGGAATGGGTATAATACACAGAAATATGGGCATTGAGGAACAGGCACAGGAGGTAGAAAAGGTTAAAAAATCAGAAAGCGGCATGATTATCGACCCTATTACAATAAGACCTGAACAGAAGATAAAGGATGCCCTTGATTTGATGGCACGTTACAGGATATCAGGTATACCGGTTACAATAGGCAAAAAACTCGTGGGCATTATAACAAACAGGGACCTGAGGTTCGAGACAAACCTTGACGAGAAGGTTGATAATGTTATGACAAAGAAAAACCTCGTAACTGTGAAGGAGGGTATAGGCCTTGAAGAATCCAAAAGCATACTTCACAGACACAAGATAGAAAAACTTCTTGTTGTGGATGATGAATTCAACCTTAGAGGGCTAATAACTATTAAAGACATAGAAAAGATGAGGAAATACCCAAACTCCTGCAAAGATCACCTCGGCAGATTAAGGGTGGGTGCAGCAGTAGGTGTGGGTCCTGACAGGGATATGCGTGTGGAGGCACTACTGAAGGCAGGTTGTGATGTAATAGTTATTGACACAGCCCACGGACACTCAAAAAATGTTATTGAATCAATAAGGGAGATAAAAAGAAACTACGGCGATACCCAGCTTATAGCAGGCAATATAGCCACTGCAGAGGGCTGTGAGGAGCTTATAAAGGCTGGCTGTGATGGTGTGAAGGTCGGCGTGGGTCCAGGCTCAATATGCACAACAAGGATAATAGCCGGTGTTGGCGTCCCACAGATAACCGCTATAATGGATTCCGCAAGGATTGCAAAGAAATACGGTATCCCTATTATCGCTGATGGTGGCATAAAATTTTCCGGGGATGTAACAAAGGCGATTGCCGCTGGTGCAGACTGCGTTATGGTGGGGAATCTCTTTGCAGGCACCGATGAGACCCCGGGGGAGATGGTATTATATCAGGGAAGAACCTATAAGGTATACAGGGGTATGGGTTCTCTTGAGGTGATGAAGGAGGGTAGGGCAAAAGACAGATACTGCATAGATGAAAACGAGATGGAATCAAAACTTGTCCCCGAGGGCATAGAAGGCAGGGTTCCATACAGGGGCTCTCTATCTGTTGTCGTTCAGCAGCTTGCAGGGGGATTAATGGCAGGCATGGGCTATGTGGGCTGTCAAAATATCAGGGAGCTCCAGACAAAGAGCAGATTTTTAAGGATTACATCAGCAGGTTTAAAGGAAAGCCATGTCCATGATGTAATTATCACTAAAGAGGCGCCAAATTACAGGATAGAGTAGATGGACTATCATAAGGAATTAGTTGCCATACTTGACTTCGGGTCACAATATACACAACTGATTGCACGAAAGATAAGAGAGCTTGGCGTATACTGCGAGATATACCCTTTTGACCAGTCTATTGACACAATCAGGAAAATAAAACCAAAAGGTATAATACTTTCAGGAAGCCCCAGTAGTGTAACAGGAGATAATGCCCCTTTGATAGATATGGATATATTTGAAATGAATATCCCTGTACTGGGTATATGTTACGGGCTACAGCTAATCACGAGGCTTTTTGGCGGAGAGATTTCAAAGTCAGCAAAGAGGGAGTATGGAAAGGCACATCTGTTTATGGATGAAAAAGACCCCTTACTGGAAGGGCTGAAAGACAATGACACGGTATGGATGAGTCACCAGGACAGGATATTCAGCCTACCTGAGGGATTTAAATCCCTGGCACATACTGAAAATTCACCCTATGCAACTATCAGGTCATCTGAGGGTAATATCTATGGTGTTCAGTTCCACCCTGAGGTCCATCACACACCAAAAGGTAAGATACTTCTTAAAAACTTTCTATATAAGATATGTGGATGCAAAGGCCTATTCTCTCCACGATCCTTTATAGAGACCGCCGTGGCTGATATAAAAGAGAAGGTGGGGGAGGAGAATGTAATCTGTGCCCTAAGCGGTGGTGTTGATTCCTCTGTGGTAGCTGTATTAATACACAGGGCAATAGGCAATAGACTCCACTGTGTCTTTGTAAATAACGGTGTTTTAAGAAAAAACGAGATTGAAGAGGTCCTAGAGGCATTTCAGGATAAACTTCATATAAACCTTAGATACGTAAATGCAGAGGACAGATTCCTGGATGCCTTAAGAAAGGTGAAAGACCCAGAGAAAAAAAGAAAGATTATCGGTAGGCTTTTTATAGAAATATTTGAAGAAGAGGCACATAGGGTAGGTAATGTCCAGTTTCTTGCCCAGGGGACACTATACCCTGATGTCATAGAGAGTGTATCCTCAAAAGGTCCCTCTGCAACAATAAAAAGTCACCATAATGTGGGTGGGCTGCCAAAAAAGATGAGGCTTAAACTCATAGAGCCTCTAAGGGAACTCTTTAAGGATGAGGTCCGTCAGGTGGGAAGGGAACTGGGTATACCTGAAAATATAGTAGGCAGACAGCCCTTTCCAGGACCAGGCCTTGCAATAAGGATTATAGGTGAGGTGACAAGGGATAGACTTGGGATCCTAAAAGAGGCAGACAGCATTGTCAGGAATGAGATTGAAAAAAACAGTAGATTTAAAAATATCTGGCAGTCCTTTGCCATCCTTATACCTGTTAAGACTGTAGGCGTTATGGGTGACGAAAGGACATACGCAAATGTGATAGCCATAAGGGTTGTAGAAAGCGAGGATGCCATGACTGCTGACTGGTCGAGGCTACCCTATGAGACACTGGATACGCTATCAAGAAGAATAATCAATGAGGTTCATGGTGTGAACAGGGTCGTCTATGACATATCATCAAAACCACCAAGCACAATAGAGTGGGAATAATGAACGAATTTGTCCATCTTCATCTGCATACTCAATATAGTCTCCTTGATGGTGCCATAAGATTCGAACCCCTGTTTGAGCTTGCCAAAGAATATGGCATGAGGTCATGCAGTATAACTGATCATGGAAATATGTTCGGTGTAGTAGACTTTTATTTCAGTGCCAGAGAGGCAGACATAAAACCCATCATAGGCTGTGAGGCATATATTACACCCAAGTCCATACAATATAAAAAAACCAAGGGGGAAGACAATGCCTATCATATCATCCTCCTTGCCATGAATAACAATGGTTATAGAAATCTTGTAAAGCTGGTCAGCATTGCCCAGCTTGAGGGTTTTTACTATGTCCCCAGGATAGATAAAGAGATATTGAGAAAATATAGTGATGATATTATCTGCCTTACCGCATGTATAAAGGGTGAGATACCTAATTCTATTTTAAAGGGCACTGATAAACAGACAAGGGGACTCGTGGAGGAATATCTCTCCATTTTTGGTGACAGGCTGTTTTTTGAGCTTCAGGACAATGGTCTGGATGAACAGAGGATTGTCAATGAGGGGCTTATAAAACTGGCAGGATATTATAATATCCCCATTGTTGCCACAAATGACTGCCACTATCTTAGAAAAGAGGAATCAAAGGCACACGAACTGCTTCTCTGTATCCAGACAGGGAAAAAACTCAGTGATACCGATAGGATGAGCTTCAAAAGTGATGAGTTCTATTTTAAATCCCCTGAAGAGATTTTTAATGCCTTTTCAGGGTATCCTGATGCCCTAAAGAATACAATAAGGATTGCGGAGATGTGTAATGTCATTATAGATGACACCACATATCACTTCCCTGATTTTAAGACGCCTGATAATATTGATATAAATGAACACTTTGAAAATGAATGCAGAAAGGGGTTTGAGAAGAAACTAAAAAAGATTATGTCCTCCTACAGTGTTTTTTCTGAGGACCAGCTGCAACAATACAAGGATAGGCTTAACTATGAGATCAAGGTTATAAAAGAACAAAAATTTGCAGGATATTTTCTCATAGTAGCAGATTTTATCCGATATGCAAAGGACAACAAAATCCCGGTGGGACCGGGCAGAGGCTCGGCGGCAGGGAGCCTTGTTGCATACTGTCTCGATATTACCGAGGTAGATCCTATAAAATATAATCTCCTTTTTGAGAGGTTCCTTAACCCAGACAGGATAAGTATGCCTGATATTGATGTGGATTTCTGTAAAAAAGGCAGGGATGATGTAATCAAATATGTAGTTGACCGGTATGGAAAAAATAATGTAGCCCAGATTATAACGTTCGGGACAATGAAATCAAGGGCTGCTGTTCGAGATGTGGGAAGGGCACTTGGTGTCCCCCTTAACGTAGTTGATAGGGTCGCCAAATTAATACCTGCCACAAGCAAAAGTATAAGGCATGCCATAGAAAGTGAGCATCAATTAAAGGAGATCTATGAAAATAACAGGGATATAAAGGAGATGCTGGATAATGCCTCTGTTCTTGAGGGACTTGCAAGACATGCCTCTATACATGCAGCAGGGATTGTCATATCTAATAAGGACCTTACAGAGCATGTCCCTCTATATAGAGGTCAGGCAGGCGAGAGGGTAACCCAATTCACCATGAAGACCATTGAAAGGATTGGACTTATAAAGATGGACTTTCTTGGCCTTGAGACCCTTACCCTTATAGACAATGTCCTGAAGATGCTTAAAAAGGATGGCATAGATATAGATCTGGATAATATCCCCTTTGATGATGCCAAAACCTTTGAACTATTATGTGCAGGGGATACCTCGGGGGTATTTCAGCTTGAGGGAAGGGGGATGAAAGACCTTCTTATTAAATTTAAACCGTCAAAATTTGAGGATATTCTGCCACTCATTGCCCTATACAGACCTGGGCCATTAAATAGCGGCATGGTGGATGAGTTTATAAAAAGAAAAAATAATCCATCCATAATAGAGTATGAAACGCCACTCCTTGAAGACATACTTAAAGATACATATGGGGTCATTATCTATCAGGAACAGATAATGAAGATAGCCCAGGTCCTTGCAAATTTCTCTATAAAAGATGCGGATGCCTTGAGAAAAGCAATGAGCAAGAAGATACCTGAGCAGCTTGAGAGATACAGCGAACAGTTCATAACAGGAGCCCAGTCAAACGGCATACCAAGGGAGACAGCAGAAAAGATTTACAACATAATACGTCAGTTTGGTGAGTATGGTTTCAATAAATCACATAGCACTGCATATGGGCTTATTGCCTATCAGACAGCATATCTAAAGGCAAACTATTATATCTACTATCTTACTGCCATGCTCACAATAGAGGTAAACAATACTGATAAACTTATAAAATACATAACTGAATGCCGTGACGCAGGCATAGAGATACTCCCGCCTGATATCAATAAAAGCGAAAAAGACTTTAAGATTGAGGATGGAAAGATAAGATTTGGACTATCAGGGATTAAAAATGTCGGCGATGCTGCCATTGATAATATGCTTGCCATGAGAGAGGAGATAAGTGGTTTCAACTCTTTTATGGGATTCTGTGATGTTATTGATTCAAGAAAGGTAAATAAAAAGGTTCTTGAAAGCCTTGCCAAGGCAGGGTGCTTCGACAGGATGGGGCTCAAACGCTCGCAGATAATGCACCTAATAAAAGAAAGGTCAGACAAACCACAGAAAAAAAATGACAAAAACATTATGCAGCCATCCCTTTTTGGGGATGATGAAATTATCAATTATACCTCTTACAATATTGTTGTGCCTGACCTGGAAGAATTACCATACAGAGAGATTCTCGCTGGAGAAAAAGAGGCATTTGGTTTTTATTTCAGCCAGCACCCCCTCAAGCAGTTTGAAAAAATAATAAACATTATAACTAAATATGATACACAAAGTATAAAGGAGATGGATATTCAGGAGGATGTGGATATTGTCGGAATGGTAAATAGCCACAGAGAACTATCCACTAAAAAGGGCGATAAAATGGCATATGTAAACCTTGAGGATACAAAAGGGATACTCGAGGCTATTGTATTCCCTGATCTATATGCCAAAACTATTGAGCTTATTAAAAGCGAGAAACCCCTTGTTTTCAGCGGCACTATAGAGAAGATAGAGGAAGGCAAGGCAAAGATAAAGACAAAAAAGATAACCCCCCTTGAGGAGATAACTAAAAAGATAGCGAAAAACCTTATAATAAGGATAGATTGCAAGATATTCAGGCGGGAGGATTTTAAGAGATTGAAGGAGATACTCGATACACTAAAGGGTTATACAAAAACCTTTATAGAGCTTCAGCTAAATGGTAATATACAGCGTTTAAAGATACCAGAGATAAGAACAGATATAGAAAAGATAAATATATTAATAAAACATTTTCCATCGGGCTTAAAAATTGTTGAGAGATCAGAGGAGATAACTAATGAGATACTATCTGGATTTTGAGAAAAAACTCGAGCCATTTGAGAGAAGGATAAACGAGATAAAAAAATTCTACAGCACCAAAGACCCGCATTATTCAAGGGAGCTACAATCCATAAACAAAAAGATTGCCAAGATAGAGAAAGATATTTACAGCGAATTGACAAACTGGCAGAGGTCGCAACTTTCAAGACACCTCAATAGACCCCATACATTAGACTATATTGAAAATATCTTTTCAGATTTTGTTGAATTCAAGGGGGATAGAAAATTTAAGGATGACCCTGCAATAGTTGCAGGTTTTGCAAGATTAGGAGAGACGAGCATAGCTGTTGTAGGACACCAAAAAGGTAAAGACGTAAGGGAGATGGCGTATAGAAATTTTGGTATGTCACACCCAGAAGGCTATAGAAAGGCGATAAGGATTATGGATCTCGCCAGTAGATGGGGAAAACCGATTATTACATTTATTGATACACCCGGGGCATTTCCTGGTATAGGCGCTGAGGAGAGGGGTCAGGCAGAGGCAATAGCAACATGCATTGAATTTATGTTCTCCCTATCTGTCCCTGTTATAACTATTGTTCTCGGGGAGGGTGGAAGCGGTGGTGCCCTTGCAATAGGCATTGGCAATGTGATCCTTATGCTTGAGAATGCCACATATTCTGTTATATCACCTGAGGGCTGTGCTGCCATACTCTGGAGGGATGGTTCAAAGGGGCCACTTGCTGCAGAGGCGCTGAAACCAACAGCCCATGACCTATTCAGGCTCGGTGTGATAGATGAGATAGTTAAAGAACCATTTGGGGGTGCCCACAGGAACTGGGACCAGACATTTGACAATCTGAGACCGGTAGTAGATAAACATCTTAAATCACTTTCATCCCTATCAAAAGATGATTTGAGGAAGATGAGGTATGAGAAATTCAGAAAAATGGGGATTTTTGAGGAGAGAAAATGAAAAGGATAGAGATGGATATCAATGGCGTATTATCAAAAACAATAGGAAAAGAGGGTTTAGATGAGAAATCTATTCAAGAGGTCTCTTTAAAGATTGATGATTTCAAGGAAAAAATCTATAAATCCCCTTATCCTTTTATGGATTTTGAGCTTATTAGGTCCCATATTCCAGAGATAAATGCCATTAAAAAATCAGTCAATAAAATAAAGGCAAAAAATCTTGTTATCCTTGGCATCGGTGGCTCTTCTCTAGGGACTGAGACCATCTTCTCCGCCCTCCTCCACCCCTTTCATAACCTGGAATCCCAATATAGGACAGGTAGGCCAAGGTATTTTATATTAGATAACATAGACCCACATAAGATAAATAGGGTAGTGGATATAATTCAAAGGGAAAAAGACAGGACACTCCTTGTGGTGATAAGCAAATCAGGGGAGACACCTGAGACTATGTCCCAGTTTATGCTTTTTAAGGATATCCTTAAGACTGCCAAGGACTACAGCCAAAGGATAGTGATTATAACTGACAATAAAAAGGGGATGTTAAGAGAGATAACAAAAAAAGAGGGTTATCCATCCCTATCTGTCCCTGAGGGCATAGGCGGGAGATTCTCTGTTCTTACCCCTGTAGGCCTTTTCCCATCATCTTTAATGGACATTGACATTGATGAGATAGTAAGGGGCGCAGAAGATATGTCAGCTTATATAAAAAAGACCCCTTATAAAAAAAATATGGCTATTATACTGGCGGCTATCCTGTATCTCATGGATAATAACGGCAAAAAGATGCATATAATGATGCCCTACTGCGAAAGACTTTCGGCATTTGCTGACTGGTTTAGACAGCTTGAGGCAGAAAGTCTCGGTAAAGGCGGCCATGGCCCAACCCCAGTGAAATCCATAGGGGTAACGGATCAGCACTCCCAGCTTCAGCTCTATGTCGATGGTCCCAAAGATAAGTGTATCACCTTTCTCTATCATGCAGAGGAAAAAAGGGAGATACCTGATAGTATTCCTTATCTGCCTGATCTGGGGTATCTTGCAGGAAAGGATATGAAAGACCTTTTTTATGCAGAATTTATAGGGACAAAACAATCGCTTATAGAGGCAAAGACACCCAGCATTACAATTAACATAAATGAGATCAACGAATACAACATTGGTGCCCTGTTTTTTCTCTATGAGATGGTTATAGCATTTATGGGCAATATGTATAATATCAATGCCTTTGACCAGCCTGGTGTTGAGCTTGGTAAGATCTACACAAAGGCGATGATGGGAAAAAAGGGCCTTGAGAAACAGAAAAAAACCATAGAGGCAGAGCTCAAGGCAAAAAGGCAATTAATCTCATTTTAATTTAGGAGATAGTTATGAGATATGCAGGTTTTTTGGTAGGTTTTTTTATTATATTTGCAGGCACTGCCCATTGTTTTGATGTAGACATGGCTAAAAAATTTGACCCCATCTTCTCTCAGATGACACCTGAGGTATTGGCGATGAGGCCCTGCCAGATATCCGCAAAAGATGTCCTTGAGATGATTAAAAAAAAGGAGGATTTTATTATCTTGGATATAAGAACGCCTGCCGAGGTTAAACTTGTTGCATCTGCACATAAGAATACTGTTGTTATACCTATGAATGAACTTTTCAGGATTGATAATCTAAAAAAACTCCCGAAAGATAAAAAGATTGCAGTGCTGTGCCATACAGGAGATAGGGCTGCTGCTACAACAATAGCCCTAAGGGCCATAGGGTTTGCCAATGCCTATCAGTTCAAAGGTGGTATAATAGAGTTTGCCAGAGAAGTCGGCAGAACAGCCACAGAATACGTAAAAGACTAAAAAAGTAGGATTAAATTAAGAATTTTAAAAATGATATAGAAAAAGAGGGTAACTTTTGCTTACCCTCTTTTTCTATATCAAGGCACTATAAATTTAAAATTGTGACATTGGTTGCAATAATTTTCTGATCTTGCATGCTGATGATGGCAGAGATTGCAGTCAAGATCTTTGCCATAATGGGGTGAAGTATGAGGATTCGTAGGTTTTATCCCTGATGTCTTCTTGACAAGGCTATCTACATCATGACAGGTAAGGCATGTGTCAACCTCAACAGTATCCTGTTTGTCTGTTTTGCCGTGACATCCATCACAGGTTATCCCTGCAAGGCTATGGATATGACTGCCTGTTATTTTAGTTCTGAGGCTCTCTTTTTCTAATATAGGGTGACAGGAAAGGCAGTCCTTTAAACCCATCTTTACTGTCTCTGGATGTCCTGATGGCAACACCTTTTCGGCCCCATGACATTCATGACAGCTACCAGGCTTGGCATTTAAAGTCCTCTGTGGGGCAGCCATTATAATGGTCACAATACCCACAATAAAAACAGCCACTATCCCAGTCATAAGCACTATCTTAAGACCTTTATAAAATCCTGTATCCATAACCTTACTCGTTACAGCATCCCTTTCTAAATTATATTAGCCCCATGATTTTTCTTTTGCCGCATTCTTTCCTGCAATCCGTCCAAATACCACACAATCAGCCATTGCCACACCGCCTAAACGAACTGCACCGTGTATACCACCACTTACCTCGCCAGCGGCATAAAGACCTGCAACAGGTTTTAGGTCAAATCCTATGACCTGGGCATCCTTGTTTATTACAAGACCACCCATAGTGTGATGAACCTTTGGCCATAGCCTTGCAGCATAGAAGGGAGCCTCAACCATTGGTTTTGCATCTGGGAATATCATACAGTCAAAATCAGGGTCCTTTTTCTTTTCCACAAAGGAGTTCCAACGTGCAACCTCTTCCTTGAATACGGCGACAGGTATATTATAGGCCTTTGCCAAATCCTCAAGGCTATTAAATCTCTTTATAGAACCATTTTCAAGACCCTTTTCCAGTGCCTCAGGGAATACCTGTTTCTTTACGGCGTAAGCATCACCCATAATTAAGACAGGCACGCCAACTAATATGATTGCATCTGCCCGTTCTTTTCTGTTTCCAGTCTCTTTGAAAAATCGTTTACCTGTCTTCGGATTAATCATAGGGCCATAGCCTACAAGCCTCTCACAAAACAGGGGGACATAGCCGAATCCTTTTTCATCGGGGCTTGTCCATGGACCAAGCTGTATCCAGTCCATATGAACATCCATTGCCCTTGCCATGCACGCTGCCATCAATGCCTCGCCTGTAGCACCAGGCTGGTTTGTAGATTCAAATCTCTCATCCAAGCGAGGGTCATGCACCTTGCGAAGGTTTACATCCCTTGCAAAACCCCCTGATGCAAGAATTACTGCCTTTGAGGCCTTAATGTAGGCTTTTTTGCCTGTATTTTCATCCGGGAACCTGTAATTCTTCTTTACCTCTATGCCGATGATCCTGTTATTTTCACTTACTATAAATCTTTCAAGTTTTGTTCTGGTCTGGACCTTTACGCCGAGCTCCTTTACCTTCGATAACATCTTATTCACAAGCTCAGAGCCAGATGCATTTATTGTCTGGTGTGCCCTCTTAACTGAGTGCCCGCCATGAAAGTTCAGTCTTGTAAACCTTGCCCCTATATATGTTTCACACCATTCCAGGGCATCCTTGGAGCCATATGCAACGATCTTTGCAAGCTCAGGGTGATTAAGATAGAGCCCTGCCTTGAGCATATCCTTTAACATCTGCTCTGGCGAATCCTGAATGCCTGCCTCTTTTTGCATCTTTGTCCCGGCGGCGCAAAAATCTCCTCCATTTATAATAGAATTACCACCATGCATAGGCATCTTTTCTATGATAATAACGTTTGCACCAGCATTTTTTGCCTCTATGGCAGCTGCAAGACCTGCAAAGCCACTTCCTATTATAACTACATCATAGGATTCGTCCCATTTTTTAGGAATCTCTTCCCTTGCCGCTGCATCATGTGATATAAGCCCTATCCCGCCTAATACAGCACCCGTTGCTACTGCTGCGCCTGCAGTTGACTTAAAAAAATCACGCCTTGACATATCTTTTGATTTTTCAGAATCTTTACCCATGATGGACCTCCATGCCTTGTTAATATTTTGAGTTTATAGGCTCAAAATTCAGTCTATATAAACCTTCTACATAAACCTACATAATGTTGTCAAGGATTTTCTGCTAATATAGCTGCACCAAATGCAGCGGTTATCTGTGGTTCATCGGCAACAAAGGAGCGGGTTTTAAGCTCTTCCTCTATTGCCTTAACAAGACCAATATCCTTTGCCCCACCCCCTGTTATGGCATAGTCAGGCGTGAGGCCAACCCTGCTTGCAAGATTAATTATCTTGGATGCCATTGCCTTATGGATGCCTGCAACGATATCTGCCGGCACCGCACCCTCTGATATCCTTGACACTGCCTCAGATTCAGCAAAAACAGCACATGCGGTGGTAAATTCCACTGGTTTTGTGGATTTAAGGGAGAGCCCTCCTAATTCTTCAATATTTACATGTAATATCCTGGCGGTCACCTGAAGAAATTTCCCGCTGCCCCCTGCACATTTTTCATTCATGATAAAATTTACAATCCTGCCATAATCATCTATCCTTATAGCCCTCGTAAACTGTGCGCCCACATCAATTACAGTCCTGACACCTGGAAAAAGGGTGCTTATGCCCTTTGCATGACAGGACATATCAGATGGCCTCTTAGAGGCAAGATCAACCATGGATGCGCCATAGCCTGTTGCTACTGTATTTGCAATATCATCTTTGGAAATATCATACTTTTTTAATACCATGTCTACTGTATACTGAACAGCCCCTCTGTAATCACCGCCTGATGGAACTATAGCGTAGGATCTCAGGCCCCCGTTTTCACAGAGCACTGCCTTTGTCCAACCTGAACCCACATCTATCCCTAAATAAAATGGCATATTACTATTACCTCATCTTAAGAAAAGAGCTTTGCCTCCTGCAGGCCAAAAGAGCTTCTAACAGGGGTCTGCCCCTCTCTTTCATACCTCTCAAAAATCTCACTGGCTAAGACAGCAGCGCCCAGTGCCCCAGTAATCAATGGTTCAGGGGGAAGAAGAACAGGACATCCAAGCCTTTCCTCCAATGCCTTTACAAGTCCTATATTTTTAGCACCCCCACCTGTTACGGCAACATCAAGCTCTACTGTAAGCTTCTTTACCATTGAGCTCACCCTAGTTGCTACTGACATATGTATACCTGCTACAAGATTTGCCAGTGTTTCACCGCTTGCAAGCTGATTTGTCACCTCGTGCTCAGCGAAGACGGTGCATGTACTGCTTATAGCTGCCGGTTTATCAGATGTAAGGGAAAGACCTCCCATCTCCTCAAGGGGAATGCCAAGGGTATCCGCCATAATCTCAATAAATCTCCCTGTCCCTGCAGCACATTTATCATTCATTACAAAACTTACTACCTTACCGTCTTTTATCTTGATACCCTTGCTGTCCTGACCACCTATGTCCACGATTGTCTTAACTGTTGGGAGGAGGCTATGTAATCCTTTTGCGTGGCAGGTGATCTCAGTAATCTGCCTATCTGCAAAGGGCACATTTATTCTCCCATACCCCGTGGCAATGATATAGGATAGATCCTCAAATCGGATGTTAGCCTGATCGAGCGCCTCCTCCATTACCTTATTGGCTAATTTGCGGTGTTCTGGGCCCGTAGGGCCTATAATGGTGGCATCAATCCTGCCACTAAATATAATCACCTTTGTCATAGTGGAACCTATGTCAACACCTGCAAAATATTTTGCCATAATATCAGCTCATCCTTTTCTTATATGCATCGACAGCCTCGATGAATGCATCAATCCTGTTATGGGTATCTGCCTCATTGTAAGAGCTTATATCAACTATATCCCCTTCCAGGATAAGTATTGGTATCTCCTTGTATACCTTTTTTAATGTTTCTGCCTGGTGAATAATACCTGCATGCCAGCTTCTGCAAGAGAATGCTGAATGGAATACAACACCATCGCATTTATATTCCTCTATGTATTCTATTATCCTTTCTACCTTGGGCAAAGAGCCTAAACGCCTTCTTGCCTTGTCATACCAGTGTGTCCAGTATCTCACCCATCTCCATGCTATATGTTCCAGCGGGTCACTGGTTTTCGGCAGATCAAGCCTCTCTATCTTTTCGCATCCACGATATGTGACCTCCACTGGAAATACTGCACCCTTGCTGTTAAAATACTGAAAATCTCCAAGGGCAAACCATGAAGGCAGGCCTGCTGCCCATATCAATCTATACTTTTCTGGATCTGCAACGCCTATGCCGTTTTTTATCTTATCGAAAAGTTCATCATAGAGCTGTTTATAGAAATCATATGCCTCCTGTGTCCCAAGGTTGAATGTCAGAGGCACCATGGTATTCATGGCATCGCCGGTGTCCATAGGGGTTGGAATTGCCCTTCGAAGCTCATAGGTGTCGATAAAGAGATCCCATGTTCTGTCAGATAATTCTGTTATCTCTGAGAGCCTATCCCAATCCATCTTCTTTCCTGTATGCCTTTCACAAAACTTAACGCATTCCCTCAACTCCTCAGTGCAATATTTCACATAGAATTTTTCCTGCTCATGGTGGTCCATTTTAGGGTCAAAGGGGGGATAATACATGGCACCAACAAAAACAGGGACATCCTGGAGATAATGCTGTGTTGCCTGGGGCCATTTAAACCTCGGGTCACAGAGAAGCTGCGCAGAACCGAGTATCATATCAGGTCTTCCCATGCCTCCCCAGGGTGCATCAGGGACAGCACCCCCTCCCAACTCCTCTCTAATCATGTCAAAGCCTATGGTGCATGTGGCATATGTGCAAAGAGACCTTGAGAAATTATCAGACTCTGCCTTCTGGAGATACTTTTCTGCATCCCTTTTTGCAGCACATACCCCTGAAAAGCTCTCACCCCATGCAGGGACAATATCCATTGCCCTCATTATCTCATCCTGACCATCTGCTATATATGCATATGCAACCTTTTTGCCCTCTTCCTTTGCCTTTAGTGTTGCAGCGAGATTTCCCCGCACGAATTTAGGTATACTTGCAGCAGTCTTTGTTGCAACTGCCCTTCCTTTTTTTTCCTCAGCCATAAGATTTCCTCCCTTTTATTATGCTATCATTTCAAGAAAAGCCTCGATCCTTGTCTTCATTCGTGCAAGGCTTGATGTGGAATACTCGTCTTCAAGATAGAGAACCGGAACACCTGCTGATTCTATATAGCTCTTAATTGCCGGAACCTCGAAGCCATACGGGTCGCAATATTTATATATAAACAGGATTGCGCCGTTCACATTGAACTCCTCGATATATCTTCTCATATGACCAAAACGGGCATTGAGATTTTCCTGATAGGTGCCACCTGTATCCACAAAGGTTGTGGGTATCTTGAGCCTTCTAAGATAACGCTCTGCTAGTGCCAAAAGAGGCTCTTTGTCTTCATCCACATCCTGCCAGAACATCTTGCTGCCTATAGAGATATCATCCATAACAAGATATGCGTCTGCAGCCTCTATAGCATCGGTTATACTTATGCTGTCTATCTGGTCACCTATAAGCATAATCCTTTTTTTCTGACCATCTGTTGCAGGCCTTCTTGCCTTTACCTCTTCAATTACAGCCTTTATTAATTCACTGGACTCATCAACAGGAAGGCCCATGACGGCTACTAGAACCTTCATCATCTCGCTACCAGATATAAGGGGTGGATTATTTTTTCTTAACCCATAAAGGTCTCTCATAAGCCTTCTGTTTTTATTGTGGAGAGAAATAGCATGTTTTAACGAATCAGTCGTGACCCTGTTTCCTGTAAATTCCTCAAGGGTTTTGATCAAGAGTTTAAACAGCTCCATCATAAATTCAATAGAGGGATCATCTGTCACGTGAGGGACATTAAAAAAATGGAAATATGGAAGATTTAGGCAGTCTCTCCATACGTCACTTGTCCTGTCAAGGCTGTCGCACTGGTGAGGAAGGACCATGCCATCAAGAAAACTGAATCTTCCCTTTATGGATGAATCAAAGACATTACGAACAAAAGGGCATACGATTGTCTCCATGTAGGCATCACCCTTTGTAATAGCCTCATCCACATTACCTTTTAATCTGAAGGGGACGGTGTCTGCCGCTGTAAGAACCTCCACAGGACCAAGGGCAGAGATATATCCAATTATCTTTTTGCCTTCTGCCTTAAGTTCCCTTGCCCTTGCCCCATAATCATTGTAATATTTTTCTGCCTTTGCCAATCCTTTTTCAACTCCTAATTCAGCCATATCAACTCCTCTTTTTCTCCCTGTGAATTACATTATCTCAGGGGTAATATTATGCCTATCTCAGGCATTTACTGTTTTTTTTGTGGCTTATAGTTAAATGGATTTTTTCTGATATGATATAACCCTTTACGGGTTAAATCCTTTGGATCCTGTTGAGTCTGTCTGCGATGAAGCGCCACGAACTTCATCATCAAACATTAATTTAAACTTAACACTAAATGCTGTTCTAAATCAATCTATTCCAACTACCCTTACGTCTAGCTCTTCTAATGCCATGTCTGTTGCGTATGCCTTTTCCCTCTCCAGATCGAGTTTTATAATCTTATCAAGAGAGATACAGCCAAAGACCTCAATTATACCTGCCTCATAAAAATTACCGTTTACATAAAAATCAGACTTTATCTTATCCTTACCTGTAAAAAGTGTAATCACGGTATCTTTTATAGGGGCACAACCAAAGATCTCAATAATTGCTCCCTCCATGGTCTTGCTATCTATCTTATCTTTTTCTATATCCCATACTATTGCCATGACACCCTCCTTTATTTTTTTTTGACTGCCTTTTTATCTCAGTCTTGTCTTTTTTAATGCAAGCAATGTGCCACAAAGTTTTTTAGGATTTTAGACAAATACAAAATTACTCTATGCCCTTAAAATCAGCCAGAGATTCATTGTATATCTCAAACAATTCAATAGGTTATCAATAAGACACAGTTAAACTGTCCATTTTTAATCGTTTTTATGATAGGGCTTCAGAAGCTTTATATCTATCACATATAAGCCTTTTATAACATTTACTGTTGCATTAAACAGTTTTTTACTGTTGCATTAAACAGTTTGTATCAATCTGTTATAATAAATAGATTTTTTCGTCATTATAAAATAAAAAACTTGAATTTATCTTAAAACTATTATATATCACAGTGAGGTGTTCAAAGGGGATTGCCATGGATGAGAATCAGTTCTATAGAGAGGTCACTATGAGGATATGCGGGAGTCTTGAGATCGATAAAGCTCTCTGGCATTGCCTGCTCTATATAAAGGATGTCCTCCCTGCTGACGAACTAATAATGACTGTATATGACCCTGAGGCTAAAACCCTTGATGTAGTAGCCACTGCTAATATCCAGGGTGGCAGGCTAATGTCAGACAAGGTCCCCATGCCATCCCACATGAAAAAACAACTTGAAGAACCATCTAAATTCCCCAGGGTGAGGATATCTGAGGATGTCTATAAGGATGAGATAGTCGGAAAAGTTGCAGAGCAATATAGATGGCCCGATTCATCAATAATAGTAGGCAGGCTTATAGTAGAGGATAAATTTGTAGGTTCATTTATTGTAAGGGCAGATGGAAAAGGGAGATATTCTGAGGAAGATGCCCAATTATGGGCAGCAATAAATGAGCCTGCTGCCATTGCCCTTGCCAATTCAAGGAGATATCTTGAGCTTATGAAACTAAAAGAACTCCTTGCCGATGATAGTAAGTATTTTCAGAATGAACTCCGAAGAGGCTTTATAGAGGAGATAGTAGGTGCAGAATTCGGCTTGAAAGAGGTAATGAATCAGGTCCATAAGGTGGCACCTCTTTCAAGCCCTGTGCTTCTATTCGGCGAGACAGGAACAGGAAAAGAATTGATTGCAAATGCAATACACAATTTTTCCCCAAGAAACAATGGCCCCCTGATAAAAGTAAATTGTGGTGCTATACCTGAAACATTAATCGACAGTGAATTATTCGGACATGAAAAAGGTGCCTTTACAGGGGCGTTATACCAGCAGAGAGGTAGGTTTGAGCGTGCCCACGGAGGCACTATATTTCTCGATGAGATAAGCGAATTACCTCTTAATGCCCAGGTACGTCTTCTTAGGGTTATACAGGAAAAAGAGATAGAGAGGATTGGGGGCACCCAGCCGATAAAAGTGGATGTAAGGATTATATCAGCCACCAATAAGGACCTTAAAAGACTTGTGGAAAAAAACCTCTTCAGGGATGACCTTTACTACAGACTTTGTGTAGTTCCGATAAATATACCACCTTTAAGGGAAAGAAAGGTTGATATCCCTGCACTTGTGGAATATTTTATGAGGAGAAAGGCAAAAGAGATTGGCCTTAATTTTATGCCCTCCTTGACACCAGGGACACTTGATAGACTCACAGAGTATGATTGGCCTGGAAATGTAAGGGAGCTAAGTAATGCCATTGAAAGGGCAATAATAATACACGGGAACAGGCCCCTTGATTTTGAGGACATCATAGGCAAACAGACTAAAAGAGAGGAGCCGGACAAAAGAGAAGGGGTAGTAGCAAATCCATCGGACCTCACAATGAAAAATTTAGAGATACACCATATAAAAAACGCATTAAAAATCTCGGGTGGTAAGATTGAAGGAAAAGACGGGGCTGCTGCCATGCTTGGTATGAACCCTGCTACCTTAAGAAGTAGGATGAGAAGGCTTAAGATACCCTTTGGAAAGGCAGCAAAAGAGGAATACACAAAAAAAGGACATTAAAAGATGCCCTTAACGTCTCCATAGAAGGTAAAAACCATGAAGACAATGGAACAGATGAACAAAAAATCCAGGTCAAAAAAACCAGTTGAAGATACCCTAAAGGACAGGGAAAAACAATACAGACTCATTGTAGATACTGCTGATGAGGGTATATGGGTTTTCGATGAAAACTATATAACCACATTTGTCAATAAAAGAATGGCGGATATGCTTGGGTATGAACCAGAGGAGATAGAGGGCAAAAACCTAAGAGATTTTGTTCACGAAAAGGAGATACATGATTTTGAAAGAGAGGCTATAAGGAGGAAGAAGGGTTTATCAGGAAGATATGAGAGGATGCTTCGAAAAAAAGACGGGACATTCATGTGGGCACTCGTGTCAGCAACTCCCATCCTTGATGCAAATAAAGTATTCATCGGCTCTTTTGCCATGTTTACAGATATTACAGAGAGAAAAAATGCAGAGAAGGCTCTACAGCTTAGCGAGGCAAAATATAGAGGTATCTTTGAGAACGCAGTGGAAGGGATATTCCAGAGCACACCAGATGGCAAGTTGATCACAGTAAATCCAACAATGGCAAGGATCTTTGGCTATAGCTCCCAAGAGGAGATGCTAAAGAATGTCAAGAGCATAGGCAGGCAGCTATATGCCTGCTCTGAGGAGAGGCATCTCTTTAAAAAAATCCTAGAGGAAAAAGGCATTGTGGAGAAATTTGAGGCACAATTCTACAAAAAGGATGGGACACTACTCTGGGGTTCCCTGAACGTAAGGGCTGTTAAGGATGAAGACGGAAATGTTCAGTATTATGAAGGGACACTGGAGGATATAACATCCCGCAAAAAAACAGAGGAAGAGCTGAGAAAATCTGAGGAAAAATACAGAAACATCTTTGAGAATGCTGCAGAGGGAATCTTTCAGGTAACCCCAGAGGGGAGGTATCTGAGTATTAATCCTGCCCTTGCAAGGATACATGGTTTTGCATCCCCCGAAGAGATGATGGCAACCGTTACTGATATAGCCCATCAGCTCTATGTTGACCCTAGAAGAAGGGCGGACCTGAAGCGACGTATGGCAGAGGATGGCTTTGTAAAAGACTTTGAGATATTAATGAGAAAAAAGGATTCAAGCCTTCAGTGGGTTTCAGTAACATCCCATGCAGTGAGGGATAATTCTGGAGATATCCTCTACTATGAGGGAATGCTTGTGGATATAACATCGAGAAAATTTTCAGAGGAAGAGGTAGAAAAACACAAAAAGACACTGAACGGGATAATAGAGACAATATGTAAGGCAATCGAGACAAGAGATCCTGGCACAAAGGGTCATCAGAGAAGGGTTTGTTCTCTTGCAAAGACAATAGCAGAGGAGCTGGGACTTACCAATGAGATGATTGAGATAATAGGTATAGCAAGCATGATCCATGACATAGGTAAGCTGGTTATCCCCGCTGAGATTCTGAGTAAACCAGAAAAAGTAAATGAGGTTGAATATAGTTTGATAAAGACCCATCCTAAGGCAGGCTATGATATGATAAAAGATGCTGGACTCCCCGAACCTGTTGCTGAAATCGTTCTACAGCATCATGAGAGACTTGACGGCTCCGGCTATCCAAAGGGATTAAAGGGTGTGGGCATACTCCTTGAGGCACGAATCCTTGCTGTTGCTGATGTTGTAGAGGCAATGACATCTCAAAGACCTCATAGATCACCGTTTAGCATAGAATCAGCAATCAATGAGATAGAAAAAGGGCGCGGTGTTCTCTATGATGTAGGTGTTACAGATATATGTATCAACTTATTTAAAAAAAGAGGGTTTAGGTTTTAGATTTATCTGATTAACCCCTCTTGTTGGTTATGCCAAGCAAAATGCCCGACGGATCATACAGAGTCTTATAAAAGTGATTCAAGGGTAAGACAGGGATGCCCCTTTGCTGTTATGTATTCAAGGACCTCCTCCTCTGTCTTTGCCACAGTCTCATCAGCTATCATATCGGGAAGATTAGGGATTCCTAATTCCTCTCCCCTCTTCTGAAGTCTATCCATCAATTCCACTTTTAATCTTTTCGGCATCCAGACAAGCCTCAAAAGACCCCCATCCCCTTTTAGAAACTTTCTCTGGGTTATGTTATATTTGCTATGGCCTAAAAAACCAGGCGTCTGGGCACCGCCCCCTACAGAGCCCGCAAGGGTTGTGAACTTCATACCGCAGGGGGTCATATCATTGAAATCCCTGTCAACTGTCATTATACCATTACACATAGGCAGTATGGCAGCAATGCACTCACAGCAACCGCAGGTTGTCATGGGGTCTACCATAAGGCTGTAGAGACTCACCCTTTCCACCTTCTGTCTCGATGCCCTACTGACATACTCATTGCAGCCCCTAAACTGCCCATATCTCTCATCAATGCACTCGCCTTTTTTAACAGGCTGATTAGGACCATCTGGGTTTATCTCATGGGCAGCCCTGCAGTCAAGCCAGTTATATGCCCCACATAAACCTGTCCTCTCTGGGCTCACAATACACACATGGCTCGGCGCAAAGGACTGACACAGTATACAGGAATAAAAGGTATCCACGCTTTCATCTGTCATGCCCTCTATCCTTGCATCCCTATAGGCATAGGATGCCCGCGCTGCATCCAGTATCTGCCTCACCTTTTCCTCATCAGTATATATCTTTATCTGCACCTTATCAAATATGGCGCCAAAGTCCTGATGGTATTTCGCATGTATTATCCTTCCTATATGCTCAAGCCTGAAACCCTTTTCAACTGCCTGCCTTGAGATACGGATCCATGCAATATCACGCTGGCCTATATGCATTATCCCCTGTGCCTGATTTATAAGGTGATGGTTCTGCCGCTCGAGAATTGGCTCAAAGTCCTCTTGAAAATTCCTGCCCGCCACCTCTGCCACCATAGCAAAATGGAGTCTTGACCCTGGCTTTACATCTGTAACATCCTTTCCTATTATATCAATCCTGCCGTCCTCTACCTCGTCCATCCTCTTGGATGTGGTCCATTCCACTGCTACTGTCCTGCCTCCACCCATCTCGAGATAGATATCCTCACCCCTTACCCTCTCCCCCTCAAAGGCAGGTCCATATGATACGGGTATGGGTACCCTTGTTACCTGAACCTTTAGACCCCTCACCTCCACTGCCTTCTGGACAATCTGGTCATGGGGGATATTGGATACAACATGCTCGTATGTGCATATACCTGTGGGAAGGATCTGTGGAATAGGGGTATCTGCTATGGTTGGAAATCCCCAGTTTATAGCCCCTGCTGCATTGGCATACCACTCGTCTGTTACATCGCCCAGGGCAAGAACAAAGGCATACGTCCTGTCCTTATTGTATATAAGGTTTTTTCTGTATTCACCGGGTTTTATGCCACCAAATGCCATGGCAACCCTGCAGGCAAAACCTATAGCGAAAACCGCTGCAGATATATCAGGGCCAAAAGAAACAAGCCTTGTGGGCCAACCTATCTGAACACCCGCCTCTATGAGTTGTTCGGCAAACCTCTTTCCATTATTCTCTCCACACATAAAGACATAGAGATTTTTCTCCTGAAGCTCTAGGGCAATCCTTGAGGCAGTCTCCTTATTCGGGGCCGCCCCTACTATGGCAGCAAACCCCGGGGCTGTGCCATCAACAAACTCCACACCCCTTTTCCTGAAGATAACATCATTTGCTGCACCAAGCCATATCCTACCAGTTAAGGGTTCTGTGTCTTCGCTATTGGCGAGATAGCATCCAGGCTCTTCAAGATACCTTATTGCCTCTATTATCTCCTCTGCAAAAAGGGTTGCCATACCAGCATCAAGGGCAGGGGCAAGATAGGGCAAGGGCGTATTCTCCCTTACCATGGGTGGGATAAGCCTTGAGCAGACCTCAAGGACCCTGCCGGCATCCTTTATCCTTGATACAGCTATACCGGTAATAGCATATATTATAGGCAGATAATAGGCGGTGTTTGGAAAACCTATCTCCTGCTCTGGACCGTATCTATCAAGGGCATCCCTGTATCTTTTATAGGCCCTGTCAAGTATCTTATGTGCCCCCCTTATAGCTGCAGATGCTATTATCTTGGACATATAACCTCCCTTTTATCCCAGTGCCCTTCTCATATCCATATCAAAAAGCACCCTCTCCCTTGCCTTATCAATGCCGAGCGCCTTTCTCTTTTTGTCGATATGTTCAATCATCTTGTGTGCAGCCTGCACAGGGTCAGGCTCATAAGCCCACATGCCCCTGAAAATCTCCTCAAAGTCCTTGAAAAGATGGCCTGTTACCCTATCACTGCCTGAAGTAGGCCAGGTGGTACCAAAAACAGTGAATATACCCGATGCTACAAAATAATGCCCTATGGCAAGGGCCTTCTCACTCATCCATTCAGGTGCTGCACCTGCAGCAGGCAGATCACCTATATCATCACCAAGCCCTCCCTCCTTTACCATGGCTGTGGCTGCTACAAGTATCCTTGAGTTATCCACACAGGAACCCATATGGAGAACAGGCGGGATACCCACTGCCTCGCAAACCTCTGCAAGGCCTGAACCTGCATATGCCTTTCCTGCCTCTGGGGTTAAAAGGCCTGCCTTGCCACATGCCATGGCAGCACATCCTGTGGTGAGGACAAGGACATCATTCTTTACAAGCTCCTTAATCATGGTGAGATGACCAGAATCATGGGGTGTCCTTACATTGTTGCAACCCACCACACCGGCAACACCCCTTATCCTGCCGTTTATAATATTATCATTCAAAGGCCTATAGCTTGCCCTGAAAAGACCACCTAAGAGATAATTTATTGTCTCATGGCTAAAGCCAACGACCGTATCCTGTTTATATTGAGGTATATAAATCCCGTGTCTCCTATTGGGATAGTTCTCTATGGCAAGTCTCAGTATCCTCCTTGCAGTATCAAGGCCATCTTCAGGATGAAACTCTATATGCTCTGCACCCTCAATCATTGCCCTGTCCGAGGTGGTTATTAGTCTTGTATGAAAACACTCCGATACACTTTTAAGCCCCTGCATCTCACATTGGACATCCACAGTCATGAGCTCCACTGCCCCGGTGATAATGGCTAATTCCTGCTGGAGAAAATTCCCTGCACATGGGATGCCGTGCCTCATAAGAATCTCGTTTGCCGAACAACACATGCCAGCAAGATTAATACCCTTTGCACCCACCTTTTCACAGAGACCTTTTATATCAGGCTCTCTGCTTGCCACAACCAGTAGTTCTGGTAAAAGGGGTTCGTGTCCATGAACAACAATATTCACCTCATCCTCCCTTAGAACACCAAGGTTTATATTGCCCAGAACAGGCACCGGCGTCCCAAACATAATATCCTGAAGGTCTGTGGATATCATGGAACCACCCCAACCATCTGCGAGGGCACATCTTGTTGCCTGAAGAAGTAAATGTCTGTAATCCTGGTCAACGCCCATGTGTGTCCTGTGCATGACCTCTACAATCTCTCTGTCTATACCCCTAGGGACGACACCATGCCTTCTCCATATCTCCTGCCTCTTTGTGGGTGCCTTTCTTATGTATGTAAGCTCTCCTTCCTGTTTTCCAAACTCTGCCAGCACCCTTTCGCCAAGCTCAATAGCTATATCCACTGAATCCCTGTCCTCAATCTCTATGCTGAAATCAAGGGCAACTGCCAGGAGCTTTATCTCATCCTTTATGGAAAAACTCTGAGTCTTTCCGCGGGCTGTCTTCAAAAATGTCTCTACTACCTCTCTTGCATGGTCAGAATGGGCAGCCACCCCAGCGGCAATCCTTCTGGCAAAATTCCTTGCCACAATGGTATCTATTGTTGCACCGCAGACCCCTACCCTTTCCCTCAGACCTTCCTTTTTTGTGCGAGGTAGCCTGCAGGGTCCCATAGCACATATCTTGCAACAGCTCTCCTCAACGCCTATGGGACAGGGTCTTATCTCTACGGCACGGGAAAATACAGTGCTAATATTCTCCCTCTCTGCCTTATCTATAAGCTCATTTGTTGCCCTATCCATGCTCTTTATTATTTCCTCAGACATGGGGTGACTCCTTTTTTAAAAAGATTCAGGATACCGATTCTTTTTATACCCTTCATGGAATCCTATGACCCCATAAGCTCATTTATCATATCCTTTATCAGCATGACACTCTCAGGGTGCCTCATAATCACTATGTCAGCTCCTGCAAGAAGCAAGGTCATGGCTGTTATGGACTCCATGAGTATTGACCTCTTCCTCTCATCGCCTAGCCTCGGATCATCTTCTTTCGTTAGCCTTGTCTCCTTTGTCTTCCATACCTCTTGGGCAACATGGCATATTATAGGGGACTGGAGCTTTGTATCCTCCTGTGTCAGTGCTGCCATCCTGTCCCTCTCCATGACAGAATACGTGTATTCAAGGCCATATCCAAGACTACCTGACGTTGGGTCAATAATAATCCTGTCATCCTTAACCCCGAGATTACCAAGAAGGATATTTAACTGTTTTGCAAGGTTCACGTCGATAGGGGTGGATGCCATAACTATCTGGTTATAACCTATCGCAACAGCGCCAATCTGCTTATAATTCTTTTCAGAGACAGGCCCAATGGCAATATTTTTTCCCTCGCAGACCTCTGCAACCCTTCTTAAAAGCACAGCATCCTTATCATCGTTTGATGTCCCCCAGACTATCAGAGGGCAGTCTATAGAATCCGCCACTTTCTCGACCACTTTGATTACATCCTCTACATCCCTGTCTGCACCATTGGGATCCGCACTCCTTAATTGGAGGGCTATTATCTCTGCGTCATATATATCTATACATTTTCTTGCCCACATAACTGGGTCATGGATGACATCCCTAAAGGGCTCTAATGCCCAATCCTGCCAGTCATCAGGCTCCATGTCCCATACCTCATAGGCAATCCTCGGGGGATTGGGCATCTCGCCTTCAAAGGTATAGAAGGGATAGCATCCTTCACCACCAATCCTCACTGCCTTTTCACCAGTTCCGATGGTGACCTCATTAATCCTCCCTGTGTATTTTATCTTTGGAATACTAAAAGCCATCTATCCTCCCTGTTTTGGTTTTTCACTTCCATACCATTCATTACTATACCAGTAACGAAGCGCTGTCTTCAAATATTTAATCCTGTCATCCCTTGTGGCAAGCTTGGCTGTCCAGTCATATCGCGTCTCAGGCTTACCCTCATCAAAGGTTTCTGAAAAAACCCTTATCTCTTTCCCATCAAGATCTTGTTTTTCCTCATAATTATATTCAGCCATAAGATCCCCGTATTAAATCAAAGTTTAAGTTATAAACTAAAGACAGTTCTTCAGTTTAATGCCTCTCTTTGCAGCATTCAATGTATTGAGCATGAGCATGGTTATAGTCATAGGCCCCACACCACCAGGGACCGGTGTAATGGCAGACGCCTTTTCTTTTACAGCATCGAAATCCACATCCCCACAGAGTCTTGCCCTTCCTTCAGGGGTTACACCTATCCTGTTCACCCCTACATCTATAACAACAGCCCCCTCTCTGACCATATCTGCTGTTATTGCCTTAGGTCTGCCTGTTGCAACTATAAGGATATCTGCCCGCCTTGTATGTGCAGCGAGGTCTCTCGTCCCTGTATGGCATATTGTAACTGTTGCATTGGCTCCCTGAGCCTTCTGGCATAGCATCATGGCAAGTGGCTTTCCTACAATATTGCTTCTCCCTACCACCACCACCTCTGCCCCCTCTGTCTTTATGTTACTTCTTACAAGCAACTGCTGGATACCATAAGGCGTGCAAGGGTAAAACAATGCCTCACCTATCATTAGCCTACCCATGTTTACAGGATGAAAACCATCCACATCCTTATCAGGGTCTATGGTATAAATCACCCTTGTCTCATTTATATGCCCTGGCAGAGGCAACTGGACAAGTATACCATGGATGCGCGGGTCTCTGTTGTATTTATCTATCAATGCAAGGAGTTCGGCCTCTGATATATCCTCTGGCAGGTCCTCCTGGACAGAATAAAAACCGAGTTCCTTTGCTGTCTTCTGCTTGGCGGTTACATAGCTAACAGAGGCAGGGTTTCTGCCCACAATCACTGTTATAAGCCCAAGGGATAATCCACTGGCAGACCTCAACACCTCTACCTCTCTTCTAATCTCCTCCCTTATCTGCGATGCCACCTCTGTCCCGCTTATTATCCTTGCTGTCACCTTTTATACCCCCTGAACTGAATTAAGACGATTTAATGATGGTCTTTTCAAATACCCTGTATGCATCCCCTAATGCCAACGAAGACCTATCAAGCCTAAATACATCCTCACTATCAAAATCGCCCTCAGCAAGGACATCATCATCTCTTATCATATTGTCTATATGGATGCCCTTCTTCTCCCCCTCAGCCACAACCCTTCCCTCGCTGCCATCTTTGACCCTGTTGACAATAATATGGACATTTTTAATATTCAGTTTCAGCTCATCTATCAGCCCCCTAATCCTCCCTGCAGTCTGGAGCCCCCTTGGTGTTGGGTCTGATACAACAAACAGATAATCTACATCCTGGGTTACGAGCCTGCTCATATGCTCCATGCCTGCCTCATTGTCCACCACAATGTATCTATAATTCTTTTTTAGCATCTCAATGGACTGTTTTGCAAGGCTGTTGGCGGCACAATAGCAACCAGGACCCTCAGGTCTTCCCATTGCAATAAGGTCAAAACCCTTCCCCTCTGTGATTGCCTGGTGAACCTTATATTCAAACCATACATCCTTTGTCATCCCTGGAGGGACATCCTTTTTCATAAGCTCTCTTATCTCACCTATTGTGGAGTTAACCTCGATACCAAGCAATTCATTGAGGTTTGAATTAGGGTCCGCATCTACAGCAAGGATAGGCGAGGCCTTCACCTCCTCTATTAGATAGCGGATAAGCATAGCTGCAAGCGTTGTCTTTCCTACGCCGCCTTTTCCTGCAATGGCAATAACCTTAAACATTCATCTCTCCTTAAGGCGTGTCATTTTCATAGTTTGCGCACTTCCCATATCAACCCTCTACCTCTGGTTCCATAACCCCAGATTCCATTCCTGACTATCTTATTTATCATCATTTTTTTGCCAGCCCCTTGAATGTCTCTGGAAAAAGCCTTGGATCAGTATGAGGCAGAAACATTGCTGCCACAAACTCCTCCATAAAACTGTTGTTATTGGCAAGTTCTATGTTGGTCATCATCCCTGCTATCCTCTTTGCCTCAGACACATATCTTTTTGAAAAGGCATAAAGGCATGCACCATCAAGGGATGAGTTTCCGATAAAGATAAATCTCTCAGCAGATGGTAATTCAGGAAGAAGCCCTATCACCTGTGCCTTAATAGGGTCTATAAAGTGTCCAAATCCACCGGCAATTATTATCTTTTCCAGGTTATTAAAAGATAACCCTGCGCTGTCGAGGAGAACCTTGCAACCTGCAAACATAGCTGCCTTTGCCCTCATTAAATTGTCTATATCGATCTCTGTAATGGTTATATCCCTTCCTATCTCCGTCTCTTCTTTATAGCATAGGACATACTCATATCCATTATCCGTCTCTCTTATTCTCCTGGTGGAAAGGTCTCTATTGAATCTTCCATTCTGGGTTATAATGCCTGCTGTAGCCATCTCAGCAAGACAGTCAATCAATCCTGAACCGCATATCCCTGATGGTTTTGCATGACCAATAGTTAATATCATGGGTTCACATGTCTTCTCATTTATCCTTACCTGCTCGATGGCACCATAGGTAGCCCTCATCCCGTTTTTTATACCGCCTCCCTCAAATGCAGGACCGGCGGAGCAGGAGGCACACATGAGCCAATCCCTGTTGCCAAGGACTATCTCGCCGTTTGTCCCTATATCTATAAAAAGGCTTATCCCATCCCCCTCTGCCATACCTGATGCCAGGACACCAGCGACAATATCACCACCCACATAGGAAGATACACAGGGAAAAATATATAAAGGCATATCGCCCCCTGTCCTTATTCCAATATCCCCTGTAGTCATAAAAGGCGGTGAGAGGAATGCAGGTGTATAAGGCGCAATCATTATGTATCGGGGTTCTACACCAACAAGAAGATGGGTCATGGTCGTATTACCAGCAGCAACAATATGGGATATATACCCCTTGTCAATACCTGACCTCTCAATAAGATCCTCTATTAAGCGGTCTATTGTCTTTGTAACGGCCTCCTGTAGCCTTTTCAGACCCCCTTTTTTTCGTGTATACATAATCCTTGTTATTACATCATCGCCATAGCCTATCTGGGCATTATAATCAGCGGATTCTCCAATAACCCTCGAGTCACCCCCTTTTTCTCCTGAGAGGTCTATGAGTTTACTGCAGACCGTTGTGGTACCAATATCCAGGGCAACCGCATACTGCCTCTCTGTTGTATCTCCTCGCTGAATGTCCATTACAACCTCATGGCCACAACCCATATCAGATATCAGCGCTGTTACCTTCCAGCCTGAATCCCTGAGTAGCCCAGGCAGTCTTCTTATTATCCCGTGGTTTGCCTTTATATCCCTCTGACCATGTATCTCCTCCTTCAGGCTTCTTAGAAGACGCTCTGTATCAGCCATATTATCCTCTGTATCAGGGGGTTTTATCTCCACATATAATTTTAATACCAGAGGGTCAGGGGGGACTGAGCTAAAGGCTGAGATAACATGGGGAACAGACAGAACATTGGGGCCCTTCTGTCTGTTTAGTAGAGACCTATCCACCCTGGATTCAAGGGGTATCTCAAAGATAGCATCGCCTCTAATAGATGTCTGACAGGCAAGCATGACACCCTCTCTGTATTCTGATTCGCTGATATCAGGGTGCCTAACAGAATCCACCTTGCCCTCTACAAGCCTAACCCTGCATTTACCACATGTCCCATTGCCACCGCATGAGGCATTTATATAAACCCCTGCCTTCATGGCAAGCTCAAGAAGGTTTTCCCCATCTTCTGCTGGATATGAAAAATCAAGGGGTAGGAATCTTATTCTATACTTAGTCATAGCCTTTCTGTAGAATATAATTTTAACACAAAAGTTAAGCGGGGTGCATCGCGCAACCGTTGGAATGCTTTGCTACAACAACCATCTAATTCACCTTTTTGAAGATTTAGAAAGCATCTATATCCTCTCTTTTAGCCACTAATTATCACAGTTTTAAGATAAAATTGCAAACCCTTTTTAAATGTATATCACCACGTCATCAGGTAAAAAACAATGCTGTTTATATGTCTGTCTTATAGCTAACAGGTTGCATCTGATGTGCAACTTAAATATATTTACATTCCTACTTATATAGGTTATTTTGTTTAACAAAATCTTAATACACAAAAAAAGATAAAAATTATCGGGTGCTGCTAAAATGGAAAAGATCTTCGTAGGTAGACAGCCGATCCTTAACAAAAAAGGAAGTATATTTGGTTTTGAACTCCTTTTCAGGAAAGGGCACGCTGCATCAGCAGATGTTGTTGATGGCACAAAGGCAACTGCCACGGTTATTATCCATTCCCTTAATGATCTGGGTCTCAATAACTTAATAGGTAAAAAAAAGGGTTTTATAAATGTAAATGCCGAGATCCTGTCAAGCGGTTATCTTGAATTACTGCCCCGTGAAAATATAGTCCTTGAGCTCTTAGAGGATATAGAGATAAACAACAATGTAATAGAGATGTGCAAGGCATTAAAATCAAAAGGTTTTGTCTTTGCCCTTGATGATTTTATCTACAGGGAATCCATTGAGCCCCTCATAGGCATTGCTGACATTGTAAAGGTAGATCTAATGCTGGGTAAAAAGGATGGGCTCACTGAAACCGTAAAGGCTCTAAGAAGATATCCTGTCCAGTTGTTGGCTGAGAAGGTGGAGACAAAGGAGGAGTTTGAATTCTGTCGTGACCTTGGCTTTGAGCTCTTTCAGGGGTATTTTTTTGAAAAACCATCCATCGTAGAGGGCTCTGCAGCATCACCATCCCAGTTACTTCTTCTTGAGATATTCAATGAACTCTCAAGAGAAAGGGATATTGATGTTATCGATAGGTTATTCAAGAAGAGCCCTGAACTGGACATCAAGCTTCTGAATTTTATAAACTCGGCAGCATTCTATATAAGGCAGAAGATCAACTCAATCCGTCACGCCATACTAATATTGGGATACAGAAATCTCCAGAAATGGGTATCGCTCCTTCTCTTTGCAAAAACAGGTGTGGATATAAAATCAAATCCCCTTTTAGAGCGGGCAGCCATAAGGGGTCTTATGATGGAGGGGCTTGCATACAGGATTACCAAAAACAGAAACGAAGGTGATACGGCATTTATAACAGGCATCATCTCTATATCCGATGCCATGCTCCACATGTCTATAGAGGAGATAATTGAAAAACTCAACCTTTCAGAGGAGATAGGGAATGCCCTTTTAAAGAGAGAGGGATTACTTGGAGACCTCCTATCCCTCACCGAGATACTCGAAAGGAATGAGATCAGCAATGCAATATCGCTAGCAGAAAAATACAATATCACGCCTGAAGAGCTGTTCCAGCTTGAGACAAAGACAATCCTTAACTTTGAAAGCATGGAGACCCCTGACATATAAATTACCCATAGCCTAATGAACAGGCAACAAGGATGTGTCATAGATTTTAAAACGCTTGGCACGTCTCAAGTTTAGCAGGTTATCTGGCATGGGTATCTACATCAAGATTATATCTTATCTCTGCCTCAGACCTCCTGCCATAGATGGGCTTAACATCTGATCCCCCCATAGAAGGACCTCTTTTTAAGCCCTCCCTTATTAGAGACTCACCTGAGACCCTTCTAAAACCATCCCTTATTATCAAGATATCGTTTAGATCAGCAATAAAAGGTAAACACATATCAATCCCAGAGCCAAAACAGAGGCATGGTGTCCTAATATCTTTTACCGCATCCCCAGGCTTTTTTGATAGATAATCTGCCCTGCGATACATACTGTTATTCTTCATGTAATAAAGGGCTGAAAATACCTCACCCTTCTTTGCGTCAATGACAGGAAAGATATAATAACCATCCATAAAAACAAATGATGAGGCAAGGGCATCAAGGGTCGGGACACCAACAAGGGGGATATTCTTACCTGAGCTCAATCCCTTGCAAAAGGCAAGTCCTACCCTTATACCTGTAAATGACCCAGGGCCAAGGGTGACAATGATGAATCCTAACTCATCCACAGTATATCTGTTTTGTTCAAGGGCATCGAGGACCCTTACTGCAATTATCTCTGAAGGGGCACTGCTGCCTTTTATGTATCTTTCATCTATAATCCTGTCTTCTATGGATAAGATAATGGAGAGATATTCAATGGTGTTATCTATGGCAAGGATGAGCCTATCTTCCAAAAAACATCCTCGTTATATCATTGAAGAATGCAAGAGCCATAATAGCAATCAGAATGCCCATTCCTATCTTCTGGGATATATCTATGAAACGCTGGGACACCCTCCTTCTTGTGGCAAGCTCTATCAAATGGAATAGTATATGACCTCCATCAAGTATGGGTATAGGCAGGAGGTTTATTATTGCCAGGTTAATACTTATAATCGCCACAAAGTAGATGAGATTCTTTTTGCCCTCCTTTGCCTGTTTGCCTGCCACCTCCAGTATCATGAGGGGGCCCCCTATCTGTTTCGGAGATATACTCCCCTCTATAAGCTTTATGATGCCAAGGACTGTAACCTTAGACAAAAAATAGGTCTGGTGAACAGCCTTTGGGATGGCACCTATAGGACTTTCCTTTTTCTTTAAAAACTCATTTGACGCTGTAACACCTATCACACGCCTTTTTATTGTTTCACCGAATATGTTTTTGCCCTCTATGACCCTGGGGGATATTATAAGGTCAAGTATCTTTTCATCCCTTTTTATGGTAAATCTCAGGGGTGTCTTGTCTGTCCTTGACATGACCTCCATAAGCTCACCCCACTCTGATACATCCTCACCATCTATCTTTATGATTACATCGCCCTGCTGTATCCCTGCCTCATATGCTGGATAACCCTTCTCCACACTACCCACCTTTGTGGACAATACATTATATCCACCAACAAAGACAACATAGAAGAGGATAAATGCCAAGACTATATTAAAAAAAGGACCTGTAAAGGCAATAAGGATCTTAATAAAGGGCGGTTTATTGGTGTATGCCCTGTGCATCTCCTCTTCCTTTACCTCATCATCCGGTGATTCACCAAGAAGCTTTACATAACCACCCAGCGGAACAGCAGATATGGCATACTCTGTCTCACCCCTTTTAATGCTTACAAGTTTTTTGCCAAATCCTAAAGAGAATGCAAGGACCTTAACGCCTGAGAGTCTCGCCACAATAAAATGACCTAACTCATGGACAAATATGAGAAGGCTCAGTGCTATTATCCCATAGATGATGCTTAAGACATTATCTAAATTTATCATTTTCTATCCTTGATTATTTTTTCTGCACATCCCTTTGCCCAGTCATGGATCTCCCAGACCCCCTCGATATCTTCAATAATAGGTCTCAAAGGATGCCTGTTAAGCACCTCCTCTATGAACACAGGCATTTCAGTAAATCTTATCCTGCCCTCAATAAATGCCTGTGAGGTAACCTCGCTTGCAGCATTGAGCGCCACAAGGGCAGAATCACCTGAATCCAGTGCCTCAAAGGCAAGCCTTAGAGAGGGAAACCTAACTGTATCAGGGGCATAGAAGGTCAACCTCTTCAATTCGTGAAGTCGCAGGGTTTCAAAGGGTAATCCCCTTATCTTTCCCTCATTTATGGCATAGGATATAGGAATCTTCATATCAGGGACCGCAAGATACGCAGTAAAAGAGCCATCGATAAACTCTACCATCCCGTGGATAATGCTTTCAGGATGAACTAAAACCTTTATCCTATCATGTCCTATATGAAAGAGCCATCTTGCCTCTATCACCTCGAAACCCTTATTCATCAAGGTAGCTGAATCAAGGGTAACCTTGGTCCCCATCTTCCAGGTGGGATGATTCATGGCCTCTTCAGGGCTTACATGCTCGAGGGCTTTTTTCCTGTGTTTTCTGAATGGTCCACCAGAGGCTGTTATTGTTATGGATTTTAGGTCATCGGGATTTATATTTTTCAACAACTGGTAAAGGGCTGAATGCTCACTGTCAATAGGTATCAACCTGCCGCCAGATTCACGGACAAGCCTTGATACAATCCTACCTGCCATCACAAGGCTCTCCTTGTTAGCAAGGGCAAGGATTTTACCTGACCTCAACGCCTCAATGGTTGGCATAAGACCTACGCTTCCAGGGAGTGCATTCACTACAATATCAGCATCAGTATTTATAAGTCTCAGTATACCCCCCATATCTGTGAACAATCTCTCTTTATCAAAATGGACATCCTTTTCCTGTTTTTTATTGAATATACACACGTGTCTTGGTCTAAACCTAGCTATCTGGGTATTTAAAAGCCTTATATTATCCCTGCAGGCGATCCCTGATACCTCGAAATCATCTATCTGATTTTCAATAACCTCAAGGGTTGCCCTGCCTATGGAACCAGTTGAACCCAATACAAGAACCTTTTTCTTCAAAACTTTATCTCCTGTTTTGTTTAAGGTATATCTTATTCTATAGCCTTATTCCTGTGATATAATGGTATAAAAAAGGTGTTGTAAAGATAAAACTATCTATCCTATCAAGGATCCCGCCATGACCTGGTATGAGACCGGATGAATCCTTGACCTCACATAACCTCTTTCCAGTGGATTCAAACATATCGCCTATCTGCCCGAGTACCCCTATTAAGGCACCAACCAAAAGCGACTCTGGTATACCAAGACCTGTGATCCTTCCTGATAGACCAATCACTATCATGCTCCCTACCGCAGCCCCTAAAAGACCCTCAACTGTTTTTTTGGGGCTTATGTGTGGCGCAAGGGGTCTTCTACCTAAAAACCTGCCAAAAAAATAGGCAGTTGTGTCACTTGCCCATATAGAAAAAAGGGCAATAAAGGGCAGATATCTGTTTATGCCCTTTAGAAAATAAAAATATATAAGGGGTAGCATGATAAAAATCTCACTAAAGATCAATACCACCATTGCCCTCATGATATCCCTGTATAGCCGCTGGCTCTGGGATCTGATTAAAAAGACCCTTGTGGCAAAATAAACAAGGATAGAGAATATAACCCACATAATATAGACCTCATAGGACCTGATATATAAGGGAAAGGCAGAGCACAAAACAAGGAATGAAAGTAGAACACGCTCCTTCACCATTGCCATATTCAACACCTCAAGGGTTGCTATAAAGGCAATTACAACAAGAAAAATAAAAAACAAGGCAGGGGGCAGGAGATAAAATACCAATACTATCAAAGGTGCAAGGCATACCCCTGCTATTATCCTCTTTTTTAACTCCCCCACTCACGCTTCCTTTACTCTTCCAAATCGTCTATCACGTCTTGAATATTCTTTCAATGCATCGTAATATGCCTCTTGTCTGAAATCAGGCCAAAGGGTATCTGTAACATATATCTCTGTATAGGCAATCTGCCAGAGGAGAAAGTTGCTTATCCTCATCTCACCGCTTGTCCTTATAAGCAGGTCAGGGTCAGGTATACCCCTTGTCCAGAGATATCTTTTAAAGACCCCTTCATCTATCTTTTTTATATTCCCATCCCTATAATCCTCGGCAATCCCCCTGGCGGCATGGAGTATCTCTTTCCTGCCGCTATAACTTAAGGCAATATTCAGGCATAGGGCATTATTTTTTAAGGTCTTCTTCATAACATCTCTGATTTTTTTCTGTATGTTATCCGGAAAATCTGACAGATCCCCTATGATATTGAACCTTATGTCCTTCTCCATCATAAGAGGTAGCTCCTTCTCAAGATAGATAACGAGTATCTCAAGAAGCCCGTTCACCTCCTCTTTGGGTCTTGTCCAGTTTTCCTTGGAAAAGGCATACAGTGTAAGATAAGGTATTTTTAGATTTATTGTGGCAGTAATTATATTCCTTACTGATTCCATGCCTACAAGATGCCCCTCTATCCTTGGCAGGCCCCTCTGTTTTGCCCATCTTCCATTGCCATCCATTATTATTGCAACATGTGTGGGAAGCTTGATATCTTCAAGGTCAGACATTAAAAAATCATATCTCCATTATTTCCTTTTCTTTTTCAGCGTATACCTTTTCTGCCATCTCAATATACCTATCTGTTATCTTCTGAACACCCTCCTGCTCCTTATGGGCATCATCCTTTGAGAGGAGTTTATCTTTCTCCATCTTTTTTATCTTTTCATTTATATCCCTTCTTATATTTCTCATGGCAACCCTGGTGTTTTCGAGCATCTTACTACCGAGTTTTGCCAACTCCCTTCTTCTCTCCTCGGTGAGTTTAGGGAATACAAGCCTTATTGTTTTGCCATCAGACATGGGGTTAACGCCAAGATCAGATTTCTGTATCGCCTTTTCTATATCTCCAATTATTGTATTATCCCATGGCTGGATTGTTATTGTCCGGCTGTCAGGAACCCCTATCGTGGCGACCTGGTTTAAGGGTGTAGGCTGATTATAATAATTAATCTTTATCTCGTCGAGAAGAGAGATAGAGGCAACGCCTGTTCTCAATCTCGATAGGTCTTTTTTAAGATTTGAGAGAGTCTTCTTAAGTTTATCTTCAAGCTCTGCGTTTATCTCGTTATTCATATAACCTCCCTTATTATTGTCCCTATAGCCTCACCAAGGACTATCTTCTTAAGATTGTCTTTTTTATTTATATTAAAAACAATAACGGGCAGATTATTCTCTCTGCATAGCGTTATTGCAGTGGCATCCATTACCCTAAGATTTTTCTCAAGAAACTCCTGGTATGAGATCGCACTGTAAAACCTGACATCGCTATGTTTTTCAGGGTCTTTATCATATACACCCTCAACCCTTGTTGCCTTTAGTAAGACATTCGATGATGTCTCTATTGCCCTCAATGCAGCAGCTGTATCTGTTGTAAAGTAGGGATTCCCTGTCCCTGCGGCAAAGATAACCACCCTTCCCTTTTCAAGGTGTTTTATTGCCCTTTTGTTGACATAGGGCTCGGTAACCTTTTCCAGGTGCAGGGCTGACTGAACACGGGCTGCTATATCATTTGCCTCGAGGATATTCTGAAGGGCAAGGGAGTTAAATATTGTTGCAATCATACCCATATAATCGCCCGTGATCCTTTTAATCCCCTGTTTTTCTGCCCTTAAGCCCCTGTAGATATTCCCCCCACCGATCACAATACCCATCTCTACCCCAAGCTCTTTGACCTCTTTGATCTGGGTGCATATATTTTTCACTGTCTCAGGGTCTATGCCAAAATCCTGTCTGCCCATCAGGGCCTCGCCGCTCAATTTTAAGAGTATACGATTAAACAACATGGTTTTATTATCCCTCTGATGTCTCCCCTAGCTGGAACCTTACAAATCTCTTTATAATAATATTCTCCCCGATCTTTACCACAAGTTCCTCTAATAGTTGCTTTATAGTTATATCGGGATTTTTTATAAATGACTGCTCCATCAGGCATACCTCCTGATAGAATTTCTCCATCTTCCCCTCTGCTATTCTGTCAACAATCTTTTCGGGTTTGCCCGAATCTATTGCCTGCCGCTTGTAGATATTCTTTTCCTTTTCCTTTACATCCTCCGGCACATCCTCTCTTTTAACATAAAAAGGATTTGCAGCGGTGATCTGCATGGCTATATCCTTTGCAAAATCCTGAAAATCCTTTGAATTGGCTGCAAAATCAGTCTCGCAGTTAACCTCTACAAGGACACCTATCTTTCCGCCTGTATGTATGTAGGATGCTATAACACCTTCAGAGGCAGACCTTCCGGTTCTCTTCTGAAGTTTTGCAAGCCCCTTTTCTCTTAAATATTCTATCGCCTTCTCCATATCGCCATTTGACTGCTTTAATGCCTCTTTGCAGTCCATTAATCCAACGCCTGTCTTTTCTCTTAGTTTTTTAACAAGCTCTGCATTTATCTCCATAATATTTATCCTCCACTAATCATTGTCGTAATATTCTTCATATTTTGATTCAAGGATGCTTTCATCGATAAAGGGCTTGGGCTCTTCAGCAGTAGCCTCATCCTCTTTGCCCTGGAATTCCTCTACGTAGAGCTCTCTGCCCTCGAGGACAGCATCAGCAATCTTCATGGTTATGAGCTTTATTGCCCTTATGGCATCATCATTACCGGGGATGACATAGTCTATGTCATCGGGGTCACAGTTTGTATCAACTATTGCGACGATTGGGATGCCAAGCTTCTTTGCCTCTTTTACAGCTATATACTCCTTCTTGGGGTCCACAATATACAGTAGTCCTGGAAGTCGGTCAATACCCTTTATGCCGCCGATATTTCTCTCAAGCTTCTCTATCTGTCTGTCAATGCTTAGCCCCTCCTTTTTTGAAAGCATCTTATAGATATCACTCTTTTTCAGCTCCTCATATTTTTTCAGTCTTTCGAGGCTCTTTTCAATGGTCTGAAAGTTTGTCATGGTCCCTCCGAGCCACCTCTCGTTGACATAGAATGCGCCGCATCTTATCGCCTCTTCCTTTATAGCCTCCTGCGCCTGCTTTTTTGTCCCCACAAAGAGGACATGCTCATTGCGGGATGCCACATCCCTAACAAAGTTGTATGCCTCCTTGAACATCTTGAGGGTCTTCTGTAGGTCGATGATGTAGATACCATTTCTTGCCCCGAATATATAAGGTTTCATCTTGGGATTCCATCTTTTGGTTTGATGTCCGAAGTGAACACCTGCCTCGAGGAGTTGTTTGATTGTTAGATTAGACATAGGACCTCCTGGTTTAGTCTTCCGCCTTTCGCATCTTAAACAACAGACAGACTGAGCTGCACCCTGTTGTTAATTGAAAGGCGTGTTTTATAAATGCCTGTATTAATTATCATATAATATTAAATATTTCAAGAACTTTGAAAAAACCCGATAGGGGTTTAGATGCGTCTCTTAGTAATTTAATAACACCTTGAAATTCTTTTGCTTTATAAAATCACGAAGAAAGAGGTCTTTACCAGTCTCTGGTATAAGGTGATTGAAGACCTTTTTAGGAGCCTAGCCCAGTAAGATAATGGGTATGTTGCATCTCTGATTTAGGTTTGATTTTTTTATACTTATATGTTATCAAATTCAATCCCATGGATGCAGGCTCAATAAAACCCTTCAGGGCTCTTTTATACAACAAAGATAAGATAGAAGATATAAGCACCTGTGTCTGCCCCCCCTATGATGTCATAACAGATAGGGATATCTACACAAAAAAAAATGCCTTTAATGCCATTAAAATAGAGCTGCCAGTTCCAAACCCGCCCCTTGATGAATACAATGCTGCAAAACAAACCCTTGATGAATGGTTAAGGGATAAAATCCTTATCCATGACAGTAAAGAGACTATCTATATCTATGAACAGAGTTTTGAATTCAATGGCTCATCCCTTATGAGAAGGGGTTTTGTTGCGCTAAACAGACTTGACAGAGACAGGATACTCATCCATGAGGCAACAAGGGCTAAGGCAAAAAAAGATAGGGAGAGATTAATTACCACCCTTAAAACCTATACAAGTTTTATTTTTGGTCTCTATGAAGACAAAGAAAACCACATCGAAGACCTCCTTGTTAATGCAGAAAGGGAGCTCGTCTATGATCTAACTGATGATAATGCTATAGAAAACAGATTCTACAGGATAACCAGCAGAGACCATCTCCAGGACATCTGCAGGATGATGGAGGACAAAAAGATCTATATTGCCGACGGACACCACAGGCTCGATGTATCATACAGGCTGGGTCTTGATTATATACCCATATACCTTACAAATATGTATGGCACGGGGATTGTCGTGTGGCCATACCACAGGATTATAAGGTTTAAGAGAAAAAGAACCCTTGCAGATATACTGGATACCCTGAGCAATTATATGGATATTGAGAAAACTGCTATATCCGGCTCAACATCCATAACTGGTGCCGTTGATGTTATTGCCTCTGAGAAAAAACCAACATATGCCATCTATTCAAAGGATGACACAGCAAACATCTACATAATAAAACAAAAAAGGCCTGTTGTATTTAAAGAAGGTATCCATGATGTCTTAAAAAGGCTTAAGGTAAACATACTCCATTCAGGGATACTCAACAATATTCTTGGCATCGAAGAGGATGAGATATCCTTTACCCAGGATCCCTTAAGCTTTATTGAATCAATAAAAAATGGCAGTATTGACCTCATGGTGTTTCTGCCAGCAACAACAGTGGAAGAGGTAAAGGATATAGCAGACAATTACCTTTATATGCCCCCTAAATCAACTTTTTTCTATCCAAAGGTGCTGACTGGCCCTATTTTTTATAAATACGGCTAAGGATAATCTGACTATATTTTTATGGAAATTACAGCTGTAGATGAGACCCTTGACATATTGTGCAACAACAGGCTGAGAATGATTCAAAAAAAAAGGGGGTATAGATTTTCTATTGATGCCGTAATACTTGCAAATTTTATAACCCTTAAAAAACATGAAAGGGTTTTAGATATCGGGACAGGCTGTGGTATTATACCCATTTATATGGCAGTCAACGGAAAAACAAACAGTATAATAGGGGTAGAGATACAGGAGGAACTATTTGAGCTTGCCAAAAAAAACAAAGAGATTAACAGTTGCGATAACGTGGATTTTATAAAAGGTGATGTAACAGAGATAACAGATAGGCTGAAGGACATGCATTTTCACGTCATAATCTCGAATCCCCCCTACACAAAGGAGAGGTCAGGACGAAAATGCCCTGCAGGGTCAAGGCTACTGGCAAGATATGAATCTACCCTTTCCCTTGAATCCCTTCTTATGGCTGCCTCGACCATACTGGACAATAAAGGCAGGCTATATCTCATATTCCCGGCAAGAAGACTCGGAGAGTTTATATATACCGCCAAATCAAAGAGATTAGAGCCTAAAAGGATCCGTTTTGTTCACCCCAGATATAGTGAAAGGGCAAATCTCTTTCTTATCGAGTGTATAAAAAACAGCGGGGTCCATATGATTGTGGAAAAACCTCTTTACATCTATGAAGATATTTATTATACCCATGAGATAGAAGGTTACTACCAAAAGAGGGCGTGATATGGAGAAGATACTTAAACTTATAGAAAAAGATTTTAATAAACTTGAGCTTGCCATAGATAGCCTCGACTCCACAGATGTGAAGATCATAAAAAAGATAGTAAACCACATAATAAAGTCAGGGGGGAAGAGAGTCAGACCCATACTTGTGATACTCACGTCAAAGCTATGTGGCTTTAAAGGTCAAAGGCATATAAAATATGCAGCAGTTATTGAATTTATCCATACAGCGACCCTGCTCCATGATGATGTGATTGACAATGCAGAGCTCAGAAGGGGTTCCTCCACCGTAAATACCCTCTGGGGTAATGAGGCAAGTGTTCTTGTTGGTGACTTCCTATATTCAAAATCCTTTGAGCTAATGTCAAAGGATGGCAACAGTAGGATTATTGAGGCCGTATCAAGGGCAACCACTATCCTTTCTGAGGGGGAGATATTAGAGCTACTTAAGACCTCTGACCCTGATACAACAGAGGATGAATACTTTGAGATAGTCTATAAAAAAACAGCCATATTGTTTTCCGCAGCATGCGAGATAGGTGCCATACTTGCCAGGGCAGATACCAGGAAAAAACAGCTTTTAAAGGAATATGGGAAAAACCTTGGCGTTGCCTTCCAGCTTGTTGATGACCTTCTTGATTATACCTCCTATGATAATAAATTAGGCAAGCAGATAGGCACAGACCTAAAGGAGGGCAAGGTTACACTGCCCTTAATCCATACACTCAGGTCTGCTGATGCCGCTGAAAAAGAGCTGATTAAAGAAAAACTGGCAGAAAGGTCAATGTCTCCCTCTGACTTTGAAAAGATAAAGGGGATCATGGAGAAATATGGCAGTTTTGAATACACTTACAATACGACGAGGCAATACATAGACGAGGCAAAAAGATGCCTTGATGCTTTTGGATCATCACGTTATAAGGATGCCCTTCTTTCTCTGACAGATATGATGCTCACGAGAATGGCTTGATAACAACGGTGAGTCCAACGAATCTCAAGGTCTTTGCGCATTCTTATAACGATTCCTAAATATAAAAGAAATCCCTACTAACATAATGAGGCCCCCAACCATCACACATATAAACCAGTCACCATATCTCACATAAAAGGTCCTGCTATTGGATAATAAAAAATCACCCTTTAGAACTGCATCTTTAAAGATACCTGTTTCTGCTCTTATCCTCCCCCTTGTGTCAATAATTGCGCTTATCCCTGTATTTGCCGCCCTTATGACATAACGTTCTGTCTCGATAGCCCTGAATACATAAAAGGAGAGATGCTGATAGGGGGCAGATGTCCTGTCATACCATGCATCATTGGTTAGGTTTACAAGGACCTGGGCGCCTTTTTTCACAGTATCAAGGGATATACCAGGAAAAATACCCTCATAGCAGATAAGTACACCAATATCCCCGAAAGAAGAATGTATGGGCATGTGGGTTCTTCCGGCTGCAAAACCTCCACCAACAGCAGTAATCTTTGATAGGAAAGGGATGTAATCAACAAGGGGCGTATACTCACCGAATGGGACAAGATGCACCTTATTGTAAATACCTGATATCCTTCCTTCTTTGTCTATAAAATATGCAGAATTATAAAAAATATCACCATTTTCCATATGGACTGTCCCGAACAGGAGGTCTGCATCTAAGGATACTGTTAGAGATTTCAAGGTCCTTTCTATATTCCTTGCAGTATTGATTGCAAAGGGTATTGCTGTCTCGGGCCATATAACAAGGCTTGAACCCTTACCATTATCAAGGGTCATCTGATAATATTTGGTTACTGTCTTTGCCTTATAGTGCTCATCCCATTTCATGTCCTGGGATATATTCCCCTGTATCACAGCTACAGCAACCCTCTCCCCGGACAGACTATTATTATCACCCTTAAGCCTCATATATCCATACACAATAGATGATAGAAATAGAATTATTGTTATAAGGATATAAAGGATAGGTATTTTTTTCTTTGTCCATATGTAATAAAAGATGCAGTTAAAAGCTACAACGATAAATGATATAAAATATATGCCTGTGATAGAGACAACCTGTATGAATGGCAAAAAATTATGTTGTGAGTAGGCAAGGAGCGCCCATGGAAAACCGGTCATTAAAAAACCCCTTATATACTCAAGTATAACCCAGACAAAAGGGGATGAGAGATAAAGGGGTATGTAAAATTTCTCCTCCAAAAAGGTTATGGAATAACAGAATACGCCTGTGTAAAAAGACATATACAGGACAAGAAGCAGCATGATCAGAACGCTCGATATAAAGTCAAGTCCACCATATCTATTCATAGCCACTACAACCCAGTATACTGTCCCCAGGTAACCCACAATACCGGCAAGCAATCCAGCGAGAAAATTCTGATATAATCTGTTTTGTTTCAGAGACGCCAGAAGGGGCACCAATGTAATAAAGGCAAGGGGGAACAGTGATATGGGCGGCTGTATCAATACAGTGAGGATACCAGAGATAATAGGCAGCATTATATTAAACTCAGGGGTAAGTATCTTTATAGTTTTAAGGTATGGCCTTTTGTATTGCTGCTTAGCCACTGTCTTAATGCCCATGTTTAAGGCTATCCTTTAGGATTAATCTCCTGTATCTTTCGTGCCCTATGATATATCTTAGAAGTTTTTTTTCTTGATACCTCATCCTTCTTGCCTCATTGCCTCCTCTTTCATGCTCAAAACCCTTTATGTGGAGAAGCCCATGGATTATGAGTGCCATAAGCCTCTCATGTAAATCACATCCAACCTCCTCTGCCTCTTCCACGGCTTTCTCCAGGGATATAATAATATCACCAATTACCTCTTCATCTATAGAAACCCCTATATTCTTGGCAACCCCCATATCCTCGGCAGTCATATATGAAAAGGATATGACATTTGTAGGCAGATCCCTTCCAAAAAACTGCCTGTTTAACTCCCTTATTTTTTTATTATCAGTGAAAAGAAGACTTACATGCCTACCCTGCAGCCCTGAGTATGTCAGTAATACCTCTATCAGGCTTTTTATCTGTCTTTTGTCTATCTTCAAAAGTCTTTGAGTGTCTCTTATCAACACCATTATGGTCTGTCCTTTCAGGGTATTCTATTCTATGATGAAAGATCCCTAATAAAATATTGACGAAGCTCTTCTGAATTGCATGAAGATCTTTTAGGGTCAATTCACATTCATCGAGCTGTCCATCAAGGAATACCCTCTCCACGGTATCCTGGACATGTTTCTCTATCCTTTTGGGTGTAGGTTCACTAAGTATCCTTGAAGATGCCTCAACAACATCAGCAAGCATTACAATGCCGGCCTCTTTTGTCTGTGGTTTTGGACCCCCATATCTGAAATCCTTCTCGTCTATAGTGTATAGATCAGGGTCTTCATTTTCTTTTGCCCTGTTAAAGAAATAAGTCACCAGTGAGGTTCCATGATGTTCCTGTATTATATCCTTTATCTTCTTGCCAAGTCTGTATTTATCTGCAAGCTCCGCACCCTCCTTTACATGGGAAAGTATAATAAGGGAGCTCATGCTGGGCGTGAGGTTCTTGTGGGCATCCTCAAAACCCTTTCTGTTTTCTATAAAATAGTGGGGCATCTTGAGCTTCCCTATATCATGATAGTAAGATGCCACCCTTGTCAGAAGGGGATGTGCACCTATACTCTCTGCTGCAGCCTTGGAGAGATTTCCTACTATTATACTATGATGATAGGTCCCGGGCGCATTCACCATCATCTCTCTGAGGAGTGGGTTATCAAGATTGGCAAGCTCAAGAAGCTTTATATCTGTTGTGTAATCAAATACATACTCAATCACGGGGAGTAATCCCAGTGCGATAAAGCTGCTTGCTATACCATTTATGAGTATTAACAAGACCTTAAGGGGTATATCTGTCAAGGAGTTGCCTGTCATTACATCAAAGACCACTACCAAAAAACTAACAATAAATGCTGTAAATATGCCTGCCTTGATTATGGTATTCCTGTCCTCGCATTTTCCTGAAAAATAAGATGCAAGGATATTCCCTGCAAGGACAAATATAAAGGCAGACATACTCATGTCAAACATTATGCCTATAACAATGGCGATTAAAAGAGAAAATATAATGGCAGCCTCTGAAAAAAGGACAATCCTTACTATTATCCCAAACATGAACACAGGGGCTAAATACATAAGGCTCACGTTGTTTCCCTGCCCTATATGGCTTAAAATCAGCAGTATGGTCTTCATTATCAGGACTGTCAACAGCATAAGGGAAGAACAAAAGATCATATCCTTATCAGAGAGACTGAATTTTTTAATATTTCTTTCAGCAAACTCGTATAAAATTAAGCTAATGGAAAAAATAAAAAGAAATAGGGACACAAATCGCTTCACACCAAAGGCATCCCTGGAACCCATCTCCTTTATAGCAGAAAGCTTGGAGATATGTTCCTCCCTAACCCTCTCCCCTTCCCTTATAACAATCTCACCTTTTTTTATTGTTATACCAAGGGACGGCACAGGGGTCTCATAGGGTGATTTTATGTTACTCCTTGCTATATCGCCAGGCCTATAATCCGGTATACCACCCTGTAGCCTGTATGTCACAATTATTGTAAGAACCAGGGAAAGGATAAAAAATATGGCTAAGGTCCTTATACTGTAATACGATGGAGGTTTATCATTTCCGTTCAGCATGATTGCCTGTCACCTCTGACAAAGTCTTCTTCATCTCATATGCCCTTATTATCTTCTGAACAAGGGGGTGTCTTACTACATCCTTTTTTGTGAAGTATACAAATTTTATCCCCTTTATACCCTTGAGTATACCCTGTATCTCCACGAGTCCGCTTGACTTTTTATCTGTAAGGTCTATCTGCGTTATATCCCCTGTTATTATCGTTTTAGAGGAAAAACCGAGTCTTGTAAGAAACATCTTCATCTGTTCAGAGCCTGTATTCTGTGCCTCATCGAGTATTATAAAGGCATCATTCAGTGTTCTCCCCCTCATAAAGGCAAGTGGTGCTATCTCTATAACACCCCTCTCTATCAGCCTTGTTGCCCTCTCCATATCCACCATATCATAAAGGGCATCATATAAAGGCCTGAGATATGGGTTTACCTTCTCATACATGGTGCCAGGGAGATACCCCAGCTTTTCCCCTGCCTCTATGGCAGGTCTTGTAAGTATAATCCTTGATACCTCTTTTCTGAAATATGAAGAGAGCGCCATTGCCATGGCAAGGTATGTCTTGCCTGTCCCTGCAGGCCCTATACCTATAACCATATCATATCTTTTTATTGCCTCTATATAATCTTTCTGATTTTTTGACTTTGGTTTTATTGTCTTTTTAGATGGAAAGATATAGATATGGTCTTTCTGGATGTCCTCCGGTATACTGTGACCATGGGCAACATGCCTTACCGCACTGTCTATGTCTGATGAATTAACAACAAAACCTTTTTTAATGATTGTCCTTAGCTCATCTATAACCCTGCTTGTATTCTCTATCTCACTTTTTGTCCCTACTATGGTGAGATGGTTGCCCCTAACGCTTGTCCTCACATTAAAATATTTTCTCAGATATTTTATATTCTCGTCACGGGGTCCAAAGAGATTACGGGCAGTGTTTATATCATCAAAGGCAAGTTTTAAAAACTCTTCTTCAGTCTTTGCGTCCAAGTGTTTAAATCATTCCTCCCTATTGCCTGATCAGTATAGCATAAAAAAATCTTTTAAAAAAGAATATGCAAAAACCCTTCGGCTATTCCACTGTAACGCTCTTGGCAAGATTACGGGGCTGATCCACATCTGTGCCAAGAAGATTCGCTATATTATATGCCAAAAGCTGTAATGGGATTGCTGATAAAAGGGGCTGGAGTTCATATATGGTGTCTGGCATGGTAAAAACACTATCAGCCCTGTCTGCCATGTCATGTGCTGGGGTATCAGTAAATAATATCACCTTACCCCTTCTTGCAAGGACCTCTTCTATATTGCTGCATGTCTTCTGGTATGTCCTGTCATGGGGTGATAGGACAGCAACAGGGAAGTTCTCATCTATAAGGGCAATGGGCCCATGTTTCATCTCCCCTGCAGCATATGCCTCAGCATGGATGTATGATATCTCCTTTAACTTCAATGCCCCTTCCATTATAGATGGATAATTTATGCCCCTGCCTATGTAAAGAAAATTTTTATATGTCATGAATCTCCTTGCCATCTCTTCTATCTGGGCTGCCTCATTCAGTATCGACTGCATCTTGTGGGGTATTCTCTTTAATTCAGCTATCATCACCCTTGTAGTCTCCTTATCCATGACACCAAGCAACCTTCCCATATAGAGCATAAGCATATAAAGCACTGATATCTGGGTTGTAAATGCCTTGGTGGATGCAACACCAATCTCTGGACCTGCATGGGTGAAGATTACCCCATCGGACTCCCTTGCCAGCGTGCTGCCAAGGACGTTACAGACAGAAAGGGTATATGCACCATTATTTTTACCCTCTTTCATTGCTGCTATGGTATCTGCAGTTTCGCCTGACTGGGATATGAGGATAACTATATCCTTGTTATCTATTATAGGCCTCCTGTATCTGAATTCAGATGCAATATCCGTCTCTACAGGCATCCTCAGACACGATTCAAATATATACTTGCCTATGAGACATGCATGATAGGATGTGCCACATGCCACCATCCATATCTTTCTAACATCTTGAAGATTTGGCAGTTTTAATTCATCGAGGTCTATCTGTGCCTTCTCTTCCCTCACCCTGCCTATAAGGGTATCGGTTATAGCCCTGGGCTGCTCGAATATCTCTTTTAGCATAAAGTGTTTGTATCCACCCTTCTGTGCCATGGCACCTGTCCAGTTTACATTATGAGGGGGGCGTTCTACCCTATTGCCATTGATGTCTATAATATTAAAACCCCCTTCCCTGAAGACTACAATATCGTTGTCCTCAAGAAAAATAAACCTGTTTGTCATATCAATGATAGCTGGGGTATCACTGGCAAACACAGATTCGCCATTGATCATACCTACAATCAAGGGGCTCTCTTTTTTTGCAGCAATCATTATCCTTTCTTGTTGCCTCATTATACCCAGGGCATAAGAACCCTCAAGCTCCCCTAAGGCGAGCCTCACTGCATCCACAAACTCCCTGCCCTCTTCAATATAACTATTTATAAGATGGGGTATTACCTCTGTATCTGTATCAGAGGTGAACCTGTGTCCCCTTTTTTTTAATCTCTCTTTAATCTCCAGATAATTCTCTATTATGCCATTATGGACAACCACAATATCCCCTGCCCTATGGGGATGGGCATTTCTTTCTGATGGAATGCCATGGGTAGCCCACCTTGTATGTGCCAGCCCCATTGTCCCCCTTGTCTGTCTACCTGATGCAGCCCTTCTTAAGTCATCAACCTTGCCTTTTCTCCTTATTATCTCAATGGATTTATCGTGCCATATGGCTATACCAGCAGAGTCATATCCTCTATATTCAAGCCTCTTTAAGGCATCAATAAGTATATTAAATGCCTCGTTCTTTCCCATATAACCAACTATACCACACACTGCCACTGCTCCTTTCTGCTTACCAAAGCAGAATCAATTTTATAGCTCTGTTCATGTCCTTTAATACCCATTAAAAACCTAATCAAATCTAAATAAACCAGTCTCTATGCCTTTACTCTTTTTTCAAATGCCTCTACCACATTACCCTCTTCCACCTCCACACCCTCTATGGATGCAAACCCCTTTAAAACAACATGGCTATGGATTATGGAATTCTTTATTACTGTATTGGGGCCCACAATTACATCACTACCTATCATGGTTCTACCCATTATATATGTATCTGGATATAAGACAGTATCCATGCCAATCACCACATCGCTGTCTATATAAACATTTTTGTCTATAAAGGTCACACCATTTCTGAGGTGAAGCTGGTTTATCCTATCCCTCATTATAACATTCGCCTCCAATAGCTCTTTCCTGCTATTTATACCCAGGACATGGGAGGATACAGGATAATGAAACCCCCTGACCTTTATCTTATTCTCTTCCGCCACCCTACATATGTCCGTGAGATAGTATTCACCCTTTCTGTTATCATCCTTTATCTCTCTCAGTAGCCTTAAGTGCCCCTCAGGGATTATACAGATGCCTGTATTTATCTCATTAATCTTTTTCTGTTCAGATGTTGCATCAGCATCCTCAATAATTGCCTTTATATCCTCACCCTCCATGATGACCCTTCCATAGCCTGAAGGGTCGTTTACAGATGTGGTCATAAAGGTGATAGTCCTCTTTTCCCTATAAAAATCAATAAAATCCATCAAGGTAGAGGTATCCATGAGGGGAACGTCACCGTAAAGAACAAGAAGATCGCCTCCCTTAAGGGCGTTTTCAGCACACAAGACAGCATGGGCTGTGCCTTTTTGCTCACCCTGGATAGAAAAATCAACATTGTAATTACTCAACAAGGGTATGACCTTCTCCCTGCCAAAACCCACTACCACTGATATATTTTCAGGTTTGAGCTCCTTTGCCCTCTCAATTACATAACCAATCATTGGCTTACCCATAATCTCGTGTAAAACCTTTGGTTTTTTTGACATCATGCGCTCGCCCTTGCCTGCTGCAAGTATTACCACATTAAACCTGTCCACTATCTCTCACCTTCTTTCCGGATAACCTTATAATCAGGATACTTAATTCAAAAAGCCCCCACAGGGGTATTGCCATAATAATCTGACTTGTAATTTCAGGGGGTGTAATAATGGCGCTTAAGATAAATATACCTAAGATAGCATATCGTCTCTTACTTGAGAGTGTCTTGTAGTTTACAATGCCTGCCCTTCCAAGATAGAATGCCATTAAAGGCATCTCAAATATCAGACCAAAGGTGATAAGGAGCTTGAGGGTAAGGTTCATATAGCCCTTAAGGTCAGGCATGGGGATAATAAACTCGGCTGCATAGCCCACAAAAAAACTATAGATAAATGGCATTACTACAAAATAGCAGAAGAGGGCGCCGCATATAAAACAGATGCTGCCATAAAATATAAAGGGAAACACATATTTTTTTTCTTTTTCATACAAACCAGGTGATATAAACATCCATATCTCATATAGTATGACAGGCGATGCAGCGAATATCGCTGTTACCAGAGAGATCTTAAAGTATGTAATAAATGCCTCTGTGACATAGGTAAAGATAAATGAGCTTTTATCAGGCATAACCTTTATAAAGGGCTCCATGAGAAAATAAAAGATTTTTTCCTTGAAACAATAGGCAGCAATAAAGGTGATGCCCACAGCTATAATGCACACAACGAGTCTGTCTCTCAATTCCTTCAGATGTGATATAAGTGGCTGTTTTTCTTCTGATTTTATCTTTTTTGCCATGGACTATCTGTTATAACTCAGGGGTATCTTTTTTAGGGGGGTTGGTTTTTTCATCACCTATTGTATCCTGTGTTGCCTCATGACTATTGTCTTCGGTGTCTTCGGGTGCCTGTTCCTTTGTTACCTCCTCTTCTATGGTCTCCTTAACCTCATCTGCCATCCTCCTAAACTCACCAAATGCCTTTCCAATAGACTTTGCGAGCTCAGGGAGCTTAGAGGGACCCACCACAAGGAGTGCAACTACGAGTATAACAATAAGTTCAGGAAGACCTATACCAAACATAGATGTAAATTAACACAAATCCTTTCAAATCAAAATAGAATTATTATATTTCAAGATGTAAACTCCACTTGCATAACATATCCTCAGTTCCATACAATCCCATTTTTTAATTCCCATCATGTCTTAATCAGTAACACCATAAAATCTATTCATCCTCCTCTTTTAGCCCCCTGTTTTTTATATCCCTTATGGATTCCAGTATGTTTTTATCCTCATATACAATCCTGTATAACTCCTCTGTGAGAGGCATGGCTACATTCATCCTCTGCGACATGAGATATGCTGCCTTTATAGTAAAATAACCCTCCACAACAGCACTCTGAGAGCCTATAATCTCGCCAGGTCTATGCCCCCTGGCAAGCTCCACCCCGAATGCCCTATTTCTGCTTAAGGAACCATAGGATGTGAGGATCAGGTCACCCACACCTGAAAGCCCCAAAAACGTGGTATCCTTTGCCCCTAATGCCCTTCCAAGCCTCTTTATCTCTGCAAGGGCACGGGTTACAAAAGCAGCCTTTGTGTTTGTCCCAAGGTCAAGGCCCTCAATTATACCTGCCCCTATTGCCATGACATTCTTCATAGCCCCACCAAGCTCAACACCTATAACATCATCGCTTGTATAGACCCTAAAGTTATCACTATGGATAAGCCCCTGGAGATATCTGGAGAGACCCCTGTCTCTCGATGCAACAGTAACAGATGTAAACCGTCCCTCTGCCACCTCCTTTGCAAAGGATGGACCTGAAAGCACGGATATAAGCCCTTCGCTGCCAATCACAGATGCGGCTACCTGGCTCATAAATCTTAATGTGTCTGTCTCTATACCCTTTGTAAGCACAACTATCCTTTTATTTTTTAGTAATATGGATATCTTCTCCACAATTGTTCTTACGGCAAATGAGGGGGTCGCTATAATAATATTATCAGAAAAGCCTGCCACCTTTCCTAAATCATTTGTAAAATCAATACCTTCGGGGAGGATAAAACCAGGGAGATACAGTCTGTTTTCTCTAAAATTTTTTAGGATTCCTAAAAGTTCCTCCTCATACACCCAGAGCAGTATCCTATTGCCCTTTCTTGCAAGGTGCATGGAGAATGCCGTGCCCCATGCACCAGCCCCTATAACACCTATTCCTTTTTCCCCTCTATCTGACTCCATCATAAAAAAAGGATACTATCCCCCCTTATTAATCCTGTTCTGCGATAGCAACACTGCTTATCTTTTCACCATCCTTGAGGTCCATAAGTTTTACGCCTATACCGCCCCTTTTCTGGACAGGAAGGTTCTGGGCATGAAATCTGATAGTCCTACCGGTATCTGTTACAAGTATGACCTCATCCTTGCTATCTATCTTCTTTATGTATACAACCTCACCGTTTTTCTTTGTGCAACGGGTATTTATTATACCCTTACCACCCCTTAGCTGCTCCCTGTATTCTGAACAGGGGGAGCATTTTCCATACCCCTTGTCCGTAACAGTAAATATCACTGAGTCATCGTAAACTATCTCTGCTGAGACAACCTCATCATCATCCTCAAGGGTAATACCCTTTACACCATATGCCTGTCTTCCCATCTGCCTTATCTGTTTCTCATGGAATCTAATGGCCATACCCTTCTTTGTCCCCAGCATCACCTCATTTTCCCCATCTGTCTCAAGGACACCTACCAGGCTATCCCCCTCAGGGAGGTCTATGACCTTTATACCTGTTGATCTGAGATTTCTCAATTCGCTGAGGCTTATCTTTTTGACCTTCCCTTTTTTCGTGATAAGGAATAGATACCGGTCATCCACAAACTCATTGGCATGGGCAACAGCTGTTATCTTTTCGTTCTTTCCTATGCTGATCAGGTTTAGAACAGGTTTACCCTTTGATGTAAGGGGTGCATCAGGTATGGCGTATACCTTAAGTATATAAGCCCTACCATTATTTGTAAAAAATATTATATACGAGTGGGTGGATGCAATATAGAGGTGGTCTACCACATCCTCATCCCTTACAACGATGCCTATCTTTCCCTTACCGCCTCTGAGCTGGTGTTTATACTGATCAAGGGATGTCCTTTTTATGTAACCTTTGCTTGTGATCGTGACTACCACCTCTTCTTCCTTGATCATATCCTCTATGGTTATCTCTGGCAGTTCATCCACAATCTCTGTGAGTCTTTCATTACCGTATCTGTTCTTTATATCAATAAGCTCGTCCTTCACGATCTTCAGGAGCACCCTCTCATCGTCAAGGATATTCTGTAGCCTTTTTGTCTCCTCTTTTGTAGATTGTAGATCCTCTATAATCTTTGTCTGCTCTAAGGAGGTGAGCCTCTGGAGTCTCATCTCAAGGATGCTTGTTGCCTGCTTCTCAGAAAGGCTGAATCTCTCTACGAGGGCTGCCCTTGCCTCAGGTGTATTCTTTGATGCCTTTATGATGGCGATGACCTCGTCAATATGGTCAAGGGCAATCTTGAGACCCTCGAGGATATGGAGTCTCTCTAATGCCTTATTCAACTCAAAGATAGAACGTTTTGTTACAATCTCCTTTCTGAATTTTATAAACTCATTGATTATGTCCTTGATATTAAGAACCCTTGGCTGATTATCAACAATGGTGAGAAAGATAATCCCAAAGGTAGTCTGAAGCTGGGTGTGCTTATAGAGCTTGTTGAGGATCGGTGTAGCCATTTCACCCTTTTTGAGCTCTATAACAATCCTCATACCCTCCCTGCTTGACTCATCCTTCATATTGGAGATACCCTCAATCTTCTTTGCGTTTACCAGTTCCACAATCCCCTCTATGAGCCGTGCCTTGTTTATCTGATATGGTATCTCTGTTATTACTATCCGCTCCCTTCCATCCCTTTTCCCCTTCTCTATAACAGCCCTTGCCCTAAGTATAATATGCCCCTTGCCTGTCTCATATGCCTCTTTTATGCCCTGTCTGCCATAGATTATAGCCTTGGTGGGAAAATCAGGGCCTGGAATAATCTCTGTCAATGCATCGATGGTAATATCTGGATTATCTATGGCTGCCACTATGGCATCAACTACCTCATTGAGGTTATGGGGTGGTATATTGGTTGCCATTCCAACTGCAATGCCTGATGATCCATTGATAAGAAGGTTTGGGATCTTGGATGGTAATACTACAGGCTCTAAAAGTGATTCATCATAATTAGGCCTAAATATTACTGTATCCTTCTCTATATCCTTCAGCATCTCCTCTGCTATCCTCGATAGCCTAACCTCTGTATATCTCATGGCTGCCGGTGCGTCACCATCAATGGAGCCAAAATTACCCTGTCCATCTATGAGGGGATAGCGGAGAGAGAAATCCTGAACCATCCTTGTTATGGCATCGTAAACAGCCTGGTCGCCGTGGGGATGAAACTTACCTATTACATCGCCTACTATCCTTGCGGATTTCTTATATGGCTTATCATGGGTATTCCCAAGGTCATACATGGCATAAAGTATCCTTCTATGGACAGGCTTAAGCCCATCCCTTATATCAGGTAATGCCCTACCTATGATAGTGCTCATGGCATAATCAAGGTATGACCTCTTCATCTCCTCTTCAATGGGAACGGTTACAACAGATTGGTGCATAGATGTTGCCTCCTGGGAATATACTGCTTTTTTTGCTTTAATCTAACATAAACCCTTTGCCTGTGTCAGCTAAAAACATGGCTTGAAACCTTGAACAGGCAGGGTGGTAGGTAGGCTAAAAGCTGGCTGGCTTGTTAGCTGGCAAGCCCGTGTCAATACAAAAGCCTTGAGATGGTATTTCTCTGGATCTTGCTTGTCCCCTCGTATATGGATGTTATCCTCACATCCCTGAGTGCCCCTTCAAGCCCCTGCTCACGCATATAACCATAACCGCCAAATATATCAATACACCTGTTAAGGACATTGATAGCGGTCTCAGGGATGGTGAGCTTTACAAGAGAGGAATATCTTTTTGATTCAGGGTCACCCCTATCATAAAGCCAGGCTGCCCTGTAGAGTATGTTCCTGCATTTCTCTATATCCACATACATATCCACAAGGTCATGTTCTATGGATTGAAATTTTATTATAGGTCTTGCAAATTGTTTTCTCTTTTTTGCGTGGTTCACTGCCTTTTCATAGCCATACAGCATAGCGCCGAATGCCTGGGCGGCAATGACAATCCTGCCCAATTCAAATCCATCGAGGACCATCCGCATACCCTTACCCCTTTTGCCTAATATATTTTCCTTTGGTATGGAGAAATCGCTGAAAACAAGCTCCCCGGATGTGGTGGTATTGATGCCCATCTTCCTCCCAAGATCAGTTATCTCAAAGGAACCAGGTCTGTTCTTCCCTATAAGCTCCCTATCTATTATAACTGCCGTGAGGTTGTTTTCATCCCTTGCCAGGAGCGTATAGAAATCCGCATACCCCGCATTTGTTGTAAAGAGCTTTGTGCCATTAAGGATAAAATAATCCCCCTTTTCCTCTATCCTTGTCTTTATGCTGCCTATATCGCTTCCGCTATCCGGCTCTGTTACACTTATGGCAGAGATATACCTGCCCTCTACCATGGGTCTTATGTATCTTTCCCTCTGCTCTTTAGAGCCATAGACATCTACGACAAAGGCAGGTATGTAACCGAGGCTCAGTGCCATGCCCATGCCAGGGAGGCTCCTGCACATCTCTTTTACAGCAATAACATGTCCCATGGCGCCGTATCCTGCACCGCCTATATCCTCAGGAAAACCAGTACCGATAATACCAAGCTCCCCTATTTTTTCGTAGAGACCCTTTGGGAATCTGTGCTCATCCTCAAGCTGCTGGAGATTCTCCAGGTCAAACTCCTTTGCACAGAATTCACCTACCGCCTTTTCTATGTCCTTTAAATCATTGTTAATATCAAAAAACATGATAGCCCTCTAATATCTTTTTAATGACCCCATAAAATTCAGTGAGTCTATTTTTTATCTCATCTATTGCCTTCATTGCCTTAGCTTGCTAAATCTTAATTGTTAATTGTTAAACATTAAACAATTATAACACCTGAAACAACTTAAGCCTTTCTGTGTTTCTAGCACTGGAAAACCAAATACTTTATTGTAATCTTTCCTTTACGGAGGGGGTTGCGTCAGATTATAATATTTTTATTGAGACATCTTCAAGGTAATTTTCAGTTATTGGCATGGGGGAATAAGGGGCATCTTCTGGCGCATGGCGAGGGAATATCTTTTGACGGAAAAAAGGTTAGCGATCTAAATCCTTCCAAGATAGACAACCCTTCTTAGACTCATATTCTGTGGGTGATTTACCTTTGCCTTGACAAAGAACAAAAGGGTATATATTTTTTAATACATAGGAATTATTGGGGGTGCACATGAATCACATCAAGACCTTTTTTTTAATGGCGGTTCTCACGATCATCTTTGTTGCCATAGGTGGCATGGTGGGTGGGAGAACAGGAGCCTATATTGCCTTTTTTATTGCCTTTCTTATGAATTTTATAAGTTACTGGTTCAGTGACAAGATAGTGCTGAGGATGTATGGGGCACAGCCTGTATCCCAGCAGGAGGCACCGGAGTTATACAGGATTATCTATAATCTGAGTCAGAAGGCATCCATACCCATGCCAAAGCTGTATATCATTGAGAACGACAGCCCCAATGCATTTGCCACAGGAAGAAATCCTGAAAACGGTGTAGTTGCAGTGACCACAGGGATATTACGTATATTGAGCATTGAAGAATTAGAGGGTGTGCTTGCCCATGAGATATCCCATATAAAACACAGGGATATCCTCATCCAGACTATAGCAGCGACCCTTGCAGGGGCAATCACAATGATTGCCAACTGGGCGAGGTTTGCTGCCATATTTGGTGGAGGTAGAGGCGGTGATGACGATGATGGCGGCAATATCTTCACTATCATAATCTTCTCCATATTCGCAGCCTTTGCCGCAATGTTAATCCAGCTTGCCATCTCAAGGTCAAGGGAATATCTTGCCGATGAGGGAGGGGCAAGGCTTTCAGGCAACCCCTTATATCTCTCCAATGCCCTTAAAAAACTCCATGCAGGCATTACCCGTAGACCCATGGAGGATGCCAATCCATCCACAGCACCTATGTTTATAATGAACCCCTTTAGCGCAAAGGGCGTCCTTGCCCTATTCAGCACCCATCCCCCTGTAGAGGAGAGGATCAGACGACTGGAGGATATGGCATATAGAAGATAATCATGGAAAAACCCTGAGGACCCTTTCAATAGGCATAATCGATGAGGTAGAAAAAGGCAGCCATTTAGATCAGGTAATCAACAGATATTTTACAGGCAGCACAATAGACCATCGCTATCGCGGCATCATATACGAGATAACCTCAGGCACAATAAGATGGAGGGCATATCTCGACTGGGTTCTATCCCAGTACACAAACAAGACAATAAAAAGAGATATCCGATATCTTTTATGGATTACCCTCTATCAGATAACCTTTATGAAAAAAGCATCCTATCATGTAGTTAACGAGGCGGTGGAATATGCCAAAAGGACAGGGGGAAGGTATACAGCAGGTTTTGTAAACGCCATACTAAGAAGATACATAAGGGAGTTTATAGAAGATAATGAAGAGAGAGGGCTGGATGCCCATGGTCCTTATGGCCTGAGGGTCCTAAGGACTATAAAATCTAACATCCAGAGGCTTGCCATCATACATTCCTTTCCTGAATGGCTCATCAGGAGATGGGTTGAAAGATTTGGGGAGAATGAAACAGAGGGGTTATGCTCTATCTTAAATAGGGTGCCTGATTTTACATTGAGGATAGACAAGACAGGGATGAATATCGAGGATGCAGGGGATTATCTTGAAAAAAGGGGGATAAAAACCCAAAAAGGCAGGTATCTGGACAGCGCTATAAAGGTGGACAGGCTTGCCCCTATATTAAGGGATACCCTGTTTCAGCAGGGCCTCATGTATGTCCAGGACGAGTCTTCACAGCTTGTAGGCATAGCAGTTAAGCCTGAGGATGGAGACTTGATATTAGATGCATGCTGCGGTATGGGGACAAAAACCGGGCATCTTCAGGAGCTTTCAGAAAATATAAGGCTTTTCTCCATGGATATGGACCTAAAAAAACTAAAATTAATGGGCAAGAGGCAGTATGTAATAAACGGCGATGTCCTTCAGAATCCATTCAGAGAAAAGACATTTGATAAGATACTCCTTGATGCCCCATGCTCGTCTATTGGCATTATAAGAAAACACCCTGAGATAAAATGGAGATTAACGGAAAAGGATATAAAGGAAGCCAGCAGAAAACAGCTTGCCATGCTTAGCTCACTCTGGGGTTGTCTAAAGGATAATGGCTGCCTTATCTACAGTGTATGCTCCTTTGAGCCTGAGGAGACAACAGGTGTCCTCTATGAATTCAGCAAAGAAAATAAGTTTATAGTTGAAAATCCCCTGCCTGTTTTGTTTAATAATATTGAATATTTTTTGTCTCTGCCCCATAAAACAGGGTTAGATGGTTTTTTCATAGCAAGGCTCAGAAAAATATGAGGTTTATCCGGATCCCCATATATATATTTATAGCCCTTCTCATATTCATCTTTTCCACATATCTAACCATGAAGGTCATACTTAAATCACAGAGGACGGTCTTGTGCCCTGATGTAATAGGGAAAGAGGTTCGTGAGGCAAAGACACTGGTAGAGTCAAAGGGTCTAAATTTTCACATAGTTAGATATGAAAAAAGAAATGATGTCCCCTATAATCACATAACTGTCCAGAAACCAGAGGCTAATATACAAACAAAAAAAGGCAGGACAGTAATGGTGATTGTCTCTGACGGTCCTGAGCTCTTCATAGTCCCTTCCCTGGTAGGTCAGGTTGTGAATACTGCCTATGAAGTGCTCAAGGAAAAAAATATCCCTATCGAGAGGATCATATATGTCCCCAACATGGATAATGAGGGGAAGGTAATTGCCCAGATACCAAAGGGGGGAGAGGGACTGCTTGAGGGGAAAGGCATTGTCATATTTGTAGGGGCAAAACCTAAAAGATATGTAGTGATGCCTGATGTAACCTCGCTTGAACTGAATGAGATAACAAGCGAACTGGACAGAAAAAATATAAAATATAAGATTGTGTATACAAATGATATTAATATAGCAAAAAAGGATAAAATAACAGCATCTGTGGGCACTGGACAGGTCTTTGATGCTGATGAGGGTCTTGAGCTAAAAATAAAAACAGGGGCAGGAGAGATAGATGAATAAGATTAAGATAGCGCCTTCAATACTGTCATGTAATTTTCTTAAACTGGAGGGGGAGATAAGGGCAGCCGAAGAGGCAGGTGCGGATATCTTCCATATAGATGTCATGGATGGACACTTTGTCCCTAATATAACCATAGGCCCCATGTTTGTGGAGGCAATCAAAAAGATTACAACAAAACCCCTTGACTGCCATCTCATGATAAGTAATCCATCAATGTTTGTTAATGATTTTATCAAGGCAGGTGCGGATATTATAACAGTCCACATAGAGGTAGATACCCACATCTTCAGGACTACAGATGTCATAAGGGCAGCCGGGATTAAGGCAGGGGTAACACTCAACCCATCAACACCCCTATGTTCCCTGGAACATATCATAGATAACGTGGATCTACTCCTCATTATGACTGTTAACCCTGGCTTTGGTGGCCAATCGTATATCCAATACATGGATAAAAAAATAAGGGATGCAAGGGAGATGATAGACAATACAGGCAGGATGATAGACCTTGAGGTGGATGGTGGCATAAAGGCATCGAATATAAAAAAGGTAGCAGAGGCAGGTGCGGATATAGTTGTCATGGGCACAGAATTCTTTCACAGCAGTGATTACCATAAAAAGGTATCTGAGATAAGGGATATCCTCGGACAGACAGGTTAAAATATTATGGAGCTAAAGAAACAAAAGGTCTATAAGCAGGTATTTGAGGATGCCTGTAAAAGACTCCTTACCACAGATCAGGAGGGACAGCTTGTTAAGGCAGGGCTAAACTATACGAAAACAGCCAAAGGATATAGCATAGAGATACCCTATTTTAATGAGGTAATACTCCTTACAACCCCTGACTTCTCTTTCAAGGGTTTAAGCGGTTCAAATGTAACGCTTGTCTCTAAGATTATCATCCTCCACTATATAAATTTTGCCTCCGGGAGACCAAACAGCAATGAGCTGATACCCTACGAGGACATACCTGGATGCAGGCACTATAAACCTGTATTTGAAAAAAGGGTAATAAAGCCATTGGCAGTTGCCTTTGGGACAAACAGGGATGCCTTTAGAGAGGCAGGGGAGATGCTCAATGGAAGGATAGAGGATTACGGTGATGCATCCTTTACCATCTTGCCCCTACCAAGGGTCCCTATTACCTTTATATTATGGGAGGCTGACGAGGAGTTTCCACCCTCTGTCAGGGTCCTCTTTGATACATCCATCAGCTCATATCTACCCCTGGAGGATATCACAGTTATATCAAAGCTGGCATCCTCAAGGATTATAAAGGCAGCAAGGCTAAGATATGCAGAAGAGTTTGGAGAATAATATAGGTGAATACCAGGCCTTAAGATACAATCCAGACAANAATAGAGCCTGGTTCAATGGGATTNAATAGGCTCATGAAAATCNTCTATTTCCATTTANACAAAAAAAATCTGTTGACTTAAATGTTATAATGCTAGAGCATAATGACAAATAACTGGATGATGGTATGCTGGCGGGTATTGTCAAAGCTTTCATGAAAATGTGTCTTAAAACATATGGAAATTATAAAAACCCTCTCCTTTGTTGGCTGAGATAGTTTTCTTCCAAGGCTGTGTTATAGGGCTTGAAGTATAAAAGTAACCCTCCCCATTGTGGGAGAACATAAAAGTAACCCTCCCCTCTTGTGGGAGAACATAAAAGTAACCCTCCCCATTGTGGGAGAACATAAAAGTAACCCTCCCCCTTGATGGGGGAGGGCGAGGGTGGGGGTGAAAGGTGTGATAGATATTGCAACCCCTCACCCTGACCCTCTCCCACAAGGGGAGAGGGGAGTTTGGAATATCCCCTTTCATTGATATAGGCCTGTGTCCTTTATCCCTACCCCAGGGGTTTTGAAAAAGGGTCTATGGTTTCAAGCTGGGAAGCCTGCAAGCTAAAAAGCGTGTTGTAAATTATCACCCCCTCCTACCTCCCCCAACAAGTGGGGGAGAAGAAGGAAAAAGAATCTCAGCAAGTTCCCCTCTCCCCTTGTGGGAGAGGGTAAAGAAACCTCTGTCTATGGTGAAAGGAGGGATTAGGTCGAACGGATGATGAAACTGCTTCACACATCATGAAGATGTTGGTAAGAGTATGAATATTTATATGTGAGGAGGAATAACTGTATGAAGCCATTCTTTAATTTTTTCTTCTATCGCGTTCCGTACCTTTCGTATTTTCTCAAGTTTATCTTCATCTGTTCCTGTGAAAGTAGATGGGTCTTCAAAACTCCAGTGTATGGTTTTTGTAAGTAATCCAGGAAATACCGGGCACTGTTCTGCCGAGGCCTCATCGCATACGGTAATCACATAGGAAAAGATTTCACCTTTTTTGAAGAGGTCGAAGACGCCCTTTGTTTTATTCTTTGAGATGTCAAGCCCCATTTCTTTCATTGTCTCTACTACAAGAGGATTGAGCACTCCTGGCTCAAGACCTGCGCTTTCCGCTTTAAACCAATCACCTGCAAGATTATTCAATAAGGCCTCTGCCATCTGGCTTCTGGCACTATTGTGAACACACACAAAGAGAACCCTTTTTTTATAAACCATAACCTTCTCCTGTGAAGTTATTTTTCTGCAAGTATAGTAACAGACGCCAAAAGTTGTTTCAACAGAATAGATAAGTGTTTTATAATGCCTCACTGAAGACTAAGACATCGTCACAAAATAACATGGAGCGCAAGTTTTTTGATTCCTCAAAACAGGAGACTTCCCCGCTTTAGTGAGGCATTACTAACAGGCGTAAAATAGACTTGACAAATATTGTATAAAAATATAGAGGATAATTATAAAATTATTTTTGGGGGTAATTATGAACAAAACGGGACACAATGGTTGGATAAGGAAAGGCTGTTGTATAATATTCTGCCTTGCATTTGTTTTTGTATTGGGGGCAAGTTATGTAAGTTATGCTGCAGATCCACCAGAAGGGAGTTACAAAAAGACCTGTAAGGATATCTTTTATAACTCTAATACTAATAGAATAACAAGTGCATTTTGCAAGAAGATGAATGGAAAATTGAATACAACGTATCTTGATAATGTAAGTGGCTGTGTTAATCAAGGTGGTGATATCTCAAACTGCGATGGAACGCTTCAATGTACAGGCGTGAATCTCCCTGCAGGCTCCTATAATAAGACATGCTGGTGCTGTAGAATGGTAGGAAGCTCTATGGGGTGTTACTGTAAGCCTATGCAAGGAAAAGAAAAATGGACAACCCTTAACAATGCTAATGATTGTGTTAATCAAGGTGGTGATATCTCAAACTGCGATGGAACGCTCAGATGTACAGGCGTGAATCTTCCGAACGTGGGATCCTATCAAAAATCATGCTGGTGCTGCAGAATGGAAGGAGACACACTGGGGTGCTACTGTAAGCCGAAGAGAGGTAAGGAAAAATGGACAACCCTTGGCAATGCAACAAGCTATTCAACAGATATCTGGAATGATAATGGTACCCTGAAAGGCAGATAATCATCATTAAAACGATATAAACAATAACTATTGTAATTATCCTGTCACTTTAAGGGTAAAGGCAAAGCATAGGGTGTAGAGATATATGACATCCTGAATGATATAAGGAGATGAAGAACGGTCTTCCTCAAGGATAAAAAAGGATGAATCCCAGTAACTTCCCCTCACTATCCAGGGGGTAAGGATATAAATTCCAGTAAGTTTCCCTCTCACTTCCATGGGAGAGGATAAAGAAACCTCTGTCTGATAAATCCAAGTAAGTTCCCCTCTCCCCTTGTGGGAGAGGGTCAGGGTGAGGGGAAGAATTTAGGCTTTTTCTTGTTTCAAATGGGTAAGTCTCCTTCCCCTTCCTTGATGGGAGGGTATGATAAGCAGTTATTCTTTATTACCTCTA
>Ga0067045_1027639_pt1 | contig 76931 bp, 78 predicted proteins | sample TerdegcTABiofilm_FD_59184 | JGI IMG/M metagenome (GOLD analysis project Ga0067045, IMG submission 59184) | Combined Assembly of (Gp0054472, Gp0054536) Wastewater bioreactor microbial communities from Singapore -Terephthalate degrading... | reverse complement strand
CGGGAGGAGGCAGAGCGGGGGTGGCGGGCGGATCCGCAGGGGCTGGAGCACTCCTTTGAGCGGATGGGGGAGGAACTGGAGAGGTGGATCCGGCGGGGAGAGGGAGGCTCGCTGATCCTCACTACCGATGAACATCCCGCGTATGGGCGGGGACTGAGCCGGGTGGGAGGGCTGGAGCAGTTGAAGCGAGAGGGCCGGTTTGAGCACCGGCGGATGAGCGCTCGGCAGGCCCGCACCCGATCCAATCCCCTGTTCGCGGTGAACTACCTGGATCGACAGGTGCGCAAGGATGTGGCGAACCATGTGCGGGAAACCACCCGAGGGGCCCGTAACGTGAACGATCTAGGTTCTTCACCCATGGGCTGTACCTGGCCGAGGGATGGAGAACCTGGACCCGGATGTGGGGCACCCCCTACGGGGATGGAAAGGTGTACTTCCCTCAGTTCATCTTGGACTGAGAACCTTCCCCACAAGCTTCGGGGTACTAAGCATTGCTATCGAATCCAGAATTGTGCTATACCCCTTCCATGGCTACCACGAAGACCCCAATAAAAAACAACCCTATAATAGGGGTAAACCTCCCAGGAACTACTGATCCAGAGGTGAACCGAAAGCGACTATCTGCATTCCAGCGGGATGGCTTCGATGCCATCGAAGTATCCCTCGATTCCTTTCCCTTGATTATCGACGGGGAGCCCTGCGATTCCTGGATACAGTATCTCCACACCCTCCTGAACGAGTTCCCCTTTCGCTATTCCGCACACATCGGCCGAGGATTGGATTTACGAGATCTTACCCGCCTAGCTAAGCACCGAGCCGTGCTACGGCATTCCATAGACATATGTGCCCGCCTTAAAATGTCACCTCTTGTAATCCACTTCGAAGTAAAAAGCCGGAATGCGGAAGTGGAGAAGACGTTCATCGAGGAACACCGGAAGGCCGCACAGTACGCGGAGGATAGGGGCGTCTTGCTCGTGGTGGAAAACATCGAGGTGGAATGGGTGGATCCAGTAATAGAACTGGTGGCTACAGTAGACTCTCCGAACCTACGCTTGGCTTTCGACACAGGGCATGCGTTTCTGGCATCCCACTATTTCAAGTTCGATTTTCTGGAGTCGTTTAAAAAGGCTCTTCCCTATCTGAAGCATTTCCATCTAAGCGACAACACGGGTGTGTTTGAAGAACTCCGCATAACCGATCGGCCCACTTACGACGCTCTGCCTATGGGCTGGCGGTACGAGTATGGTAGGGGAGATATCCATCTGCCTCCCTACTGGGGAAAGATCCCCTATGATGAACTATTCAGGTTATCTTCAAACTACGAGGGGATGTTCGTCTGCGAGTACTACTCGGAACGATTCTTGCCTTTTAACAGCGAAATACAGAAAAAAGTGCGGGAAAGAATCCTACAGGCCCGAAGTCTTTGAATCTGCTGATCAGAGGGTAGCGGCCGCTCGAGCATAGAATTCCAATAGTACATTCCACTACATGGATCCACAAAAAAAATTCGCCCCCTCCACAGAGGGGGCTTATTCTAATTGTTACGTGTATTCTCCCCTCGCTATTGGACAACCTACTTCATCAGTACGTTCTTCACGAACTCGCTGATCATGAAGGCTTTGTAAGGAGCGGGGAACCAGGGGATGGCGTTATTCTTCCGGTCCTCTTCGGTTAGGAGAGTTCCCTCCATAGCGATATCCGTTCGAGCGGGATAGGCCTTTACAATCTGAAACTTCTTCAACTGCTGTTCCTTCGTGGTGATGTGCCGTATCCAGAGTAGGCCCGCCGCCTTGTGAGGAGCGTTCTTTAAAACCCCCATCGTGTCTCCACCGCCAGCCAATCCGAACTTGGGAATGTACATCTTGGCTCGTTTAAAGAGGTTTCCCTTCGCCATCTGGTCGCTCACGTTGTCGTCCCACGCGACCGTCATGGTAATCTCGCCTCCATTCAACCGGATGATGGAATCGTTGTTGGACATGGTAATGGTAAGTTTGTCCTTTCTGTCCTGGAACCACTTCCAGGCAAGGTTCCAGTTCGCTACTTTTTCCTGAACTACCTCTTTGTCTCCTTTGTATTTATCCAATCCGCCGGTAGTATGGGCAATGACGCTATGTACAAAAGATTGACCCGATCCGCCTTTGGAAGGATCACAGAACCCGAACTTCTTTGGATTCGCGTCTATCCATGCCTCCAGTTCCTGCCAGGTCTGGGGTGGATTCTTGACCTTCTCTGGATCATAGAGGATTCCCGTCTGGTTTCGGTGGAAAGGCGCCAGGAACCCCCGGGTAAGGAACCCCTCCTGTACCTCCCAGAGAGAGGGAGCTAGTTTATCCGCCTCGGGAATGATGTTTTTAATGGGACCATAGAACAGGTTCAGATCCATCGTGGTTTTCACCCACTGTCCCCCCACGATCATCACATCGATCGTTCCCACGGGTTGATCCTTTTCCGCGATAGCCTTGTTGAAGTTGGCTGTTTGATCTCCCACGATCACGTTCGCTTTAATGCCATACTGCTTCTCGAAGTCGATACCCGCTTCTTTGAAATAGTCGGGGAAATACCAGGCATAGAAGGTCACTTCCCCCTCCGCCTTTGCCGCTGCCACGATCTGGTCCCACGTGGCTGTCTGGAGATCGATCTTGGGAGCAGCTTTTGGCGCTTCCTTCGCTCCACCGGCAAAGCCAATTCCTGCCGCTAGGGCGAGTACCAGTACCGCTACGATCAGTCGTTTCATACTACACCTCCATTGATAGTTTTATATCATCGGTTCTCTAGACCTTTCCCAGAGAAGCCGATAGATAATCCGCTTTCAGAATACGCTCCACAATGAACAGAAGGATAATATTGGGTGTCATCATGATCAGGGCTACTACCGATGCGTTGGTTCGGATAAAATTGTACCCTAGAAAGGAGTAGAGGATGGTAGGAATGGTTTCGAACGTGGGGGTACCAATGACAAAGGTCAGGTTGAACTCCTCGATGCTAGTGGTAAAGGCAAACACCATCCCCGCCAGTAAACCCGGTCGAACCATGGGAAGGAAAATATCCTTAATCTTCACAAAGGTATTCGCTCCTAGGTTCTCTGCCGCGTCGATGATGTCCTGAGGGATAGCCTCGAAGCTCGTGGTGAGCACCCGAATCATGTAGGGAATCCCCATCAGGGTATGGGCCAGCACAAGGCCGAAGAACGATTGGGTCAGATGGAAGGCTGCAAACACTCGGCTAAGGAATAGGGCCACCACCATCCCTGGCATGATGATAGGCAGCAAGACGACCAACATGAATACTTTCTTTCCTGGTATGTTCTTTCGACCTAGGACGTACGCCGTGGGTAGGGAAAGAACGAAGGATAGAAGAACCGCGAGGGGAGCCACGGAATAACTCGTTTTAAGGGCTCGAACGATGTTGGTATATTTAAACACATAGGCCCACTGAGCCCAGGAAAGCTTCTCGGGGAACAGTTGAGGGAAAGACCAAGGGTGTTCTGGATCCACGAGGCTCCACAGTACTGCCATCAATACGGGTGCTCCTACCCAGAGAATCTGGGTAATCACGAAAAAGGCTGTTAGTAGACCATAGATCAGTCGTTTTCGACGAGCTTCCCGCACATGGAGGGGGATCGCAGGGGCTATGAAAGAGGAGGCCCTCATGGGTTTCCTCCTTCCACCGCTTGGGCTAATCTACTATACAGCCAGGTCATGAAAAGAGTGGTTACAATAATAATCACTCCCATTACGGCTGCTTTGTCCCATTCCTGAAACAGGGTAGCGGTATTCCGCATCCGTAAGGCAATAGAGGGAGGATACGTAGGTCCCGCCACGCTGGTGATGGGGAAATCTCCAAAAGCTTTGATGAACATGAGGATCATAGACACTAGAATCCCGGGCATGGCCAAGGGGATATAGATCCGGAATAGGATCGCCCAATTATTCGCCCCGAGATTCCGGGCCGCGTCGATAATGTCGTCCCGTATAGAGGCAAGGGATGCCGATACGATGAGGAGTACAAACGGTAGGTTCTTCCAGATCTGAATGGCCACTACTCCCCAGCCAAACTTATCGTTCAGCATCCGAAGGGGTTCTTTGATGAATCCAAGTCCTAAAAGAACCTCGTTTACGATCCCATGGTAAGAAATAATGTTAAGAATTAGGAACGCTGCCACTAGCGCTGGAATGAAGAGGGGAATCTTGATCAGGGAGGCGAGGAATCGCTTCCCTGCTCCTCCCTTTCGAAGGAACAATCCTACGGGAAAAGCGAAGAGGAGGGTACCTACGGAACTTAATACTCCCATCTTAAGAGAAAACAATACCGAGTCGATCGTTTCCCGTTCCCAAAGGGTCTTCCAGTTAAGGAGGGTAAAGCGGGAAGTCCCCGTCACACTGATGAGCCCAAAACTCTGAGCCACCGTGATGAAGATCGAGGACCCTAAAAAGAGTATAATAAACCCTACCCCCGGAAGGATCATAAGGTAGTGGATCAAGGCTACATCTTTTTTCTGATCCATCGTCTCCCCCTAAATCAGGATCCGAAAAGCGGTTTCTTCCACCCCAAAATCCACCAGATCGCCCGGTCTAAACTTTAACACATCTCCACCATAGGCCACGTTGCCCCCCCGGGCTCGAAGCCGTTGCCCCTGTACATCCACAAACAGATCGGTACTATCCCCCATGAAGATGGCGTGAACAATGGTACCCCGAATTCGATTCGCCATCCCTTCCCGGTACAGCACCATGTCTTCGGGTCTAAAGCTAAAGCGTACTTCCTCCCCTACTCTTGCTTCCATTCCTTCTGATTGCACCCAAACCTGTCCGAACGGAGCGTCAAGGAGAAGTCGGTTTCTCTGCCGTTCCCGTACCCGTCCCGTAAAGATGTTGGCGATTCCGATGAATCCGGCTACAAAGGCAGTCTTCGGGTACAGGTAGATCGTATGGGGATCCCCTACCTGTTCGATTCTGCCCTGGTTCATTACCACGATCCGATCCGAGATAGCGAGGGCTTCGTCCTGGTCGTGGGTCACATAGATCGAAGTGATCCCGAGACGTTTTTGCATTTCCCGAATCTCCACCCGCACCTGAACCCGGAGTTTTGCGTCTAGATTGGACAGGGGTTCATCGAACAGGAGAATATCTGGTTCCGTTACAATGGCCCGAGCTAGGGCAACCCGTTGCTGCTGCCCTCCCGAGAGCTGAGCGGGTTTTCGGTTCTCGAACCCCACGAGGCTAAGCATCTCGAGGGCCTTCTGAACCCGCTTCTTTTGCTCTGCCTCGGCAATCTTCCGCATCTTCAACCCAAAAGCGATGTTCTCCCACACGTTCATATGGGGAAACAAGGCATAGGATTGAAAACACATGGCGGTGTTCCGTTTGTTAGGGGGCACGTTGTTCATTAACCGATCGTTGAAGTATACCTCTCCCTCATCAGGAACATAGAAACCGGCGATGGTCCGTAAGGTGGTGGTTTTCCCACATCCGGAAGGCCCGAGTAGGGTAACAAACTCCCCCTCCTCCACCTCCAGGTTCACATGGTCAACCGCCACCACATCGTCGAACTTCTTCGTGAGATTCTTCAACACGAGGCGCGACACTGGCCATCCTCCTTCCTCTTTTTATCTGAACTATGTTAAAACTACATTAAACCCGATTTCTTTCCCATCATGCTATTCAGCCATTGAATCCCCTCTTCATAGGCATCTGAAAATCGCGGATGAATCTCCATCATCCAAACCCCTTTGTACGAAGGGAGCATTTCCCGCAACACTTCCCCGTACGGGATCTCTCCCCAACCAGGGGGAAGATGCAGATCTCCTTCCCCTAGCACGAACGCATCCAGAGGTTTCTTCCCGTTCCCTCCACCCTCGCGCGCATTGGGAATCCCAAGGTTGTCGTGAATATGCACGTGCACTAGGTACGGAAGAACCGCCCGCAGCGATTCTAAATATGGAAAACCTTCCTCCCTCGCGCTGAGGTAAGCGTGGCCAAAATCGAAGCAGATTCCAACCTTAGGGTTCCCAACCTCCCCGACCACCTCTGCGAGATGGCGTGGATCGATCCGGTAGGTATGTTCCCCCCCCTGTCGGAAAATGTTTTCCACCGCTACCGTAATCCCCTGTTTCCCCGCATACTCCCCGATTCGCTTCAACCGTTCGATTTCATCCGCCCATTTGAGCTTCCCACCCCTAAATCCGGACATCCGATAACCTCCGTGGTACACAACCACAGGGGCTCCTATAGCGTTGGCAAAATCGATCGATGCTCTCAAGGCAGAAGCATGAATTTCCGGAGATCGTTCGTCGCAGAGGTTCACCGGATCCGGACCATGGACAGTGTACTGGAACGGATACCCCTCTAGAATCCGTTTCACCCTATCCGTCTGGGCTTTTAATAATTTTCCTCCTAGGATACACCCCACCCCGTGAACGGGAATCTCAACAGCGGAAAATCCTGCCCTCTGGAACCGCTCCAGAAGAGTTTTTAGGATTTGGAGGTTCCCATCGATGGTTCCGGAATCCGCGTTTATCCCTACGGGGACTTGCATACCCTCGATTCTACCATTGGAAACGTTTGCAGTCAAATGGAATCATCGGCGATTTTTATTGCGGAACTTCCCATCCGTGCAGTAGAATCTAAAGAAAACAGTTTCTTTTTTCAGGAGGCTCCGATGGCAGCGAAAAAAAGTATCCCCCAAAAGCCCCCCCTTACCCCATCTACCAATCCCCATAGAGGCATCAAAGCAAAAGAGATCATCACTGACTTCGTGAATCATCTGGAGTATTCTCAGGGAAAGGATGAGTATAGCGCCACTCCTCTAGACTATTACAAGAGTCTTGCCTACACGGTACGGGATCGGCTATTCGAACGATGGATCGATACCCAGCAAACCTACTATAAAAAGCCTTCCAAGCGAGTGTACTATCTCTCCCTAGAGTTCCTCATGGGACGTACCTTAGACAACGCCCTCATCAATCTGGGAATGCGAGAAGAAGCTGTCAAGGCAATGGATACCATGGGATTTCGATTGGAGGACCTGGAGGAACTCGAGTTCGACGCAGGCTTGGGAAACGGTGGGTTGGGCCGTCTGGCAGCCTGTTTCCTAGATTCCATGGCCACGATGAGTCTTCCCGCCTATGGGTATGGAATCCGGTACGAGTATGGGATCTTCTTCCAACGGATCCGGAACGGAGAACAGGTGGAAACCCCCGATCCTTGGCTTCGGTACGGGAACCCCTGGGAAATCGACCGGCCCGAAGCCCTCTATCCCGTACACTTCTACGGTCAGGTTCGACAATTCATCGACGAACGAGGGCGCAAGAGATGCGAATGGGTGGACACTCAGCAGGTAATGGCGATGGCCTACGACATCCCCATCCCTGGATACCGGAACCATACAGTGAATAACCTGCGCCTCTGGGCCGCGAAGAGTACCCGCGATTTCGAGCTTAGCTACTTCAACCATGGCGATTACGAACGGGCTGTTTCCGATAAGGTACACACGGAGACCATCTCAAAGGTTCTATATCCCAACGATAACGTGTTCGAGGGTAAGGAACTACGGTTGAAACAGGAGTATTTCTTCGTGTCCGCCACCTTACAGGACATTGTTCGACGATACAAAAAAACACATCCCAACGATTTTTCCCATTTCCCCGATGAAGTGGCTATCCAGTTGAACGATACGCATCCCGCAATTGGGATCGCAGAGTTAATGAGAATCCTGGTAGACCTGGAAGGACTTTCCTGGGAACCCGCATGGGACATTACGGTACGGACCTTCGCCTACACGAACCACACGGTGCTACCCGAGGCGTTGGAGAAGTGGCCCGTAGACCTCTTCGGACGAGTGTTGCCCCGGCATCTACAGATCGTGTACGACATCAACCATTTCTTTCTCGAAGATGTCTCCAGAAGATACCCGGGAGATTTCGGGAAACTGGAACGAATGTCCATCATCGAAGAAACCCATGGGAAAAAGGTACGGATGGCAAACCTGGCCATCATTGGAAGCCACTCGGTGAATGGAGTTTCTGCCCTGCATACGGAAATCCTCAAGAAGGACCTCTTCAAGGATTTCTTTGAGCTCTGGCCCGAAAAGTTCAACAATAAAACCAATGGAATCACCCCACGCAGGTGGCTCAAGGCCTGTAACCCCGATCTAGCAGAACTCATTACCAGTAGAATCGGTGATGGATGGGTCACGGATCTTGATCAATTGCGGAAACTCATTCCTCTGGCCGATGATCCATCCTTTCGAAAGGAGTGGCGAAAGGTAAAGCAGAGGAACAAGGACCGATTAACCGAATACATTCTGAAGAACAATAGTCTTGCCGTCAATCCTCGGTCTCTATTCGACTGTCAGGTGAAACGGATCCACGAGTACAAGCGACAACTCCTCAATGTCCTTCACGTGATCGCCCTCTATAACCGCATCCGGGATGGAAAACGTAACGGTATCGTGCCCCGCACCGTGATCTTCTCAGGGAAGGCAGCTCCCGGCTACTTCATGGCAAAACTGATCATCCGCTTGATCAATGCCGTTGCGGACGTGGTGAATAACGACCCTGCCACAAAGGATCTATTACGGGTAGTGTTCCTGGCGAACTATGGAGTGAGTCTGGCGGAAAAACTGATCCCCGCGGCAGATCTCTCTGAACAGATCTCCACAGCGGGTACAGAAGCTTCGGGTACGGGGAACATGAAGTTTGCCTTGAACGGAGCTCTCACCATCGGCACGTTGGACGGAGCCAACGTGGAAATCCGGGAAGAGGTGGGACCGGAGAATATCTTTATCTTTGGTCTTACCGCAGAGGAGGTGGCAGAAACGTGGCGAAAAGGGTACAACCCTTGGGACTACTACCACCGGGATCCAGAATTAAAGCGCGTCCTGGATATGATCCATGAAGGCTACTTTTCACCCGATGATATAGGACGATTCCGACCCATTACAGACTCCCTATTACGGTATGGGGACACATACCGGTTACTGGCCGATTTTCGCTCGTACCTGGACACTCAGGAACAGGTATCCCGACTGTACAACGATCCGGAAGAATGGACGAAAAAGTCGATCCTTAACGTGGCCCAGATGGGAAAGTTTAGCAGTGATCGCACTATCAAGGAGTACGCGGAGGAGATTTGGAAAGCTCACCCTGTGCTTGTCACGCCCCCATCAAAGGATACGTAGAATATCAAGAATAGGGTGAATGCGCATGGGAATGTCTACCCCACATCCACCCCTAATAGGTATCCTAAGCCTCGACCGACTAAAAAGGAAAGGGCCGCTACCCCTAGGCTGATAACCAGCATCTCTACGAATCGTTTTCTGAAATCCATGCCCCTGGAAACCGACACATAGTAGTTGAACAGATAGATGATCAGTACTGCCATTCCCAGTGTGGCTCCCAAGGATCCGAAGGGACTGGAAAGGATGAAATACGGGAGAATAAGGCAGAGTACGGTGAACACGTACGCGATCCCCGTATAGATGGCCGATTTCAGAGCATGTTGATGGTTCGATTCTGCCTTGGTAGAAAGGTATTCGGAAGCAGCCATGGAAAAAGAAGCGGCAATCCCCGTTACCAAACCTGCCAGAGCCACCAGTCGGTTGTTGTTTAAAGCAAAGGTGAGACCTGCCAATGTCCCCGTTAACTCCACCAGCGCATCGTTCAACCCTAGGACGACGGAACCCACGTACTGGAGACGTTCCTCCTCGATCATTCCCATCAGGGTGTTTTCATGAGATTCCTCATCCTGGTACACCGCCTCTGCTTCTGGAATGATAGGGAGGATCTTCTCATAGGCAGCCTCAGCTCCTTCTTCCCCTTTCTCCATTAGTTTCAATCCGAAGGTGATCCCAAAGAGACGGCTGATCCAGTAATACTTGAAGATCTTCCATCGATTCGGTTTCACTTCGGTCCCCGTGATCCCTTTCCAGAAGTGATAGTGCCGGTATTCATCGGCAGAGATCCGTTCCAGAACCTCACGGTTCTTTACATCCTTCTCAACCCGGGATAGTCGAGCGTAGATAATGTGCTCGGTGATTTCATTCTCCTGGAACCCTTCCAGGAGGGATTTTATGTTAGGGTCTGTCAGTCTAGTGTCTGCCATGTCCCTTGCCGGTTCCAGAATGCTTGTGTTCCTCACAAACCTCTCCTGAATCGGTCAATTTACCGGATAGATAATCCTGTACAGCTTGTTCCGCGCGGCCAGTTGCCCCTCGAACTACCTGTATCCCATGTCCTTCCAGGACGCGTATGGCTCCGGGTCCGATCCCCCCCGATAGGAGGACAGTGACCCCCTTCGCAGCCAGTATCGAGGCAAGGTCGGATCTGCACCCGCATCCTCCGGGTGACGGAAGGGTTTCCTGCGAAAGAATAATACCCTGGGCACGGTCCACCTTGAACAAGGTGAACTTGTCGCAGTTACCGAAATGCTGATCCACTGCCCCATGTTCAGTCGTTGGTACGGCAATCGTCATGGTTTGTTCCTCCTCCAAGGGACGAATAGGTCCCCCTTGAATCTTTAGTATCTTCCCCAACAGCACAGCTTCGGCAAGTTTCCGATGGGCCTGTTGGATGATTCGCCCAAAGGTTTGCCGGGAAATCCCCATCGAACGGGCAGCCGCTTCCTGATATAGGCCCTCGTAATCAGCTAGCCGTATCGCTTCCAACTCATCCAAGGTCAACTCCACATAGGCAGAAGGCTCCCGAAAGGCCCCCTCATGCAAGGGCCTCTCCTGGTGCGGTATTGTTGTAGGATTAGGGCCCGATCCCATATGGTACACGGGTACGAACCAGGGAATATTTCCCCGCATCCTAACTCGGCGGGGGCAGTTCGGTCGCGGCATTCTGAACCTCTCCCCTCCTTACGTAGAGACAAGAGTAAGGATCTGCCGGAAAATCCCCTCCAGTTCGAGGGTTACCTCCTTAGGAACCATGGCACTGGTTACTTGCTCGGAAACAACAAGTTCGCGGGTCCATGGGACACTTCCCAACCGGGGGATGGACAAACGTTTTAACGCCTGCTCCGCTTCTTCCGATGCGAAGAGAGAAAACTCCTTCTGGCAATGGGGACAAATACCCTTTCCCATATTCTCCACGAATCCCAAGACAGGGACTCCCAGCTTAGCGGCCATCTGGATCGATTTAGATACGATCATGGAAACGAAATCCATGGGAGTAACCACAAAGATCATGCCATTCAAAGGTACAGACTGTAAAGCCGTGAGCATCACATCGGAGGTTCCCGGTGGGAAATCTACCAGTAGGAGATCGAGTTCTCCCCACTCGGTGTCGTTCCAAAACTGTTCCACCGCTTTTGAAAGGAGGGGGCCCCTCCAGATTACGGGAGTCCGTTCATCCTCAAGAAGTAAGTTGATGGACAGTAGCTTAATTCCATCGTCTGTTTTAGGGGGCAGGATCCTACCATCTTCCATTTCTGCCTTTAGATCCTGTGCTCCCAAAAGACGGGGAATACTAGGCCCCGTAATGTCCGCATCGAGAATACCAACCTTCAACCCCTGCCCGATCGCTGTTTGGGCTAGTAACACGGTAATGGTGGACTTGCCTACCCCACCTTTGCCACTTGCCACTCCAAGAACATACTTGACCCGAACTGCGGGTTTTTTTGTCTCTGTTTCCATGAGAAGAATATATGAGCATATGCTAAAAAGGTCAAGGTAAGTTCATCCGTATCCATTACCGGAATTAATAATTCCTCACCAACCGGATCCCTACCCCCCGTTGACGGGTATGGGGAGGAAGACCCATCCGCGCGCTGACAGTGACGGATCCCGCGTCGCTCATCCAGGTCCCCCCTCGGACGCTCCGCGGGAGGGTAGGATCATCCAAGTCTTTTCCGAAGCTTTCCGAGTCATAAGGAAGAAACACGTTCCAACACCATTCAGCTACATTCCCACTCATGTCATAGATGCCCAACGCATTGGGTTCTAGCGTGCCCGAAACTCCAGGCCCTGCCTCGGGAGGCAAATTGAACCGGGCGACGATTTCAGGTTTCTGAGCCCCCGAGAATCGGAACCCTCTGGTCTTCTTTCCCTCCCTCGCTGCGTACTCCCATTCTTCCTCCGTAGGCAGTCGGTATCCGGAGGCGTTTCGATTCCAGAACACGCGATTACCCTCTAGGCGATAAACGGGTTCAAGGCCGATTCTACGACTAAGAGTATTGCAGAAGGATACTGCTTCGAACCATGTGATGAAATCTACAGCAACTTCCAGGTCCTCCTCTGTGGAAAGGGAGGCTTCGAATAGTGATTTCCTTGCCTCTCGATGCATCACCCCCTCCATCGGCAGAGTTCCCATCACTTGACGCCACTCCCTGCGAGTCACCTCTTTTGGGGAGATATAAAAATCGGAAACCTTCACCGAACGCACAGGCTTTTCATACTTAAAGCCAAAAGGATTCCCGATTAGATACTCTCCTCCTTGGACGTGAATGAACCCATCTATCGGGAGTCTTCCCTCTATGGATTTCGACGCTGGTTGAGTTGCTGTCGAAGGACTCGATGATTCTTCCCGTAGAGAAGGTATAGTAGGTAGAACCAATACCGGTACCGATTCCGAAAGCCTGTTTGGGGGAGGAGGGGAATATTCCTTCGAAGGCAAAGAATCCTGGATGGGTTCTGCATTAGATGTGGTTGCGGGTTCAGGCCAGGGGCCAGGTAAAGTTCGTTCTTGCGATCCTGTGATTCGAGAAGAAGCGCTTTCTGGCACGGGAACATCCTTCTTTTGAGTGGAAGGGGACATCAACCCTAACGGGACGGGCGAGAGTTTTTGGCTCTTGGGTAAGTCTGGAATAGAGCTCATTGCCATCAAAGGGATTTGTGCTGTTCTGCCGGCTCTTTGAAAGAATCCCCCCAGGAGAAGCCCAACCAGGAATCCGAAGACTAACACAGATAATAGCAGTACAGGCCCTTTCTTCTTCCACTGGGTATGGAGCCGCTTCTTCAAAGTCTTCCAGAAAGTCTTCTTCGCAGTTTTTCTCGAAGTCCTTTTTGGGGTGCGACCCTGTACGGCTGACATTTCACTTCCTGCTCTGCGTAAACTCCGCGAACTCTCCCTTAGGAATTACCCGCATGCCCCGTCGTAGAGGAATAGCCGGAGAAGTCACTACCTCGGCAATCGAATAACTACCGTGGATGGAGCGGATCTCCGCTTCGGCGACGAGGCGTTTTTCCACGAACAAGATCTCCATCGTGATGGGGTGCTGAAGAACACTCCCCTCATCGTAAATGATAAATGCATCGTTTACCGCCACCCCATCTTCCTGGGTATAGTCAATTTTTACCATGGTATCCTGTACCTCCACCACGTACCCCTTAGAACCAGCCGCTACGATCTCCGAAACGAATAACGATTCCTTCGCTTCCCGAACACCTAACTTATCGAGCATCTGAATCATTTTCCCCAGTTCACCCTTTTCTCTGTACACGTTCACCAATAGCCACTGCGCTTCGATGCAGCGAGGTTCATACTCCAGTACGTTCATCGCTTCCTTTTCGGCCAATTCTAAATCGTTTTTCAAAAACGCCCGAACGGCAAAGTTCAGGTATCCCATCGTCCCCTCTCGATAACGGATCGTTACAGGGTTGGCACTTTTCTTCACCCGCAAGGGAGGGCTAGGAGGAGAGGAAACAGAGGCAGCCTTGGAGGTTCCCTCCCCAGCCACATTCGATGCAGGAACATTTGGAGCACCCGCCGGCTTGGGGGAAGAAGCACACGAAGTAAAGAAACCCATCAAAAAGACCTGAACCAAACAAATGGAACATACTCGGTTCCAGAGCGACTTCATGGCAAGTTCCTCCTTATTCGATGATCGATTCGACCAAATCGTTGATCTGAATGAAACAACCCGTTTCCACCTTATCCACCTTACACACAGTATGCTCATCCTCCAACTCGAGGACAGACACCTCCGCTACCTGGGTTTTCTGTAACCCTATCACCCTAAAGCTGTTGAAATCCCTGATAGGGTTCCCGATGCGACACACCTTGAACCTCATTCGGGGTAGAACTCCTTGATTCTTCCCCTTGTTGATCACGATAATATTTTCCCGAATATCCGACCTGTCGTTCCTCGTCAACGAAATCACGTTGGCTTTTATGGGGAATTGTTCGAGGAGCATTTTTGCCGCCAGATAGTAATCGATATCATAAGGGGCTTGGACGAACCCCGGTTTTATCATTTTAAAATATTTCAGAGCTTCAGCCACCTTACCTTCCCGATACGAGAGGATACCTAAGGCGAATAAGGATTTGCTGTTGTGTTCATCATACGTGATGGAAAGATTGAAATACCGCTTGGCTGTTTCCATCTCATCCCGCACATAGAAACGGCTACCCAACTCCCCGAATAGGATGCTCTGTGTCAGGTAATAGTTGATTCGAGACGATTCGGGATAGTAATTCTTCTGTTCTATCTTTTGGGGAATATCCAGAACGTGTCTCTCCTTGCTCACAGGTCTCATGGACTGGCAGGATCCAAAGATCCCCAAAATGAACACTAAAACAATGGCTATCTTCATGTTCCTCTTCCTCCTTTAGAAACTGATGCAGTATCCAACGCTAAATTGAACTCTCAAAGGATCGAGCAACTTTTCCACTACCGAGTCTTGGGCGGTGCTTAAGGAAAGTATTTCTCGGGAAAGTCCATACGCGTATCGCATGGAGAAGTCCAGGAACAGGTCATCAATGATGGGTACTCGAACCGGTTTCTTGGGTGGAGCCACAATATAGAACCAACGCACGGGAAAGAACCGGACTCCTGCCCCAACAGAAACATCCAATAAGGCAATGGGACTCACCGAGTAATCCTTATCCATAGCGATATAGGCTGGTTCCAAGTCCACTCGGATATAGGGAGCTAGGAAGTGCCCGATGTCTCGAAGATCCTTAGGGAATCCCCGATACCCTAGATCGCTACCATTGAATGGATAGATGCGAAAGCCGAACGCGCCGGACAACGCAGTGGAAAGCCAGGAGTATCGGTAGTACCAAAAGCCAGACGCGCTAACTGTCACTACATTGTTCAAGGGATAATCCACCGTTACCCCCGCCTGGTACGGGATCCATGGGTATAGATCCACCGATACCGTCATTTGCGCGAAGAGCGCATGCGTCCCTAAGCAAAGCAATAGGATTACCAAGATGGCACACCGTTTTTTCATGTTCCCTCCTGAAGAAAGAATGAGATTTTCATATAATGAGTGGTATTTTTTCGTACTAGAATCGATTTTTATTCAGCGCTTTTCAGATTTCAAGGGGAATTGTATATTTTTTTCTTGTTTTTCCGCAAAATGTACTATCTGCAGGCAGATAGGACTTCCGTTACTTCCTGGATGAACTTCTCCTCTGCGGGAAACTTGAGGTACGGGACATGCCCCGCGCCCTCGATGTATCGTACTCGGAAACCTGGCAACTTCGAACAGAGGAAGGGGATGGAATAGGCGTGATCTACCACACCATCGTGGGTTCCCTGGAATATCCATCCCTTCTGTGAAAGGATGGGGTAATCGTTTAAGGTCTTTTCCCATTCCTCAAGCTTCTTTGCCCAGCGTAGAGGGAAATAGGGGATGGGAAACAGGGGATCTTCCACTGTACGACTTTTCCAATAGGGAATCGCCCAACTCGTGAGGGAAACGAGGGCCATGCTGAGACGCCAATAGGCGGAACGAACTAGGGGAGACAGGAAGAGAACACAGTCGAAGGCGGAAGCTCGCTGTCTGTTTAGGTCTTCAATAGCCTGTGGCTCTAGATTCAGGGGCTCGGCCCGTGGATGCAGCGGGCTCACCAGAAGCGGTTCTGGCGTTTTAAGGGAATGCATCTTTTGACTTTCAACCTGTTGGACTTTCACCTGACGCACCAATTCCATCCAGAGGGCGGCGGCACCGGTCGAGTGCCCCATGCCTATCCACGGACGAGGGAAACCTCCTTCCGCTGCCCATTCCAGCACTCGCCTTACCGCTTCGCCATACTGTACAAAATCCTCTATGTCACCCCGAACACCGCCAGAAAACCCATGGCCTGGCAAATCCAACGAAATCACGATAAACCCTTCCCGGAGAATCTTCGTTAGTACGGGAGCCCAAGAACCACTATGGTCCAAATATCCATGAACGACGAACACCGTCCCTCGAAGGATGTCCCGGCTAGAACCTTGAGCCGAAGCGAGACGCGGCATTCCTACCACCACACCGAGGGGCGGTAAAGTATAGGGAGAGGAGGGACCCTGATAGGGGAATTCCGGATCACACAGTAGCCCCAACCGCACCTGCCATGATGGAGAGATTCCGAGAACCTGTTCGAACCCATAGGTTCTGAGGTACAGGAGGGTCTCCGGTCCCGGGGCTTTGCCGCTGCGTAGGAATTCCTCATACTTCATAGGCAAAGGGCCAATCTCGGCCCACAAACGTTCCCTATAGGAGGAAGCGGGATCTACGGGTGGGGTAGTGGTACAGGAACTCATTAGAACACCGACCAGAAGCAAGGCAACAGGAAGGTATATTAAAGATAAACAGTTACTTTTCATCAACAGTGCCCTACCGAAGTTGTCTCGATCACCCCAATGTAGCTCCCTGGGTATTCACGTACAGGGCATAGAGGGAGCGGCTAGCTGCCATGAAGAGCCGGTTCCGGAACTTACCCCCAAAACAGAGGTTGGCGCACCGTTCCGGGAGGGCGATACGACCGATGGGTTTTCCGTCTGGGGCAAACACCATGACCCCGTCCAGTTCATCCGAACCCATGCCCCAGCCACACCAGAGGTTCCCATCCACGTCACAGCGGATCCCATCCGGAGTGCCGGGCCCCGCATCGATCAATACCCGTTTGTTCGTGAGTTTCTTCCCCGAGGGATCTACATCGTAGGCAAGGATCTTCCGGTTCGGTTTTCCCCGGGATTCCACCACATAGAGAATCCGTTCATCCGGAGAGAAGCAAAGACCATTGGGAGCCGCTACATCGTCCGCCACTACCGTAGCCTTCCCCGTCTCCGGTTCTACCCGGTAGACATACTGAGGCAATTCCGGTGTAGCCTTGTATCCTTCGTAGTACCCCGCGATTCCAAAGATCGGATCGGTGAACCAGATGGACCCGTCCTTCTTGACCACCACATCGTTGGGGGAGTTGAGCCGCTTCCCCTCCCAGGAGTCGAGGATCACGGTGAGGGAACCATCATACTCTGTGCGGACTACCCTCCGGCCCCCATGCTCGCAGGTTATGAGTCTACCCTGCCAGTCCCGGGTGTTCCCATTGGCAAAGTTGGACGGATTCCTAAACTCGGAAACAGTTCCTGTTGCTTCGTCCCATCGTAGGATACGGTTGTTGGGAATGTCACTCCACAGTAGGTACCGTCCGTCCCCAAACCAAACAGGGCCTTCCGCCCACCTACACCCCGTGTAGAGACGTTCCACCGCGGCATTCTGGATCCGGTACTTGGCAAACCCTTCGTCCAGCACGATCACGGCAGGATCAGGATACCGTGATGCTTCTATCCATCCTGTCTCTCGGTTGAACTTGCCTTGGGATTCGGTTCCCATACATCCTCCAAGGAATGAGATACTAGAAAGCTAATGCGGTTCACGGGTACGGTCAAGGCAATGTACCCCTGTAAGGCAACGCTAAAGATTGACGGTCGGGGGAACCTATCGTATCATGAACCGCATGAAAAAAGTGTGGACCCTTCTACTGTTCTGTTCCTTACTCATCCTTCCACCGCGTGTTCAGTTAAAGGCCCAAACACAAAAAAGACTCCTTCGAATTTCTCTGGAAAACACTCTCACCCATGTCCAAACACGAAACGTTGCCCGATTCGCAGAAACCTTGTCTAGGCGTCTGCCCTCTATCCAGGTAGAGGTGTATCCCGAGGCTCAGCTATTCCGGGACCGGGACGTTCTGAATGCCGTCCATTCGGCAAAAGTAGAAATGGCTGTGCCAGGAACCTGGAATCTGGAGCCTTTCCTGCCCGATCTTGGACTTTTACTGCTCCCCTTCCTATATGGAAGATCGGCAGGGGAGAACCATGCCCTCGTCGATGGTAGGGTGGGAGAAACCATCCAGCAAAAGATAGAATCCTTGTACGATGTTCGAATACCAGGTCTCTGGATGGATCTAGGGCATGCTCATGTCTTTACCCTGACTAAGTCCATCGCTCGCATGGAAGATTTCAAGAACCTCCGAATCCGAGTAGCAGGAGGAAAGGCGAACGAACTTCGACTTATAGCGCTAGGTTCGTACGCGGTTACCATCCCCTGGCCTGAACTCATCGAGCGCATACGGACTCGAATTGTGGAGGGTCTCCTAACCACCTATGAAACGGTTCGTAGCGCGGAACTATGGAACCACGGAGTACGGTATGTTTTCGAAGACAGCCAGTATTTCCCTATGTACATTCCTATAGTAAGTCGAGCTTTCTGGGAAGCTCTAACGTGGGAGGAACGCACGTTGTTCCGTCAGGTGTGGAATGAACAAGCCCAAATCGAACGGGCAGAAGCGCGTTGGGCGCAAATAGACGCAAAGGATCGATTCATCCAGAACGGTGGTAGTGTTTTGGTACCATCCCAATCGGAGCTTCAAAGGATCCGTCAATCCTTGCTAAATGAGCAACCCCGCATCATACAGCAACTTCGGATCGATCCGGAATTGGTTAGATACGCGGAACAGGAGATAGGGCCTTGATCAAACGCACCTGGGTGTTCTATTCCATAGGAGCCCTTATCCTATGGTATGTATTACTATTTCCTGTCTTTACCTATATTTCAAGGGAAAATAAAGAACATCTTTATTTGGAGCTTCGATATGAGATGCTAACCTACATGAGAACCCTTTCCGAGTACATCAACTTTCGTCTACAAGAGTACGAACTTCTTCTGGAACTCCAATCAGATGTTCCGAACTTCGATAGCTTCTCTGCCATTCTTAGAAAAAACGTGATCCGCGTTCAGGAAACCAAGAATGTTCTCCTAATGAACGAGAGTTTCGAGATCACCCATTCATTAACCGCCCTAGGAACTGTGGAGATGAGTGTAGTACATTCTCTTCAGAGAGAACCCAGGCAACTGAGAGGAGCCCTTCATTATTTCCTCTATCCTTTCGAAAAACAGGTTTATCTCGTTATCTATAGAGGGCGAATGGTTCTCATTCTTTCGTCTCTTCAGCTTCTGCCCGAACACAGCTTGTTCCCACATCCCATCCAATGGATTTCTCTGGTGGACCCTAAACAAGAACAGAAGATTCTCTATTTTTTTCCGTCCATAGAATCAGTTTCTGTGGAAGTTGAGGGAGCCATAAAAAGGGTGTTGGGTTCCTCGCAGGGAACCGGTATAGAGTTCTCTGACACCGTCCTGTTGGGCTGGGATTCTGTTCGGAATTTCCCCTTTAAACTACTCGTGGCTGTAAATATACAAGAAGTACTTATCCAAACCCGACGATTCACCATTCTTCTGTATGTAGGAGGATACTCGGCCGCGACGCTTTTATTTTTCTTAGGATGGTTACTCGCCTTGTATAAAATAAGAACCCTTTCCCAGGCAAGGGAACTACAGATCAAGGAAGCGATCCTTCGAGAAACTCACCATCGAATTAAGAATAATATCCAGACCATCAGTAGTCTCTTGGACTTGCAGCAGGAAACGGTTCAGGATCCGGAGGTGAAGCAGTATTTTTCGTTAGCCGCTAGCCGGCTTCGGGTAATCGCTCTGCTACACGAAGAATTGTATCGTCAAGATTCCCTACACGATATAGACATAAAAGAGTACTGCGTGCACATTCTAGCCATTCTCTCCCAGTTGCATGATTTCCAGAACAAAAAAATCTCACTGCAAATAGAGATTGATGATGATCTATTCTTAGACCTGAAACGAGCCCAATCTTGTGGGTTCCTTATTCACGAACTCGTTACTAATTCCCTGAAACATGCCTTCCCGGACGGGAAAGGGGGAACGATCCGCGTGGACATCCACAGAATAGGGGATACAATCCTCCTATCCGTGGAGGATACCGGGATAGGGTGGCAAGGGAACTGGGAAAAATCCTCTGGCCTAGGGATCGTGATTATCCGTTCTATGGCGCAGCAACTTAATGGAACAATAACTATGGATGGTACAAGCGGCATGAAGGTACAGGTGACTTTCCCGGTAAAGGTTTAACTCTTTACCCGATTGTCGAATTAGAATGGACTGTATTATTGAGGCGAAGGTAAGTACTCAGGGTTTATCCTCGATAGAGAATGAAACATCCGGAGTTTCGCGTCCAGTTTCCCACCAGTAAGAATATCTAAGCGTCGTTGGAACTCCTTCCGTTCCCCGTCCGCTCCAAAGGAACAGGAACAGGTAACGTTTAGCCAGCCCTGTGATGCGGCGAATCGGCGAATACTTTCTTCCGGTACGAGGGCGAGAGGGCGGATCACCGTTACGGGGAACTTCCGATAGGTAAGTTTGGGAACCATCGTGGAGAGTTCCCCTTTGTTTACCATGTTCATGAGGAGAGTAGTCAGGATATCATCCAAATGGTGGCCCAACGCAATTTTGTTGTACCCTTGGGCAAGGGCGTGGTGCATCAACTCGGTACGCCTCTGGGTGGCGCACCAGTAACAGTTCATTTCTTTACCGGGCTTCAGCCTCCCGATCACGGGAACATCCACTGTCTCGAGGGGAATCCCCCATTCTTGGTAAAGGTCTTCCAATGCCCGTTCCGCATCCTTCGGCATTCCACCCCCCGGCACATCGGTTCGGATCCGGAGGGCTTTCAGCTCGAACCGAGGGCCTTCCCATTGTAGTCTTCGAGCAAGGGCCCAACTTAAGGTAGTAGAGTCCTTCCCGCCTGAGGCACCGATGAGGATCCGATCTCCCTCTTCGATCAATTGGTAGTCGTAAATAGCTTTAGCGATAGCTTTTTCGATGCCGGTCATAAGGTACTAGGAAACCTCTTCCAGGAACCGGATGGATCGATGCTTCAGGAAGGTGTCGATCTTACGCCCTGCCGACAGGTTCTCGGCGGGGATGAATCCCCCCGCCATGTGGGTATGCCCTCCCCCGAATCCCACCCCTTCCACCAGGGCCCGCACCAGCTCGCTCGCCCGGACCCGGGGGGTGATGCTCCGGGTAGAGATCTTTACCCCGTTGGGCCGGATCGAATAGGCCACCACCACGTTCACCCCCGCGACGCTCACCACGATATCACCCGCGGCTCCCAACAGAGAGTCGTTCACGCTTTCCAGGCGAAGGAAGCCGATCTCATCGTAGATTTCCACGGTTTTAAAGGCCTCCGCGTACCAGTGTAGGTCCTGTACGGATATCTCATTTCCCCGCAGCTCGTTGACGAGGTTCATATCCGAATGGCCGTACAAGCGGTAGAACATTTCAATGTCCAGCCGCCGCGCCCCGCGGGTAAGGTTATCCGTATCCATGAAGATCCCATAGAGAAGGGCGGTAGCCACTCGATGGGTAAGCTCGATCCCATTCTCGAAACAGTACTCGGCGATGATGGCCGAGCAGCTCCCTATGTCGGGCCGAATATCCTGGAACTTGTACCCCTTGTCTCCCATGTACTCATGGTGATCGATCACGGCTACCTCGTCCGTCGGCAGGTCCGTGAGGTTCGCGTTCCCCTTCTGGGCATCCACCAGCACGGCCCAGTCTTCCGTTCCCAGGGTATGGGCGTCCCGGGCCAGTACCATAGGCACTTCGAACAGTTCGATCATTTTGAGGGAGTTCGCTTTTTCGATTTCCCGATCGTACACGATCTTCGCCTCGATTCCCCGGGCCTTCAACGCGTACTGTAGTCCCAAGCAACTGGCAATGGCGTCGGGATCCGGTACGTTGTGGGGCTGGAGGAACACTTCATCCGGCGCGTTTTTTAGGAGAGATACCAATCGGTCTAGACGGGTTTCCGCTTCCATACCTAGATCATACGGGAAGGCCCATCCTGCGGCAAGATCGAGTTCCATCCCTTCGATCCTTCTTCTCTTCCCCTATTGCGTGTCCCTCTGGAAAATAACAATCCCCACCCTTTGAATGTGCTCCCTCAGTTCCTTGGACCGGATGTTCTTGTACAGAGATAGATCGATCTTGTAGGGAAGGAGAAGGTCATCCAGATCATTCAGGATGCTCGCCCAATCCGAATGTGTCACATTGCCTAGAAGAGCGATGTCGATGTCTGAATATAACCTTGCCATTCCTTTGGCCCGCGAGCCGTAGAGTATTGCCCTTTCCATCACAGGGTACCGGGAGAGGATATTTCGAATCTGCTCTAACGCTACGGTTTCTATGCCTACCTTTCCTTCGCCCGATTTCATGCTTTTTCTTTCTCATTCATGGTTTCCAGTAGACCTTTAAACAAGGGGAAATGCTCTTGTAGTATTTATGATAAATCTCTTCTGCGATCTCTTCATCGTAAATATGAACCGTTTCATTCCGGCTCGGGATCATTTCCATCCACTTTTGACCTTCGAAGATTAGCCCTTGGGTAAGAGCTTCCCGAAAGGTATCTCGAGCCCCCACTATTCCTGCCACACCTTGGAACTCGAGATAGTCCTTCAGAAGGTTCCAAGTGATCTCGTAGGTAAACTCAAACGCTTTGATTAACCCCTGCTTTTCTAACCGGGAAAGTTCTCGCTTCTCCGCGAGATCCACCGCTTCTGCAAGAACCTGAAACGCCTTTCAATAACTTGATAATCGTTGCTTCCACCGGATATCTAAATCTTTCATTGTTTAAAATCTTATTGCATTTTTCCTAAACCTCAAAGCAGTTAGAAAAATTCCTCTTCCACCATCCCGCAGAGAGTGTGGTAGATAGGTTGATGCAATTCCTGCACTTTGTCCGTCTCTTCTTCGGGGACTGGGATGAATACATCGCAATGGGAGGCAAGCCTTCCCCCCGTACGGCCCGTTAGTCCGATTACCTTTATCCCTACGATCTTGGCTACCATGGCTGCGTACACCACGTTAGGCGAGTTTCCCGACGTGCTTAGAGCGAGGAGGCAATCACCGGCCCTTCCAAGGGTATGTACCTGTTGGGCGAATGCGAGATCTGGTTTCGAGTCGTTACTGAACGCGGTAAGGAAGGCGGTATGGGCAGTCAAAGAAAGGGCTGGCAAGCCCCCCTGGAGATGTTCTATCAGGTAGGTCCCCTCTTGCCCATACCTCTCGAGAATCGATTGTCGCACTGTTTCCTGCAGGGGCCGCTTCTTCCTGAACGCCTTCATCAACTCACCCACGATATGGTCCGCGTCCGCGCTGCTCCCCCCGTTTCCCGCGATGAGGAGTTTCCCTTCGGCTGAAAAAGTTTCGCGTAGAATTTCAAAGGAGCGGAGGATCCGGTCACGTAGGGGTTCCAACTCTGGATGGCGGGTACACAGTTGGTCTAGAATTCGGATGGCTCTTTCCATATCCGAACGGTAGGGAAATATGTTCTAGTTGTCAATCCATAGGGTACGCGTCCGCGCTGTAGACGGATCTTTCTTCCTTAGAGTACACTTCCTCCTGACAATGCGGAAAAAGGATCGATGTTCCTCTGTTCCTTCCTTTATATTGGATGTGCACTTAGGAAAGCTCGCCCGGTATCTCCGTCTCTTGGGGTTCGATGTTTCCTATGCCAATCACTGGGATGATCCAGAGATCGTCCAACGGGCCCTACTAGAGCATCGGATCATCCTTACCAGGGACAGGGGTCTTCTGGAACGGAAGGCGGTAGTATCCGGTTATTTGGTGCGGAACTTATACCCCGAGGCCCAACTCCGGGAAGTATTGGACAGGTTCAACCTGCGCAGGAAACTCCATCCCTATAGCCGCTGCCCCCTTTGCGGAACCCCCATCGAACCGGTTTCTAAGAATGATGTGTTACCTCTCCTTCCCCCACGGGTGGCCCAACGGTACCGGAAGTTCTATCACTGCCCTTCCTGCGGAAAGGTATACTGGAAGGGAGACCATTTCCGGAACCTGGATGCTATCGTGCGAATTGCTCGAGAACCGTTAGATTAGGATGAACTTTCACTAGCGGCCTTATTTTCCACAGAGGATATATAAAACCATATGTGCATGCTTCACGTATATCTTTTAAACTTATATCCTTTCACCACGTGGAAGATCGCGTCTGGCCATTGAGGAAGCAATTCCAGCAGGATTTGTGCCGCTAGTTGTCCGATTTTATGGGATTCCTGGATGGCGGAAAGAACCAACCCTTCGATACGAAGGATCCCCACCTCGTCGAAGTTCACGAAACGGAGTCGATCAGGAGATTCGACGGTTCGCGGCGCTCGATCCTTCTGCCGAAGAGCGTTCACTACTGTGTACAGGTTTATGGCGTTTACGGAAAAAATCCCGTCGAACTTAGGCGCTTTATTCAGCACCTGGCCTGTGTATTCGGAGTCTGTCCCGTCGATAAGGATTCGGTCCGGAGCGATGTCTATTACACGTTCCTCCGCCTCGGTCTTGCTAAAGCCCTGCTTGCGCAAGGTATCCATGAAACCGTTGATCCTGCCTTCAAACGCCGTATTGAACAGATGGGTAACGCAGAGAGGTTTCTTTACACCCGATGAAAACAGGCTCTCGGTAAGGTAGACCGCTGCTTCGTAATCCTCGGAAACCACGTTGTTCGTTTTTTCTCCTTTAAGATATCGGTCGATCATCACCAAAGGAAATCGGCATTCTCGGATCACGCTTAACAGTTCTCGATTGAATCGATGGTACTCCTCCTCGTCTTGCATGCTGACGGGAGCGAAAATCACTCCTCGGACTCCTTTTTGTTCCAGTTCCCGCAGAGCAGTTACAGCCTTGGGAAGGTTTTCGTCGATGTAGCAGGGAATGATATCCGCGCCATGGGAATGCACCTTGTCGTAGATTCCTTTGATCGTGTTTTTCCAAAAATACGGAGAAGGAGAATCCCGCATGATGAGACTGTACAGGATTGTCCCTTTTTTGGAGAGCTCTTTCTCCGATTTCCAGAATTCCCGGGAATTTACCATACTCCCCTTTCTGGCTTTTCGGCTGATATACCCCATCTCCACGAGACCAGCGAGGGCTTTGTCGATGGTTACCGAAGAAGTGGAAAACTCGGCTGCCAATTCTTTCGTGCTAGGGAATGTCTCTCCCACCAGGTATATTCCCTCTTCAATCCTCCGAATTAATTCGGCTTTTATTCTCTGGTGTAAATATTGCTTTGGCATCATCGATTTCCGAACTTAGGGGCCCGTTTCTCCAGAAAAGCCCGTATCCCTTCCTTCTGATCTTCCGAAGACACGCACTGGAACAGCGCGTTAGCTTCAAGGTCCATTCTTTTCCACACCGGCTCTTCGGCATGCAAAAGGGATTTCTCCAACCGGATCGCGATAGGAGCGTTCCGTGCAATGGATAGAGCGATTTCTTTTACTTTAGACAAGAGTTCTGGGGCGGGAAACACCTCGTCTATCAGTCCAATCTGAACCGCTTCCTCCGCGTCGATGATCTTTCCCGTAAACACCAGTTCCTTGGCTTTGGCCATTCCCACCCGCTCCGCCAACCGGAAGGACCCTCCCCATCCCGTGATCATCCCTACCTTAGCCTCGGGTTGTCCATACCTGGAAGTATCGGAACCGTACACCAGGTCACAGGCGCATGCCAGCTCCAACCCGCCGCCTAAAGCGAACCCGTTCACAGCGGCGATCACCGGGCAAGGTGCTTCCCGAATCTTTTGGAACGCCCTATGCCCTTCCCGGGAAAACTCCCGCGCTCGTTCAGGGGAAAACTGGGCGATCTCTTTCAAGTCTGCCCCAGACGAAAAAGACTTTCCAACTCCCGTTAGAATGATTACCCGAGCGACGCCATCGACAGCCAATCTATCGAATATCGAGGACAACTCGAATAGAGTATCGAAATCTAGGGCATTGTAGACCTCAGGTCTGTTCAGAGTGACACTGAACAAACCCTCCCCTTCATCTTTCAATAAAAGCATATCATCCCCCCGCAACGGAACTTATGTCTATAAAACTCTTAATCCCATACTCTCGGGCCTATAGATTCTAGAATCCATCTTTTTTAGCATAGAGCTCACTGCTGGCCGAAACTCCATTTGATCTAGAATGTCCCTCTGCAGATCTACCCCCGGAGCGATCTCGACTACCTCCAATCCGACATCCGTGAGAGCGAACACGCAGCGTTCCGTTACATAGAGGATCTCTTGCTTCTTTTTTCGAGCGAAAGTTCCGTTGAAAGTGATCTGTTCTACCTGCTGGATGAACTTTCTGTGTTTCCCTTCTTTTACTATTTTCACTTCTCCGTTAGCCCATTCCATTTCCAAACTTCCGGCGGTAAAAGTTCCACAGAACACCACCTTTTTCGCGTTTTGGCTGATATCTATGAATCCTCCCGTTCCAGGAATCACGGAGCCAAACCTACTTACATTCACGTTCCCTTGCCGATCCACTTGTGCCATACCTAAAAAAGCGATATCGATGCCCCCACCATGGAAAAAATCAAACTGGGAAGGAGCGTCGATCACGGCATCCGGATTGAAACAGGCGCCGAAGATATCACCCTTGGCAGGCACGCCTCCGATGAGACCTTGTTCAATGGCGAAAGTAATAGAATCCAGAAGCCCTTCTTCGGCAGCAATGTTTGCCACACCATCGGCGATCCCATACCCCAGGTTCACGATAGCACCGCTCTTGAGTTCCATGGAGGCTCTCCGAGCGATCCACCTCCGTACCCCCTGCTCCAATTGGGGAAGCGTTTCCAGGGGAGCACGGTATTCGCCCGAATAGCCAACGTTATACTCACTTTCCCCTGTCTGCCACTGCTCTGGATACTGCACCACAGCGTCCACGAGAAATCCGGGAACCTTCACGGTTCTTGCCCGTAGTTGACGCCTAGCTGCAAGTTGCTTTACCTGGGCAATTACGATGCCTTTGGAATTGTGGGCAGCCTGTGCAGCCGAGAGCACATCCAGATCGGCCGCTTCTTTTTCCATTGAAATGTTACCATCTTCGTCCGCCGTGGTACCCCGGATGATGGAAACCTGGATTGGGAAAGTTCGATAGAAAAGGTATTCTTCACCATCCAGTTCTATGAGTCTTACCAATTCGGATCTAGCTGCTTCATTCAGTTTCCCGCCCCCCTGCCGTGGGTCAATAAAGGTGTGTAAGCCTACCTTCGTGAGGAGTCCTGGCCGATTGGAGGCAATCTCCCGGGTAAGGAGGGAAAGGATCCCCTGGGGCAAGTTATACGCTTCGATTTTATTTTCCAGGGCGAGCTTTACCATTGAGGGAGACCACCCCCAGTGCCCCCCGATCACCCGTTTCACCATTCCCTCGTGGGCGAACCGACTCACTCCTTTCTCCTCTCGGTTTCCCACCCCACTAATGTGCACAAGGGTGAGCCCCTTTGGAGAACCTGTAGATAAGAACCGTTGCTCGATCCCTTGGCACACGAAATCGGGTTCCATCACCCCCCCGCCAGATCCCGTAAGCAGGATCGTGGCTTCGTCTGGAATTAACATTGCCGCTTCCAAAGGAGATTTCAATTTGTTCATTTCCAAACCCCCGAGCGAGTTTAATAAAGTAATTTTATTTCCAGATTATGAGAATGTCAAACGATATTCATCGACTGACCCCGTTGCTTAACTAGTTGGAATCTCTGTATTGATTTATTTATTTTATTTAAGCATAAATAATTATTTATTATTTAAACTATTTGACAAAACTCTACATGTACATTTATACTATGTTTAGAATTAATTAAACTTATTAAAATATAGGAGGTTTGTATGAAACGAGGGTTCCTAATCCTGCTCGGTCTTCTCCTTGTTGTAAATTTTTCAACCTTCAGCGCCGGCAAGCAAGAGAGCGCTGCGCAAGTCAAAAAGATGCGACTTTCTACCAATCATCCGGATTCCACCCCTGCGTCTAAGGGGTACCAGTTGTTCGCGAAACGAGTGAACGAACTTACCAATGGGGGAGTTCAAATTGATATCTTCTATAGCTCCGTGCTCGGAAGCGAACGGGAAGTGATGGAACAGGTAAAAGCTGGAGCCATCGAGATGACCCATATCTCCGCTGGGTTTCTCGCGGCCTTCGTCCCCGTGGTAGACGTATTCAACGTCCCATACATATTCAGAAGCCACGACCATTACTGGAAAGTACTCACCGGTCCTATTGGGAAAGAAATCATTGGCGCCATCGATAAATCGGGAGTGAAACACTTATACTGGGTGGAAGCGGGCTCCCGTTCTTTTTACAACAACATCAAACCGATCACTAAACCCGAAGACTTGCAAGGCCTAAAGATCCGCGTAATGGGGAGCGAGGTTATGCTCAAGACCATGAGGGCCTTTGGCGCCAATCCTACTACCACCGCATTTGCCGAAGTATACAATGCCCTGCAAACCAAGGTCATCGACGGCGCGGAGAACAGCGCCATTAGCGTTGCCAGCATGAAGCATAATGAAGTGGCGAAATATTTTTCCTTGAACGAACACATGAAAATACCTGACATGCTCCTAATGGGAATGACTGCGTATAACAAGTTGACCGACAAGGAAAAAGATGCGTTCTCCAAAGCCGCACAGGAAGCCCAGGAATTCACCAAGGCGGAATGGAACCGTCAAGAAAGCCAGGCAATGGAAATCGTGAAACGCACCACTATCGTGAATGAGATACCAGACAAGACTCCCTTCATCAACGCGGTGATGCCCCTGCACAAAGAGCTTTCCACGAAGTTTGGAGACCTGATCGATAGAATTAAGGCTGTACAATAAATAAAATTACGGTACAATTAAGAATCAACAAGGGGAGGGAAACCTCCCCTTTCTTGATGAGGGATTATGCATTGGTTAACATCCATTATGGACCGCGTCAGCAAAGCGGTTTCTTTCTTTCTTGTCTTAGTTCTGGGAATCATGACTACGGTTCTCTTCCTTAGCGTGGTCGGACGCTACTTTTTTAGCACCTCCATCCCCTGGTCCGATCCGCTTTCCCGGTACGGGCAAACCTGGATCATGCTTCTAGGTTCCGCGCTGGCCCTCCGAAAGGGGCTCCATATTGGAGTGGATAATTTCATCAACAAATTGCCGGAAAAAAGACGTCAATTCGTTCTGAAGCTGAACGTGCTGGTCATTCTCGCTTTTTCTCTCACGATGACAACTCAGGGGTTCCGTCTCATAACCATTGCGGGTAGCCAAATCATACCGGAGATGGGGGTCCCCATGCGGTATATCTACTACATGATACCCACAGCAGGTGTGCTTCTTACCCTTACCTGCGTGGAATTACTGTTCTCTTCCAAGATATCGGGATTGACTTCAAAGGAATAGGAGAATCTCCTCGATGGTAACCTTGATCCTACTGGGAATTTTCGTCATCACCCTTTTAATGGGAATCCCCGTTGCCTTCTCCGTGGGTGTGGCTGCGCTAGCCGCTATCCTCTTTACTAACGTTCCCGTGTTCGTGATCTTCCAGCGTATGTTTGGAGGAGTGGACAGTTTTACTTTGCTGGCGATCCCCTTTTTCATTTTCATGGGAAACGTGATGGAACGAGGTGGCATCGCGCGTCGCATCGTGGATTTCGCCAACATCCTCATTGGGCAGATCCGGGGAGGTCTCGCGGCGGTAAATGTTCTCGCTAGCATGTTTTTTGCTGGCATCTCCGGCTCCGCCGTTGCCGACACCTCATCGATAGGCGCCATTCTGATCCCCATGATGAACGAGGAAGGGTACGATCGAGATTTCACCGTCGCCGTAACCGTCACTTCCTCCACCATCGGTCTCATCATCCCACCTAGTAATCCCATGATCCTTTATTCTTTCGTTGCCGGAGGGGTTTCCATCGCCCAGCTGTTCGCCGCCGGCTTCATCCCTGGAGTGATGGTGGGAATCGGTCTCATGATTGTGGGATTCATCGTTTCTGTGCGCAAAGGGTATCCTCGGCACCCGCGGCCTTCCATTCGTGAAATTATCCGCACCGTGCGGGACGCAGGCCTAAGCCTCGTGATCGTGATCGTAATCGTGGGGGGGATTTTGGGCGGCGTGTTCACCGCTACGGAAGCGGCCGTGTTCGGTGTTGTCTACGCTTTGTTCCTTACTATCTTCGTCTACAAAGAGCTGAAACCCAAAGACATTTGGATCGTGATGCTCCGCACCATTGAAACCACAGCCATCGTGATTTTCCTCATCGCCACTTCCACCGCCTTCTCCTACGTGATGGCGGTGGAAAAAGTTCCCCAGATCATCACCGATTTCCTTCTGTCTATCACCCAGAACAAGTACCTCTTGCTTCTCATCATCAATTTGATGCTCCTCCTGGTGGGAATGTTCATGGACATGTCTCCCGCCATCCTGATCTTCACTCCCATTCTCCTGCCAATCGCGACGCGCTTGGGTATGGACCCGGTCCACTTCGGCATCATGATTCTAGTGAACCTCTGCATCGGGTTGGTCACGCCTCCCGTGGGAGCGGTTCTCTTCGTAGGTCTTTCCTTAGGACAGACCACCATGGGAAAGATCATCAAACCCCTCCTGCTGTTCATCCTTCCGATGCTGGTCGTACTACTGCTCGTTACCTATGTGGAGCCGATCACCATGACCTTCCCCCGGCTCCTTTTTAGCCGGTAGAAGGCCTTTGTACTGCTTGGGGGAACCTAAAGCTGGTCGCTGGTCAACCGCGTTTAGCAACTCTATGGATTGATTAGTGCAAGGTTTATAGGAGGTAAAATGGCTGTCTTTCGCAAGTTTTCGACAACGGATCTCCTGATCCCCAAGTCGGCCTCTGAGCTCGGACTATCACACACCTCCCTTCGCCGCATAGAGCTGACCAAGCCGCACCCTATCGTGCTTCAAACGGCTCAGACAGAACTGGCCCTCGTCGCTCTAGAAGGGAACGTCAAATTTTCGGTTATCCTCTCGGAACGCCCGGAGACCCAAACCGCTGGGGCTGTTGCTTCCGTGGTCTTCTCCTCTGCATCTGGCACCGTAGAACGTAACGGTGTATTAGAGTTCCAGGACATCTTGTTTGTCCCGCCGGGTTCATCGGTTTCGGTGGAAGGTGTTGGTGTCCTAATGGCGTACGAAGCACCATCAGAACTCGGAGCTTCTTTCGCCCACATTCGGTTTAAGGAAATCGATCAAGACCCTGCCAAGCACCGAACCTATGGGAAACCGGAACTCGGCACTTTCAGGCACGTGTGGCACGCGGTGGATGACAGCTTTCCCTGTTCCCGGCTTATGCTAGGGTTTTGCCACGGCAGCGCGGGAGGATGGACCGCTTGGCCTCCCCACGAACATGGAGCGGAGCGGGAGGAGGTGTACGTGTACTACGGGATGGGGAAGGGCTTTGGAATCCAATGCGTGTACCAAGAGCTGTCGGAGCCGTGGATCGCGATGGTAGTGAGGGACGGAGACGTGGTTACCATTCCCGAAGGTTTCCATCCCAACGTGGGCTGTCCAGCTTCTGGCATACGGTACGTATACTGCATGACCGCGAAAATCCCCGGTAAGCGGGCGTTCATGGATCTGCGGATCCAGAAAGAATATGGAGAGGTGTTCTCATGAAACAGGAGTTGAAATTCGCGCAAAGTTCTGCGGTGTACTTTAACTATACCCTGGAGTACGCTATTAAAAATCTTTCGGAGCTTGGGTACGACGGCATCGAAATCTGGGGCGGTCGGCCCCATGCGTACCGGGACGATCTGCTGGAAGACATGGGTGCGCTCCGGAAACTGCTTGAGGAAAGGAACCTCTCCGTGTGCAACTTTATACCTGCGCAATTCCGCTACCCTTCCCTCCTCTGCTCCGATAACGAACGGGTGCGGCAGGATTCCCTGGGCTATATTGCCGACGCCCTCAGGAACGCGGCCGCTTTAGGCTCTCCTTCAATTAGTCTCTGTCCCGGCATGGTACCCTGGGACCGCGACCTAAACGCAGGACGCGAAAAACTTCTCCAGAGTCTGAGGGATATTAGCCGGATCAATGAGTCCTTTGGCCTCACCCTCCTGATCGAACCAGCCCACCGGTTCGAGTCAAACCTGATCCGGACCATCGACGAGTGCATCGCCTTTCTCGAAGAGCTGGATAGCCCGTCCTACGGGATTCTCTTGGACACGGGTCACTGCCACGTGAACGGCGAAAATTTAGCCGAAGCCGTGCGGAAGGCATCCCGGTATCCCCTACACATTCACCTGGACGACAATTTAGGGGATTCGGACGCTCACCTGAACCTTGGAGAAGGATCCATCGATTTCGGCAGTTTGAGAACCGCTTTGGAAACCATCGGCTATATGGGCTTCGTTTCCGTGGAGTTGGGCACCAAGTACATTATGGAACCGGAGCAGGCCTGCCGGAAGAGTTTGGAGGTGTTAATACATCTCTTCCAATCTAACCATTCAGCGAAACGATAAAAGGAACAGGTAAGTTATTTCTTCTCCTACTCTGCCGTTGACTTATATTACTATTTTGATAATATATAATACATCACATGGGTGCTATAAGTGCAAGGAGGTAATCCAATGCAGATAGCCCATATTACTGAAGGCCTGTATCGCCTGTCGGCTCACATAGAGGGGATCTTGTTCGAAGGCATGTGGCCCCTTCCTCATGGTATGACCATGAATTCCTATATCGTGAAAGGAAAGGAGATAGCCATCATCGACGGGGTATGTGGATGGGATGGAGTTCCGGAGACCCTTTTTCGGCAATTCGAGGAACTAGGTCTATCGGTACAGGATATCCGGTATGTGGTATTGAACCACATGGAGCCTGATCACACGGGGTGGCTCACTCCGTTGAAAAAGGTGGCTCGAGGGTTTGAACTGGTAGCGACTCCAAAAGCTTTGCGCCTCGCCAAGTCCTTTTTCGGATTAGACGAATCTTTTTGTGCCCTCCATCCGGTAAAATCCGGAGATCGGATCGATCTGGGGCATGGGAAGATTCTCCGCTTCGAAGAGATTCCCAACGTGCATTGGCCAGAAACAATGGCTACCTATGAAGAAAGTTCGGGAACACTCTTTCCATGCGATGCCTTCGGATCCTTTGGATCTGTTCCCGACTATGCCCCCTTCGATGACCGTCTTTCGGAGAAGGAGCTCGCCCGTTTCGAGGAAGAGGCGATCCGGTACTACGCGAATATCGTGGCAGCCTTCTCTGCAGCAGTGAAAAAGGCGATCGAGAAGCTTAGCCCCCTCGATATTCGAATCGTGGCACCTGGGCACGGGATTATATGGAGAAAGGATCCCCAAAGGATCATCGAACTGTATAATCGATTGGCTCAATGGTCCACATACCCCACAGAACCAGAGATAACTCTCATCTGGGCTGGGAGGGAACGATCCATGGGTTCCTTCATCCAAAGTGCCATCGAAGCAATCCAGCAGGAAGGATGTCGGGTTCATGTTCATAAGGTACCTAATACTCACATTTCTTACATCTTACCCTCCGTCCTTCGGTCCAAGGGAGTTATGTTTGGGATTCCTTACTCGGCAGATCCTATTCCAAGCCCTATAGTCCATGTACTGGATGATCTAGGTCGGAAACGTATCCTTGAGAGAAGCTTTTTCTGGTTTCTCGGAGCGGAAGGTATGGATCTACATGAACAAATACAACGTGAGGCTTCAATAGAAGAAGAGATGAATCGCATTTTCGAGAAATATCAAATGCGCTGGACAAACGCTTGCCCACGGAGACTTGGCAAAGCAGGTGAAAAACCCGAAAGTCAGGATTATAATCAAGATTTGAGAGATTTTGTGTACCGGAATGCCCGTAACATAGCGAAGCAACTTGTTCTCTCGAAAAGAGATGAAGTACCCCTAGGAGCAGTCCCTACCTTATCCCGGTAATGGAATCGTAACCGTAGCTCGCGTGCCGCTTATATTTTGGATTTGGAAGGTAGCTCCTAATTGATTTACTAGGGTATCGATCAATTCCATCCCAAAGTGTCCTTCCGAAGTATCGCGAGCAGTGGAATCGAAGCCAATCCCATCGTCTTCTACCGTTAGGATCGCCCTGTCTTTCTTCTTCACCAGCGATACATGGATAGTGCCTTTCCGGCCATCCGGGAAGGCGTGTTTATAGGCATTGGTGATCAATTCGTTCAGAATCAACCCAAAAGCGGATGCACTCCTCGAATCCAAAGAAATAGGTTCCGCTTCGTAGGTAAGGTCTTGTTTCGTTCGGAAGGCAAACGCTTCGGATAGACTGGAACAGACCCGTTGAATGAGGCCCTTGATGGATACTGTTCCAATTTCCTCTATTTGCAAGGTTTCGTACAACCCTGCCAGCACGGAAATTCGATTCCTCATGTCCAATAGAGCTTCCTTTGTTTGGGTTTCGGTTTCCTGGTTCGCTTGTAGGGAGGCGAGAGAAAGAATCTGATGGAAGGTGTTCTTCGTCCGGTGTCGAAGCTCCTTTAAAAGGGATCGCTGTTCCTCATCTGATTTCTGCAAGGATTGTTCCGATCGTTTCCGTTCCACGATATCCCACGCAAGGTCGGAAAACCTTGTCGCAATCTCGACGTCTTCCTCCGTGTACAGGCTTGACTTGTTTCCCACCCCCAGAATAGCCACACAAAGATTATCCCGTATCACGGGTACCATCAGTTCCCGAATCAGGTGGGGATGCCCTTCTGGGTACCCTTTTCGGTTTTCGATCGACGCGTAGTCGTTGTGAATCACTGGTTTCATGATCCGAGCGCAATCGGCCCAGATTCCTGCTTGTTCCAGCGGATACTGGAAGGGATGCTCTTGAATCTTACAGTACTTCTCGATGGTTGAAGTAGACCACGCATGGAGTTGCACCGTCCGATTTCCCATGGGTGCGTTTTTCAGAAAATGAAAGAATCCTAAAGGACTCCCTGTTAGATCGCACACGGTATCTATGATTTTTCGAAGGATGTCTGGAAGATCATGGGAAAACGAATGCTCTAGTAGATCGTACCGGGAAGAATACAGTTGCGTTTCTTTCTGGAGATTCTTTTCCACTGCCACTGTTTGGGTAATATCTCGCAGAATGAGAAGAATAGAGGGCAACTCTTTGTATACTATAGGAATCGCGAACGACTCGACCCATATCGCTAGTCCATCCTTACGAAGGATCTGGAACCGCAAGGGCACGTTAGACAGACTTTCCTGAGTAGCGTCCGGTTGAGACCAGATATCGTCCAGATGGGTGGAATCTACTGTTTCTTCCATTGGGATCCCCATGACTTCCTCGGGCATCCGATAGCCGAGTAGGGATGCGCCACACTCATTGGTAAATACATATTTCCTATCTTGTACGACAAATAGAGAAACAGGAACCTTTCGAATTACGGATTCATAGCACTCCTGAAGGTCTCTTAATTTTTGTTCCGTTTCCTGTTGCCTTCGATGGGTTTTATACAACTTGAAAGCCATTCGAAGAGAAGCGAGAAGCACGGTCTCTCCCGCGTTCTTGAGAATATATCCGTACGCTCCTATCTGGTATGTTCGATCCACGATCTCGGGCTCGTTGTGTCCGCTCAAGAACAGAATGGGAATGTCTCGATTTTTCAGAATTCGTATGGCCGCTTCTGTTCCATCCATCCCCTCCCCAAGATCAATATCCATGAGGATCAAGTTTATGGACGGATCTTTTTCCGCTGCAGTAATAGCTGCCTGACCATTCGATACAGTGAGAACTTCATACCCATGCTTTCTCAAACATGTAGCTTCCGAAAGAGCAATCAACGCTTCATCTTCAACCAGTAAGATTTTCTTTTTTAAATCCATTAAACAAGGGTACCATGCCTTCCACTATTAGTATAGTGCAACATCTTGCTATACACCTACTTGAATGAGAATCCTTCTTCTACCCTCCGTATCCATTCCCACCTCCTTCCCTCCCTCTACGGGCCGGGTTTCTCCTGGAGGCAACAGAAAGAGGATCTCTTTGTATGGTAATGGATACCCCTGAGAACGAATTCTAGAAGAAAGGAGGATTCTTTCTAATTCACTAGATACCTTTAGCTCCACTTCAGTGTATCCGCCTTTTTGATATGCCAAGCTTTCTCCATCATCCTCTATCAGAAGGAAGCGGGAAGATGTTTCAGCCCTGGGTGGAAACACCCAAACGGATCGCACAGCATCCTTCCAGGATGCTCCTACTTCAGGTACTTCGCCCAAAGGAATGAGAGCGCCTTCGCAAGCTAGTAGGGGTATTCTCTCCAAGGGAGCATCTAACAGGATCTCTTTTCCTCCTTCGTGATAGTTCCCCGTGTCCACCTCGTACCACCCTACCCCTTTCGGCAGATACACCGTTCTGCTACGAGCACCAGGTTCCAATACAGAAGCTACGAGTAGATAAGGGCCCAAAAGAAAATCAAAGGACTCCTGCCAACAATGTGAATCATGGGGGAAGTGGTACACCATTGGTCGAAGGATAGGATCTCCCGAACGAACAGCTTCGAAGAGGATAGAATAGAGGTAGGGAATCAACCGATACCGGAATCGGATGGCTTCCCGTACCAAAGGGAGGACCTCAGGATGCATCCAGGGTTCGTTGGAGGTGCCATCCAAATGCCAGGAATGGATGGAAAAGCGGGGATGAAAGATGCCGTTCTGCACCCAGCGCAGAAACAGTTCCGGATCTGGTTCCTCACCGTAAAATCCGCCCACATCGTGCCCTAAGTTATAGAAACCAGAGAGACTTAATCCCAACCCCATCGGTATGTTGTATCTTAGAGTCTCCCAAGAAGTAGAGTTATCGCCGGACCAAGTCTGAGCATACCTCTGTACTCCTGGACAGGCGGAACGACTGATAAGGAAAGGGCGTTTCTCCGGCTCTTGCTCCCTTTGTGCTTCCCAGGAAGCACGAACCATCAAGAGAGTCTGAATAGGGCGGCCTAATCCAACCCGGAACGGGTTCCCAAACCCATTGCATTGGGCTCCATCGTCCCAGACTTCGTACTCGTTATTGTCGTTCCACGTACCATCGATCCCTTTTGAAAGAAGGGATTCCCGAACCCTCTGTTTCCACCATTGGAAGGTCCAGGGATGGGTAAAATCCAGGTACGACCCCTCCCCTCCCCAGAACATACTGATTTCCGGGCCCGATCCATCCGATTTCTGGAGGAATCCACCTTTTTTAGAAATGTCCGAATAGGAAGGATGATCTGTTAGAAGACAGGGCTTAATATTGGCTACTACCTGAATGCCTGCATCCTGAAAGGTTTTAAACAAGATAGGGGGATTTGGGAACCGGGTTTTATTCCAGGTAAACACGTACCGTTTCCCATTTTTGCCCAGGGTATAACCAGAGGAAAGATGGAATCCATGACATGGAATGCGATGTTCCTTGCATTGCTGAATGAACTTAAGAAGTTGAATCTGTGCGTCGGTGGATTCCGCATAGGCCATACTGGATCCCAAGTACCCCAAAGACCAGCGGGGAGGGAGGGTCATTCCGCCGATCAATAAATGGAACCGCCTCACTACCGAAGGAAGGTCTGGTCCATAGATCAGATACACATCCAGATCCCCCTCATCGGCCTTCATGTACCTGTAATCCCCATGGTAGGCATCGATCTCTTTCCCAAAATCGAACTCACAAACAGCAGGAGTATCGTAGAATAAACCGTAGAACACTGCGACCTGGGGTAGGAAGGTAATATAAAAAGGCCAATGTTTATATAATGGATCTGTGTCCTTCGCACTGTAGCCGAGAGCATCCACGTTTACCATTCGGAATCGCATACCCCGCTTATCAAGGGGCCCACATCTCTCACCCAAGCCATAATACACTTCACCCGGAAAACGGCGCAGGTAGTGGAATACACTCCTCCCTTCCCCATCATATCCATACGCTTTGGTAGGGAGATCTTCGGCAAACACCCTCCCCTGCGAATCCTTCCATTGGAGTGAAAAAGGATCCAGCTGAACCTTCACAGTCAACTCTGCCGTAGTGAGAGCGCACCCATTAGAGGAAAAATCAACCTTCGCAGGTGGACAGGGGAATCCCGAAAGATCCTCTCTGGACCTTCCCTTTAATGGAGCAGCTTGCTCCGGTTGGGGGTGAACGAACCAGGTTCTATCCAAACGCGGTTTCCCATCCGGCATGAACCGGAACCGTACAAGGTGGTGATCCAGCACCGTGAGGGAGAACTCTTCACCCTTTTGCCCTCGAAATCGGATGGTATTTTCATGAACATCCTTCTGGGCTGTCTCCGGAGCCCAGATGCATTCTTTCTTTTTGAAAATCGTGAGTTTCATAAGGATAGATCCAGCGTCAAAGATTCATCTCCCTTCGTTAAGACCATGGTTCGAGAAGAAAGGGGTGTCGTCGTGTATAGATTTTGAATATGCCAGGGGAACCGTAAGCTCTTTTCCTTCCCATTTACCTTTAGAGGATCTTGCCAGGAAAAGTCTACAGAATCGCCCTCTAGGGTGCTCCATCCCACTCGATCCCTTTGAATCGTTGGATGGGTTCCGATACACTTCTGCTGAAAGGTTTCGAAACTCCCGTCTTCATCTTCGCTCCCTGCCAATGCGAGAAAAACTTTCCCTCCTCCTGTACTACGGAGTTCCTGGTAAGCCTGGGGTCCAGTCCGAATCCAATAGAGCATCCCATCGGATCTAAGGGCGCCGTACCCCTTCCCATACCTGACAAAAATCCAAGACTCTCGTTCCACTACTTCATCGAAGGCATCCCGTGGACAGTAGGCATGCCCAAAGCCTAAGCCTGCTGTTCCCTTCGGGTTATACAGGCACAAAAGAGATCGCCCTTCCATCGCTACCCGGGGTAATCGGGCGGACCCTGCCCAATAGTTGGGCCGGGCATTCCCATGCTCCTGACTATTCCCTGGCCAAGTAGTGAAGAGAACCGCTTCAGGGGAAAAAGTCATTTGCCAGAGGTGCTCCTGAATTCCTGGCTCTCCAGGACGATGATCTAGAGCCGCGGAAAGAAGATAGTATGGGGTACGCCGGGTTAGAGCATGAACTTCCCAGCTCCCCTGTCGAAGGTCACGAGCCAAGGAGTACTTCCCATACGAGCAACTCCGAGTTTCCAACAGAGAGAGGAAATCGGCTCCTATGGCCTGTATAAGGGGATGTACCTGATACTTTTCTGATAGGGCCAACATCCCGGTAGCCCAGGTCTCTCCATTGAACCCTCCCATGCCCCAGGCTATCCGCTGTAACCCAGATGTGCTTTCCACACGCGCAGTCTTTAGACCCTCCGTGTAACATCTACCATGACTACATCCATGAGCCCCTCGTATTGATTGACAGGTAATCATGAAAAAAGTTTTATCCAGTAACGTCCATGCGAGCTTTTGGATCCGTTGGGAAGGGGCATACTCTACTAACGCCAGCAAGGCATAGATGTCCATCGCAAGGTACGTGTTAGAGTCCCATTCCGAATACCCCCCCTGGAGTCGGGGTACGATCCAGGATCGAATACGTCTACTGCATCGTTCGGCCAACTTCTTTCCCGTAAGGCCCGAGCATCGGAACAGTCCATCGGGAAATAGAGACCCTGCTAGGTACCCTGCAACGTGAAATATGATCTGATGGTTCTCAGTGAACCAGCACATGGCATCTACGCCCGGCTCATTATGCCAGTATTTAAACCCTAGAAGAACATCCCGGATATCTTCCCATTCCGAACCTGGTAACTTTGACCCAAATCGATACAGGGCGACTAAAAGAGCTAAAGCGTAAAAGTCCGCACAGTCCCGACGTTCCTTAAGAAAATCGATACAAATCTTCAACACTCTAGAACCCAATCCAACTCTCCTTCCCAGAGCCATAGCTGCTAAAACTCCAAAAGGTTCTTCCTCAATCTCTGAAAGAGATTGCAAAGCTTCCTGTTTGCGGGACTGGTAATCTCCGTATGGTAAATCTGAGTAAGGATACCGGGGTATGTATATCTTTCCTACCACTCTTTCTGTGAGAGGGAACTCGGGAATCCGCACCCGTACCTCGAAGGGCAGATGGGGAGAAAACCGTTTCAAGGCGTGGAAAAAGGAGGAATCAGGTTCCAGGACAACGTTCCGCTCTGAGCCTGTTTTATTTGGATCCCTCTCTTTTTCAACTTCACCCGGTTCAGAGAGGCTGGAAGGAAAGCTCCGTAATTCCTGGAGTCGAACCGTCCAACTAGGCACCTCGGAAAAAAACTTGGATGAGTCTAAAGAGGACTTTCCCACTGGCAAAGACACAATCGCCTCTATCCTATCGCTCCTGTTGTTGATCCAACCTGAGCCTAAGAACAAGCGGATCTTCCCATCGGGGAAACAGAACTTCCGTACTCCCATCTCCTTCAGTAGTTGCATCTGTTCCATCCAAACAGCTGGATTCCCTCCCTGCACAGGGACACCCACACGAAGGGTTGATAGGCTCTCAATCGAGGCAGGAAGGATGCGCATGCCTAAAACTATCCTTGCTTCCCTCCACCCGATCATCTGTCCAAATAGGCACACGGTATTGTTGCCTTTTCGTAAGAACAAGGGAACTGAGGCCCATTCCGGTTCTATGTACCCGAAAGGTCTTCTTCTACGAAGAATCCATTGCCCATTAAGACCTACACCGAAAGGTCCCAATACAGGGACCCACGCTTCGATCCTCTGGTGCCTATCAGAATCCAATACGCAAAACACAGACGCGTCATAATATTCGGGCACGAAGGAGAAACGACAAACATCGATACAACCATCCTCCGGGGCTTCACTGATTCCATCTACCGAGTTTTCCCATCCCAGTGAATCCAACAGAGCTTCCGGTTCGGCAACCCCTGGAAGGAGAGTGGGAAGCGAATCGAATACTCGCTGCTTAATGTGTAAAGAGAGGGGCGCATTGGCGATCCATCCCCTTCCATACCGGTCAAAAGCAGAACCGATGGGATTAATCACTGTCCCCAGATTAGGCAACCGGAAAACTCTTGGCTTCGCAAATCCCCACTGGGGGATAAATCCATCCTCCCGGAGAGAACACCATGCCAGAAAACTCTCTTTCACCCTGTCCTCCTGAATCTTCCTATGCTTTCGTCCAATCTAGGAGGACACCGAGAAAATCGTCGGGTTTCGAAGCCATCTGTGGATAGATCAAAGGAGCTTTTGACGCAGGGATCCGATGCGTAACAAGGCCCGATGTCTGAATTTCTTTTAAAGCGAAGAGGGTCGTTAAAACTTCTTGGTTTTTAACCCGATTCCATCCCTCGAGAGCGGGAAGGGATAGATCCTGGACCCGCTCGTGGGCACCGATCAGGGAGACTCCTTTTCGATGGATTAAACTGTACGCATCTACCTGCACCATTCCCCGGGTGCTTCCCAAAAGGACTACCCTTCCCCCAGCCTTTGATAGTTCCAGTGCCAGGGAAAGGAGGGCTGGGCTCCCCGTTGCTTCGATAACGATAGAAGGGGCTTCTCCCCTCATAAGGTCCAGTAGGTTTCGTATGTACTCTTCCTTCCCGCCTGGGTGGATCCCTTTCAAGGGCACGATCCCAAACTGAGCTGCCAAGTCAAGCCGTTTCTGGAGAAGATCAGTACCGACCACGGGCCTAGCCCCCCCCAACCGATACAATTGTCCACATAAAAGTCCAACCAAACCCATCCCAAAAACAAGGACCGATTCACCGAGACAAGGGGGTGCAACTCGAATTGCTGTGATCCCAATCTTAGCCATACGGATAAAGGGGGCTACTTCGTTGGAGATGGTCTCAGGCAGTAGGATCGGAGGATTCTTCATTACATTCACGATAGCAAAGGTTCCATGAGGAGCCTCTACAAGAACCCTCTGCCCAATCTTAACCGTTTCTACCATAGATCCCGTTCGTACCACTTCTCCTACCAACGCGTAGCCGGGGTTGCTTGGAATCAAGGGGAAGGGAGGGTTGGGCAGGGTAAATCCAATATGACTGCCCGTATAAATGGCTAATTCTGTCCCCGGGCTGATCAAACTAACCTGAGTTTTTACTAAAATCTCTTCCGTATCTAATTTTTCAGGGATTTCAAAGGACTCCCATTCTACCTGACGAACACCTGTGAATACTAATCTCTTTCCTACCATGTTGTACTCCCTATATCGCATCAGCCTTTCAATCCTGTGGAAGCGATCCCCTGTACCAGGTAGCGTTGGAGGAAGGCAAACACGAAGGTAATGGGCAGAATCGACATCACTGTCATAGCCAGTACATAGTGCCAATCCACCACCAATTCTCCCCGGAATCTAGCAAGGGCCAACTGGATGGTGAAAAACTTTTCCTGGTTGATCACGATCAGCGGCCACAGGAAATCGTTCCACCTCCACATGATAGAAAATACGGTAAGCACTGCCAAAGCGGGTGTAGTGAGGGGCAGAATTATTTGAGCATAGATCCGAAAATCTCGAGCCCCATCGATTTTAGCTGCGTCTATCAATTCATCCGAAATGGTAAGCATGTATTGTCGCAGGATGAAGACCCCAGTGGGTGTAGCGGCTGGTGGGATGATGATCCCCCAAAGCGTATTGGCCAGTCCCAGACGCGCGATGACCAGATACACGGGAAGCATGATTACTTGGAGAGGAATCATGAGGGTCCCAAGCATAATAAGGAAAATTCCGTTCCGGCCTGGAAACTGGTACTTACTAAGGGCAAAGGCTGCCATGGAATTGATCAGAAGAGTGAGAGCCGTTGCTGTGAGGGTGACAAACACACTGTTCCATAGGTACAGCAGGAAAGGAAACTGCTTCAAAGCCCCCGAATAATTGGTAAAAATCCATCGTTTGGGGAAAAAGCTCGGCGGGATTCGATAGATTTCCTCCAGTCCCTTGAAGGAAGAAAGTACTACCCATAGAACTGGAAGAAACATGAGGGTTGCGCCTAGAATTAAAAGGAGATAGACTAGGAACGAACTCAGCGCATCAAGCTTAAGACTGCCCTTCCTCATCCATTCCTCCTAGATTGCTTCCCTGCGCTTACCCAGGAGGTATTGAAGCACAGTAAGAAGAAAGATGATCAAAAAAAGAAGAAAGGAAGCGGATGCCGCAAGCCCAAACTGGTCCATCTGGAAAGCAGCCCGATAAATATACTGGACCATCATAAGGGTAGCGGTGCCCGGACCTCCCCCTGTTAGGATGTACACGTGATCGAAGATCTCGAATCCCCTGATCGTACTCAACACCAGAACCGTCATCAGTGTAGGAAGTAGCAGAGGGAAAGTAATATAGAAAAATTGCCGCTTTCGATCCGCTCCATCCACGAACGCAGCTTCGTACAACTCTGCGGGAATCGACTGTAGACCAGCCAGAACGATCAAGGAATAAAATCCCAGAGTGGCCCAGAGATGAACGAAGATCGACCAGAATCGGCTCCATTGTGGAATGAGTAGCCAGGGGATCCCCTTCGATCCGAGTGTGTTCAATAGGGCATTGAGGGCCCCAAACTGATTGTTCAGGATCCATTGCCAAACAAGAGCCACCACAACGGGAGACAAAAGGACAGGATAGAAGAAGGCGCTCCGGAAGAATCCGCGAAGCTTTACCTTCTGGTTAAGTAGAATCCCGATGAGTACAGATCCTACAAGCATTCCTCCCACATCCCCAACCACAAAGATCACCAGATTCGACAGAGCTCGCCGAAACAGGTCATCCTTTTGGAGAAGATAAAAGAAATTGCCCAGGCCGATGAACTCAGCGGGTCTAAAGGGTGAAGTATCGAATAGGCTAAGATAAAAGTTATATCCCGCAGGAAGGATGATAAAAACAGAAAACACCAATATATTGGGAAACAAAAACAGGTAGGGAGCTAAAGGTATCCTAGTTTTTTTCACGAACCAAACTCCATTATAATATTTCGAGCTTTATACTTATAGTGGGTAGCCGGGCGAACTTTCCATCCTGCCCGACCACCTATCCTGAAACAATCTACTTCAGTAGTTCCCGGGCTTTCGCCTCTGCTAACTCAATTGCTTTATCCACCGTGAGTTCCCCCGTAATAGCCTGGGTGATCCGATCCCGTACCTCGTTCGCCACAGGGCCGAAGCGAAGGTGGTAGTTATCCACAAAGGCCGATTTCGGTAGGTTCGCCAAGCCCTTAATGAAGGTGTTCATGTCCTCGTTGCGCACCGGATACTGTACCCCTTTTGCCAGCAGATCTTTCCGGGTGGGAAGGAACATGGCTTTGCTTGCGTATTCGGTCATGCTCTCCGCGCTTCCTAGGAACTCCATGAGACGCACCACTTGAACGGGGGCTTTCCCTTTGAAGGCGATGAGGAATTTTCCTCCCGGCATACCTCCCCACTGTTTGATGAACGCGTTGGGAACCGCCTTCCACTCGAATTTGTCCTTAATGGTCTCGTTGAACTGAGCCACTTGCCAGTTCCCTGAAATATAGAACACGAGAAGTCCATTGACGAACTGCTGATTTGCTCCCACATACCCTGTTCCACCTGCCCAAATATCTAGGGGCATGATCCCTTCTTTATGGTATCGGACGAAATCTTCCAACCCCTTCCGGGTCTCTGGGCTAGAGATTCGCAACCCTTTCCCGTCTTCGGTAAAGAAGCCACCCCCGTAGGACTGCAAAAACCCATCTAACCGATGCCCACTTCTGTCCGCTGTAGCGGCAAAGGGAACCCCTGTCTTTTCCTTTACCTGCTTAGCCAGCTGCATCCATTCTTCCCAGGTTACCTTTTCCGATGCAGGAAGGGGGATTCCTGCTTTCTTGAAGAGGGACACATTCACGAAGGGACCGTTCATCGTAAGATCGTGAGGAATCCCATAGATCTCCCCATTGGCACCTGTGACCAGCTTCATGGGTTCATCCATGAACTCCTTTGGGAAGTTCGTATTCTTCAGATGCGAACGGATATCCAGAGTGTACTGGAAGAATCGATAAGGTTCGGTAACCCGTGCCATGTCGGGAGCCTGTCCAGCGGCCGCTTGAGTTGTGAGAAGCTGGTTCAATTCTGCGAACGGGACGATAGAAAACTCTACCTTGATGTCGGGGTTTGCCTGATTGAACCTAGCCACCAACCCTTCGATAGCTGGCTTGTCCGGTCCATCGGTAAACCACACGAACCGGACTGTGGTAGGTTGTGGGGCAGGTGCTGATTTTGCTTCCTGTTTCCCTGCGGCAAAGACGGTAGCTATGGCAACCACAAACAGCAGGCTGATACTGATTCCTAGCAAACGTTTCATACGCGCCTCCTTCAACTAATTTATTCGAATCGAACATAGAACGTTCTAAAATAAGTTTAGACCAAGAATGATAAATCTGTCAAATCATTTTATCAATATAAATTGGACATCTATATTTACATTTATTTGTTTAGGTTTTAGAATGTTTTCGAACGATTATTGTTCGAAGGAGCAACCATGAGAGAACCATCGCGGCAGATAGGTCGTCCTTCTGTTTCCGAAGTCGCCAAACTGGCGGGAGTATCGAAGAGTACCGTATCCCTCGTACTGAACAATCGACCACACGTATCTGAGGTGATGCGAAAACGGGTACTGGATGCCTTGGAAGCCTTACAAAACCAGTCTTCCGAAACACCCCGTTTGAAAGGACCATTCAAGATTCTCCTCCTCCATCCGGCCCACATGGGATCCATACAGGTATTCCGGGAACTCCTTCAGGGGATCCACCGGGGAATCGAACATGTGGGGGGACGGCTCACCCTAGCGGTACACCAGCCACCGCTTCACCCTAACCATACCACAAATGTTCTGCTCCTAGACCCCACTCTCCGTCCTCATGGCGTGCTCCTCATGGGCGCCCTGCGTGACGATCCCATCCTCGATGTTTTAAGAAAGGAAAACTTGCCTACTGTATTAGTAGCCCGAGAAACTGCTGTCGATGGTTTTTCTGCGGTAGGGATGGATAATTTCAAAGGAGCGAAGGAAGCGGTTGAATACCTGATCCAATTGGGTCATAGACGGATCGCCTTCCTTGGCGGGAACGAACAGTACGAATATACCCGAAATCGTTTGGAAGGGTACCGAGATGCTCTCGCACGGGCAGGCATTCCCCCTGATCAGTATGTGTACTTAGGAAAGGGGGACGACGCTGCCCAAGCGCTCCTATCCAATGCCTCTTTATCACCAATTCCTTCCTTACCTGTGACCGCTATCTTTTTCGTAAACGACGAACACGCTTCCCAGGCTCTGCCCGTGTTACAGAAGAAGGGAATCCATATCCCAGCAGATTTATCCGTCATTGCTTTCGACGACACCGAGATCATGGCTCAGTGGGATCCTCCTATCTCATCGGTAGCTGTGCCGAGGTTGGAAATTGGAGTATTAGCCGTAAAGAGTCTAGTGGAACAGATTACCCGGCCGGCCATCGAAACTATCCGAATCATCCTGCGTACCAGGCTCAATATTCGAGATACTTCTGTAGGACCCCCTAAGGGCTGAAACTCTTTCTTTACCTCTTTGATTTTAGTATGTTTTATCCCATTACGCTAGGAAAAGGAGGAACGAATGAGAAGGATAGTATTAACCACAATTCTAGTTCTGGGTTCTCTAACAGTTAGTACCGGTTTTGGCCAAGAGGAATACCTCTCTACAATCGGGGGTCTCGGAGCCTCTAACCTGTACATGTCCTTCCTCACCATTGGACTTCTGGGAGACGCCTTCGAATATGGAGTGTACGAAGCCGATACAGCAAAGGACATCCTAGGGGAGGTGATTTCCCTAAACAAGGCTAGCCGGGTTAGCCTTGATACGCTGGTCAAAGAAGGAAAGGTTTCAGGGGAAGATCGCGCGACCGTACTCGAAATGATTCAAGCCCACAGCATGTTGGAAAAGCAAGCGGGAGAGTTAGTAAAGTATGCGGGGGATAAAAAGCTTCCCAACGATTTTCAGTTCTATCGAAAAAAATCCTGGGAACTAATTTCCAATATCCTGGGAATTCCGCAGAAATAGGAAATCGTTATGATTCACCGCATGACGCCAACGTCCAACAAACGCCTGATTCTCCTGTATAGCACCCTGGTGCTCCTTCCTCTGGTAGGGGTCTTGAGTTTCCGGCTCCTCCCCACCTTCTGGGCCTTTGCAGTACTTGCTCTCTGCCTCCTTCTTGCTCGGGGGCTATACCGATTAGCTCGTCCCTATATTCGAAGTACCATCGAAAGCCTGGAGGACCGGATCATCATCTCGGTTCCTGATCATCCCCTGGTAGAAATCCCCTTCGACACGATCGACTTGTCAGGCGAGTTTCGCATTCAGGGCATGCCGGCGTTATTTCTGTATGGAAAGGATCAGGATAAACTCTACACCTTCCCAAAAGAGTACACGGGCTTCGAGGTATTGAAGGATCTATTTTCCAAGCGCATGCGATTCGAAGCACTCCCCGCTCAAAACACCGAGGAATTGAAGAAACTCATTCGTGAGCGGTTTGGATAACCGTAGTTCGGTTGGTCAGCCTCGAATTTCCTTCAAGAAGGAACGTCCGGTATGGAGGATCATGGCTTGATCGGAACTCAATCCGATCAATTGCACCCCCTTTTCCAATAATGTTCGCGTGGTTTTCGGATTTGAGGCGATGGTACCAACCGCTACCCCTGCCCCTTTACATTTCCCGATGATCCAATCCATCGTTTCCAAAACTTTGGGATGGTTTGGTTTTCCCGTGACCCCCAAGGCCTGACTCAAGTCCATCGGTCCCATCCATACCACATCCACATGGGGGACTTTGAGAATGGCATCCAGATTCTCCAGCGCTTCCTGCGTTTCCACGTACACGATGACCATAATCTGTTCATTGGCCTGCTTGGCGTACAAAGCGGGATCCATCGATCCATACCCGGCAGCCCTGCTAGAAGCGGTGTACCCTCGCTTCCCTTCTGGGGCATAGAGGGCACTCTCCACCACATGCTGTACTTCCTCCGCGGTACTTGTTTCCGGCACCATGATTCCCAACCCGCCCGCATCCAACGCTTGAAGGATTTGCGCTCGGCTGTTCTCACGAACTCGTACAATGGGCACGATTCCCGAAATATCGGAGGCACGTAACAGGTTTACCATCGATTCCTTACTCATTTGACTATGCTCGTTGTCGACAATGAAGAAATCGAATCCCGCGAAGGCGAAGATTTCAACCACAGAGGGGTCCGGAATCTTTGCAAACGTACCAATGTAGCTCTTTCCTTCTTTCAAGCCCTTTTTTATAGGATTCGCTCGTATCATAGATGCTCCTTTTCAGTGTTAACCATTCTGCTGCATAAGAACAGATACCCGGATATGGTCCCGCATAGCCCTTTCCGCCCCATCGGGATCCTTCGATAGAATCTTTTTTAGTATCTTTTGATGCAAATCCCCCAATACCTTCGCGTGTAGATCAGGCTTCAATAGTACGATTCTCTGGAGTAAATGGAATAGATTCACGTTATGCAGAGCACGAATGAGAGACTGGCAACCCGTGTACTCCGCCATCTGCATGTGGAACTCGTAGTGGAGCTTCCAGAAGGGACTATTTCGTTCATCCGTCCGTGGAGTGGCATCCAGTTCCTCCGCCATAAACCGCAATCGGTGTTCCTGCTCCTTTGAAAGACCCGTTTCCGCCAAAAGCCGCACTACCTGGCACTCCACCGCTTCCCGTAGCATGTTGCGATCCCGGACTGTTTCAGGCGTTAACGATACCACCCGGGAGCCCCATCGGGGAAAGGATTCGACAAGTCCTTCATACTCCAGCCGATGAAGGGCTTCGATCACGGGAATCATCGATACTCCGGTAAGTTGAGACATCACGCGGATGGATAGCTTTTCACCAGGGGGTAGTTCGCCGCTCAGGATCTTTTCGAAGATAATCTCATACGCCCGATCGGCCGATGTGGGAATATCATTTTTATCTTTTCCGATTAGGGTTCTGGTATTCATGCTTCTAACCCTAGGTAAAGGTTATCCCGAGTCGTTTCCCTATCTCAATAAGATCTGCGTACACTTTACCAGATAGAGGTATTCCTTCGGCAAGGTTTCGGATTTTATTCCGATGTTCTAGTTCTCCCGGCAGAAAGATCTCCTCCACCCCTTTTGCCCGCGGGTTCGACTTGATGTCCTGCACCATTCGATCGATCTTTCCTTTGAACTCTTCGGGAGGAATGAACTTCTTTACATCCAACACGGCAAAACAATGTCCCACATTCTGCGGGTCGGTAAAATTGTTCCACATGTTGTTCAGGTAAGCCGCAAATGCCGCCCCAGATAGCACTCCCGAAAGAACGTCGATCAACAGGGCGATTCCGTATCCTTTAGGCCCCCCAAAGGGGAGCACAGTGCCTTCTAAAGCCTCTTTGGGATCCGTGGTAGGTTCCCCTGTCTTGGAGATAGCCCACCCCAATGGAATACGTTTTCCCTCTTTCGCGGCGAGAATGATCTTGCCTTGGGCTACCACACTAGTAGCCATATCAAGAACAATAGGTAGCTCTTTCCCAGCCGGAATCGCGACGGAGAACGGATTGGTTCCTAGGTAGGGCCGGATTCCACCCCATGGGGCCATGGTGGAAGGTGCGTTGGAAGCGGCAAATCCCACCATGTCTTTCGCCAGAGCCCTTCGGGTAAAGTAAGCGGCAATTCCGAAATGGTTCGAGTTTCGTACTGTGGCGAATACAGCTCCGGCAGTTTCCGCCTTCTGGAGAAGGTACTCCATCACGCGGACCCCCGTAACGATTCCCATGCTATTACATCCATCGAACACAACGGCTCCCGGATATTCCTGTACCACCTCTAGACGAGCAACGGGATTCACCACCCTTTTCTCGAGTCGCTTCAAGTAGATGGGAACCCTACTCACTCCGTGGGAATCCACTCCCGTCAAATCCGCCTCTACGAGACTCTCCGCAATAAGGTTCGCCTCAGACTTCGGTACTCCCGCTCGCTGGAAGACTTCCGTGGTAAATCCTAGAAGGGCATCTCTCGGTACGCGAACTGTATCGTTCATCTTGTTTCACATCCTTTCTCAGTGAGAGCTTTTACCACCCAAGTTCTATCCAGTGTTCCATTTTCGATGGCTTTAAAAGTCCGTCCTTCCATCGCGTTGTGCTCCCGTGCCTTCGTAAGGACCCACTCGGCGTCCTCTGGCCGGATCACCACGATCCCGTCCCCATCCCCCACGAGAATATCTCCCGGGAGTACTGCTTGACCTCCACAAACGACGGGCACATTGATCTCTCCAGGACCGTTCTTATAGGGCCCTTTTGGGGTAACCCCTCGGGCGTACACGGGAAAATCCAACTCTCGCAACCCTTCCACATCGCGAATGCACCCATCGATCACGAATCCCGCGATCCCCTTTTTCTTCGCGTACCGCATCATGATCTCTCCACAGAGGGAGTGGTTCATGTCGCCTTGCCCATCCACCACGATCACATCCCCCGGTTCCGCCAAGTCGATGGCTCGATGGAACATTAGGTTGTCTCCTACGGGTGCCTTGACGGTAATTGCCACGCCAAGAAGGCGCGGACGCCCATAGGGCTTTATGACCGCCGACATCGAAGCCAACCTTCCCATGTTGTCGCTGATGTTCGCCACGGGAATACCCTCGAATGCCACAATGAGAGAAGGGGAAGGGCGCTTTATTTGCGTGAAAATTCGAAAACCCGGATTCGGCATACCTATTCTCCTTCTATTTAGTCTTTAGTTTCCGCTCATACAGAGTAGCCAGCACGGAATAATCCAGGTCTTCCTGTCCCTCGTACTGTTGATAGAGGGTATTTGCCAATTTCAATAGGGGCAATCGGAGACCTTTCGCTTCCCGGACAGCGATTCCTAGATCCTTCTTCATCAACCGGAACTTGAATCCTCCGTTATAGTCTTTCGTTACGACCTTCATGAACTTGTTGGCAAATACGTAGGAACCCCCGGAACTCTCCTTGATGATTTGGTAGACTCGTTCAAGATCGAGTCCCAGCGTACGGGCAAGGATGTAAGCCTCCGCTACCCCGATCATGTTCACTGCGGCTAGCATCTGGTTCACGGCTTTAACCGCTTTGCCGTCCCCGATTTTTTCCAAGGTAATCGCTTTCCCAAGGACCTTGAATACCGGCTCCAACCTGCTTAGCAATTCCGTGTCTCCCGCCGCAAAAATCGTGAGCGTGCCATTCACAGCTCCCGCTACCCCTCCACTTACAGGTGCATCCACGAAGTTCTTCGTCTTCTTTCGGTACTTCTTCACGATCTTCAAGAGCGTCTTGGGAGCGCAGGATGTCATCTCGAGTACGATTCCATCCTTTGGCAGAGCCGCATAGAACGCGCGGTTTCCATACAACTCTTCCAACGCGCGATCGTCGGATACGATAGACAGCACCAGATCCACCCCCTGTACCACTTCCGGGAAACTATCCATTAGAAAGCCTCCCATCTCCCGAAACTTTTTCCCTGCTTCCTGATTCCGATGAATCGCGCTTCGTACCGTGAAACCCGCTTGGATGAGCCGTTGCGCCATGGGAAGGCCCATCGCTCCCAACCCAATGAATCCAATCGTTTTAATGGAACCCATCGTCATTCCTTTCTAGTCTCCTTTGCGATGTATTTCGAGGCGTCTTCCGTAACCTTCTTCTGTTTCTGAAATAAAGGTAAAAGAAAAGTCGATACCACAAGAATCGTCAATACTATAGAGATAGGATTCTTCGTGTATGTATCCCGTAACACGGTTAAGTATTTTCCGTGAGCCAATCCTATCCACCGTCTGAAGTTTTCTTCCATCAACGGTCCTAGGATCAATCCCAGAACAAGGGGCGCCCGAGGGATTTCCTGCTTGCTCATCAAATATCCTATCACTCCAAAGAGGAGCATCACCCCCACATCGAACATACTGCTCTGTACCGCGTACGTTCCTATCACACAGAGGGACAGTATCCCTGTATTGAGGACTGCTCGGGGAAGGAACAGTAGACGGGCAAAGTACTTAGCTCCAAACATCCCAAAGAGGAAGAAGAGAATGTTGATGAACGCCATGCCGATAAAGATGGCCGAAACCAGATCGAAATGTTTTTCGAATAAGAACGGTCCGGGCTGAAGCCCATGCAGCACGAATGCTCCGATCAATATCGCCGTTACCGCGTCTCCAGGAATGCCTAACGAAAGCAAAGTAGTCATTGCTCCACCCGTGCACGCGTTGTTGGCCGATTCCGCGGCCGCGATCCCATCGGGCGCTCCCTTACCCAGTTCTTCTGGATGTTTGGATAGTCGTTTCTGTTGAGCGTACGCCACTATCGATGCGATTGTGCCTCCCGCGCCTGGAATGGCTCCGATGATTACCCCTACCACACTCGACCTAAGGATCGTACCCCACAACCCTTTCACTTCTTTCAGGCTCTCGAAACTCTTTTCCACCTTGAAGAGTTCCTGCTTCGTTCCTTTGTGATTCTTTTCGATATTGAGCAGGATCTCCGACACTCCGAATAATCCGATCATAACGGCAATGAACTGAACACCGGAAGAAAGGTACACCGAACCAAAGGTGTATCGGGGAGCTGCCGTCAAGGGGTCGAACCCAACCGTAGCGATCAAGAGACCCAGGAATCCCGAGATCAACCCTTTCAGGGTAGAACCTGGGGACACATACGCCATGATACTGATTCCCCAAAGGGCCACAAGGAACATCTCCAGAGAGGTGAACTTTAACGCCACGCTAGCGATTAGAGGAGAGAACAAAGCAAGGGTGAACACACTGAACAAACCGCCGAGAGCCGAACTCAAGGTAGCCAACCCAATCGCCCGTCCCGCTTGACCTTTCTGGGCCATGGGATATGCGTCCAACGTAGTCATGACGGCGGAAGGGGTGCCTGGAATGTTAACCAGGGTCGCCGAGATGGACCCGGCGTAGTTCGCCGCGCAGTAGATCCCCAGAAGCATCATGAGGGCTGCTGTAGGGGAAAGGCTATAGGTAAGGGGGACCAAGATCGAGACTCCCATCGTGGCAGTCAATCCAGGAAGCGCTCCTACGATCAAGCCCAGAACAACGCCCAGTACCATGAAAAGAATCACACTACCGTCGAACAGTTTGATCCCAACTAAGTATAGATCGAATCCCATGCCTACACCTTTACCTGAAGATTGCTCCCTGTGGAACCGGCACCTTGAACAAAAGGAAAAAAGTCACATACAGAGCTATAGTAAGCGGCACGCTCACGAGAAACGCTGTCTTCCGGCTAGCTCCTAGTAGTATGGGCACACCGAACATGAACAGTAGGGAAGGGAGTATAAACCCGAACAGGTAGATCCCTACCGCATATCCCACTAGAGTCAGGACTACATATAAGGACCTTTGGACACCTGTACGCTCTCCTCTCGGTGCCTGTTTAGAAGATTCTTTCCGTATTAATCCTTGTATGGCCAATGCGACACCAAACACGCAAAGCACGAGAGCAAGTAATTGAGGATACAAGGCCGGGTTTTCGGATAGGGCAGCTTCCCGTCGATTGAATCCCTGGCTTCCCCAGTAGGCGAGAACTCCTATGCCGAAAACCACTAAGCCATTCACACGATCTTTGTTCATTTCGCGCTGATTTCTTTCATCAGTTGAGCGGTCAGTGCTTTCTGTTCTTCGAAAAATTTAGTAAACTCTTTGTGGTCTCTATATTTGATCTCCAAGCCGGTAGTCTGAACCAATTTTTTGAACTCCTCTCCTTCCGTACCCGCCTTAACCGCTTTTTCCATTATACTTAGGAATTCTTCCGGAGTACCTTTCGTGGTGAAAATACCACGCCAGACCGGGAAGGTAACCGGAATTCCCGCTTCCTTGCAGGTGGGAACCTGGCTCAACATAGGATGTTTCCCTTCGCTCATGACCGCGAGAGGTTTTATCTTTCCCGCGTCGATCAAAGGTTTGGATTCCGCTGGATTCACGATCACCATATCTACCTCGCCAGCTGCCAAAGCCGTCATCATAGGCGTGCCCCCGCCCGAATAGACGACATACTGGAAGTCGACTTTTGCGGCTTTCGCGAACATCACGGCAGCTAGGTGCCATAGGGATCCCGAACCGTTATGAGCAACTTTTAGTTTGGTTTTCTTAGCGGCTTCCACGAAATCCTGTATCGTTTTATAGGGAGCGTCACCTTTTACCAATACCACTCCCGTATCCTCTACCACTTGAGCCACGGGTTGGAATCCCTCCACTTTCACATCGATCCCTCCATAGGGCATCAACAGTAACGTTTGCGAGTTTATGTACACCTTCTGACCATCCGGTTTCGCGTTGGTGATCTCCATGGCAGCGACCGCCCCACGAGCTTCGGGTTTGTTCACCGGGATCACGTTTACCCCTAAGTACGCTTTCATGCCGGGGATCAGCGCTCGCATGAGTAGATCGTTGCCACCCCCCGGTGCGTTAGGATTCACGAAGGTCACGTCTCCATTGGGATACTTCGGTTTTGCTTCCTTTGCGCCCGTGGCGAATGTCAAAGACAGAATTCCAAATGCCAGTATGAAGATCAATCCAATCCGTTTCATATACACCTCCCCAGTTCTATAACTGTTATAACAGTTATAATAGCATAACTCATCTTTGTGTAATTCGCAAGTGTTTTTTCGAAGTTTTTAGAACACTGGTAACCTTACGATGACCTCGGTTTCCCGATCCTCCAGCGTTCCATTCACGTGCATCACGAGGGATTGAATTAGCTCTTGGCGTAGCGTGTGATTGGTGGAACTTAGGGAGCAGCTCTTTGCCATTTTTTTCCCCTCGCGTGATAGTCTGAACTCTAAAACAGACCCCTGTCGTTTCAATAAACCGTTCAAAACCTTTTCTTCATTTCCAGCGATCTGTTCCACAAATCCTGAAATAATCTCGTTAAGGATCAGGCCAACTGTTATCGCTTTGTCTAAAGGAAGGGATACTTCTTCCATTTCCCACTGGAACTCAGGGCGTTCAGGCAATATCCCTGAATCCAGAATCCTCGACGCGAGAGATAGGAGAAAAAGATCCATTCGGATGTGGGCAACATCCTCTTTGTCTTGTAGCTGCCCATACAGGTCCGAAAATGTGTGAATCCTTGAAATAGCCACCCGGAACGCTTCCTTTGTTTCCTCGGAAGCTGCTGCTTGTAATTGAAGGTTCAGGAGACTACTGATCACCTGCAGGTTGTTTTGTACCCGATGCTGGATTTCTCGAAGAAGGATATTCTTCTCTTGTAGTCGAGTTTGCACTTCTTCCAAAGCGAGCCGTAAAGAAGTGATCTCCCTTCCAACTCCCACGATTTCTATACAGTTTCCCTTTTCATCCCTCACAGGAGAAAGCGTCGTTTGAAAGTACCGTTTCCCCTCTGGAAGAGGAATTTCCCATTCGTATGTGATGCCCGTATTCTCCCTGAATACCTTCTGGGCCATCTCCAGATGGATCAATCCTGCTTCTTGTCCCATGATATCAATGGAAGTTCGACCTAGATATTGGGCAGTTCCTCCCGCTCGCTCTACCCATCGGCCAAACACTCCTGTATGCCTTCCTTCCCGATCTAGAGTAAAAAATATATCATCCAAGGACTCTACCAACGCTCGGAATCGAGACTCGGATGTTTCCGCTCTTCTTCGCTCCGAAGAGAGGAACACAAGGAGCAAACCTACTCCCGTGGCCATCCCCAAAATCGATCCGAGCGTGTATCCCCACACGGCAAACACTGGATATGGTCGTAAGAATGGATAATCCAATTTATGAATTCCCCAGATCACTAGGATCGTTCCCAGAAATACTCGTTCCATTCGAGGAATCGATCGGTTCTGGAAGAAGTACCAACCCATCACAAGATTGGAGATTCCTAAGAAAAGAAAGGAAAAAGACACCGTAACAAGGGAAGGTAACGGGATGAACAAACGAATGAGGACTAAAACCCCCGATAGGATAGCGAACAGAAACCATCCTAAGGGGAACTGTTTAGAAGACCGTAGATACCAATACACCCCTTGGAACAAGAATAAGCTGCTAGCAATTACGGAAAGTTGTAAGAGCAGTTCCCATCCATGCCAGGGCAAAAGAACTGAAGATAGATCGAATAAAAAACGTAGAGTATAGAAGCCCCAACTGTACATCCAATAGAGCAACGTCCGTTGGCGATACTCGCGGTACAATATCATATTCACCAGAAAAAGAAGGAAAGAGGGAAATAAGGTAACGACTATAAGGGGAATAATATTCATCAATTTTAATTTTACTATATTTTGATCAAATTCCTAATATATCCGAAGACTTGTTCGAATCGACTGGGAAACTATAACAAATATCACATCCATTTAGAGCTTCATCTCCAACCCTACACGGACAAACCATCCATCTTCCGCCTGGGGATTCCCCGAATCGATCCTCCATTCGTATCCTCCTCCGAGCACCAAATCCCAAGAATCTTTCGTGAAAGGAAGCCCGACACGGAGTTCTAACTCTGAGGTGAGCGTCAGCCCTTTTTCCGTAACAATGAGGGCGCGATACACCTTCTCGATGGTTGCGTTCAGTTGGAGTATCGTATGCAAGGAAGGATACCAGATCATTTCCAAGGTTCCAACCACAGATTCCCGTAGCACATCGGAGTTGTCCAACAATCGCCGGGTCCAACCTCCCCGGATACTGGCAGTGAAGGGGACCGACGGGAACCAATCGAGGGTTAGCTTCGGTTCCAAGGATACTTCGGAGGAACCATCCGTATAGTACGTAAGGGCAGGACGGAAGGAAAGGGCTCCCATCCAGCCTTCGCCGAACAGTTTCTCTATTCCAGGTTCTAGCGAAATGGTAGTAGAATCGGTTGGCCCTAGAACAGTCTGCAGGAAGGGTTTTAGGAACAGAGAGGTTTCTGCCATTGTATAAGAAACGTTTGACGATAGGTAAGCCTCAAGTTGTCGGGCTGTGTCGTACCTTCTTACCCCCCGAAGACCCCCTTCCAATCCGAAGAAAAAGGATTCCCCCCGAAAGGTTCCTGAAAGGGAGCTCGATACGTCGTACGGGATATCTTTCATCCCCGTGTCCCACCCTCCTTTTGCGGAGAAGTCTCCAAACAGGCTTAAAGACTCGGAGACGAAGTGGGATACCGAAACATTTACCCAGCCTTGGGGAAGGTATACCCGATCGCCATTCTCTCTCTTTTCGATCGCTCCCTCCATCCCTATCCTTACATCACCCCAAAGGTTGAGAGGGCATAAGAACCACGATACCCAAAACCCTACACTTAAAAGGAATCCCAAATAGCGTGTTTTCCCCATGTGATTCGTGCCACTCATCACCGTCTTGTTCTCCTTGCCAATTCTCGCTCGATTTGGAGGATCCCTCCTCCGGTTTTCAGAATATCCCCCATGATTCGCAGAGTTTCTTCAGGGGGAATTCGGCCAGCCGAAGCTTTCAAATACAGGGATACGAAGGATCCATATTGGGTAGACGGGAGGGTACTAGCCGATACTGCCTGCACGAAGTACGCGAGGGGTTGTACGGGTAGGGAATCGATCCGATGCATCTCTACCAGTGGTGGTACCAAACTTACCATCTTTTCTATCCCTATTTGGGGTGAACAAACCGGTTTAAGTCCTTCTTCAGGGAATCCACTGAGTAGAGCCAGAGAACCTACCTTCATCCCCTGAAGAAAGAAAGGATCCTTCTCCACCTCTTTCCCAAATCCATCCCGAAGGATCGCGCGGACCTTTAATAAGCGGTCCACTTCTCCTTCCAGAACAGTCTTGAGTCTGGCGGGGGGTACTTTCTTTGCCACTCCCTCCTTTAACTTGTCGAAAAGAAGTTCCAGTGGAAGTCTTTCGACAGAGGCGGAATCGAACACCTGTAGAATTGATGGAGCTATCTCTCGGAAAGGCAAGGTAATAGGGTCTGTTTGAAGCCAGGTCTGGACGGTATCTGGTGTTACCCCTTGAGGAAACACTGACACTAGAGGCAACAGCAAGAAAAAACATACGATACCTAATGGTGCGCTTCTAATTCCTTGTTTCACAGACCGTTCCTCAAACCCTTATCCTTTTCTACTTCCCATCCTGCTGACCGCCTGTTCCGGATCCACTAGAACCGCCGGATCCCCCCCCTAAGCCTGTTCCACCCGACCCGTCGGACGGGCCTTCTTCCGGCATGTGGGGGATTCTGGATTTCTCGACCGACTTCCATAGTCGCATCTTGTCTTTACCCAAGGATCGGTTCTTTACCCGTTCCCGCAATCTTTCTATTGCAGCGCTTCGGTCTCCTTTACCGCCTTCCTTTTCATTCTCTTTCATAACATGTCGCGACACCTGGCGATAGAGAAGTCCTGCCTGGATTGGGGATATCCCTCTACGAAGATCCTCATCGAAATTGCGAGCTAAATTAGCTGCTTCCCGGGCAACTCGCGCGGGATCTATCCCTCGGCTCCACCCTTCCTGCTCCATGAGGGTGAGAGTTTGCTCCATCCGTTTCCTGACGAAGGCGGGTATCTTGTCTTGTTCCATTTCTTTGCGGAAGGATTCCTCGAACCGAAACCGCCACTCTTGCCTATTCATCCCTTGTCCAGAAGCCTCCCGCACAGAAAAAAGGCCTATCCAAAAAAAGATGACCATTCCTACCATGTTCATCTGATATCTAGATCTTGTTCCTACCATGTCAGCTCCTCCTATTCCTCAACTTTTCTCCACTAACGGGCGCCGGTAACTTCCCTATCTTCAAAGTTGCAACAACGTCGCTTCACCCCCGAACCCATCCTCCACGCGGAAGGGAACTTTGGGATCCGGAACCCAGTGTTCCCCATCCACCACGAAATTGTAGGTGTACACCCGTCCTTTTTTCAGTTTGATCTTGATTTCCCACCTATCCCCTACCCTCTCTAAGGGATAACTCTTCCAATCGGAAAAATCTCCCACCAGACTCACCGAACGAGCGTTCACATGTTCCAACGTGAACCGTACCGTTACCTCATCGGATGGACTCCTAACAAAGACTCCTGGAACAAGGCGGAAGAAGACGCCTCCCCCGATGAGCAGGACCAATCCCAACGCGGCCACAGGAGCGAGCCTTCGAAGCCCTATTGAGAGCGGCGCGGAGGAAAAGGAAAACGACTCGGTAAAGGAAGGAAAGAACCTCCGCCACCCGGCTTTTTGGGTTTTTTCTTCTTCAAGGCGTCGAATCCTTCCCAGGACCAGTGTCGCAATATCGGGTACGGGTTTGGAAAACGCAGTGCGAATCCCTTCCCCTTCCAGGAGAAAAGGCAGAAGAGTTTTGTACCGTTTTTGGCAAAATTCGCATCCTAGGAGGTGAATGGATAAGGATTCTTTCTCTGCGGGACGCAAGTCTATTCCCTTCTCCCAGCGGTCTACCAGAGCTTTTACTTCCCTACAATCCACTGGATTCCTCCATCTCCATTCGCCTCTGATTACCCATCCGACGCTCCCACATCCCCTCTGTAAGTATACTCCTCTTAATCTTGTTCCGTTGCATGCATCCCATCCCTTATTCCTCTTCCAAAGCCTGTCTTAACAGTTTACGCGCTCGGAACAGGCGACTCTTCACCCCTTCTTCCCCTATCCCAAGGGTGGTGGCCACCTCGGAAATGGAAAACTCCTCGAAATAGTATAACACGACTACCGTTCGTAAGCTCTCCGGTAGCCCTCGTACCGCTTCCCGGATCCGTTCTCCTTCTAAATCCTCCATCGCAAGGGTTTCAGGGTTCTTTTCCTCTGGTTCAGTTTCAGCTTGAAAGACCTCCTTTATTCGATCCCATATCCCCTTCTTCTGTCTCTTCCATCGAGTTTTCAGATGATTCACCGCGATGGCGTAGAGCCAGGTCTTGAATCGTTTATCCAGACTAAAGGTCTTTAGGGAACGGTAAGCCCGAAGAAACACTTCTTGCGCCGCGTCCTCCGCCTCCTCGGGATGTTTCAGCGAGGCTAGACAAAAATAGTACACTCCTTTCTGATGCCGCTTCACCAGGGTCTCGAACGCGGTTAGATCCCCTGTCAACACCCGGTGCACCAGACGTACATCTTCTTCATCCTCATTCCTATCGATCACGTGGAAGAACTATATCCCCTGTAGAGGAAAACGACAACCTGAACCCTCCGGGACGTAAATTAAAAAAATCGAATCAACCGATGCAACCAAACCATAAGCCCGAGAGTATCAATGAATGAAACAAAAATCATAAGTTTGGAGGAAGAACATGAAAAGAAAAAACAATCAATCGAAAGCAAGTCGATGGTTCACCATCCTGCTAGTGATAGGAGTGGCCGTGTCGCTAGCGGTATCCTGCTCCACATCGGACGACACCTCGACTGTAGCGTTCAAACTGACCGACGCTCCCGACACGTCGGGGATCACGAACGTGAAAGTAACGGTGTCTCAGATCAAGGTGAACGAATCGGCCGACGCGGCGGACGGACAGGGAGGAAGTTGGAAGATCCTCACCCTCAATCCCGCCAAGGAGGTAGATCTACTGACCTTGGCCAATGGAGTAACGGAAAATCTCGGCGAACTCGAGATCAGCGGAGGAACCCAGATCAACCAGATCCGGTTCGTGGTGGATTCCGCCAAAGTAAGTCTTGATAATGGAGCTAGCTATGTGAATCTTTCCGTGCCAAGCAACTCCGTGAAGATCGTCAACGCCTTTCAGGTTCCCCTGTCGGGAAGTATCAGTATCGTGTTGGACTTCGATGTGTCTAAATCCATCGTGAAAACCGGGAACAACCTGTACATCCTGAAGCCCGCGATCCGGTCCATCGTGGAGAACGAGGCGGGATGGATTCACGGAACCGCTCCCGCCGGAGCTACAGTCTACGCGTACAAGGATGGGGCCTATGCGGAAGGAACAGAACCTACCACAAGTTCCGATCGTGACAATGACGGAACACCGGATCCCGCCTTCCCCAACGCCTATGCCAGCACGGTTGTTAAATCGGATGGCACCTTCAAACTGGCTTTCCTTGAAGCAGGAACCTATGATCTAGTCCTTGTACAAAGCACCCAGGTCAAGTTCTTCGATAAGGACCTCGTCGTGGAATCGAACAAGGGTACCAACGCGGGAGATCTGGCGTTCTAATTAGCCATAGTTCCGAGTTCCCAATATAGTTAAAAACAGTTAAAAAGAACTCAGGCCCCATCCTCCCGGGGCTTGAGTTCTATAATCCCTATCGTTTCCTAACGGGCAGCTCCACCTATCGATCGCCAAACCGATGTACTGGAGCTGCCCACCATTCTTCAATTTTTCTTGCATGCTCTGTACGCTCACGCGGCTTTATCGGGACTGGAAAACCAAGTATACAAACGCAGCTTCATGAGAGCTTTGGGAATGGCTGTGTCTAAGGGCTCTCGTTCTATAACCATGTGTCGACAGGGGGCGAACCTCAAATGGCCCCATTTGTCCCGGTCCCCCGCGAACCCAAAGACCCTACAGACTAAAGGCCGGGTTTCGTACACCGTACAGTGGAAGTCTCGTTCTGCTTGACGTCCATTCGCGTTGCCGCTAGAGGCGGCATAATTCCAAAGCATGCTACACTAGTAGCTTCCCGTTCAGCACCCCCAAACCCGGAATGGAAGAAGATAGGGGCATCGTGTCGATGCTCCGAGCCCCGAGGAGTGCCAGCTCGTACCGTACCCGGGCTAGCGGGAATCGCGGATTTTCCGTATCCACCTGTATGCTATATACGGTAAAGTCTTTACCGACCGTTCGGGTCGGTTCGTCCGCGTAAAGGGAGTTCACCCGTAAAAATTCCTCCACTTTTGCCGTCAACGGATTGGGCACGTTGAACACCACCAGTACCTTGCCCTCCGCGTTGAGCGTGCCGTACAAGTTTAATAGGAACATATCGAGAAGAGTGGACTTCTCCCGATTCATCCGCACGGATGGATTGATCCAGATGCCCGACTCAGACTCTAATAGGGTAGCGATGATCTTGAGTCCATAGTTACGTATGGCGCTTCCCGATTGAGTGATCTCGATTCCCAGATCGGCGCCACCGTTTTTGACCTTGGACTCCGTCTTTCCCCAGGTTTCGTAGATCAGGACCCCTTTGTCGATCCGTGGGGGAGTTTTGTACTTCTGCACGGACCAAGAGGAGGCCAAATCGCTCCTACCTAGGGAAGCAAGTTCTTTTCGCACCCAATCGAGGGCGATGTAGGGCATCTCCGCCACTACCGTGATCAACGGTTTGGCGCGGAGAACTTTCTCCAAGACCTGTCCTGCCGTTACCGCTTCCTCTTCGCCTCGCACGATACCCACGATCTTTACCCCTCCCCGCTTTAAGGAGAGCACTTTCTCCAGGGTAACCTTTACCCCATATTCGATTTCCAACTCCAGTAACCGTTCCTTGATCCAGTCATCCCCGCCGATTGCCACGTCTATTTCACCAATGCCGAGCTGGGAACCAAACTCCTGAGGTCGTCCGTCCCAACCGTAGAGAAAGGTAATTCCCGGAAACGTGGTAGGGCCTCCGGCATCGTACCCTTTGGTGCGGAATCCCGCGGCTTCCAGAAGTTGCATCAGGTTTCCTCCCCGGTTCGGATCCGCCAAGGAACCGGCCGGCATACCGATGATCAACGTTTCGCTTTTCTTCGACCCTTCCATGCTCATCGCTTGATTACCTCCAATGTGCCATCCGGACGAATCTTCCGGTAGTAACAGGATTCATAGGGCGATCCATCCGGCTTTTTCGCGTGACAAGCGCCCCTTCCCAGCGGCGTCACCAGGTAGAGAAGGGAGTTCTGCTCACAGTTGATTCGAATCTCCTCTACCCGCAAGAGATCGCCGGACGTTAGTCCTTTCTTCCACAGTTCGTTTCGGCTCCGGCTCCAGTAGGTGGCGTATCCACTTCGGCGGGTTTCTTCGAATGCTTCCTTATTGGCAAAGGATACGATCAGCACTTCTTTCGTATGGATATCCTGCGTGACCACAGGGATCAGGTTCTTTCCATCCGGACCAAAATCGAGTTGTAATTCCGTTGTGTATTCCTTACTCATGGAGTGCCATCCTACGAAATCGAAACGGCTCGGTCAAGAGATCGAAAAAACCAAAAAACCGAATCCTTTTCGTAGTTTGGTAAGAAAAATGAACACTTGATAGTAATATGATAACTATATATATTTAGTTTATGAAAACGGTAAATGCCTTGTTTCTTAGACACCGGCTGGGAGAGATCCTTCAGGAACTGGAAACCACGAAAGAACCTGTATTGATCAGTAAAGGGAGGGAAATTAAAGCCGCTTTAGTTCCTATTGATGACTTCCAAAAACGATTTCTAGACAAACTGGCGGAAGAAAAGAAAAAAGAAATGAAAGAGAAACTCCGATCATTAACAGCCCCCAGAATTGGTGCACTAGATAGCCTAAGCACCCTACAATTGCTTCGGAAAGGGAATCTCTAATGTATATTTTGGATGCTTCGGTAGCTCTCCGATGGTTCTTGATCGAAGAACAACATATACATGCGGACCGAATTCTGGATGCAATTCTCACCTCTCCCGATCGATTCGCTGTTCCCGAGTTGTTTTCCTTCGAGACTCTCGCGGCCCTCATCCGCCTACACCCCCAGCCCCTTCATGTCTATAAGGAGGGAATCTTACCTATCCTTACCAGCGGCGTCCTTCGCTATCCTATGACAGAGTCCCTGGCAGAAAGAGCCATCAATCTATCTAAAAAGGGACTTACTGGCTACGATGCAACATACGCGGCTCTGGCGCAAGAACTCCAGGGCATATGGCTTACCTACGACCAAAAAGTACACGATCTTTTGAAAGACACAGGCTTATCCTTGAATCTCTGGGAAGCTTCTATTTGATTCCGAACGCTCGTACCTCGACCCCCGCAAGGGCTAATCGCGCACGGATGGCTTTGATCATGTCCACGGCTCCGAGGGTATCCCCATGCACGCAGATCGTGTCCGGACGCAAGACTAGCTCCGTCCCATCAATGGCGGTTACTTTCCCTTCCACCACCATTCTTAGCACCCGTTCGGCGATCTGATCCACGTCATGGAGCACAGCACCCGCGAGCTTACGGGAAACCAGTTTCCCCTCGGCCGTGTAAGCCCGATCGGCAAAGGCTTCTTCCACATACGGGATTCCGACTTGCCTCGCCGCTTCCACCATGGGGGAGTTAGCAAGACACAGCAGGTACAGGTTCGGATCCACCGCCTTCACCGCCCGGGCAATGGCAAGGGCCGTACCCAGATCCTTTTCCGCGCGGTTATATAACGCTCCATGAGGTTTCACGTGTTGGAGAGGCACCCCTTCCGAACGGCAAAAAGCCCACAGAGCGCCAATCTGATAGATCACGTCCGTCTCGATCTCTTCATGGGACGCGGCTAATTCCCGCCTACCAAATCCAACCAGATCTGGGTAGCCGGGATGGGCGCCCACCGCCACTCCATACTGCTTCGCCAATCGCACGATTTTTTGCATTGTTTGAGGATCCGACGCGTGGAATCCACAGGCGGCATTGATAGAGGTGACAAAGGGCAAAGCCTCCTCATCATGACCAAGGGTATACACGCCAAAACTTTCCCCCATGTCGCAGTTTAGATCAATTCTCGGCATTCTCCCTCCTAAGTCTATCCACATACGCCCTTGCCAGGGAAAGGCGATCCCGCCGCTCTTTCCAGGCAATGAGGGCTTCCTCTTCCCCGCAGGGAAAGAACCTCACCTCATCCCCTGGCTTCCCCTGCGCCAGTAGGTACTGATCAGCCAAGATTACCGTTCCCAGCTTGGGATATCCACCGGTCGTCTGATGATCCGCCATCATCACGATGGGCATCCCATGTCCCGGAACTTGTATGGCTCCCTTCGCTAGGGCATCGGACACAATGTCCGCCTTTCCTGTATGATTGATTTTAGGCCCTTCCAGCCTATATCCCATCCGATCGGCCTCATGGCTTATATAGTAGGGGGAGTTAAAAAAGGTTTCCACCCCCTTGGGTTCGAACAGATCCTCCTGCGGGCCAAGAAGCACCCGGAGGAGGATGGGAGACCCATACCGGGGAATCAGGGAAGGAGGAAGGGTGATGGTTGGCTTCGAGGTTGTTGAAGAGCTTTGAGTTCTAAGAATGCCAGAATCGCGGTCGGCGCCGTTTGAGCCATCACCCCTTTCCAGCACAGATTGCGGCCTCCTTAAGGGTTTCTCTTCTATCCCTTTCAGGACGTCCCCTTCCTGTAATGGCCGGCCTTGAAATCCTCCGATCTTGGCCCGAAGGTAGGTACTTCTGCTTCCCATAACAAGAGGCACCTCAAATCCCCCTGCGCAGGCAAGGTACGCCCGACACCCTTCTCGCACAAAACCAAGGTTCAGAATAGCTCCCGCTGCCCCATAGAAAGCGGACCAGTTGGGAACCGGCTTTCCATCAAGGGTAGCGCCACAATCGGCACCCCCTAAAGCTACCCAACCTTCGTCCTCGAACCGGAGGGTAGGCCCTTTCAACGTGATTTCTAGGAGGCCCGCATCAGGTGGATTTCCCACCAACAGGTTCGTAAGCTCCGCGGCATACTCGTCCATCACCCCACCGGGACTTACGCCAAAGGCCTGGTATCCCCACCTTCCCAAGTCTTGTACGGTCGTGAGCAGTCCGGGATCGAGAACCCTGAGTGTTATCCGATGAGTCTGCAGTATAGCGCTGGGATTTGTACGGTTCATCACAAGCTCCCTCTCTCTTCCAACTTCTGGTACTCCGTTTCCCCAATGGACTTGAACTGCACGAAATCTCCCGGGGAAAGGAGGAAAGGGGTATCCGAGAAGGGATCGAAGGCTTTGATGGGTGTCCGTCCGATGATCCTCCACCCTCCCGGACTTTCCATAGGATAGAACCCGGTTTGGCAGCCAGCGATTCCCACCGAACCCGCGGGGATTCGGGTGCGAGGGGTTTCCAACCGGGGAGTAGCGATCCGTTCATCCATTCCCCCCAGGTACGGGAACCCGGGAAGGAATCCCAGCATGTACACTCGGTAGGTACGGCTTGTGTGGATCCTTACAACTTCTTCCTCTGGGAGGCCTGTGTGTTGCGCCACGAACGTGAGATCTGGGCCATACTCCCCCCCATAGCACACGGGGATGATAACTGTCTTTCCTTGTCGGGGGAACGTTTGTTCTACTTGCGACCCTGCCTCTGCCTCCAACTCTCCCACGTGTTCGGGTACTTCTATCTCTTGCAAGAGCCGAGTGATCTGTTTTTCTAAATCCTGCCGCTTCACCTCGAGAGGATCGAAATACACGGCGAGGGATCGATAGGTAGGAACCAGTTCTCGGACTCCTGCCCGCGCGATTTTACCCCATGAACGGGCTTCCTGGCTATAAAAGGTTTCCTGACAAGCAGTCGCCCCCGGGCGGGAAAGGAGGTTCTGGAGGCGTCGGGCCAATCGGTGAACCCTCTCGTTCGCCTCTGGATCAATGGTGTTTCCGAACTCCACTACGATGCAGGCTTCCCCCATTCGGAGGAAACGAAAAGGTTGGACCTTGCCCATACCCACTATTCCATCAAAAACTATTTGATCATTAGTCTCGGCAGGAAGAGCACCACGTCAGGATACACGGTGATGAAAGCTGTCATTACCAGCATGATCATAAAAGAAGGGAACGCTGCCCTGGCTATGGAACCGAGGCTTTCCCCTGTCAACCCGTTGATAACAAATAGGTTGAATCCCACGGGTGGTGTGATTTGAGCTAACTCGATCATGATCACCAGGTAGATTCCAAACCAGAGAGGATCGAAACCGGCAGTCTTGACGAGGGGTAAGGCGATGGGAAGACTCATCACGATCATGGAAAATCCGTCCAAAAGGCACCCGAGGATCAAGTACATGATCGAAAAGATCACGATCAACATGTACTTGGATAACCCTAGCGTGGAAATGAACCGGGTAAGTTCCATGGGGATCCGCAGGTACCCTACGGTTACCGAAAGAAAGGACGCTCCGCTGACGATCAGCATGATCATACAGCTTGTTTTCACGGAACCAAGAACCGCTTCCCAGAAAATCTTCCAGGTGATGCTACGGGAGAGAAACGCGAAAAGGATCGATCCGAGCACTCCCACTGCGGCAGCTTCCGTAGGCGTCGCCCATCCTAGATAGATGCTGCCCAGAACCATCACAATTAGGAACACTACAGGAAGCAACAAAGGAAGAGCTCTAAACTTGTCCTTCCAACTCACCATCTCCGCGTCCTGGGGGGCCATCTTTGGGGATATGAGACACCGGATTAGCACATAACCGCTGAATAGAGAGGCGAGGATTATGCCAGGGACCACGCCCGCGATGAAGAGCTTCCCGATGCTCACGTCGGCGAGGATCCCATACACGAGCATCATCATACTGGGAGGAATAAGGAATCCTAAAGACCCAGCTCCAGCCAGCGAACCAATCGAGAGGGATTTATCGTAGCCCCTTTTCAATAGCTCCGGTAACGTGATCTTTCCCACCGCTGCGGTGGTGGCCGCGGAAGAACCACTAACCGCTGCGAATAGCGCGCTAGCGGCAATGTTCACATGGATCAGTCGTCCCGGAAGCCTGTGCATCCAGGGACTTAACCCCTTGAAGAGATTCTCGGAAATCTTGCTTCGAAATAAGATTTCCCCCATCAGAATGAATAGGGGAAGGGCGATCATCGTGGAACCACTGGTGCTGTTCCACACGATATTGGACAGGATTGCCCAGGGATTGGCAGGGGTAAAGAAGGTTAGCCCAACAATTCCTACCAGAAACAGGGAGATCCCAATCCAGATCGTCGTTCCCAGAAAGAAGGCCAAACTTAGTAGCATCACCGCAGAAATTACCAATAGTTCCACCTACGCCTCCATCAACGTCCCAGAGAAGCAGCCTCGATCTTCTCTTCCTTCGAAGAGGGTGAATCCGTGGCCGGGCTCAGAAGGGCACGAACCGCTTCCGCGCAGAATTGAAGGAAAAGCAAAGCCGATCCCAGAGGAAGCACAGCCTGCGGAATGGCAAGGTAGGTTTCGGAGATCTGCATCGAGCGGCTCTGGTTTACCACCGAATCCCAAAAAAAGAGAAAAGTCGTCCCCGTAAGTACAGCGCTGAAAAGCGCTCCTAAGAGGTACGCGTATACTTCCAGAATCTTCTTCGGCCTTCCTTTAAGAACAGAGAACAGAAACACCATCCGGATATGAGCCCTCTCTTTCAGAGTAAAGGACAGAGCAAAGAAGGTAAGAGCCGCCATCAGGTACCCGCTGTACTCCTCTGTAATATAGAGGGTACCATGGAACAAGGTTCGCACAAGGATTTCGCCCAGAATCAAGAGTAACGCCCCCACGACAAGGATCCCGGACAGGATGCCTCCTGCCCGGGAAAGAGCATCGCAGAATCGAATAAACCGATGGCGCATCGTTATTCCCGTCCCACTTTCTTGTTGAACTCCTGCACGATCTTACGGGCATCCTCTGGGGCAGTCTTTAGCCAATCTTCTCGAATCTGTTTCGTTACCTTGGAGAGGTCGTTTAAGAACTCCTTACTGGGTTGAATGGTTACAATCCCATTCTTATTGGAGGTAGCTTCCATATCCTTGTCCAGTTGAGCTACCTTCGCCCACATGACCTCTTCCATTTCCTTACCTACTTTTATCAAAGTGTCCTGTGTTGCCTTATCCAGTTTCGAAAACTCTTTCAAGTTCACCGTTACTAGATCGGTAGCCATGGTTACGTTCGCGGGGACATAGTACTTCAACACTTCCCAGAACTTGGCATCCACTGCCGTTGGGGTAGAGGTTAGAACCGAATCGATCACACCCGTAGCTAAGGCGCTGTACACTTCACTGAAGGGCAAAGGATACGGGGTTCCCCCCACGGCTTGCACTACCAAGGCACCGTTCTTGTCGTACGTCCGCATCTTGATTCCTTTCATGTCCGCAACTGACTTGATTTCTTTCTTCGTCCAAAACCCAGCGGCGGGCCAAGGAGCGATATAGAGGATTTTTTGGTTCCACTTTTCAGCCGCTTTATCGAAATAGGGTCGCGCGATATCGTTCAGAACTTTTCCTTCCTGGAAACTCTGGATAAGGAAGGGGAGGGTAACCACGCCAAAGAGAGGTTCGTCGCCCGCGACACCACTGGTAAGCATATCGGAAACGGGCACTAATCCGTCTCTCACCACCTTGAGGAGTTCAGGACCTTTGTACCCCAGCGCTCCTCCACTCTGCACGAGGATCTCCACCTTTCCCTGGGTGGATTCCTTTACCTTTTTCGCGAACTCCTCTAAACCCGCCGTATGGTGATTTGCGGGGGGCCATACCGAGTTAGCCGTCCACTTTACCGGTTGCGCGGCCTTTGATTCAGAACTCTTTTCCTTTGAACCACCCGCGTACAGGGAGTTACACAGGAGAGCCAAGGCTAAACCGACTATTACCCATCTATGCGACACTCTGTTTCCCATTTCCTCCTCCTTACGGATTAAAATGTATAAATATGCAGTAAATCTGCCATATTTTTGCAAGAATATCAATAGGGAAAAGGTAAATTCTTCAGTCGGCCGGGCGATCGATCCTGAAATTTTAGTCATTAGAAAGTGCGCCTCTGTTGGACTACCATATTGTTGCATATTACAACTATTGACATGAACAACTGATTACTTTACTCTTCAGCTATGGAAGGGAAACAGGGGGTGTTCGATCCACTGATAGATTCAAAGGACGTTTCCCGATTTCGAGAACAGGTCCGTCTTCTGGAACGTCGGTTAGGACTGCTTGATCTAATCCAGTCAGAATGCTGTGGCCTCTCCCTCTCCCAATGTCACGCTCTTGTGGAAATCGGTAGATCCGTTTCCCTCTCTCTGGGGGAACTATCCCAGAGGTTAGGATTGGACAAAAGTACCACGAGCCGCGTGGTCGATTCTTTGGTAGGTTCAGGGAATGTGAACAGGAAAGATCATCCCGAGGATCGACGGCTCATACAACTCTCCTTGACCGAAATGGGAAAGGAAAAGTTCGAACACATTGAACAGGAGATGTATAGGCAGTTCAGTACGGTGTTATCATCGATTCCACGAGAAAAGAGAGCACAAGTATTGGAAAGCATCGACGTTCTGCTGCAAACCCTTCCACAAATTCAATGTTGCGGAGGTTCCCGCTGACACGCGCGAAATCCCTATCCGACACATGGACATGGCGAGATTATTGGGGAGCCTTCAAAGTTCGATGGGGGATCGGAAGATCCTCTTACCGGATGGATCCTGGTCTTTATGCGTTGGGTACTCCTAGCGATGAAGATCTCATCTTTGTTACAGCGAACTATAAGCTGAGTGTGGATCATCTGCGAAAAGCCTTACTGGGAAGAAACGCTTGGATCCTTGTTCTGGATACGAAGGGAATCAATGTCTGGTGCGCTGCGGGGAAAGGCACATTTGGAACCGAAGAGTTGATCCATCGTATTGAAACTACCGGTTTACTGGGAAAGAAAGGAAAGAGGCTCCTTATCCTTCCACAGCTGGGCGCACCAGGGGTCTCCGCTCCAGAGGTGGAACAGGCGACAGGGTTTCGGGTGATCTATGGGCCGATCCGGGCAAAGGATATCCCTCAGTTCCTCGATTCTGGGTTCAGAGCTACTGAACAGATGCGTAGAGTTACATTTTCCCTTCTAGAACGGATCGTCCTAATCCCTGTGGAACTAACAGGTCTGGCCGTACCCTCGATCCTGTTGTTCTGCATCCTTTCTCTTGTGGGAGTTTTCTCCTCCTGGGTGGGGTCCTTTCTGGGATTTACGACTCGCTCCGTAGGACACGCGTTGATAGTTTCTTCTCAAACCTTTTTCCCCATCCTACCAGCCGCATTCTTAGGGGTGATCCTATTCCCTATCCTCTTACCCATCCTTCCGGGAAGGGCCTTTTCCTTCAAAGGAGCGGTATTGGCTGTATCGGGAATAGGAGTCTACCTGGGAGTTCTTTCCCCACTCGACGGGGTTCCATATGCTACCATCATTTTACACCAGGTTCCTTACTTCTTCCTCCTTGGCGCTATCGTTTCCTATCTGGCATTGAACTTCACTGGTTCTACCCCCTTTACATCCCTTTCCGGGGTATTGAAAGAGATGCAAATCGCACTACCTCTCCAAACCGTGGGATTCCTTGTGGGAACCATCTGGCTCTGGATCGATCTTTTCACGAACGGAGGGACGCCATGAGTACACGCTCCATGAGTGCTTACAAGAGTTTTCGATATTTACAGGGAGTCACTACCCTTCGATTTTACAGCGATCGGTGCATTTCCTGCGGACGTTGTATCGAAGTCTGTCCCCACGCCGTGTTCGGTCGACAGAACGGTAGGGTGGTTCTCCTGGATCGGGATGCCTGTATGGAATGTGGGGCGTGTGCGAGGAACTGCCCTGCTTGCGCAATCGAGGTACGGGCAGGGGTTGGCTGCGCGTATGCAGTCCTTGCATCAACTTTGTTTGGGAAACTTCGTAAGGGTATGGGCTCCTCCCGGTCGATGTCTTGTTGCATTTCTGAAGAACCAAAGTCGAGCCCATCCTGCTGGGTACCTGCAGAGCGTGTCTCTCGGAATTCTTCTTGCTGTGCACAGGAGAAGAAGGCTTCCCAGAACTCCCTCTCCTGTGTCCCGGTCGAGAACTCGCTTCTGGAATCTCCTTGTTGCACTCCGGTTCCAAAGTCCACTAAAAACACACATTGCTGTGGGGGAGGAGGGTGTTGCGGATCCTGACATCTCAGGGATGCGCATCCTGTGTGATTCTTTGCATCGAATACAAAAAGTCTACCCTATCGGCTAAGAATCGCGCGTAAAAGGGTATCCCCTTCTTTTTTCAACCTGCGGAACTCTGATAAACGTTTCAAGGGATCCTCATTCCTATAGCCTACTATCCCTTCTTTGGGGCCCTCTCCTGTTCCCTTTGAAAGGCCGTACTTTACTTTCAGCATAAGGATTCTTTCCACGGATGCGTTCAGTCTCTGCAGAGGAATTCGACCTTCCTGAACAGCCTTCATCAAGGCTTGATGCACCTTTGGGTACTCCCCACCCAAGTACATTACGAAATCTGCCCCGGCCAATACAGAACGAACAACTCCCTCGATTGGATCGCGAGATTGAGTGAGGCTCTTCATCCGAAAGTCATCGGTAACGATAAGCCCCTCGAAGCCCCACTGATTCCGTAAGACCGTCCGGAGGAGCACATTCGATAATGTCGCTGGCTCTCGGACTCCTTCACGGGGAACTTGCACATGGGACACCATAAGAGCTTCCAGTATTCCCTTTTTCTGAAGGATTCGAAAGGGAAGGGTGTACGGATCGGTAGGGTCGGAAGGTTTCGCCGAACTTCTTGGAAGCCGTTCATGGGGATCCCCATCTCCCGTGCCCGGGAAATGCTTCGCTACGCTCAACACGCCCGCTTCCCCCATCTCTTGAATGAACAAAGCGCTAAGTACGGCAGTTCGCTCGGGGTCGGGAGAGTACGATCGCCGGCTTAGGAATGCCTTTGTTTCGTTCGTGAGAGGCTCCACAACCGGCGCTAGGTTCATGGTGAACCCAAGAAGAGCGAGCTGCCGGGCGGTAAGCCGAAACAATTGCCGGATCGTTTCGGTGGAAGCCTTGGATTGCCCAATTGCCCGCGCGTCGGGGAGATCGGTAGTCAACCCTTTTAACCGCAGAACCGTTCCTCCCTCATGGTCAATCGCGATAAAAGGAACTATCCCACGCTCTGCCCCCACTTTTCGAATTCCCCCGGTCAACTCCATAAGGGCTTCCGCCCCGGAAGGGATGTTGTAGGCAAACAGTATTACCCCGCCCACAGGATACTTCTGGTACCGAGAAGCGAACTCTGCGGTCAACCGATTCGAACCCCCATAGGCTACGAAAAGCAAGGAAGCGCACTTTTCCTCAATGGTTAGGGATGTCAGGATCGAACGGGCCTTCAAACGAGCTTCGGATTCGAATAGATCGAAGGGTGAAAAAGAAAAATTCGGAAGCCCAGCGGATCGTATCCCGAAAGAAATGAATAGAACAGAGATGAGACTGATCACGCCCCACCGAGTCCATACACTTTTTTGCATGGATCTATTATATAAAAATTAAAGCATTGAAAAAAGCGTTCCTTTTCTTTAGGCCCCACATACGCAAAATACAAATCTTCCTCTTTTTCGCATATTGTAAACCTTGATTTTCTCTATCCCTTTCCCCTATAGTGCCGCCTATGAGTGTGTTCGAAATCGGGATGCTTGTGTGTTTCGGATTAGCCTGGCCCGTATCGATTTATCGGTCCCTCACCGCGCCAAAACTAACGGGGAAAAGCCTGCCGTTCATGTTGGTCGTCTTCATCGGGTATATATCCGGTATTTTGCACAAAGTGTTCTACCTTCGGGATGGAGTACTCTACCTGTATATCTTAAACGCCGTTATGGTGTTCGCTGACATTGTGATCTATCTGATTCGCAGGCAACGGGGAGACGTGGAGCTTCCTAATAGGTAACCAGAGCTACCCGAACCCCTTAAGTCTCGCTGGAGGAACCTATTTCTCAAGTCAAACCGTAACGATTCAGTGCGCGACGGCTGGTGCCACAATAAAGTTCACAACGGATGGTTCCGACCCTAAAACGAGCCCGACCGCGACCGAGGGGAATACTGTATTCGTATCCATGTCCATGACGATCAAAGCGTACGCGTATAAAACGGGAATGGAAGATTCCGCTGTGGCTACCAGTTCGCCCTTCGCCATTACCTCTGGAATCGTGTTCGTGTCTACTCTGGGAGACGACTCGAACCAAGGCACGAAGGATCATCCTAAAAGAACGATTCAGGCAGGAATTGATCTAGCAGATGAGCTATTTGAAACGGGAGAAGTACGGGTTGCCGCGGGGATATATGAAACGTTATCAGAAATCACGCTAAAGAGTGGGATCTCTGTGTATGGAAGTTACAGAAGCGATTTTTCCGCCCGTAATCTTTGATGGTTTTTTAGTAAAAGGAGCCCAAACAGATATAGAATCTTACTGCTTAGCAATTGGATATAGCTCTAACTATATTACTATCAGCAACAACACTTTCCAGAACGGAAGTTCTAGCCTATATAATACATGCGGGATCTTAATAGGGCATTCTTCTCCTCTAATCTATAATAATGTTCTATACGGAGGAACTGCGTCAGCAGTAAATACTAAGATATTCATGATAAATGACTCAAATCCAAGAATTTATAATAACACATTCATTGCTGATATAGGCAACTATTATCGTCTATTAATCACTCTCCGTCTTATTGAAGAAGAGCCTGGCGATTTCTGTCATCCGATCCCTACGCCTTAACCACGAATCTCTTTTACATGTATCCCGATGCTACAGGCGATGGGGTATATTTTTACTATGCTCCAGGGAACAGCGCCAATGTTAATAAAAATAACTACACATCCCAAACAGTGTTAACCACTGGTCATGGCTCCCAGCTCCTCACCTATGAGGACCCCGCTTGGCGCAACCTGGTAAACGTCGATCCCCTGTTCGTGAACGCGGCGGCAAACGACTATCACTTGCAGGCCGGATCCCCCGCCAAAGCAGCGGGCACGGACCTCTCCGCCGAGATCCCCGCCTTTGACCGGGACGGGAATCCTCGAACCCCGCCTTGGAGCATCGGGGCGTATGAACGGGACTAAATTCAAGCGGGCTTAAAGCTGAACGAAACCATTTTATTTTTCACGGATTGAGGTATACAATGTGGGGCGAGAGCCCTAGAGCATGAAATACCTATCGGCCCTTTCCATGCTTATCGCGTCCCTGTCGTTGATGGAGGGGGTATATGTATTATTCGTTCACCCTAAGAATCCGCTAAACAGAAGGTATTTCTACATGACTCTCTGCATCGCGGTATGGCTCTTCGGGGCCTCCTTCGCGTATTCAGGATCGAACCGCGAGGAAGTGGTATTCTGGTTCCGTATCTGCTCCTTTGGATTCATCTTTCTACACGCATATACCCTACACTTCGTGATCACCCTCACCTATCCCCAACTAAAATCCCCAGGTTCCTTAGCTCTATACCTGTTGTATCTCCCTTCGTTCTATTTTCAGTACCAGAGCCTCACGGGTTCCATCGTGTTTCGGGATTTCATCCAACAAGGGACCTATTGGACTGCCGTGCCCGATTTCAACTCGCCCGTGTTCCTTCTGTTGATCGCGAACTACCTGCTGTACTATGTATGCTCCGCTGTTCTCCTCATACGGTACGCGAAAAAAGCGAGCTACCTGAAAGAAAAAACGAAAGCATGGCTCCTATTCTCCGCTATCCTCAGTACCATTTTTTTCTATAACCTAGAACCTTTTCTTGTTCCCTATTTCACTGAATATAAACCCCTTGTGGTCTCGCCTCTATTCAGCATCGTATGGATTTCTATTGTAGGCTACGCCATCCTCCGGTATCGGTTTCTTTCATATACACCATCCAGGATCACGCAAGAAATCCTTGATGGGATCGACGAAGCGGTCCTTGTGTTCGATCCAGACCTGCGATTAGTGTACGCAAACGCATTCGTTCTCCGATTGCACGCGAAGGAATCGTTCAGATTCGGAACCCTCCCTTCCAATCTTGCCAATCTGTATGGATGGTTTCTCGAGACCAACGGGTTGCAGAGCGCTCTGTCCGAGCTTCTGCACGGAGCCAAGAAATCCTTCTCCTGCGTGATTACCTTCCGTTCCTTTCCCCAAAAACACTTTCAGGCGCGTTTTTCTTCTATAAAAGATACGGACGGATCAAACTCCGGAATCGTGTTCATCGGAAAAGAAACAATCACCAAGAGCGCGTTATTCGAAGAAAAAGGAATTACCCGCAAGGAAGAGCAGGTGCTAGAGCATCTAATAAAAGGCAAGAAACTAAAGGAAATAGCCGACTCCGAACACATGGGACTCAGGACAGTCAAGACCCACTGCACCCATCTCTACCAGAAACTCGGAGTAAAGAACCGAGTCCAATTGATGGAGTTGTTCCATACTCATAATATCCTTCCGGATCGGGAATCCGAACGAAGACTTTTCCCGTTGATAGAAAAACAACCCTTCAAAAAAACTCGATAAAGCCATTCAGCACTTTGGTACGATTTTTTCCCTTGTAAAAACCCATAAAACCTTCTGTTTCGGCCCTTTGGTACGATTTTTTCCCTCCAAAGCGTGTATAGAATTTAGGTATGAAAATGGAAAAGGGAGGAATCCATGAGAAACGTATCCAAAACCAATTCCCATATACTATAAGCTCGTTTTTTGGGTCATTCTATGTTTCTGTTTACTTTTAACGGCTGCCTGTCAGAAACTATCTACACTCTTGGGGGAAGAAGTACCTGTTGCAGGAATAATCTTGAATAAAACCACGACCACTGTCGTGGTCGGAGGTAAGGAACAGCTCGTCGCCACCATCATGCCCCAAGATGCCACTAATAAAAAGGTGAACTGGACTAGCTCAACTCCTTCGGCAGTTACCGTTTCCCCCACAGGGTTAGTTACAGGCGTAGCCGAGGGCTCCTCAACTATCACTGTCACCACAGATGAAGGCGGGTTCCAAGCGACCTGTCTGGTTTCCGTAACAGCGGGTACATCTTCCGGAGGTTCTGTGATGACTCCTACCTTTAGTTTAATCGGAGGAACGTACGCTTCCAGCCAAACCGTTACTCTAACCTGTGGGACTCCGGGCGCAGCGATCAAGTACACTACCGATGGTACGGACCCCAAGATAAGCCCTACCGCCGTTGAAGGAAACTCGGTCCTTGTGTCCATGCCCATGACGATCAAGGCGTACGCTTATAAAGCAGGGATGCAGGATTCTTCGGTAATAACGAGTTCGCCCTTTACCATTACCTCAGGAATCGTGTTCGTGTCCTCTATTATTGGAAACGACTCCAATCAGGGCACCAAAGATCATCCCCTGAAACAGATCCAAGCGGGAATAGATCTAGCTGATTCATTGTTTGCCACGGGGGAGGTTCGAATAGCCCAGGGCAGCTATTCGATAGCCGCTCAGTTAGACATGAAGGAGGGAATATCTATTGTGGGTAGTTACTTGAGTGACTTTTCCTCCCGAAGCTTGTCCAACGCGGTTTCCACGATCGTGGACACCCGGATCACGGGGAATTGCGTGGTCCTTGCAGGTTCCAACCTCACTCCCTCCACGATCATCGATGGATTCACTATTATGGGCGC